>JAABUP010003418.1_pt1 | contig 28083 bp, 27 predicted proteins | sample 5559201 | NCBI WGS metagenome assembly JAABUP01 (sample SAMN10711887, study PRJNA513373) | rock metagenome | isolation source: Antarctica rocks | place: Antarctica | reverse complement strand
CTTCACCCAGCCCGACAACCTCCAAGACGAGCTGCGGCCGCTCCGTGACCCACGCACCGCAGACGACTGAGGGCAGCGACCACAAACCCTTAGCGGAGGATCCTGCGCCGTTGCTACTCACACCCCGACACCGCCGAGACCGCTAGCGCACGATCCTGCAGCGCTGCTACTCAGACCCCAGTTTGATCGTCGGCGCCACTTGGTCGGCGTAAGCGCCCACCAGGAGCCAGCGCCTACGCGGCGCCGTCGGCTTCAGCCTGGGCCGTCCAGTCACGCTTCTCCGCGCGCCACTGCCGCCGCGGCGCTCGCCGGGTAGCTGCTCGTGCGCGGCGTTCCATGCACCGTCCCCGGCGTCCGCTGCTGACCGCTGCCCACGGCACGTTAGGCTCGCTCCTCGCGGGCGTGCATCGGCAGCTTGAACAGGAGCAGGAAGGTGATGGCGAGCGGCGCCAGGCACGCCCACGCGGTGGTCGCCAGCGCATGCGTCGGGAGATGCTCGCCGAACGCTGAGAAGAAGATCGTCCCGAGCACGGCGACGCCGAGCGCGCTGGAGAGCTGCTGGACGGCCTCGAGCACGCCGGAGGCGGAGCCGACCTCGTCCATGCCGACGCCGGCCATGATGAAGTCGAACAGCTGGCCGATGCTCGAGCCGGCACCGAGCCCGATCATGAATAGCGAGGGCGCCAGGTCCCAGGTGGAGGCGGTCTGGGCTCCGGTCACGGTGAGTGCCAGGCTGACCGTGCCGGCGACGACAACAGCCACGCCGAGGTGAAGCAGGTGACGACCGAGCCGACCGACGAGCGCGAACCCGACGCCCATCCCGACGACCATCCCGACGACCATCGCGATCAGGGTCAGACCGGCGTGGATCGGTGAGAAGTGTTCGCCGAGCTGGGCGAACAGCGAGACGCAGAGCAGCAGTCCGCCGAACGCGCCGAAGAACGCGAGCGCGACAAGGATGCCGCTCGTGTAGGTGCGGTTGGCCAGCAGCACGGGCTCAATCAAAGGATCGCTGCGCATGCGGCGCTCCCACAGCACGAACGCGCCAAGCAGGACTGCTCCGACGGCGAGCGTGGCGAACGTCCACGCGGGCCACCCAGCCGCGCGGCCCTGGATCAGGGGATAGATGATCGCGGTCAGCGCTGCCCCGATGATCACCATTCCGACCGTGTCCAGGCGGATCCCGGCATGCGCGACGGTCCGCGGCAGCACCCGTACAGCGCCAGCGAATGCGGCGACGCCGACCGGCACGTTGATCAGGAACACCAGCCGCCACCCGATGCCCCACAGGTTCACCTCCACCAGCGCACCCGCGAGGATCGGCGCAGCGAGGATCGACAGGCCCATCATCGGCCCGAAGGCGCCGAACACCTTCCCCATCTCGTCCTCTGCGAAGACCTCTTTGAGCATCCCGAACCCCTGGGGGATCATCAGCGCTCCGAAGGAACCCTGCAGCACTCGGAAGGCGACCAGCGCCCCCGAGGAGGGGGCGAGTGCGCATGCGGCGGACATCACGGTGAAGCCGGCGGAGCCGATGAGGAACAGCCGACGGCGACCGAACATGTCCCCGAGCCGGGCACCCGTAACGAGGAACACGGCGAACGCGAGCGTGTAGCCGGCGGGCAGCCACTGCAGGGTGGAGGCGCTTCCGCCGAGCGCCGCCCGGATCGATGGGCCAGCGACGTTGACGATGGTCGCGTCCATCAGATCCATGATGTTGGCGGCGATCACGACCGCGAACACGAACCAGCGCAGCGGATTGCGGGCGGCTGGCTGCGTGGCCGGGTCGACGGGCGTCACAAGCCTGTCGGCATGGACCGTCGTTGCTAGGTCGGCACCTGTTCCCATCGTAGCCCCTTAACTGAGTACACCGTTCGCAGTAAGTTGTGACGACGGTAGCAGACTGAGTACGCTGTTCGCAATGAGCGCGAGCCAAGGTGTCATCTGGGACCGTCCGGCGCGGGCCGCTCGCGGTCCTGCCCCCTCGCTCTCTCGCGAGCAGATCGCTAGGGCCGCCGTGACGCTGGCCGACACGCAGGGACTCGAGGCGGTGTCGATGCGAGTCTTGGCAGTCGAGCTCGGTGTTGGAGCGGCATCGCTCTACCGCTACGTCGCCCGCAAGGACGAGCTGATCGACCTGATGGCCGACGCGGTGATGGGTGCCGACCTGCAGTTCGAAGTCCGCGGCGACTGGCGCGAGGATCTGCGCTCGTTCGCTCGCGGCCTACGGGCGATGATCCTGCACCACCCATGGATGGCGATCGAGGGCGCCGGCCGAACCAGTCTCGGACCGAACACTGCTCGGTGCTTCGAGCGGGTACTCGGCGCGATCGACGGTCTCGGCCTCGAGATCGACGAGATGCTGGTAATGATCGAAACGCTCGACGCCTTCATCCGCGGTCGCGCACTCGAGGAGCTCTCCGACCAGGAGGCGATCCGTCGTTCCGGTCTCGACAACGAGCAATGGATGAAAACCCAGGCCCCCTACGTCGAGAGTCTGGTCGAGAGCGGCCGCTACCCGCTCCTCAGCCGCGTCGTTTTGTATGCTCACGCGCCGCACGATCCCGACCGCCTCAAGCACGGCTTCGACCTGGGTCTCGAGCGGGTGCTCGATGGCCTCGCGACGATGCTCCCCGGATAGCTGATCCCCGCGTCAGCGGTTCCTATCAACCTCGCCACCGAGCTTGGCGGCCTCGTGGCCGGTGGTTCGAAGTGCAGCAGCAAGGAGCGAAGCCGCGAATCCAGCGCCGAGCCTGCTATGCGCCTACGGCAGCCCGCGTTGGCCCGCCGAATTCACTCGTCAACCGATCGCGCCGGGACTCTGCTCTGTCGGCGACCCGGCACTCCGGCCCTCGCTGCTGCTTTCCCATCAGGAAGACAGGAGACGAGGGGTCCGGGCGCAGTGGGGTGCCAACCGAACGGAGGATCTGGAGCCGTGCGCGTGCGTGGCATGGCCTACCTCAGGAGTGCGGGGCAGTGGCGCTCGAGGATGAGCTGACTTCGCCATGGCCGAGTCGGCGCGCGACCGGACGCGGGTCCTCGATCAAAGCGGCCAGGAGCTCGCTCCATCTGTTCTCGGCTCCGAGGGGGACGAGGTGACGGATCGGCTCGGCCTGGTCCCAGGGCGGTGGGGTGCCGTTCGGGGTCGCCGTCATTGCTGGGCCTCGGCCTTCTCCAGCGCGCCGACCGCGCGGTTGAGGGCGGCCCGGGCTGCGCGCAGTTCGGCCAGCACGTCGACCGGGCGCGGCGCGCAGCACGAATGCGCCGACGCCCTGGCGCGTCTCGACCAGCCCGTCCTCGACGAGCAGCTGCTGGGCCTGCCTGATCGTGTTGAGCCCCGGCACCTGGTAGTGCTTCATCAGCGCCGTGGCCCTGTCAGGGCGGACTCCAGCGACCATCGCAACAGGCGTCTCGTCTGGAGATCGTGATGGCAGGGACGGGGTGCGAGCGCCGGCCGGGACCAGCGTTGCTGCGTGTCCGGCTACAGCCGTCGTGTCGCGGGGCCGATCCCGGATAGGTGGAGTGGGTGCGGGACCGGCGGGGCCACGGCTTGCTGCGGCTGCGGCTGGACCGCCGGGCCGAGCGGCGGGCGACCTGGCTGGACCGCCAGCTGCGGGCCCGGCGCCGCACGGCGTGGCGGTCGCACCACCGGCTCTGGGTCTCGCTGCTGGCGTGCTACGGCCTGCTGATGGTGGGGCTGGCTGTGCTCGAGGCCGGGCATCCGGTGGCCCGCGCTGCAATGCTCGGCGCATTGGGGACCGCGGCGGCCGGGACGCTGATCTTCGGCCTGGTCCTCGTGGACGGGACCCTGCTGGCCCGGCTGGGCCGGATGACCGAGGAAGCCGTTGGCGACGAGCTGCGCGGCACCCCCGGGGTGTACGGGGTGGTGAGCAACCTGCCGTTCGCCTGCTCCGACGTGGACCACGTCGTGCTCGCCCCGGCCGGGGTGCTGGCCGTCGAGGTCAAACAGATCCACGGGTTGCGCCGCGGGGTCTCCCCGGCCCGCTGGGCCGGCATGTGCTCGAGCAGACCCGGACCGGCGCCCGGCGCACCACCGCGCTGCTGCACCAGCACGGGGTGGACCTGCAGGCGTGGCCGGTGCTCGTCGTCGCCGGCGCTGGCGCCCCCGAGCTGCCCGGCGGGCGGCAGGTGATCGACGGCGTCACCGTGGTGATGTGGCGCGACAGCAACTCCTGACGACCCCGGCTCGCCGGCCGCCAGCACCTCACTGCCCGCCGCGCGGCCGACGCCCTGCTCGCCCACCGGACCCGTCGCTGGGACTTCGCTGCCGGTTCCCGGCAGCCACCTCAGGCTCAGCTGAGTAGCGCTCGGAGCGCGAGGTCGAGTTCCTCGGCGACGCCGTCGGTTACGAGGGCGTGGCGCACGCGGCGGCGCAGCGCCTGAAAGGACTGATCGGGCAGCTCGACGGCGGCGGCTACCTGCTCCGCTCGCGCGGCCAGGTCGGCAAGCTCGCGGTGTAGCGGCAGGCTCGGGTCGTACAGCGGAATGGGCATCCGCCAGACGTATTTGTCGAAGTCTCGAGGGTTGTGCTCCCCGCGGGCTTGCAGCGGTCGGACCAGCTGCAGCAGCGCGTCGCTGTTCAGCACCGCCGTCAGGTAGCGGCCCTCGTCCGAGCCGGAAACGGCGGCCCAGTAGAGCTTGTGGTCGATCACGGCTCGGACGTCATCGAGGTAAGCGGCGGCCAGGTACATGCCGCTCTTGGTGTATACGACCCGGTGCTGGCTGCTGGGGAGCTGCGCGGACAGCTTGCCCCGATAGTTGAGCTGCCCGAGCAGGGTCAGGTCACTGGTGCGGTGCCGGTCCCAGACCCTTTCGGCCTTGCGCCACCAGTCGGCCAGCCCTGGGTACTGATCGAGCCGGCTCGTCGTGGTCGTCTCCAGCCGGGTGCCGTCCCAGGGGATGACGCCGGTGGCGGCCGGACGGACGCGGAACGGCAGGACGGTGTCGCCGACGAACACCGGGCGCAGGAACTGCCGCTCGATGGTGCCAGCCAGATCCGGCAGCGTCTTCCACGGCACCTTTTCGTTGGTGCTGCGCCGGCTGCGGACCGCAACCCGACCGGCACCGGCGCCGAGCGGCCCGGCCGGCGGCTGGTCGACCAGGACCAGGAACCGCGGTACCAGCGTCGCACCCTGACTGAACCGCGGCGCGTACGGGGAACCAACTGCAGAGGCGGCAAGCGGGTCGGTGGATTCGGCGCGAGCGAGGAGGTTCCCGACGTCGGCCAGGCTGGGGTTGCGGCCGTTGACCCGCCCAGACCAGATCTCCGCGGCGGCGGGCAGCGCGGCCGCGGTGTCGGCACGCAGGCCCCGGACGACCGCTGCGGGGACGGGGAAGAAGCTGGGTTTGACCTGATGCAGGTCCCACGGGGTCTGGAACGCCACCGACGTGTCCACGGCTCGGACGCCGCCGGTCCACCGGCCGGTGCGGAACCCGGCGAACTGCCGGCGGGACAGCACGGCCAGGGGCATCACGAAGGCGAAGGTGCCGCCCGGCTGCAGGTACTGCTCGACGGCGCGAGCGACGAACAACGCGGACAGGTCCTGATGGGTCGCGACCGCGGCACCAGCCCAGAACCCGCGGTCGGTGCTCATTGCCCGGAACTCGACCTTCATCCCGGGGGGCATGTACCGGTAGGACAGCCACGGCGGGTTGCCGACGAGAACGTCGACCCGGTTGCCGGGCCGGGCCAGCCACAGCGGGCGGGCCAGGTTGCGCAGGTAGTAGCCCCAGATGTGGTTGCGGCCGCTGTCGTGCAGTTCGCACAGCACCCGGTAGCTGGCGGCCACCATCGGCTGGTCGTCGGGGTGGACGGCGCGCCGCCGGAATGCGCCGTTGAGGACCCCGGCGGGGGCCGGGCGGTCCGGTAGCGCGGCAGCGTCGGCGAGGTCGCCGATGAGCGCGTCGAACCGGGCGGCGTCCTCGACGACGCGGTGCGGAAACCGCAGCTCGTCGGCGAACAGGGTGGCACCGTCACCGGTGGGGACGACGAGCGCGTCGGAGTCGAGTAGGTCGGCGTTTTGTCCCCACTGCACGCTGTCACCCAGGTACACCGGCACGGTGAAGGCTGGCCGGTCGGCGGCGGCCAGCCGGTCCCGGCCGATCGCCAGCAGGTAGGTGACCCGGGCCAGGGTGACCGCGACCGGATGCACGTCGACGCCGAGCACGTGCTGGGTGGCGCCGTCGATCGCCTGTGCAGGAGTGTGTCCGGCCGCGGCGGCGGTGGTCAGATAGCGGCGCACGGCGTGGAAGACGAAGGTTCCCGAGCCGCAGGACGGGTCCAGCACCCGCTGGGTCAGCGGGTCGGGGACCGCCTCACTGACGATTGCCTCGGCCAGCCAGTCGGGGGTGTAGTACTCGCCGAGGGACTTGCGGGTGTCGGCGGCGATGACCGACTCGTAGAGCACCTTCATCACGTCGTGCTCGACCGCTCCCCAGGCGAACCGGGCGAGGCGGCGAGCCAGGGTGCTGACGAACGCTGGGCCGCCCGTGGCTTCGAGGACCCAGTCGAAGAAGTCCTCTTCGACCACCCCGCGGATCTGCGCGGCGGCGAAGAGCTGTCCGCGTACCAGCGTTGCTGGCCCCAGCTGTGGGTCGGCCGGGTCGAAGCCGACGACCGCGTGCCCGATGATCTCGGCGGTGAGCACGAGCAGGGTGTGTTCGATGAACAGGCTGTCCTGGTCCAAGAAGGCAGTGCCGAGGGCGGTGGATAGCAGTTTGGACCACAGCGTGCGTCGCATCACCACGCCAGGGGAACCGCGGTAGCGCTGGTAGAGGGCGGTCAGGTCGGCGACGTCGAGCGCGAACGCGGGGGAGCCGGCACCCAGCCGGCGAGTGACCTCCGTCGGGGTGGGAGTGATGGCGGTCGCGGTGGCGAGTACCCCGTCTAGCCACAACACCAGCCCGTCCAGCCCGGCGGGGCCGGACAGGGTGTAGCTGGACACCGGGGTGAGCTCGTCGCCGTCGAGGTGGTACAGTGCCACTCGACGCCGTCGGTGAGCACGCCAACGTAGCGGGCGCCGACCTGCGCGACCCGGTCCCGGACGTAGCCGGCGAGCTGGTCGACCGCTTCCACCCGGACGTTACCGACCCGCAGGTCCCGCTTGACCTCGAATACGGTCGCGCCGACCTCGACGTCGATTCGGCGGCGTTTACCGACCGGAGCCTCGAGCACCACGTCCTCGAGGTGGTCCTCACGCAGGTTCAACCCGGCGGCCAGCAGCAGCAGCCGCAGGTCGCTCTGCACCGTGGCCTCGGCGCGATTCGGTGCTCGGTTCGCGAGCCGAGCCGCCACCTCGGTGAGGTCGACCGTCCCCGTCGGCATAACCCGAACGCTAGTGCGATCGATCAGCTCAGCGGCAGCAGCGCGCCCGAGCCGAACCAGGAACTCGACGAGCTCAGCCTCCTGCTGGCTCGAGACCGAGCTGAGCGCGGAACCGGCGTACGCCTCGTCGTCGAGCCGGGTAACCGACAAGTTCCACCCTCGGAGCGCAAATTGACCCTCGCCCACTGTCCTAGCGTCTCGTCGAGCTTGTCGGCGGACACAAGGAGGTCCTCGAAGGTGCCGTCGCTTAAGACGAGGTAGCCGTGTGGTAGCTCGAAATCCCTCGACCAGAGCCTCCTTCCTGGGAGCCGGAGGCCGAACTCAGGTCAGATGCCAGGCGGGTCCTCCCATGCGCCGATGAGGTGGGCAACCAGAGCCGAGGTCGGCTGCAGTCGATCTGTGTAGATGGCGAGCACCGAACCGGTACCGGCAGCGGAGGGTGCAAGGACTGCTTCGATACCCAGGTAATGCGCAGCGTCGCCAATGGCCTGGGAGGCGATCAAGTCATCGGCAGTGAAGCGTGCCGGGTCGACGTGCAGCGTTCTGACCGTGCTGGGGTCCGTTAGGTCCAGGACTGCCTGCAGTTCGACGTTGATCCGGTAGAGCTCACGTGGCAGGAAGTCTGTGGGGGAGCGTCCGCTCCGTTCCGCCAGTCGTCGAAACTCCGCCACCACGACCTCTTGGGTCAAGGCGACATACAGGGTCGGGAAGGACTCCTTGGGGTTCCAGCGACCGCCTTGGATGCGGGCGCCCTCGCCGGACAGCGCCTGCCGGCCCACTGATAAGTGGCGGTAGGTGGGCGTCGAAAGGGCTCGCAGGGGGATGCCGTCGAGCCGCTCGACAAGGTCGGGGTCAGGCACGGATCAGTCGCTCGGACCGCGTTGAGCTTTCCGATGTGATCGGACTGGCGGTGGGGGTCAGACGAAGACCCCGTCCGCGAGGGCGTCGATCGCGCCAAGGACCCGCCGGAACTCGCCTGCGGCGAGCAGGTCGATGGGCTTGTCATAGTTGAGCATCGGGTTAGGCGATAGCAGCCAATCGTGGGCTGCCTCTGGACGCAGAGTCGAGGACAGCCGTTCCAGCGCCGCGATCACCTCTAGCAGCCGCTCGCGCTGCGAGCGCTGCGGAGCTGTTGTCATGGCCAGCCAACGGGACACTGTGCGGGGGTTGGTACCCACTGCTCGTGCGACGTCGACGGCGTCTAGCTCGACCTGGTTGGCGAGCTCGTTCAACCGCTCAGCTAGTCGTGCTGCCACAGCGCTGCCCTCCCGCTTCTTGTACTTCTGACCATGCTGTGTCTACCATTTGTCGACCGACTGTCGTAATACTGTCCCAACCAGCTTGTCTTGACAACCCTGGGGTGGTGCTCCATGCAGGCAACGACACCTCTGGGTGAGCTGCTGGCGTCGCCGCGGTACCTGCCGCGGCTGACCGAGAACGACACCAAACCTGTCGAGCGAGCCCTGGCCGGGGCGACGCTATTCGATGATGGCGTGCAGCTGGACGGGGCCGTGGTCGAGGCGGCCTACGCGGTGCGTGAGCCCGAAGTGCTCGATCACCTCCGTGAGCAGCGAATCCCCGTGCTGATTGATCCGCAGAGCCTTCGTCTGACTACACCGGGCTACCTGACCAACCGGCGGTTGGTCGCGCTGCCCTACCTTCCGGCGAGTCCGATGACGCCTGCTTCGACCGCAACCGACCGGGAGCACTTCGTTGCCGACGCGCTGCGTTTTCAGCAGAAGGCTGGAGCCTCGTGGTATCTGACCCCCAGTGTCCCCCTGCGCGACGAGGAGGGATGGTCGGAACTCCACCACGATCTGACGGCGCGGACAGCTGTTGCTAACGGTCGGGAGGTCGACAGCCGCGAGCTGGTAGCGCTCGTTGCTCCCGGTACAGCCGCGCTGCGGGATCCGCACGCCCTCGCGTCGCGGCTGCTCGACCTGCCTGTCGCCGCGGTTTATACGCAGCCGCTGTCGCTAGACCCGGTGCACGACAGCGTGGACAAGCTCGCGCGCGCCTGGCGGTTCTGCCACGAGTTCGAGGAGGCGAACCTGCCTGTGATTGCCGGGCGGGTCGGCGCGTTCGGACTGGTGCTGCAGGCGCTCGGCGTCGCCGCCTTTGACAGCGGCATTGGCGTGGCGGAGCGCTACAGCTGGGCCGACCAGGTACGGCCACCGAGGGACAAGAAAGATGAGAAGGCTAGTGGGGGAGCCGGGAAGCGGATCTACGTCGAACAGCTGCTAACGACGCTGCCGGTGAAGATCGTCGAGGGCCTCCTGCGGTTAGAGGGGGTGCGAGGACGGTTGGTGTGCAACCTTGGCTGTTGTCGTCAGGCCGGACACGTCGGCCTAGCCGACCGGCGAGGTGAGCACTATCTGTTCAGCCGCACACACGAGGTGGAGCAGCTGCGCGCTCAGCCCACGAGGAGCATGCGGCTGCACGAGGTCCACCAACAGCTGCTAGCCGCCCGAGACCTCGCTTCAGTCGCCCGGCGAGGGCTGAGGGATTTAGGTGATCTGGGTGCTCTACCGCCCTCATTCGGACATCTCGAGACGTGGTTGAGCCTTCTGGCGCGGGCGGAGCAAGTAACCGCAGCTTCCGGCCTGCCCCAGTAGCCCAAGGGCGGGGAGCGAACCACTTACGTCGGCCAGACCTAACCTCCAGGCCGCTGCGGAAGTCGGTGACCGCGGCCGCCAGCGCCCGTAGGTAGTCCGGGTTCTTGGACGCCTCCCCGACAGCATGCTGCCACCGCCCCAGGCTGCGTGTGCGGCAGAACCGGGGGCGTGCGGGAGCTGCCATGCTCTCGTCAGCCGGGCCTGCGTGTCTCGAATAGGACCGTTTCCGACACAAGCGTAGGGCTGTAGCAAACCACCAGTTCGGACGGGCTGGGTGTAGCGCAACCGGTGAACGCAATCAGCGTGGCGCAACCGGTCCTGTCGCACCTTTCCGCAACGTTCCTATGGTGTCAGTGCTGCTGGGCTACGCGCGGGTGTCGACGGCGGAGCAGAACGCGGACCTGCAGACCGACGAGCTGATCTCGGCGGGGTGTTATGCGGTGTTCGTCGACCACGCCTCCGGGGTGCTGGACCGCCGCCCGGAGCTGGACAGGCTGCTGCAGCGCCTGCGGCCGGGGGACCCCGTGGTGGTTTGGCGCCTGGACCGGCTCGGCCGCTCCCTGCGCCATTCGATTGACACGGCAACTGCGCTGGGCGAGCGGGGGGTCGGGTGCCGGTCGCTGCGGAGTCGGTGAACACGACGACCGCCGGTGGCCGGCTGGTGTTTCACCCGTTCGGGGCGTTGGCCCAGTTCGAACGGGAGATCATCCGGGACCGGACGATGGCGGGGCTGGCTGCGGCGAGGGCCCGGGGCCCGCAACGGTGGCCGGCCCTCGAGGCTGACCGGCGGACCAGGTGCGGGCCGCCCGACGGTTGTATGACGAGCGGGCCACCCCGTGGAGCAGACCGGCAGCATGTTCGGGGTCAGTCGCACATCGCAGACTGGTCCGTCGGCTGCCAGGACCCGAACGAGGCGGTCGAGTTAGCGGCGGCTGAGCCGGTCGCCGGCGGCGCCATCACCGGCGGTGCACCCAGGCAGGGTCGGCGGTCGTGCCGCGACGGCCGAGCTGCTCGCGGGCGACCCGTTGCCGGACGTCGGTGAGCATCTCGTTGGCAGGCGGGCCAGGTGGAAGTGGTCGACAGCGATCCTCGCGTGCGGCAGCGCCGCGCGGAGGCCGGAGGCGTAGAGCGCCGACGGGTCGATCACCACCACCTGCACCTGCCCGACCAACGAGATCGGTGCCGCCCGGGGCCGGTAAGGAACTGCTGCGTCGGGCTCTGCTCGGCCAGCCAGCCCCGCACACAGCCACCAGACCTGCCTGGGGCAAGGCCGAGCAGCAGTCCCCGGGTCGGGTCGGCGAAGCGCCGAGATAGCTGGTCATCGAGCTAAGCGAATGGGCGGTGACCGCTAACCGGCCCGGCTGCTCGCCCTGATCGACTGGGCCCACGCCGCAGGGTGGGGGTGGCTGGACGGCGTGAGACCGAGGCGAGGACGAGGTGAAACGAATCTCACAGCCCTGCAGCACTGCGTTATCGCGCGATGTGCGGCCACGCGTGTTTCCACGGAGCAGCTTCCTCGAAGGCGGCGGACGCCTTGAGCACCAGAGGGTCAGCCAGGTGGCGACCGATAATCTGCAGGCCGATTGGCAGGCCGTCGGCAGTGAAACCAGCAGGAATGCTTGCCGCGGGTTGCCCGGTGAAGTTCAGCGGATAGGTAAAGTGCAACCACTCGGTCGGCTCTACCTTCCTGCCCTCGATCATCTCGGGGCCCTGGATGCCGACTTCGAACGGCGGTACCGCCAGCGTTGGGGTGAGCAGTAGGTCGTAGTTCCGCATAAAGCGCCACATCTTGTTGTTGACGGCCTTACGGGCAAGCAGCGCATCGGTGAACTGCTCCGCGGTCCATCGGGTACGTAGGAAGTCGACGACATGAGGTGTCATGTTGTCCGCGCCGACCTCCTCGAGGCGCCGCCTGAGGCCGGTTAGGTCGCTTTCATTAGCGACTGTTGCCCAGAACGCCTCGAAGGGGTTGTCCCAGCCGGGATTGGCCTCCTCGACAACACACCCGAGATCGTCCTCGAACACTCGCACAGCGCGGCCGACGACGGCGCGGACCTCCGGGTCGACGGCGGCATATCCCCAGTCCGAGCTGTACGCCACCCGACAGCCGGAGATACCGCCGGTAAGGACGTCCATCCAGTCAAACTCTGGCGTTGGCAGCGAATAACGGTCACGGTCGTCCGGTCCAGCTATCACCGACAGCATCAAGGCAGCGTCGGCGACGGTTCGGCTGAGTGGACCGATGTGCTCGAGGGACTCCCAGCTGGACACGCCCGGATAGCGCTCGTCCTTCGTCCCCGGGTAGAGCGGCACCCGCCCCATGGACGCTTTCATCCCATAGACGCCGCAGAAGCTAGCCGGAATACGGATCGAGCCCCCGCCGTCGCTGCCGATGGCGAAGGGTCCGATACCTGCTGCTACTGCAGCGCCGGACCCGGCACTCGACCCGCCGGAGGTGAGATCGGTATTCCAGGGATTGCGGGTGGCTGGGAACACCGGATTATGACCGACGCCGCTATACCCGAACTCAGGGACGTTAGTCTTGCCGATAACAATGGCCCCGGCGTCCTTCAAACGCTCCACGACGACGTCGTCCTCGTCCGGCACGAAATCCTCATAGAGCTTTGAGCCGGACACCGTGCGCACGCCCTTCGTGCACACCAAGTCTTTGATGGCTACAGGCACGCCCGCGAGCGGGCCAACGGGCTCGCCAGCCATGAGCAACTTCTCGATCCGCATCGCGTCGGCCCGCGCCGCCTCCGGCGTTGGAGTGCAGAAGGCATGGATCTGCGGCTCGAGTCGATCCATCCGGTCCAGCACCGCGTCGACCACTTCGACCGGTGACAGGCGCTTGGCACTGATTTCGCCAGCGAGGGAGACGGCGTCGAGCTGGCAGATGTTGCTCGAACCATCAGGGGTACTCGTCATCGAGGGCTCCGTCGTAAGTGCTCGGTTAGAGACTAAGAGGGTGTCGTGCAGAAGTTTCAGCCGGGGCAGGTCGCCTCAAGGGGCGCTAGCGGGGGCCGTCACCTTCTGCCGTCCTCGCAGGCTGCTGCCCGCAAGGACCGCGAGGAGCGAGTAGGCCAGGACGGCCACTGCCATCCCTACCACCGCGTCTGCGAGTTGCGGCGCGTGGTAGTGCACCACATAGGCGACTGCCGCCGCGATGGCCCAGGCCAAGAAAGCGGTCCACCTCGCGAGCACCGGCTCGCGTAGTTGGGACGCTCCACGTAGAAACAACTGATCGGTGATGACCACCGCGCCTATAGGAGGAACGAAGATGCCCAACACGTTCAGGTATGTCAAAAAGTGCGTCCAAATCCCTGCCAGGGCGGCAAGTGTTCCGATGACGCCGAGGACCAGTGTCATTAGTCGCATGTGAGTACGCAGGATGTGGCTCCAGCCCACCGCGCCGTTGTAGAGACAATGGGTACAGACTGATCCGAGGTTGACGAAGATGAACAGAAATGCGAGGACGGACAGCAGTGTCCCGTGACCATGCGCGATCATCGGGAGGAAGTTGCCGCCGTTGACATCGGGCTTGGTGACAGCTCCCGATGCAACGATGATGCCGCCGACGATGAACGCCACGAGGTTGGCGATCGGAAACGCGGTGAATGCTGCGGCGACACCTTCGCGACCGTTCCGTGACCAGCGAGTGAAGTCCCCGGTCATCGTTCCAGAATCAGCGAACGTCGCCACGACCAGCGTGACGCCCGCTCCCAACGACAGGCCTGCGGTTCCTCCTGACAGGCCAGCGTAGTTCCAGATCGCGCTCAGGCTGTGGTTACGAGCGATCAGTACCAGTGTGATGGCGGCGAGCAGGATAAACATGGGTGCCGCCACCGCCCCCAGGAGCGACAACGCGCGGATGCCGATGAACGTGACGGCGATGTACAGCGCTCCTGCGATGACAATGACGAGCTTCTCGTTCCATCCGAACGACTGGCTAACCGTGGCGCCGGTCAGACCCGTCTGAAAGGCGAACCAGCCGGTAACGATGGTGGCGAGGAAACCGGAGGCGACAACGTACCCGTAGCGACCGAAGACCCGGGTGGCGGTGAGGGCAAAGTTCAAGCCGGTTGCCCCGGCCAGGTAGCTGAGCGCTCCCACATACAGGAAGAGCGCGAGATTCCCAAGAACGATGGCCAGCAGGCCTTTCTGGAACCCCAGGAAAGCTGTGATTACTCCGCCAAAGACCGCACAGGTAAGGATCATCGGAAAGCCGAACCAAACCGCTGCAACTGATCGCCAGGGCTTTCGGTGCGCCTGCGGTACGGAAACATGCTCGAACTCCGACTCGAGTTCCAAGCCGGCTACGTGCTCGATCTCTTTGACGGCCATGGTGGTCCCTCCAACGATGGGAGTAGCAGGCCAGCGGACGCAGACTGCTGGCCACTCTTGCCGATATATGCGGTACCCAGCGGCCGCCGGCTACCAGTCAAAGGACGACGGAACAGCAGATCGAGAACTCTGATGCGGCACAGCGTAGCGCCGAGCAGCCAGCGCCACTGTCCGGGGGTCGAAGACGCAGGTCCAGCACTTCTATGTACCGCGCGATTGCTCGGGAACAGCGGCAGCGGGTGTTCTTAACCGCGCAGCCACGTCACGAGCACGTGCCCGGTGGGTCAGGCCGTAACACCGTCAGGTGCCCAGTCCCGAGCCGCCGAGCAGCCTTCGGCTGATCGCCCCCGCGTCCCGAGCTGCTTGGGTCTTGGCGAGCTCAACCTTGTGCCCGGGGAAGTGGCCCGTCGACTGTCGGGGTCCACGCCACGCGTCGAGCAGCCCTTGCGCCTCCGGCGTCCCCGTAGAGGCCACTCTGGACCGCTCACCTGCACTGGCGCCGGCGCCGGTGCGGGGAAGTGTCTCACTTCCTTGGTAGTGAGACACCCTCCCCGTGAGACGGCCGGAGACTGTCGCCGCAGGGGTACCTGGCGCTTCTGGTGGCGGTAGTTGGCACACCTATCGGGGGCCATCGGGCGCAGCCGGTGCTATGGGTCCCGCTGCCCATCCGGCCGCGGGTAGCGCTAGGCGCCGCCGATGGCAAGAGTAGGACCTACCAGATCCGCCGTCACGCGGGCGGCAGAGACCTGACTCTGGCCTTGTTACGTTGACCTGCGGTGAAATCGCTCGACCGTAATCTGTCGACTGAGACGAGCGGAGCGCAGGGGGGCGAGAGATGCGGGCGCTGGTTATTGAGCACGATCACACCACGCCTTCTGGCCTCGTCGGCGAACGGCTGGTTGAGCGTGGGTACGAGCTTGTCGTGCATCGCGTGGTCCCGATCGACCGTTACGAGCATCCGGATGTTCCGGGTGCCTTTCCCTCGCTGGACGGCGTCGACCTACTGGTTGCTATGGGCGCGCCCTGGTCGGTGTACGACCTGAATCTCATCGGCAGCTGGCTGGTGCCTGAGCTCGAGTTGCTGCGCGACGCGATCGCTGGCGGGGTGCCGGTATTGGGTGTCTGCTTCGGTGGCCAGGCTCTTGCCGCCGCCCTTGGGGGCAAGGTGGCCCGCTCGCCCAGCCCGGAGCTTGGCTGGGTGTCGGTCGAGTCCGTGAGGCTCGACCTGATTCCGACCGGCCCGTGGTTTCAATGGCACGTAGATCGCTGGGAGTTGCCGCCTGGAGCCCAGGAAGTGGGGCGCACTGCCGCCGCCTCGCAGGCGTTCGTGTACGGCGGCTGTCTGGCGGTGCAGTTCCACCCAGAGCTGACCGAAGCGATGTTGCGGGGCTGGCTAGACAACGGCGGCTCAGACGTGGCTGCGGCGGCTGGCGTCGACGAGGCGGCGTTGCTAGCCGAGACCCGGCGCCTTGAGCCGGCAGCGCACCGCCGGGCTGCGACCCTGGTCGACGCGTTCCTGGAGCAGGTGGCACCAGCCGCGGGAGCTCGGACACAGACTGGCCACCGTCCTGGCGAACAATTTCGCTGCTGACTGGCACAGCCGGAGCGCTTTGGCGCGGGCTCGTGAGCTTCAACGAGCATCTTGGTGCCCTGCACCCTCGACTGGGACAGTCCCTGACCCGGTAGACGCAGAGATCAGAAGGGGTCCCCGGCTTAGCGGCGTTCCCGGCTGTCGTCGAGGACGATCCGACCGATGAGGGCGTAGCGCTCAGGGTCGAGAGCTCGCACGGCGATAGCGACGAGCAAGCCGACGAGGAAGAAGCCGATGACCAGGTAGGGCGTGGCCTTGAATACGAGGCTGCCGCTGGCCGCACCGGCTGCAAAGTTGAGGTTCTTGACCAGGGTGTACGCAACTGCGGTAAGTCCGACGGCGCCAATCAGCGGTGCCGCTAGCGTCCGCCACCAGGTGCGCGTCTCGGGATGGCGCTTGCCGACGTGGAAGTAGAAGACGACCGAGATACTGCAGACGATCTGGACGACGAAGATGGCTAGCGTGCCGAGGAGGGCGAGCAGGCCGTACTGGTAGTAGTACGGAACGTCGGGCGCACCCTTTGCCGGTGTGACGAGGGTGAAGAACAGCAGGGTGATGACCAGGGTGATAGCGCTTTGCAGGAGCGAGGCGATGTGCGGGCTGCCGTGTCGAGGGTGGGTGGCGCCGACCGTGCGGGACAGTCCGCGTGAGAGGCCCTCACGCCCGAGCGCGTACATGTAGCGGCAGGCCGCGTTGTGGAAGGCGAGCGCGCACGCGAACGAGCCGGTGATCAGCAGGACCTGGTAGACGTCTTTCGCCCAGCCCCCGACGTAGTGCTGCGTTGCGCCGTAGAAGAGGTCGAAGGCGTTTCCCGTGCTGCCCCGGGAGACCGCAAGCGCCTGGGCGGGCCCGTTGCCGGCGATGACCATCCAGGAGACGAACGTGAACAGCAAACCGAGCATGATCACGGCGATCATCGTGGCTCGGGGGACGATGCGCTTGGGGTCACGGGACTCCTCGCCGTAGACCGCTGTGGTCTCATAGCCGATCCAGGACCAGAACGCGAAGAACAGTCCGATGCCGACGCTTCCGGTGACCCCCGCCGCGACGTCAGTGGGTGCCGCCGTGAACGCTGCGAGCGGGTTCAGCTCGCCGGGGTGCAGTCCTGAGGCGCCACCGGAGATGAAGACGGCCACCGCCATGGTCAGCAGGATGACGAGCTCTGCGATGAGGAAGACGCCGAGCACGTGGCCGGACAGCGAGACGTCGAAGTAGCCGAAAGCGGCGACGACGGCGATGACGACCAGTGCGTAGACGATCCAACTGATGGTTGGGCCGCCGAAGTTCATGACGGTGGTCCTCGCCACCGAGGAGAAGATCCCGACCAGGCTCGCCTCGAAGACGACGTACGCCATGGTCGCGAGCAAACCCGAGGCCATGCCCCAGGCTTGGCCGAGCCCGTGGGAGATGTATCCGTAGAAAGCGCCGGTCGCGGTGATGTGGCGAGCCATCGCGGTGTACCCGACCGAGAAAATGGCCAGCACGAGCATCGCGACGAGGAAGCCGCCCGGGGCGTGACTGCCGTTTCCGTAGCCAATCGCAATCGGCACGTTGCCCGTCATGCCCGTGATCGGTGCAGCGTTGGCCAGTCCGATGAACAGGACGGTCAGCAGGCCGATCGACCCTTTCTTGAGCCGCTGGACGTCGCTGCCTTGTGAGGGGGAGTCGGCTGCGGGCGGCGGGCTGGCCGGACGCGAGGAGAGCCCCGGCGAGGCCGGGCCGGACGCGGAGGGCTGTTGGGTCGCCATGTACGTCGTCCCCCTGCAAGGTCGGGCCCCGGTCGGTTGAGCGGGGATTGCTGCGGCACTGCGAGCTCCGCTCGGCTATGACGCCGGTCACGTTCGGTGGACCGTGACATCCAGCCAGACCTTTGTCAAATCGGTCCCTACCGGTACTGCCAAGTAAGTGGCTCTCGACAGGCCGGCGCTGTCACGCGCGGGTTGACGTACCGGGGTATGCCGCTATGGTCTGGGCAAGCGAGGGCTGGGGGTGATCACATGACCGACTACGGCGCGTTCTCGTTCGACTCCAAGGACGAGGTCCTCGACAAGGCCCGGCGGTACTGGAACCCCGACAAGACCGACTTCTGGTCCGACAGCGGTATCCCGCTGGTCATCGACCGGCGGGAGGGCTACTACCTCTACGACATGTCAGGCAGGCGCCTGATGGACCTGCACCTCAACGGCGGCACCTACAGCCTCGGGCACCGCAACCCCGAGATCGTCGCGGCGATCACCACGGCCATGGCGCACTTCGACATCGGCAACCACCACTTCCCGTCGCTTGCCCGGACGGCTCTCGCGCAGGCCCTGGTCGAACACAGCCCACCGGGCCTGACGAAGGCCGTCTTCGCCAGCGGCGGCGGCGAGGCCATCGACATCGCCTTGAAGACCGCCCGGCACGCCACCCAGCGCCGCAAAATCGTGTCGATCGTGAAGGCGTACCACGGCCACACGGGACTCGCGGTGGCCACCGGAGACGACCGCTTCGCCAAGCTGTTCCTCGCCGACCAGCCAGAAGACTTCCCGCACGTCCCGTTCAACGACCTACCCGCGATGGAGGCGGCGCTACGGGGCAGGGACGTCGCCGCGGTGATTCTGGAGACGATCCCGGCAACGTACGGCTTTCCGCTGCCTGCACCGGGCTACGTCGAAGCCGTCAAGAGCCTGTGTGAGCGCTACGGCTCGCTCTACATCGCCGACGAGGTGCAGACCGGCCTCGGGCGCACCGGAGAGATGTGGGGGATCACCAAGCACGGCGTCGACCCCGACCTGCTGGTCACCGGCAAGGGCCTGTCGGGCGGGATGTACCCCATCGCGGCGACGCTGGTCGCCGAGCACGCCGCCGGCTGGCTGACCGAAGACGGGTTCGGCCACATCTCGACATTCGGCGGCGCCGAGGTGGGCTGCTTCGCCGCCCTCAAGGCCCTTGAGATCACCGCCCGGCCCGAAACCCGCTCGATGGTCCACTACATCAGCGACCTGCTCGGCCGGGGGCTTGCGGTCATCGCCTCCGCCTACCCGGACTGGTTCACCGGGATCCGCCAGAACGGCGTGGTGATGGGCCTGGAGTTCGACCACCCGCAAGGTGCCAAGTACGTCATGCGCGAGTTGTGGGACCTGGGGGTGTGGGCGATCTTCTCCACGCTCGACCCGCAGGTGCTGCAGTTCAAACCGGGGTTGTTGATGACGGCAAAGCAGTGCGAGGACCTTCTCGACCGCACCGCCGTCGCGATCGGGCGCGCCCGCGACGCGGCCGCCCACGACCGCGGCGCAGGTCGCGGCATGCCCACAACCCCAGCCCCCGCAGGCGCCCGGTGAGCCCCGGGCAGGAACAAGAGGCTGCTGGCGGCGGTGAGCCGGCGGAGGTCCCGCGGGCCCGGCAGATGCTCGAGCGAGCGTCATGGGCGAGTCGCGCGTTCGCCCGCTACGACCGTGCATCGGTGTTGCGGATAGCCGAGGCGGTCACCGCGGTGGCCGAGTCCAGGGCCGAGCACTACGGCGAGTGGGCCGTGCGAGAGACCGGCTTCGGAGTCGCCGAGCACAAGACCACCAAGAACCTGCTGTGTTCGCGGGGCATCTTCGACAGCTACCGCGACAGCGACCTCGTCAGCCCACGGGTGGACCAGGACCGCAAGGTCGTGGCGATCCCGCGACCGGCCGGGGTGGTGTTCGCGCTGACGCCCTCGACGAACCCGGTGTCCACCCTCTACTTCAAGGTGCTGCTCGCACTGCTGACCCGCAACGCTGTCGTGATCAGCCCACATCCCTTCGCTAAGCAGTGCTGCAGCGACGCCGCACACGCCCTCGGCGCCGCCGCAGTCGAGGCGGGTGCCCCCGACGGGATCGTGCAGGTCGTGGAAGAACCCTCGATCCCGCTCATCGACGCGATGATGACCGACCGGCGTACCGATGTGATCCTCGCGACCGGCGGAACCGGCGTGGTCCGATCCGCCTACAGCAGCGGGAACCCCGCCATCGGGGTGGGACCTGGCAACGTCCCCGTCCTGGTCGACTCCTCAGCCGACCTCCCGCGGGCTGCCGAGCGCCTGGCGGACAGCAAGGCTTTCGACAACTCCATCTTGTGCACCAACGAGAGTGTCCTGCTCGTGGAAGAAGCCGTCGCCGACCGTTTCGTGTCGCTGCTCGGCCGGGTTGGGGTCCACCTGTGCAGCCCTGAGGAGCGTGATCGGGTCAGGGCGCTGGTGTTCCCCGGCGGCCGGTTCGACCCCTCCTTGGTCGGCCTGCACGCCTCTGTGCTGGCAGACAAAGCCGGGCTGCGGGTCGCCCCTGGCACCCGGGTGCTGCTGGCGCCGTTCGAGCTGCCGCTGCCCGAAGAGCCGCTGGCCCACGAGAAGTTGCTGCCTGTCCTCGGGATGGCGCGGGTCGGCAGCGCGGGGCGAGGTATCGACGCTGCCCGTGCGGTCCTGCGCATCGGGGGAGCAGGCCACAGCGCGGCCATCCACAGCACCGATGCCGACACGGTGCTGAGCTATGGCGCCGCGGTCCCCGTACTTCGGGTCGTCGTCAACGTCGGAAGCAGCACGGGCAGCAGCGGCTTCGACACCTCTCTCGCGCCGAGCATGACGATCGGCACCGGCTTCGCCGGCCGCAGTTCGCTGGGCGGCAACCTCGAACCGGGGGACCTGGTCAACTGGACGCGGATCGCTTACAACAGCGACCCTTCAGAGGTCATGCCGTCCTTTGCCGGTATGAGCCCATGGGCAAGTCCCGAGGGCCCGGTCCCGGGGTACCCGATCGGCTCGAACGGCAGCGCGGCGGCGTCCGCGCCCGGCGCGGACCCGCTATCAAGACCGGCCAACCGGCCGCCCGCACCCAGGGCCGTCCACGGCGGCAGCGACGACGACGTCCGGGCGGCCCTGCGAGCCGTGATCCTCGAAGAACTCTCGAGCATCAGGAGCAGCTGACGTGGCCGAGTTGCGCTCGTTCATCTTCCTGGACCAGCTCCAGCCGCAGACCATGTGTTACCTCGGCACATGGATCAAAGGAACCCTCCCGCGAACCCGGATGGCCGCCCAGATCATCGAGATCGCTCCCGGCCTGGACATCGAGCCACTGACCGATGTCGCGCTCAAGTACGCCGAGGTCAGCGCGGGCGTGCTCGTCGTCGAGCGCCAGTTCGGCTACCTGGAGATCCACTCGCGGGACACCGCTGCGGTGACCGCAGCGGGCACGGCCGTCTTGGAAACCCTGGGCGCAAGCGCCGCCGACGCCACCCGGCCCCAGGTGCTCGCTGCCCGCATCATCACCGGTCTGGACCGGCAGCAGGCCTTCCTGATCAACCGCAACAAGATCGGCTCGATGGCCCTACCGGGCGAGTCACTGTTCGTTCTCGAGGTGCAGCCCGCCTCCTACGCCATCGTCGCAGCCAACGAGGCCGAGAAGGCAGCCCGCGTCAAGGTCGTCGACTACCGCATGATCGGCGCCACCGGGCGGGTCTACCTGTCCGGGCGGGAGGCCGACGTCCGGCAAGCGGCCCAAGCTGCCGAGGACGCCCTGGCGGCGATGTCATGAGCGCCTCCGGGCTGGACCGAGCAGCACTGCGCGATCTCGTGCGAAGCGTCCTCGCCGAACACGCGACCACTCCACGAGCAGTTAAGGCTGCCGAGTCCGGGGCCGGCCCTGGTGGTCTCGGTGCAACGGTCAGCCGCCGCCATCCTGCTGCTGCGGGTGGCTGGCAGCCCACGCCGTTCCGTGCCCGTGGTGACTCTGCTTCCGCCGCGCCCCCCGCCGGTCGCAGCACCCCGACTGGTACCGGATCCGGGGCCGCGGCGCCGCCGCCACTGACGGCGGCTGCCGTGCGGGCGGCTGGTGCTGCGACCCGGCAGGCGGCCCCACCGGCAGCGCAGCCGTCCGGCGGCCCCGGCCACCGCGACCCCCTGTCGGCCTTCAGCGAGGACACCCTCGTGCGGATCGACTCTGATGAAGACCTGCACGCCTTTGCCCTGACGGTGCTGCGGCTTGCCGACGAGCCACGGCGACGCGCTGAACTGCTCGCCGGGCAGCGACGGTTCCGTCTCGACCGGGGCCGGCCGGCAGGGGCCGGTAGCCAGCAGCCCGCCGGCCCCACCGCCGCTACCCGCATCGAGAAGGGAGCGGTGACCGAGGCGCAGGTCCTGGCAGCCGCCGCGGCCGGTCACAGCCTGCTGCTCGGTGCCCGCGCCGTGCTGACCCCCCTCGCCCGCGACAGAGCCCGCGCCCTCGGTGTGCGCGTGGACAAGGAGCGCTGATGCTACGAGCACGTGTGGTCGGCAACGTCTGGGCCACCCGCAGGGCCGACGCACTCCCGGCTGGGGCGCTGCTCGATGTCGAAGTCATCGACGGCGGCAACCGGCTGATTGCCTTCGACCCGCTCGGCAGCGGCCTGGGTGAACACGTGCTGGTCGCTACCGGCTCGGTCGCCGCCGCCTGGTTCTCGGGCCCCCCACCTCCGGTGGACGCCCTCATCATCGCCTCCATCGACGCCGTCGAGGCAGCCCCAACGGCGCTCCCGCCACCAGCCGACGAGCCTTCCCGTCCGTCCCAGCCCTGAACGCCCACTGACCACCAGGAGGAACTCATGCCAAGCAGCGACGCGCTCGGTCTAATCGAGACCAAAGGATATGTGGCCGCACTCGCCGCCGCGGACGCGATGGTCAAGGCCGCGAACGTAACCCTCGTCGGGCGTGACCAAGTCGGCGACGGGCTCGTGGCGGTGACCATCGTCGGTGACGTCGGCGCGGTCAAAGCCGCCACGGAGGCCGGTTCTGAGGTCGTCTCCGCCGTAGGCGAGCTCGTGTCCGTCCACGTGATTCCCCGCCCGCACGCGGAGCTGGCCAAGCACTTCACCGTCAGCCCAGGTGCCAGCGGGTCGGCGTGACAGCGCCTGCACCTGCGGCCACTGCGCCTTCTGACAGTCCGCCGGCGACCGAGCTGCGGGTCTACTTGCCGGTTCCGGACCTGCAGCCCCAGTTCGCCGCCTACATGGGGACGCCGACGAGGGCGAGGGGGTACCCGCCGTACGCCGGTCAACACGCGCTGATCGTCGAGGTCGCTCCCGGCCTCGCCATTGAGCGGGTAACTGACCTGGCGCTCCGTGCGGTACCGGCAGTGGAGCCAGGAATCCTGTTTGTCGAACGGCAGTTCGGGGTGCTTGAGGTGCACTCCTCAGATCCGGAGGACGTTAACCGGGCGGGCGAGGCGATCCTTGCCGGAATTGGTGCCCAAGCTGCCGACCAGCTGCGGCCGCGGGTGCTCTACAGCGACGTCATCGCCGACATCACCGACCAGCACGCGGTCATCGTCAACCGCAACCGTCAGGCCAGCATGGTGCTGCCAGGAGAGACGCTGCTGGTCTACGAAATGACCCCTGCCCTGTTCGCCGCGGTCGCGGCGAACGAGGCCGAGAAGGCCGCTCCTGAGAACACCCTGGTGGACGTGAGCATGATCGGAGCCGCAGGCCGGGTCTACATCTCAGGTGAACCCGACGGCGTCCGGGTCGCACAAGAGGCCATCACGCGGACGCTCGCCGGTGTGCAAGGCCGCGCGCAATGACGGCCCCGAACGGTGTCGGACGCCCGGTCACAGCATCGGCGGCTCCGTCCGATCTATCCGCCGAGGCCCTGACGGTCACCGGTCAGCACGACTTGTCGTCCGCAGCCGCTGTGGAGCGGCTCAGAAGATCCATCGACACCGTCTTTTTCCGCTATGGGCTCCCTGCCGGCACGCAGGTACGTCTGTTGAACGTCAGCGAGAATGCGACCTTCCTCCTCGAGCCGCCCGAGGGGCCATCACGTGTGCTGCGCGTGCACCGAGCCGACTACCAGAGCCCGGCGGAGATCCGCTCTGAGCTTGCCTGGATCGATGCGCTGCGCCGTGAGCACACCGTCCCGACAGTCATTCCGATCGCGGCCGACGACGGGGAGCTTGTGGTGCTACTGAACGACTCAGGCTGCGCCGAGCCTCGACCGGTCGTGATGTTCGAGCACATTTCCGGCCGTGAGCCCCTTGGCGATGACGTCGCCGGCTTCGAGCTGCTCGGCGAGACCGCCGCCCGCCTGCACCTCCACGCACGTCGATGGCAGCCGCCCCCGGGGTTCACCAGGTTCCGCTGGGACTACGACGGTGCCTTTGGCGGCACCGCCCGGTGGGGACGCTGGCAGCACGGCCTCGGCGTGGGCCGTGCGGAGAGCGAGGTGCTCACCCGTCTCGACGCCGTGCTCCGCGCCCGGCTCGCAGCCTTCGGGACCGGGCCCGACGTGTTTCATCTCATCCACGCAGACATGCGCCTGGCCAACCTCATCGTCGACGACACCGGCGTCACACACGTCATCGACTTCGACGACTGCGGCGGCGGCTGGTATCTCTACGACCTTGGCTCCGCGCTCAGCTTCTTCGAGCACCAGCCGCACGTCCCCGAACTGATCGACGCCTGGCTACGCGGCTACCGGAAGGTGCTGCCTGTGCCCGCTGAGCACGAACGAGAGATCCCCACCTTCGTCATGATGCGCAGGCTGCTGCTGACGGCGTGGATCAGCACCCACGCCGAGACCCCTACTGGCCGGGAGATGGGGGCGCCGTTCACAGCGGACACCGTCCGCCTCGCCGACGCCTACCTCGAGACCCACGGAAGAGTGACATGACGAAACCAGATGCAGGGCGCGCTGTCGTCGTCACCGGCGGGACTCGCGGCATCGGTCGAGGCATCGCTGCCGCCTTCGTGGGCCACGGTGACCGGGTCCTGATCATCGGACGGGAGCTCGACCGCGCGCAGACAGCCGCGGCCGAGCTGTCTCGACTGGGCCCCCACCCCGTGGAGGGCTTCGCCGCCGACCTCAGTAGCGGACAGGGATGTGCCCAGGTGGCCGACGCCGCTCAGCGTCTGCTGGGCGGGATCGATGTCCTGTGCGCAAACGCAGGCGTCTTTCCCGCGGCCCTTCTCACCGAGATGAGCGAGGCTGACTTGGAGCATGTCCTTGACACCAACGTCAAGGGAACCATCCTGCTGGTGAAGGCGGCGCTGCCGCAGCTGGTCGCGAGCGCTGCTGGTCGAGTCGTTCTGACGTCCAGCATCACCGGCCCGATCACCGGCCTTCCGGGTTGGTCACACTACGGCGCAAGCAAAGCTGCCCAGCTCGGCTTCATGCGCAGCGCCGCCCTCGAGCTCGCGCCGTCTGGCGTGACCGTGAACGCAGTGCTACCCGGCAACATCGAGACCGAAGGACTTGCTGAGCTCGGCGAGGACTACGCCAGCGCGATGCGCGCCAACGTGCCTCTGGGAAGGCTGGGGACCGTTGCCGAGATCGGTCACGCCTGCCTGTTCCTCGCCAGCCGCGAAGCCGGCTTCATCACCGGCCAACCTCTTGTCGTCGACGGGGGCCAGGTGCTGCCTGAGACAATGGGGGATGTGGGCACCACGTGAGGACCGACAGTTGAACGAGACGGCTGCGCTGGGACCTGTCTCGGAAGTCGTACGCCGGCGCATTCTCGACCTCATCTCCCGCGGTGAGGTCACGCCCGGCGGTCGCCTCGGCGGTGAGCGCGAACTGGCACAGCGGCTCGCTGTCAGCCGGACCAGCGTCCGCCAGGCTCTCGGTGCGCTCGAGGCAGCCGGGGTCGTACGCCGCACCGCCGGCCGCGGTGGGGGCACGTTCCTCGCCGGCCCGAAGATCGACCGGGACCTGTCGGCCGTCGTTGGGGTTCCTGCGCTGCTGCGCCGCCAAGGTCTGCAGGCCGGCTGTCGCGTGCTTTCGGCCAGCCTTGTCCTCGTCGAGGAGCGCACGGCTGCCGCTCTCGGGCTTGGGCCCCACGACCACGTCGTCGATCTCATTCGCATCCGCCTCGCTGACGGGGTACCGATCAGCCTTGAGCATGCCCGCTTCCCAGCCGACCGACTCGGAGGTCTGCTCGACCACCCGCTGTCCGGCGGGATCTACGAGCTGTTGGAGGAATCCTTCGGGTTGACTCCTAGCAACGCACTTGAGCGGATCGAGGTTGCGCTCGCCAGCACTGACGAGGCGGCCATTCTCGGCGTGCGCACCGGTGACCCGCTGCTGGCAGTCACCCGCACCACTCGTGATCAGGACGACGTTCCCTTCGAGTACAGCCACGACCTGTTTCGGGCGGACCGCACCAGCATCACCGTCCGTACGCCAGGAAGCGGCACGCTGAACGACACCACCTTGATCAACGGGCGTGTACTCGACCTCGCCTCGCGGGCAGCAAGCTAAGTCACGAATTCAGGCACGGATGGCACACGTGCGACAGCGGGGACGTGGCCATGGGTGCGCTGCCTCCTTCATGGCCGATGTTCCACTTCCTGGGAAGTGGGACCCCCCGCCGCCCGTCCGCCGAGGGCTGTGGGGGAGCGCGCGTCGCGTCCCACAGGTTAGTGCTACAACCGGGTGCCGGAAGTCGCGTACGGCCAACACTAGCGGCACGGTGCTCGGCGTGGAGTTGGGCTACGCGCGGGTCTCGACCGCGAAGCAGGACCTCGACCGCCAGGTCGACGCCCTCCCCGCCGTGGGGATCCCCGCCGAGCGGATCTACCTGGACAAGAAGTCCGGGGCACCACCGGCCGGCCGGGACTGCGCTACGTGCTGGGTTACGCCCGCGACGGTGACGTGATCGTGGTGCACACCCTGGACCGCCTGGGCCGCACCGTCCGCGACATGCTGAACCTGGTTCACGAGCTCGCCGAGCGCGGTGTCGGGGTCCGCAACCTGGCCGACCCGATCAAGGTCGACTCGGCCAACCCGGCAGACCCGATGGCCCAGCTCGCGGTGGTGCTGCTGGCGCTGTTCGGGCAGATGGAACGCACCTACACCCTCGAGCGCGCCGCGCACGCCCGGGCGGTGGCGACCGCCAAGGGCCGGCGGGTCGGCCGGCCGGTGCTGGTCGACCCGGCCAAGCTGGCGTGGGCGGCGCACCTGCGCGACACCGGGCACACCATCGCCGAGATCGTCAGCAGGACTGGGATCCCGAGGACCAGCCTGTACCGGCACCTGCCGCCCCGGCCGCCGGAGCCGGTCACCGCCGGCGGCACCGACGGCGCACCGGACCGAGACGAAGACAAAGCCATCGCGCCGCCTCGTGACCAGGATCGGCCGTGAGCGGCCGCCGACGTCCCCCACGACGAGGGTGGGGCAGGGGCAGCTGTCACTGCTGGCCGGCATCCTGACCGAGACCGACCGGGCGGTGCTCGAGTTCGCCCGCGGCCCCCGTCTGGCAGCACGCGTCGCCGCCCGAGCGCCGCACCTGCTAGGACTGAGCCCGACCCGCTACTTCCAGCTGCTTAGCCAGCTGCTGGACCGGCCCGAAGCCGCCGCCGCCGAACCCGAGCTGGTCGCCGGGCTGCGGGCGGTGCAGGACGAGCGCCGCCGGTTGCGCCAGAGCCGGAGCACCTGACGGCACGTCGATTCATAGCAAACGACCGCTCACTGGACCCGTCCGGTGGATCTTGTTACCCGCCGGCAGGCCGCACATTTCCCAGGCGGTTGTCGCTGCTGCTCTAGCCGTCCGTCGTGGGGAAGTGGTGGCACCCGTGGTGCGTCCTATGATTCGATATTGACTGGGCAATGCGCGCCGGGTATTCGGACCAGCAGCGTTCGCCGACGCCGTCAACATCCGGCAAGCCGACGCGAGGGCCAACAGGTCCGGCTGGCTACGAATCACCACGAGTTCGAAGATTGCGCTGCCGCTGTCGGCGAGCACCGATCTGCCTCACCGGACGGACTGTCCTGCGAGTTCGCGAATTAGGCAGTCGAACGTGCGGGGTTCACGACCGGGCTGGTCCGAGTCGATGTGGCGGAAAGCTAAGGGTTTCGCTGACGCAGTCCAACGCGCCGCACCTGCCGACTCAGGAGTAGCGGCCGCTGCTCGGCCCTGCCACTTGGTGAGACAGAGATCGATTCACCCCCTTGGGCCAGTCCATCGCGTCTGCTTTCACCGTTGTAGTCAACGAGCACCGGGTGCGCGCGTCCGCTGTTGCGACGTAGGTCGCCTCTCCGACTAGCCGAGGATTGAACGAGAGGATTGCAATGGCGTTCTGTGCAAATTGCGGTGAGGTGTGCCACGAATGAGGAGGGCTGGTTGATGTAGGTCGACTGGCTTGAGTCAATGCTGTGCAGCCGATGAAGGTTGGCCCTTCGGAGTCGCCCTGCGGGGGGAGGCTTCAAACCGCCTCATGCT
>JAABUP010003417.1_pt1 | contig 28085 bp, 36 predicted proteins | sample 5559201 | NCBI WGS metagenome assembly JAABUP01 (sample SAMN10711887, study PRJNA513373) | rock metagenome | isolation source: Antarctica rocks | place: Antarctica | reverse complement strand
TCCCATCGTTTCAGTGGCAAACACCACTCAGGTCTGTTAGCCAAAAAGCACTCGATGTGCACGTCGACGATCTGCATATTTTCCCTTAGAGCAACCATTTCTGCAGGCTGACGCATGCGCGGTCGTCAAGCAGCAGCCGGCTGCAGATCAGTGTCGATTCATACAGGAGCACTGTGTCTCAGGTTGGATGTTTGAGCGCTTTGTGACAGTGCGTCTGCGACTAAAAGTAGCTGAAACCAGCGAATGATCTGCAGAGTCTTTGGTGAATTACGTCCAGCTTTACTATTGTCATGTAAAGCCTGCTGGATATCTTGCCACATGCTTGCTACAACTAGCGTGTGTTTTCACTCTGCTTCTGCTCTTTCGGATATTGGGCAGCACAGCTGAAAACTTCTTCAGTCCTATCTTGACTCAGCTCTCCCAGGAGCTCGGTTTGCCTCCACGCCTCGCTGGAGGTATGTAAACACGCTTACATGAAGCGTCCTCAAGCCGAGATACAATGCACAGGAATCCTGCAAACTCATTCTGGTGCATGCAGTGACCTTCCTTGCCTTGGGCAATGGCGCACCAGACATCTCATCATCCATCGCAGCTGTCAGGGCCGGACAATACAAGATGGCGCTGGGATCACTGTTGGGTAAGCTGCCAATGATGGCGATTGTGTAATGTCCAGCTACTCAAGGCCATATGTGTGCAAGACTATGCAGACCAAACAACATCAGCAACTTTCTGTAGCTGCTCAGCATATGATGTCGACCATCGACAGGCACATGCTCATCGCTCACTCACTCACTCACTCACTCACTCACTCACTCACTCACTCACTCACTCACTCACTCACACTCACTCACCCCTCACTCACTCACTCACTCACTCACACTCACTCACCCCTCACTCACCCCTCACTCACTCACCAAACTGCTGCATGGCTGCTGTGCTGCCTTTCACAAATGCAATCCCACCCCAGAAATGCCACAGTTTTCACAGATGACTCTTGACACGTCTTGCCAGCACTTGCTCAGCAGTCGCTGATGCGCACACACACACTGCTCAACTCTGTATACAAACAACAAGAGAATGTATCAAGACAAGTCATGTCATGTCATGAGTGCAATGCGCGCAGGAGGAGGCATGTTTGTGGGGTGTGTGGTGGCTGGCAGCGTCATGTTATGCTGCCAAGGAGCCAAGGTGCGAGGGGCCCTCATCAGGGATGTTGCAGCCTATGCCATAGCTGTTCTGGCTGTTGCTATCATTCTTTGGTGTGGCAAGGTGATCATTCTTCAATCACTCACCCCACTGTCTCAGACAATGCTACAAAGTCCTATCCCAGGCTTGCTTCTTATGGAATGAGATGATGATTTGGCATTACACTCCAGATTGGCAAGACCTTCTCCACTGCAAACTACAGCAAGTCTGTGCAAGAGTGCATACGCTGTGTTGTGTCTAAATCATGACATTTGGTCTGGAGGGAACTGACTTGCGTCGCACGTACCTGATGCCTGCTGACTAAGTACACGTATTCATTATTATTATTATTATTATTATTATTATGACATTTGGTGAGTATTCTGCAGGTGGGCTTGATCAAGGCCTGCTTCCTATTGGTGCTATATGCGCTTTTTGTTACCCTGGTGCTGGCTGCTGACATCCACCATCGTATCAGGTAAGCATTGTGCCTATTCTGAGCAAGAGCTTCAGAGCGCACTCCTGAAGTCTGCTGCCTGGTTCGGTGTATACAAGTCTGCTTATGTGTGGGTGATACAGCTGCACATGCAAATCAGCAACACATCATGCATTTCATCGCAGTGTGCTTGTGCGTAGTGGCAGCCAGTGTCGCTGGTCCATCTGCATGCATGCTGGATGTACCTGGTATGACACAAAAGAAATTGTTGGTCATTGCTTTTGTCACAAAATAGAAGAGTTGCATACATTGTGAGCAGCATTGTGCAGACCCCTGTGATACTCTAGAGCTTTTGGTATCAAGCATCAGAAAACCGATGTTGACCTATCAGAAGCAGAATGCTTTTCCAGGCAGGTGACTGGTACAGCATATGACCCAGAGCTGTTCCTAGAGCAGGAACCCCTGATGGGTGGTCAGCCCCCCAGCCCCCCTAGGGCAGCCTTGGACATGCCCATACCCCTACAAAGATCTCAGACTGAGCATGCGTCCACATTGACAGCGTCTACAAGACAAGGTACAAAGCAGTCCTGGCTCTACAGCAAACAATTGCGCCATGCTGGATCATGAACAGTATGTCAACACATACCAACCACCAAACATGTGAACCATACCAATTGACACCTGGAATACCAAGAGGTTACATGAACCCCGTCAATTAGCCACAACAACTGGAGTTGATTAAACTACTGATCATGAGAACCTCATCGCAGCTGTATCAATACAAAGTCCACAATAGAGTACCTGTTGCAGGCACACCAAGAGCAGCCTTGGATAGGTCATACAGTCAGCCTGTAGATCAAGCATTCAGCTACACCACCTTGAACAACATGAACCCTCGAACGTATCGCAATCATGCTTGGGCTCAGCTGGCCAAGTCAGACACCTTCTACATCAGGGGATCCCCAGAGGAGAGGCGGCTGCAAACAGCCCTAGGGCTGGATGCAGATGGTGATGTAGACGCTGAAGACAATGATCCAGATCTTGAAGCTCAGGGTACAAACGCACTCTCTTGTACCACTGTCCACGTCGAGCACTGGGATGTTTTGTGGTAGTGGACATGGCGCTTAGCAGTGAGCATTGCTAGAGATCACAGCAACAGATCACAAGTGCTTGTTGCAGCTTGGTGTGTAGCAACATGTGTACTTGCTTTTGAAGCATGTTGCAGTGTTCAGACTACAGCCAGATGCTCAGCAGCATTGCTGCTTGGTCAAGCTGGGCAGCTACTCTCATGAACACAGCCTGCAGGTCTGCCATGCACTGTATGATTATTGTTCTGCAGTGCTTTCAGCACTTGCAGCAAGCTGGTGCCTGATCCTCTCCTTGTCTATCAGCACAACGTCTCCTGTCTGTCAATCCCTTTGGGCACTCAAGGCAACGCCAGTTGTGCCCATGCAGCGAAAGCTCACTACTTCTGCTGCAGGTTATGTTCCACCTCAGATGTCAACCCACCAGTCCCCCTCCCCCCCTCCCGCCTCATCCCACTCAGACGACTTCGACACCAATGGGTTGCAGCACTCTCCCATACAAGGGCCCTCCCCACCACCAGAACCAGCCAGCGAGTCACAAGACCAACCACACCAGCAAGCTACGTCTTCCTTGCAGCAGCTGGGCGCAGGGCAAGAGTCAAGGGCAGTCTCTGGCTCCTTCAGCTCCTTGAGTGTGGAGAGGGTCAGGGTGAGCTCTGGCAGTGGGGGTGGCCTGCCAGATGGCATTGGAATGCGGCCTCACCACCTTCAGGTCAGCTCTGCTACTGTTGTTGGCGCCCAGTGTTGTTGATGTTAGCGACGCAGCCGACATTACTAATTGTGTTGCTAATAGGGCTGTGTTGGCCCTGATTACTGGCTGGATCCCAGGAGGTGTCAGAATCTTGTCTTTGGCGTAACAGCTTCACCTCATCTGCACCTTGCTGTTGCTTCAGCCAACTGAGCTCCACATCCATGTTTGCAGAATATAGGTTCAAGCATGTATCATTGCATTGCACATCTTCCCACATGTTCCCCCTTTGACATTCAAATGTGCAGGTCAAGCTTATGTAAGCTTTCAGCGCAACAAAAGCTTCTGCTGTTGGGGCTTATGCACTGCAGCCAAGTCAACCCTATGTGTATGCCATCAGATCAACAGGACACAGCATGCAGTCAAAAGCCAGCACATCATCCAATGTCAGCACTGACTTTTGCTCATTGCTGTTGCTATTGAGTACTACTGCTATTATCGTCTCCAGTGATAGTATTATCTCTGTTGTTTTTACTGTTGCTTGTGATCCAACAGGGGGGGCTGGAGGAGGCGCAGGAGGTGGGGGCGCAAGTGGGCATGTGGCAGACCTGCACTGACAAGCTAGCGCTGCTGCAACCTGGCCTCAACACCCTTGACAGAGCCATGGACCTCTGCGAGCTGCCCCTCACAGTGCTGCGGCGCGGCACCATACCCTTACTCGAGCAAGAATGCTACAGCAAGCCATGGTTCATCGCTTCATTGGTGTTTGGACCGGTCATGGTGGTCATGTATCTTGGGATGGGTTGGTTGGCAGGCTTGATTGCTGCTGGTGTAGGTGCTGCTGCAGCTGTTGGGGTTGGCATGCTGCTGAAGGACTCTCGAGAGGCGCCGACATGGAACATGGGCACTGATTTCCCTATTGGATCTGCCTTGGCTGCAGCCGGCGGGTTTGTTGTTGCAGCCATGTGGATTGACACCATTGCGTCTGAAGTTGTTGGGCTGTTGGAGTACTTTGGGGTGCTGTCAGGTGTTGACAGCTCCATTCTGGGTGTTACGGTCTTGGCTTGGGGTAACTCCATTGGTGACATGGCAACAAACACAGCCATGGCCAAGAAGGGATTGGGCAACATGGCAATCACTGCATGCTATGCTGGGCCTGTGTTCAACATCCTGGTTGGGCTGGGTCTAGGGTTTTTGAGCTGGATCAGGGATTCATCAAGAAAGGGTCTGTCAAAGACTGTGAGTGTAGAGTTAGACGCAACTGTAGCTGCTGGTGCTGCTTTCATTGTGCTAAATTCTGTTGGTATCATTGTCATTGGTCTGCTGAATGGCAATTCTCTGCCTGCATGGTATGGCAAGTTCATGTTGTTCTTTTATGGTGTGTTCCTGGTTGTCAGCGTAACACTGGTTCTCTTTGCATGATGTCTGCAGTACGTCAAGTGCAGCATTGTATTTTATTCAGTTTTACAGGACGGGTCATGGGTTGCTTGCATGATGGCTTTCGCTTGATTGAGTGACCTAGCTTGAACACTGGCACAGCTTGCTGTTTAAGTACAAACAGCAACGACTGTTTATCGTTCAGTTCAACCATCTGCTTAACATTCAGGAGTATTGCCACAGAACTGCTGTGTCAACGGAGCATGATCGTGATGCTGGTTTGACACACTACATGCTGTTAGCCTTATACTGTTGTTCTCGTTCTGACACAGATGTAGGCAACACATATACAGATGCATCTGGTGCATTGCATTTGCCTGCCATGTGGCCGCAGCCAACATCACAAGGCTTCATTGCTCGATAGTAGTGTGCCTCATGTAGTCCGTGAGAAACTCATGCATGTGTTCGAGCTTGTCTACCATTGCCTTGGGTAGGTGCTGACTCTGAGTGAAGTAAGGGTTGCAGCTGCTCGACATATCAAGCTGATCCACGATCTTGGCACCCTGCACCCCATAAAAGTTGACGGCACTTGTGAACAATCAGCAGCCCTTGGGCTGTGCACTTTCATGTATTACAACAGGTCCACAGACATTTAGCTTGCAAGATTACGCATGTTGAACAGCAGGAAATGCACTTTGCAAGACAAAACGCTGCATTGGGTGCGGAATGCCTCTTGAGCATGCCTCTGTGCTCAACCAACTACAGCCTGTGGTGTTATACAGCGTGAACATTACCTTTGCTCTCATGCTCTCTTGTAGAAGGCATATGGCCAGCACCGCATCAGGCATAGTGATCACATCATTGCGCAGGTGCAGCCTAGCACATGCTGTTGCCATGCGCAACAGGCTAGCGACAGTATGAGTGCCGGCATCCACAAGGCTTGCTGCCTGCCCATACCCCTGGCCTTGCTGCCTCAGCAGAGCATAGTAGCGCTGGATCATCATCATTGCCTCAGGAGTAATGCATGGCATAGCCATGCTTGCCCCCTGAGCAACCCTCTGGCGCAGCTCTGCACCCATCTCCTTGCCTCTGCTGCAGACAGTGCCTGTACCTTGCTCCCTGCCTGAGGTCACTCCTGCTGCCGCTTGATCCCTCACTGTTCTGTCTAGAATGCTGTCTATACATGCTTCACCAGCATCTGAGTCATCACTGTCAGCATGTGGCAGGGTCAGGTCAAAGGCACAGAAGAGTCCAGGGCCCAGGTCATTGACAGACCGCTGAATGATGTCTTGCACAGACTGTGAGGCCTCTGGTGGCTTAGTCCTGCTCAGGCTGTCTGCAGAGTGCACTGCCCAGACTGCTGCGGTTGCTGGCACAACCACACTGGGTGCTTGCTGCAGCTCGAACTGCCCTTTGTTGAGGGCTGATCCCAGAACATCCCTGTCTGCCTTCTTGATGTCAAAGGAGTTCAGCAGCAGGATGCCTACATGGAACAGCATTGATGTGGTTGCGCTCATAGCTTTGCCAAAGGATCTTCTGCAGGAATGCATTCCGCAAACAAAAATAGCATTGATAGCTTTGACAAAGAAGCTTCCAGGGCATTTTCTCCACAAACAACAACAGCACAGGACACATGTCTCTTAGGGAGGCACTGGAATTTGTGAGCACAGACCACAGTCACTCAAGTTGGTCTGTCATTAGTGAAAAAAGCATGTGCTTCAGCAGAAGTATCAACAGCAAGCAGGGCACACAAAACACACAAGAAAATTGTCCTTGGCTGTGCTGTACACCCCAATTGGAGCCAGTTTACACAGTGCAGGCACAACAGGATCCACAAAAGCCCACCTTTGTTGTTTGATGCCAGACTGCCTCCCAGAATGCGCACAGCAGCTGGCTCAACTGCAGAGTCTTGCTTCTCCAGCTTGACCACCTCAGGCAGCAGTGGGCTCAGGGAAGGGCTGTGCACCGCATGTAGCCCTGAAAGGGCCTCTGCAGCTTCTTGCAAGGTGCGTGTGAGGCAGGGGTCGTGCCCTGCTGATGTCACCATCACATGGACCTACGACACTTGGGCTCGGTAGACAATCATGTTTCTGCCATGCTTACTCTGGTATCGGGTGCCATAGTGTGTTCATGCAGCTCCACGCTGAACAGTCACACATTCAGTAGGCTCCAATAGTAGCACATCATTGGGGGCACAGCTGCAGCAGTAACATACAACGCCAACTATCTACACATGACAAATCAGGTTCAGCAGCTATCAGGTCAACTGGGCAGCAAAATTCAGCCGCTACCAGGTCTGCTGCACAGCCAAATTTAGCATGCTTTATGCAAAGACAAGTTAAGTATTGGACGAAAGAGAGGACACACCTGGTTCCTGGCAGCAGTATCGCTGGTCTGAGTCGGCGCTGTGACTGGTACTCCAGCAGACACAGCACTGAGAAGCAATGCCAGCATGAGGTCATGTGACATGGGATATGTGAGGCATGCCTCAAGGCTGTTACACAAGGTGTCCAGGAGTGTGTCGCGGTTCCATTGGGTGGGGGGACCCAGAGCAGGCTCCATGCTGCTGAGCTGCACAACTGACAAGCTGCTGGCCATCACCTGCATGCACACATGCACAGACAGATTGATATTAGTAGTAATAGTAACAGTACTAATAACAATAATAGTAATAACAATTATGGTATTTAAAACAATTGCCAGCTCATGATGAGCTAGGTACGTGCAGAACAAGTCTCCAGAGCATCCTGTCTTGTGTCACACAAAGGTTGTTCTCCAACATGCTAATAACAGAGCTCAAAACCTGGCTCAACATCATGCAGCACACTTTGTTGGCATTAAGTGTTGGGTGACAACAAAGACCTGCCTTTGCAATATAGCATCAACAGAGGTGGAAATATGTCAACTTGAAGACCAAATTGCATTGCAGCTTGGTTTGTACTGGCTGAGCAAAGGAAACCAGTGATTCAGACCTTGTAAAATCCAGGCAGGTGTGATGGCAGCGAGCACACACAGCTCATGCAACAGTACAACAGCAGAAGCAGTTTGGAATAGCAACTTGAGGCTGCAGTGGTGACAGCATTGGCACTATGGCACTGCATGAATGCAACACCTTGGTGGCCCCTACCATCACGTACTTTGCACACTTCCCTGGCTGGGTGGCAGTTCAGCACATGCTAAATGGAAGGGGCGACCATGACATGTTTGACAAGTGCAGGCCAGACAGCAAGGACAAGCAAACACAACAAGTGGTCGCCTGGGCAGCCCAATATAACACTTGGCTTCTCATGAGATTGGCGCCAAAAGGTGTGGTCTTTTCTTGTCTTGTATTTTCCTTTTCTACAACAGCTGGTAAGCCCTGGTTGTAGCAATACCAACCTGAGCATCACCAAGCAGTTTTGAGTTCGCTTTGCCTGGCTGGCTGTTCACAGAGGCCTGACCTACAATGTCCACCACATCACCAATGGCCACAGCTGTGCACAGGTCCTGCTCCAGCAGCTGTACCAACACTTGGCCTGCCCTAACAGTGAAGGACTGGGTGTCTTCAGGGTGCAGTGCACCAACCCAGATCTGTTGCACCTGCAGCTCACACGCACAGCTTGCCTGCGACATGCAATGACCCAAGATGAAATGACCCAAGGTGAAACTGCTCACAGGCTGATTGTTATGCTGAAATGCATTGGGTTGGCGACAAAGACGATGTTTGAACGCTGTGTTATCACGCCGGGATGCACATGGACAGTTTGACTGTGCAAATGTCTGAGGCTTGTGTCATCAGCAGACAGCTCAGATAGCTTCACACATGTGTTGCTCATAAGTTGCACATGCATTGTGATGTGTAGTTGCTGCAATGTGGCTGGCTTGTCTTCACCACAGCCCAGCAGGGTGTTATGAAGGTGAGAGTGTTGGTGATCAGGGACATACTGGCACATACTGCCTGCAGGTGAGATCTTCTTCAAAGCCGTTTGGTTGCTGCTGCCTGCCAATGCAGCAGCTGACTGGATGCCCTTCAAGGTGGTCCCTCTCGGCATCACAGAAGCAACACCTTTCATGTCTAGCATACACCTGCATGCAACACAACAGCACATCAAGACATGTGTGCATGACAGTGAGTGTTGATGCCAGTGAGGCAGGGTCCGACTGTAAGCTTTGATCTTGGCAATGATGGTCCGACAGACATGCATGTGTAGCTTTGACGTTAGCCATAGGCCTTACAGAGATGCACAAGACAGGCTGCTCTGAAAAAGACGAGACTTGTCCTGCATGTGAGCTGGAAAGCGTTTAAACTGTTATTATATATGTTGGCCATGCTCACTAGCCAGACATGCAGTTGCAGGTTTGATGTTGGCCATGAAGGATATCATGTTTAGGCAGATATGCATGTGCAGCTTTGATGTTGGTCATGATGGCTATGATAGTCAGGCAGACATAGATCTAGGGACTGCATTGCTTACATCATCATGAGGTACGTTTGTGGCTGTTAAGCAAAGGCAATGCTCATACCTGCTTGGTGACTGTTGAGACAGAGGTGCATATGCCCTGGAAACGCACTGGCTGTGGCTGGCAGCCATGCGTGACAAGCTGCTGGAGCTCATAAAGATTCATAGGGGGAAGTGGTACCTGAGGTCAACACCCATATGGATGCATCTCGATCAAGCCATTGAACAAGTGAGAAGCGGTGTATGAGCCAGATATCTGGTTGCATAACAACACAAGGGAATCAACTTGATGTGGTGATGTGGTGATGCGTATTTGCACCTGAACAGGCCGCAACCACAGTCTGTGCAGCATGCTTGGCACCAAGCCTTGCTGCACTAGCAGCTCAATGAGACAGGCCCTCAAGTACTCTGCAAAAATACCGCAAAAAGGGTTGACACGGACCAGCTGCGAGCTTGCCCAAAGCAAGACAGTTTGAGGTAGAGCCACCGATGGTACTGGAGCCAATAAGACAATTTTAGGTGGCCTATGCTTGCTTTGAACTGGCAACAGTGGCAAGAATGCTGCAGCCAGGAAGTGGCTGATTGTCCCGCTGACCTGGCCTGTTCAAGATGCTGGCTGCAAGACAGGGGTTGTTGTAGCTCATCTGCATCACATCTGCCTGCAGCATGAGTGCAGTTATCAATCTGCAACCTTGAGTGACTGCTGCTAAGCAGGCATGAGCGAACGAGGCAGGCCTTTCAGTCTCATGAGGTGATCACCTGCAAAACGATGGCTTCGTCTCCTGATTCCTGCGCCTTCCTTGAGAACACGCTGGTATCCACTGCTGCATGCGTCAGCCACTCTGTCAACTGCGACTGCAGGAGCTGCACGTCGTCGTCGGTGCTATCACTGAAGGGTGCACTGCCTCTGGTGTCAGCTGCTCCTGCACAAACAGGCGGCATCAGCAGCAAGCTTAGCTAGCAACGCTTGTCACTCACCGTAAGTCCCCGTTTGTGCTTTGCATGTGCAGCTGAGTACTCATACATGTAGGACGTCCACAAAGTCACAGCACAGCATGCATTTCATGCTTGAATTCATGCTCGTGATGGGCAAGTCAGATTGTCAGCAAAGGCGGTGGCTAGGTTCGGATGTCAGGATCTTTTGCATAAATACCACACATGCACGGTTCTCGAACCACATTTGGATCGTGTCTGGCCTGCTTTCATGATGCGTCAGCAGCAGTGTGTGCTGCAGGCTATATGTGATGTCTGGACTGCAGGAGCCTTGTAGGGCTTGGAACAACACGGCAGTGGCAAATTTGGCATCGTGGTTTTGGACTAATCGCACACTGTTCAGCATCAGATCAGATGACCGTGCAAAGAAGCCATCAACAAAAAGGGAGCAGTATGCCCTTACACTATCTCGAAGCCAGGTCAGCACGAAGAGCAAAATGGAAAGTCAAACTTGTCTCAGAAACAGCCAATGATTGATAGGGAATTGCCTAACAGGGTTGTCAAAAAATGCCTACCACTCATGTGCACTCGACGTTGCACATTGTCACACAAGAATGCAATATGCAAGTCACAACCAGGACAAAAAAGGCTGCCAACATGCACAACGTTGTCACCACTCAAATACAACTACAGTACAAGGTTGTGGTCAAGATGCAGCAAAGATATGGATGAGCACAACTTGAACAGAACGTGGTCAGCCCTGAACAGACAATGAGCAAGAAGCAACATCTGAACAATGCTGTAGCCTGTAAAGTGTAACGAAATGAGTGTTGAAAAGGACAGGCATGCCTGTATCAAAAATTCAAAAGCAAACAAGCTAAGCAACCTGCAAAGAACCACCTAGGTAAAGCGAGAAAGAAGTTTTGATGTGGACAATGTCTTTGCCAGCCGTGCACCACAGCACAAAGCTGCTCAACAAATTGCTTGATGACTTTGGCCTTGACGCTCTAAGAGTCTGCACCCAGGCTGTGCACAGACCAGCTCAGCCATACCATGTAGTGCTGAACACTGATGATTGAAGGGTTGTCCTGGAAAACTCATCAGGCAGCTGATCTACAGATCTGCAGATTGCTTGTGCGGCTGCATCTACCCCATATTGCCGCTGTTGGACCTCAATCTTCTCAACCCAGATCTACTCCTTGCCATCTCCACAGAGGCAGGGTTGCTGTCATTTGCAATGCCTGTTGCTGGATTCCAGTCTGCAAATGGAGATCTGAAGAAAGACCGGCTAGACGCAGGTGCTGCAGCAGCTTCTGTTGCAAGGGGGTTGTTGGTCATGAGGGGCATGACACCCCCTGGTACCACACCATCTGAGGTATGCAATGGTACAGGAGCAATGCTCTGTTCAACGCCAAAGCTGCTGGTCGCGCCCTGGTTGGTCTGTGTAGATTCGCTGCTGGGTCTGAATCGCTGCTTGAAACTCCTGAGCGTGCCAGAGGGAGCTTGCAACAGCCCAGATTGGGTGCGCAGGGCACCACTGCTTGCACGAAAGGGAACATTTGCCTCGAAGAGTGGTGGTCCAGGACCTATGCCTGCAGCCAGTTGAACAATCAGCCAAAGGGCAAGCTTGGAGTTCCCTGGGCTTCTCATTGAAGTGACGCCAAAAGGCATGGTCTTTTCTTTTCTTTTCAAGCTTGGAGTCCTTCTTGGACATCATGCAGGAATGTCTTGACAAAGGATACTTCAGAGGCTGTACTCACATTGTGCAACATGTCTGTGTACCCATCAACAGGACGCATTGAAGACCCCACATTGGACTGCAGAAATTGAGTACTGACGGCATGCCAAAGCATCAAGCATGTACTGCACAAACTACAATGGCAGCAGCCATTGTGGCTTACTTGTAAAGTAATTATCAGGATCTTGCTTGGATGAGGGTGTTCTGTCCAAGAAGATTTTGCGCCCGCACTCAACTTCATTGTCGGGATTCACAATGATGACTGGAAGTTGGACTTGCTTGGGCACATTTGGAGCTGGCTGTGCAGTATACAGATGCCTGTTGCCTGTGACAAGCAAAACATGTCAGCCTTTTGTTTCAGTCACAATGACCAATGGCAAGATCACAATGAGCAAGAGGCAGATAAATGTGGCACAACAGGGGCAAGATTTGGCATACAGTGCCGTCTAAGACTGCCACTGCTGCGCATGGGCTGGAACAGCAGAATCACAGATGCATATAGCTGTAGAACAGCTGATGGGCAGTGCTGCATCAGGCAACTTGGGTGTTCAGCATACCTAGGGGATGATGCGCAGCTGATGAAATGTAGGGTCTGCGTCGTCTGTCACATACCAAAATGAAAATGCATATCAATATAATGATACCCACTGCTGCTCCAGCAGCAAATCCTGCATATCAGGAACACCATTCGCAAGAAATGTTTCTTTTGTTGGAGCACCAGACAACGTGTCGGCAAAGAACTGATAAGACATGTTCTGATACATGTGCTCGTAGCTCAGAACAATGCACTCACAAGGATGCAAGGATGCAAAGCACAGCCATAGCCAGACGAACTGCTACTAAACTTACCTACACGAGACCCATAATTTAAGCCTACTCCACCTCCCCAAGGTGATGCAGAGTTGATTTGTGGGGTCAACTCAGGAGAAGGAGATGCTTCTGGTGATGCACCAGGACTGGTATTTTTGGGCACGAAATATTGTTGCAAGCGACGATTATGGGCTGGATATGTCATAGCCTTGCAGGGTCAGCACAGGCGACAGGGGCGCCGTGCTCCAATCGTTCTGGCAGTGAAGGTTTAAGTATCACAAGTCTGCTGTCTGCGCTCACGTCATGAAATTCAGTCAACTGGTCAAGGCGAGCAAAGATCTGTGAGCTGTACTTGGGCAGTAACAGCGTCATTTAAGACTCATACCACGGTTCCCGTTCGCGCAAAGCCAATCGCTGAATCTGCTCGGTGCAGCGACCACCCGCTATCTGGACCGAGAGAATATGATAATTGAAACCCCAAAACAGATCGTAACAACGGGCTACCTACAGAGAACCGTGTAGCAGCAAGCTGCACGTAACAAAGGAGAGGTAACAGGCGACGCCTCAAGGATTCCTACAGCGTCCTAGCAGGATTGCAAATATTAGCGAAGCCAGGACTGCTTCTTACAGATCGTGCCTCGCTGGCGTACGTATCATACCACAAGTCCTCTCCATAACTTCACGTCATGGACTCAGTACAAACCCTAACCAATTTCATACGAATTAGATGTGCTACTTGTACAGTAGACCAGTCCTACAAGATAAGTGTGTACTTAAGATGATGGTGCAAGTAAATGGGTGTCACCAGAATCTTGAAGCTCAGCATTCGCCTCAAGATCTGACACACTGTCACCAGACCCATAGGTAGCAAATGCATTATTGCTGCACATCAATGTCAAATGTTTTCTGGACATTGCCAGCAGCAGTGTCAATCCTAATGTACACGGGATCAAATACAGCAGCGCAGGTTGACCTTGAGACCCCCCAATCTCAAACCAAAGAGCAAGATATGTCAGCATCAGCCCCACTGTGTATCCAACCACAGTTGGCCAAAAGTAGCTGTGCCATTTGTCAAGGTTATGGTACAAGTCAAAGGTTCTGCTGTACACCCCCAGCAAGCCTGGCAGCAGAACATCACCAAAGCCAAGGATCACAGGACCAGTAGCTGGGGATAAATGGAAAGCTGGGACAATCAATAGCATTGGTAGCTGCCAGTGCTGATCTCCGCCTGTTGCCACCTGCACAATGCACAATGTGTAATAAGCGGCACCACTTCCTCAGCACCTTACACATGTACAGAGTCAGCTGTGCTCACAGCATTGAGCATACAGGGTGGAACTGCAGACCAGCCAGGCACTGAGGGTGAGAAAATACCTTGACCATAACGCTGTCCCCATGTGTCAAGTATGGTTGAATGAACACCCAGAATATGTCATATAAGAAGCTCAAAGGCAGCAGGACACAGGCAACCTGCACAGCATCAGCATGACCTGATCTGAGATGCGGAGCAAAGAAACCAGTTTGGTACAGCTTGTATTGAGCAGTGCTCAGCAAAGAAAGTGACGGCCATAAAAGGGACAATGTGTTGAGGAGACATATGCTTGCATAACAGGGTACAAATGCACAGACAAGCTGCGAGACCTGCTTCAGCAGCTGCTGCAAACCTCACTCATGAAAGCTTGAACAGGTGCCATGCAAGATACAATAAGCCTCAGACCAACCAGTTGCAAGCAAACATGAGTACTAGCCTCCAAAACGCCCAACTGCTGCTTTCAATACCCCACAAATTGCCTTGCACAGTGATAGTCAAGTGCCAACAACTCAAAGCTTCTGCTCCTCACAGCAGCCACAAATAGCAGATTTGAGGAGACATGCAAAGCTACCACCATTAGATAGTACACATAGCTGCATGTGAATAACATGCACCCAATTGCCTTACACTCTCCATGCACAGAGTGTCTCAGTGCTTTAGGTCTGATGTGCTGCATACCTTGATGTCCGGCAACCGAAACTGGCGCAGCACCAGGACTATCAGACTGATGCCCAGCAGGTCCTGCAGTATCCATGCCCATGCACTTGATCTGAAGACAAGCCACACCGCCACAACGCCTAGGGAGATGCCCAGGCTCAGAACTGCATGGGCTGGGATCTGACCAATGGGTGGGTGCAGTGTCTGGTGGGGGAGCAACCAGGAGCACAGGGGGGTAAGGGCTGCTGCCAATGCCTGGACTGCACCTAGGCTGAATAAAGCCATCTGCAAACACAGCAAGGCACTGTCTTACCAATCTTAGGGTAGGACCAGCTGTGTGAGCACAGCTTCTGTTTGGCAACAGGATAATGCTTCTGCGACAGCAATTGTTGCATAGTCTTGTCTTGCAGCACTGCATGCCATCGGTACATGGAATGTGACCAACAGCACAAGAAAACCACTGCATTGGAGTAAACCAAAGCTTTCCCTGTGTAGGTGATGAAAGCATGTCAACTGGCAAAAGACATAGACAGCATGACAAAAGACACAATATAGATCAGATGACCAGTCCTCCCACATACTGCTGTCACTCAACACCAAGCAATATGATGCAAGAAGCATGGCAAGAAGGCGAAAAGCGGCACCACATACCAGCATCACATAGAAAGCGGTGTCTAGGAAGAAGTACAACAGCAGCAGAGACCCAGACGCAATGACCAGGAAGGCAACTGCACCGCCTTGCGTGATTGTCTGAGACTCCATCTGCCACTTGCTGGCATTACCCTGCAGCACAGCAATCTGAGCATTGCCAACTCATTCACAGACGAAATGCTCATGCGGCCATGAAGAAATCATCAGGGTTGCTGGTCCAGGGCCTGGTTTGATACAAATCCCTGAGCATACAGATGGCTGGCAATCATGCTGCAGAGGCAGCAAGAGCTTGTGAGGAGGCTGTCCTGCTGTCAAGCCATTGAGAGCATTGTGCAATTTTACCATGCTTTGCATGAAAGTTCGTTCTGGTAACAACCTCTGAATCATCTTGAGCTTGCAAGTAGCTATGCTCTGTCCCAAAAGAGTCATTGCCAGCCCAGATTCCAGCCAGAATGAATGTGCCAACAGCCATCACCCAGAGCAGAATCACATTGAAGTCAAAGCTGCTGTAATATGGCATCCACAAAGCTATTGTGGCATTCTGTTGTGCAGCCTGTTTGAGCTCCAATCCAGTCTGCTTTGAGACGCTGACAACTGGCAGCATTGTAATGGCCTCAGCTTCTGTGTTATTGAGGTCCATGTACATGCAATCTGTGGAAGAAGCAAGTCTCATAGCCACAGCTCTGCACAGTGATTTTGGTGTGTGAGCATTCATTCAATACAAGCCTACCATCATCGCTGTTTATGACCAATACTGCTGCTGCCTTTGCACGCTGAGCATTCTCTGCTTTGGTGGCAAAAGGACATGAGCCTCTCTGAACCAGCACAGCAGCTCCTGTGCACCAAGCAGCAAAATTGTAAGTGTGGTCTGTTGTGATCATCTGTGCCACCCTGATAATAATACGCCTGATTACCTGTCACGGGATTCGCCAGCGGCTGACAGGCGTCCTGTGGGCTGGCCAAGCTAAGTTGCACGTGCTGTGTCGAGTTGTGCAGAAGAACATTAGGATCACTGGGCACGGCTTTGTACGTGTGATTGCTACTGCTTAGCTGTATGACTGCCTGCAATTGATAGCAAAGCCAGTAAGATGATATCTATGATGCCTCGCGCTGCAAGAATGTCTCTTCTGAGCCTTACTCCTCCAAGTTCACATACGTCCCCGGCCAGGCAAGGTGTGAGATGCAAGCTTAGCGTAAGCAAACATGCCAGCAGCAGCTTGATCATATGCAGCATTCACGTTGGAACATGTGGCCAGCAATCTCCTCTGTGGAAGCACGGCCAGACTCAACAGTCTGTTGACAACAGACTCTGCTGGGGGAGCAGTTCAAACATGTGACGGCGTACACTTAGTAACGAAGAATTAGGGCTGTGGTCCAAGATATCAGGGTTTACCGCAAAGTCGGTCAAGGTGCAACGCGAATGTTACAGCTCGTATGCGCTTGAGCTTAATATGTCACTTCCTGCGGTGCACAGCCATGCTTTCGCGCAGGGTCCTCTTCCACAGCTGAGGCGGAAGGCGGTCGCGCACTGTCAAGCGAACTTGCACCAAAGATCGATAGCCCCTCAGCAAAGCTTGAGCTCCTGCAAATCATTCTGCGGACAGCAATTGAGCTGTCATCAGCTACCTGCGAGAGCAGATCGAGTCACTCTGCATGCTGTAGCAAGACAAGGAGGCGACAACAGACGAGAGGAAGCTAACGACGGTTTTCAAGAGCGTGTGGTTCAAGTGCGCAGAGTGACGAAAGTGGTCAAAGGTGGCAAGCAGCTCAGCTTCAGGTACTGCTGCTTGGAAGTTCTGCAAGGGGTGGTTGCACGTAGTACAGTGTAATGTGACGTGACTGTCAAGCAACGTAGGTGACCTGACTGTGCACACCTGCAGGGCTGTTGTTGTGGTTGGAGACGAGCAGGGCCAGGTTGGCGTAGGGTGTGCATCAGCTAAGGAAGTGGTCCAAGCAGTTTCCAAGGCTGTAGTGAGCTTGTACGAGTACCTTTGACAAATTCTGCAACCTTTCCTCACCGAATAGATGGGTACTTTGGCGCAGCCAAGGTCATGCTGAGACCAGCGTCAGAAGGCACTGGTGTCATTGCTGGAGGTGCTGTCAGAGTAGTTCTGGAGCTAGCTGGCGTCAAAAACGCCTTTGGAAAGCAGCTGGGCAGCCCAAACCCACTGAACAATGCAAGAGCTGCTCTAGTTGGCTTGAGTGAAATGAGAACATTCAAGGAAGTTGCTGCACAAAGAGACATGACTATTGAGGAGTTCATGGGCAGGATCAAAGGTAGGCAAGACCAGCAGTAGTTTTCGCATGCTTGCAATCAACTTACACTGGCGCCTAACACTGGGCAGAAAAACTTTGTGTTGGTCTGCAAGTTTTGGTTGCGTTTAAGGTGCAATATATCCAGATGCCAACATAGCTGAATGTGCAAAGGGTCATACGAGATCATTTGACATTTAGTGTTCTTGGTGCAGGATCAGCAGCTTCACCAGTACCAGAAGAGGATGCAGAAAAGCTGTCTGTTATGCAATGATGAGTTCATTTGACCGCTGGTTGCATTTCCAATCTGGCACTGAGACCAGCAGACTTGAGTCTTCTGGGACGACAGATCCACTTCATATGGTTGTACAGTTCCAGGCTTCTATTATTTGCATGCAGCACCAACTGAATCTGTTACTTTCACAAAACTTGAGTCTTTCATGATGACAGGATTTGCTTTATCTGATTGTGCAATTTCAGGCGTGTAGTACTTGCATGCAGCACCAACTCGATCTGTAACTAGGGGGTAAACCTCTGCTGATCTTGACATCAAGACTTTCAACTTGTAGTGGCCATGACTGCTGCCGAGATTATCTGTATTTGTATTTACAAAGGTGTGCTATATATATGACTGTGATACACCTGACAACTATGTGCAGTATCAACATGACGTAACGGTCATGGTCTGGCAGCAGTGGTAACTTGTCTTCATACACGAGAAGCAATGAGCAAACATTGGGCTGACTTTGGTACCATAACACGGTCAGATGCAGATCCGGGCTTATTTCTACATGTGAGTGGCACCAGCCTTGAAGTTGACTTCTGTGACATAACCCAACAGCTTGTCCATCACCTGCAGGGTGCACAGCTGACTAGGTCTGCCCTGATTCGAAGACACTTCTCAAGCGCAGAATGACGATGTGAATGACAATAGCAAATCCATGTATTTTTGCACAACTGACCTCCTTTTTCTTTGCAGCGATGTTCTTTTGTATCTCCTTCATTTGGTCATTAGACTCCTGGTCTAGTTTCTTGACATTTGCCCCGGAGTTGCTGCTATCCTGGATGAGCATATTGGTGATGTCAGCCAAGAATTCAGTGCAGCATTTGGTGAGGTCAGTTGCAAAGCATACACAAGCTACACAGCACAGGACTGACGTCTTTGATGCGCTTTTGGTATGCGTCTTCTCTTTGCTGCTTGTATCCTTGAATTTCCTTCTCAGCTTCCCTTTTGGCCTGCTTCAGGCGCTCAGACTTATCTGCACAGCAGAGCATGGATGTAGCATGGGACTGATATCGTTTCTGCTAAAGACACTACGCAGCACCACATCTTCGTGCCTTTGCGCGCTTTCGCCACGATTTTTTGCGCTTCCTGTTCAGCAGCCAGCAATCTCTGAATGCCGTCCTGGCCCGCAGAGACCTGCATCAGTGCCCGATCGAAAACACCTTATGCAGACTGGTCGACTGCAGGTCAGATCCGCGGAAACCCGTCAAGACTTTGTCGCGTAAATGTATGCCTGTGATCCTGTAAAGCTCCTGTCGCGTATACTGGAAAGGATGATCGGTTGATGCAAAGTCAATTCCTGTCTCTTGCTTGCTTGACAAGCTGTAACTCTTCGTCTTCATGCGACTGGCAAATATGACGATTATTACTCCACAAAATACTGTTATTCCTGGACGAAAGCTTTTGCAGACTACAGCTGAGCCCTTTTGGTCGGTCGGGTGCGGCGGCTGTTTGCAGCAGGGCACAATGTCGCACTGCAAGTTTGAACGTAAGTTGTTGCACCCCTACTGCTTTTCAATCAAAGCGTTCTTTCCCGGTACCAGTGGGATGGCGCCGCCTTGCGAGCAGCTCTGTCTACTGCTTTACGCATCTGCATCAGCTTGCTACAAATGCGTCATTACGCTGCTGCATCAGCAGAAACTCAAGCAAAGCATGCTGCACCTTCTCATGTGGCCGATTCAGCGTGTGATAGGGAGATCAACGACTGTTTGCCCTACTTGCAGACCCTCGTCACGGTTCCTTGGGATTTCTGCCCAAGAAGCGATGCAGGCGTGGTATGGGCAAGGTCAAGTCCTTCCCACGGGACAACCCCTCAAAGAAGCCTCACCTGACAGCGTTCTTGGGGTACAAAGCTGGCATGACTCACATTGTCAGGGAGGTCGAGAAGCCTGGCTCCAAGCTGCATAAGAAGGAGACCTGCGAGGCTGTCACCATTGTGGAGACACCCCCTCTTGTTGTTGTGGGCATTGTTGGATATGCCAAGACCACCCGTGGTCTACGCACACTCAACACAGTTTGGGCTGAGCACCTCAGCGATGAGCTAAAGAGAAAGTTCTACAAGAACTGGTGCGCATCAGTCAGCTCATTGATACTATGGCTTAAACAGCAAAGCAAGAGTTTCCTTGCACCTGCTGTGCACTTCTAGAGAAAAAAAGACACATTACCCCGCTCATATGCTGCTGTGCTCCAGCACACACAAGTCTTTGTCGGCTTCACTAATGTCCGCCAGCAGCACTTTGCCAGAAGACGGTTCAAACTGCTGGAAGGAGATCCAATTGGGTTATTGCACACAGGTACAAGAGCAAGAAGAAGGCCTTCTGCCACTACAGCAAGAAGTACTCTGATGGTGGCAAGAGCATTGAGGCTGATTTGGAGCAGTTGAGGAAACAGGCCACTGTCATCCGTGTGTTGGTGCACACCCAGATTGGCAAGATTGGCTTTGGTCAGAAGAAGGCTCATCTTGCAGAGATCCAGGTGTGCATGCACAACTTGTGCATTTGCAAGCAATGCTGACCTTGGCCTCTGCAGCTGAATCAGAGTGATGCAGCGGGTGCAGTCAGCGTAGTGGTATAGTTTATAGCTGCAACAGTATTTGTTACATACCATTTCTAAAAAAACAAGCATGAAGAGCATATTAGATGCTGCCTGCACAGGCAGCCTGCCTAGCCATCTGCTAATGGCACAGATCCGCTGCTGATTGAGGGCAGCACTGTTGCGCGGTTTGCATATCAGTCTGCACGCCTCACAGCATTCTGCTCCTGTGCAGGTGAATGGAGGCAGCATGGAGGAGAAGGTAGACTTTGGCTACAGCCTGTTTGAGCAGACTGTGAGTGTGGACTCTGTCTTCCAGCCCAATGAGATGCTGGACACCATTGCCATCACCAAGGGTAAGGGTACAGAGGGTGTGGTCACCAGGTGGGGCGTCACCCGTCTACCCAGGAAGACTCACAGAGGGCTCAGAAAGGTAATAATTGCATTCAGCATTTGTACGCAACCAGTATTTCCCCCCTTCTGCTTCTGTTGCATCATGTGTGTGAAGATATGTGCACTGCAAGGCACCAGTGCTCCTCCTGGATTGTGGATCTGCTGACTATTGCCTCCTGCACTGGGCTTATGTTCTCATTTGTGCAATGGCTGTAACTGTGACCGCGTTTTGGTAAAGTGTGCTGTGCTTTCAAATGGGGCCATGGTTCATGCAATTGCATGGAAACCAGACACAGATCCTTTGTTGTGATGCGTGTCAAGGGATCTCCTATGATGGCCTGGGTCAATACCTGACTAGATTTCTGAATGTGCAGGTTGCCTGCATTGGCGCGTGGCATCCAGCCCGTGTGTCCTGGACAGTGGCTCGCTCTGGCCAGATGGGATTCCACCACAGAACAGAGATGAACAAGAAGGTATACCGAGTGGGCAAGAAGAACGAGGACAGCCACAAGGGCAGCACAGAGTTTGATGTGACTGACAAGGACATCACCCCAATGGGCGGCTTCCCCCACTATGGTCTTGTCAATGAGGACTTCCTCATGCTCAAGGTATGTTGTGATGCTGGTGCACCCATTGAACCTGAGTCATCAAGGTTGTCGCAGCAGGATGAGCCCTCATTGTCTGTGTATATGGCATACCCTTTGCATGTTGTAGTCCATTTAAGTTGCTGCTGCTGGGTGCTTTGCAGTGCTTTAACATGTTTCTTGTCTTTTTTTAGTCCTCATGTCTGGGGTTTCTGAGCACTGTGACATCCTGCTTCAGCATTCAGCTTAGCACAAGTATGCAGGCTGCACATATAGGAACAGATTGCTGTGGCAATGTGTATAAGGTTGCCAGCTAGCACCAGCATGTCCTAGATCAGTTGAAAGTTTTGTTTGCTGCAGTGCTGCAGCTCATATGTGTGCCTTTCTGTTCAGGGTGCCATTCCAGGAACCAAGAAGCGTGTGATCACATTGAGACATACCTTGTTCCCCAGCACAAAGAGGTCTGCTCTTGAGGAGATCAAGCTTAAGTTCATTGACACAGCCTCCAAGTTTGGTCATGGACGCTTCCAGACAAGTGAAGAGAAGCTTAAGACTTTTGGCAGGCGGAAGGCAGCTGATGCTACAGCTTGAGCTGCTATGTCCCTTGTATTTTAGACCTTACCCATTTTGGCACAGCATAGATTTGTAATCACTTGCTGTACCCAAGCTCTACGTGGCAAAGCTTTGCTGCTGTACTGGCAACATATTAATATATGCTGGATTCAGACTCAAAGTACAGCGCAGCCTCCAGGGACTGTCTGAGCAACAGCGCGCAAGGGTCCACTGATGTGCGCAGGATGCAGTACAAAGAGAATCAGCCAGTTCGTTGCAACAATACAATTGTATTGGTATTTCTTTCTGGCTGTGCTTCTCCACAGGCTGACGACATGCTAATTCGCACAACGCTAATAGCCTGATACAGAGTTTATTTTAAACAGCTTCATATGCTAATACCTATGCCAGGCTTCAGTTGACTTTTGTATCAGCTACAGTGGGCGATCTGATACAGCATAATTGATGCATGTACGTAATTTTTAGCCAGATTAGGCAGATCTCAAGCACGTGGACCGCAGCCCAGCCGCGAGGCCAGCTGGCTGTAGCGTCCCGCTCCTATAAAGCGCGCTGCGAGATCAGCCAAGCTCAACAACGGACAAGAGTGTGCCAGTACAAAGACACCTTCGCTAGGTACTTCTGCTCTCCCTGTGCTTGCGTGCTTGTGTCTGACTGGCCGTGAGTTGTTGCCGGTTACCATGATCAGCTGCGTTTGCTTCCTGACGTATGCCAATCCTGGAGCAATGTTGACTGTGCACTGCATGATCTCACGACGCATCGTGAGACGGCCAACTTCCAACCCTGCCGGGCCGCGATCTGACAGTGCGTGTTTTTTGCAGGTCCCGCTCAACGCGACCAACGTTGTCTACTTGACGCTCGCTGACTCCGCAGCTCGTATACCGCAGCTCATATATCTTGTTCAACATGAGGCTTGCAAAGGCACTGGCATTCGTGGGTCTGTTGGCCATTTTCTCAGTCGGTGTAGACGCAAGAAGACTCTTGCAGAGCTCTGCTACAACTGATGCCGACATCCTAAATTTTGCCCTCAACCTTGAGGTACACCGGTCATGCCTTTCTGCAACTTAGTCTTACTTGCAAGCTTGCTGGCGTTCGTTTCTAACATGCCTTGGTTGTGGTTGCAGTGTTTGGAAGCCCAGTACTACTCCTGTGCTGTATTTGGCCACCCTCTCTCAGCTGAACTAACAGGCAGCGGCCCTCAGCCCATAGGTTGCCAGCAAGCCAACTTCACCAACGACGACATCTACAGCATTGCAATGGATGTAGCCAACAACGAAATCGCTCATGTCAACTACCTCAGAACAGCCTTGGGCAACTACTCAGTGCAGTGCCCTCTTGTCAACATTGGAGATGCTTTCGCCGCTGCAGCTGATGCAGCTCTTGGCACCACTTTGTCACCAGCCTTTGTCCCCTACACCAACGACCTTTACTTCCTGACTGGTGCCTTCATCTTTGAGGACCTCGGTGTGACTGCCTACAAGGGTGCCTTGACCATCTTCCAGAGCTCTGACATCATGCTAGCTGCTGCTGGTAAGCCCACGCCTCCACTCCCTGTTACAGTACAACACTCTTGCCTTGCTTGTTTTTGCCTTGCAAATCGCTGACTTACAATGTGTTTCCCTGACTACACCTTGCTGCTCTGCGTGTCGAATCCCTTGTTTCTGGCTGGCTGGTCCTGGCTGATTTCTCATTTGCAGTGGATCCCAGCCCTAGACTGACTTGTCATTCTGGCTGCAGGCATCATGGCTGTTGAGGCTTACCACGCCGGCTACATCCGTACAGCCCTCATCCAAAATGGTGACGTTGTGACTCCCTACGGTGCCAATGTGACAACCATCATCAATGCAATTGCCATGGCTCGTGAGACACTGGACGGTTCAGCTTCCATGAACATGGTGGATGACGCGGGCATCTTCAACGCTACCACTGGGGACTACATTTTGACCCCTGTTGACAGCAATGCAGTTGCCTTCTCCAGGACCACCTCACAGGTGTTGGCTGTTGCCTACCTGAACGCCACTGGTGCAGCTGGGGGTTTCTTCCCTGATGGCGTCAATGGCAAGATCCAGTACAGCAGCTAAGCAGCAACAGCGTAGTATTTTTTGTCAGCCCTGTGATTTTAACTATTGCTACAGACAATTTGACAGCAGCTAAGCAGCAACAGTGCAGTACTTTTTGTCAGCCGCGTGATTTTGACTATTGCTACAGACGATTTGATCTATTTGATTTGACGCACTGTGATGTCCAGCTTACTGCCCTGTATCTTTTTGGGCCTCTGTCCTTGACAGTTTTGGTTGTTTACGTACAGCTGCAAACATTGACAAGCGTAAAATTACATTTCTTTTTAGTCTTTATCCTTCCATGTAAATCATTTACAAAAGGCTATCCTCAGAAAACATCAATTCAGCATGCATCAGCAAGCAAGTCCAGTGTTGCACTTTGCTGGGCCCCAGCACTTGACCTTGTATGTGGCCAAAGGCATACAGGCTTTGCAGCCGCATACCCATGCAGTATGCAGGATTGGGGCATGCAGTAAGCAGCTATGCGGCCAACAGGGATCTTTTAGCAATGTGCTGAATGGCACTTTGCTATTCACTTCAAGGCAATTCCTAGTGTACCAACCACAGCCCTTGGAGTAAGTTCATGCAAACTCCCTTGGCAAAGGTGCTGAAGCAGCATGCAAGTCAGTCAGTGGCATGCAATTCATTTGGTGGTATAACAGGAAGTATGCAGTGTGCACCATGCATTACATGCAAATTTGCTGCAAAGCACAATCAGTACTGCACACGGCTACTTAGATCGTGCATGAGCTATACAGGCTCAGATTTGCCACATATATATATACCGTATGTATTACACTTGAGGGGGTCACACCAAACCTCGGGAACTGCTAAGGGCAGGTCAAATGCTAAAGGCCAACAGCAAGGGGGGCTGTACATGATTGACACTGGACATTCTAAATGATGTCATATAAAGTTTGACTTGAAGGAATCCCTGGGTCACAAGTTACTCTCATCCAAAACATACAAGACAGCTCCTTACTGACTAACACTGACATCACATGGCATGTTGCCAAGCGTCAAACCAGCTGCATGTCCTCCAAAGAATCCAGAGCTGTTGCAGCAGCTTGTTTTTGGAACAGCTCATTTATAGTCCTCTGCACAGGCACTCCTCTTGTGGGTGCACCAGCAGCAGCAGGCGCTGTTGGCGGTGGCTTGTAATTTTGCAGCACAGCATTTGTCGCCAGTTTGCGTCTCACTTGAGATGTGCCAGTTCTGCGGCCTCGGAATGCCAGCACTTCCGGCTCTGACACCTGCAAAACATTGACCCTGGTACAGACCTAAGTACCTGCTTGTTCTGCCAATGGCAAAAGCTCTCAGATGATAGTTTTGCAAGCAACTACACATCCAGCTACCCCACAACATCACTTCACATACTGTGCATACGCAGATAGCGTCTCAATGCTATGCAGCATAGGTGTTATTGCTACACAGTCCAAATCTGCTTCCATACAGCGTTCAGCTGGAGTTTGGCATCTCACCCTTGGCTTCTGCTTGACAGGTGATGATCCGGGTGATACCAGAGGACGCTTGCCTACTCCTGCAAATGGCTGGCAGCCCCAGTTCACCTGGCTGTTGAAAGCAAAAGTGCTGTTGGAGTCTGGACTGTCTGTGTTATTAGAACTTGGGTGAAAGGCAGTATCAGTGCTGCTCTGTGAGGACAGTCCAAATCCTTGAGAGTCCAGACCACCTGTGCTTTCTTGCAAGTTGTACACATCACTAGCGGCTGCAGGTATGCCGTCAACATTGATGTCCACCCTGCACAATGAAATAAAGGACACCTGAACTTGAACGGTTGTAGACTCTGCTCATACAGCTGAGGGGAGATGTTGCACTTACCAGTAGTGTCCATCCCCTCCATCATAGACACTGTGGACGCGCTGCTTTCCATGCTGCTCACAGACGTTCCCACTTAAGTCTGTCTGGACATGCCCTCCAGTAGCAAGGTTGAACTGAAGCAGAAATGAAGGATGCATCTTGTGAGGTCACGCTAAAACGTGAAGTCAAAGTGAGGTTGCAAGCCTGTTGCTTACCCTATACCCGGACACCTGATACAGGCTACTCCGTTTATATCCTCTATGTCTCCTTGCGTCCCGAGCGGACCACCCTGGTGAAAGCAAGAAGTATCCACGGCATAAACCTTGCCGCTGTGCTGCAGAACAGTGACTGTCCGTCCATGCACCTCCTGCAGTGCCACATCACTACCAGGACAGTCACTGCCAAGACAGTTTTGCCACACCTGCCTATCAAGAGCCAGCCAGAGCAGGTTCAAGCCACCACGCTTCGTACCCTGTGCACCCTAGATCCCTCTGACAAATCCAACGTGCGCAGGAGCTTGATCAACATGCTAACAGCTTGACCGGAGCACTGCTGACGCACAGATCAGGCTTCCTTGGCTGGGCATGGGCAAGCAGTCAGTTCATCGAAAACAATCTAGCACACGACGCAGCTCGCTGCAAAGAAGTCAGGCAGCAACACTGATTTATGCAGTGCGCAAGACGGGCGCTTCGTTAAACGAGCATGGTCCCCGACCAGCTGGAAGTTTGGATTCCGAACACACACAGGAATCCAAAACACAAAGGACATAAACAAAGTGCAAAGCGCACACCTTCATGGTTGGCATGACAATTGGATGCAGCTAACTCAGCTTCTTCTCACGCAAAGCAGCTGCCTTCCTGTTCAAATGATGCAGCTCTTAGTGTTGTGCTGCAATCATTACAGCATGAATCAACTCATTGAATGTCCCAGCTGCAGCCATTGCAAGCTTGAAGTAAAGTTTGCAGCAGAGTACATTTGATCACCATGAAGACATGCAATCGAGTGCATAATAATGGCTTCCTCGTCGAACAAAACTTCAGGTCGATCTGATTCAAGTCTGCATTTCAACTTATACACTGGTGAGGAGTCATGATAAGGTACTGCGCAAGGGTGGCGCCTAATGATGCACTTATCAGGCATATGCATGACACACGGTCTCCAGCATGGTCAGGGCTGGCCCAGCTTGGGCTAAGACAGCAACAAGACAAGCAGAGATGAGTGAAGGCAAATAGCTCCCCAGTGCTTGCTACTCATCTACCCAAAACACAAACAGAGCACAGCTGCTGCAATCACTGCCATCATAGTTGACACTGTCAACCCTTTAAGAACTGCTGCCTACATATTGGGCAGCCACTGCCGCAACGCTGCTTTCTGCTCATCAGTAATCCTTCTTGGGAAGATGATGTTGAACTGTACTCTGAGATCGCCTTTGCCCCCAGTTTTGGTCTGAGGCATCCCCTCCCCTCGAACAACTTTCTGACTGTTGGGCCCAGCGACATCATTCACTGCAATAGGTAGCTGCCGTCCGTCCAGGTGTGTGATGGTGAAGCTTGCGCCACACAGAGCATCTACCAGGGGCAGTTTGTGGGAGTAATATAGGTCGCTGCCTTCTCGTCGGAAATGGGAGTGAGGTTTCTCTGCTATCACAAAGACTACATCTGCTGCCTTGACTCCAGGATGCTGATCGCCTGCACAGCAACAACATTCAGCAGAAATGTAGGCACTCAGCTGTGATCATGATACACGCTTGGTCGCACAGCATCCAATGGCTGCTGAAGCACTAAACTGTGACAGCAACACCTGGGCAACGTGGCCTGTCACAAGTGATACATCATAGCGTGCAGCGAGTGCATAAACACATGACTTGTGAGTACATCAAGCGAGGGCATGTAAGCTGTGTGGGTCAGCAACTGAGCAATATTGCCCTGGCTGGTTTTGCTCAAAGTTCAGTGTTCAGTGGAGCAGTGAACAATAGGGACGCACAGCAGACTATGCGAGATGCTTGACTACCTCAACAGCAAAGATGGTACGCGTCATGGGGTATGCCACATGGTATGCCTCAACACTACCAATGCTACCAAGACATGCACAACCAGACTCACCCTTCTCAGGGAAGGTTATCCTGGTACCCTTCTTCCAGCCTGGCTTGATGTCTATGCTGAGGATCTCTGATATTCGTTCTGGCCGTCCGGCAGCGTTGTGCACCGTCCTGCTGATCTTCATTTTGCGTGTGCTGCCCTTGTAGAGCTCTTCCAAGGTGCATGGTAGGTTGTGCTCAATG
>JAABUP010003415.1_pt1 | contig 28097 bp, 22 predicted proteins | sample 5559201 | NCBI WGS metagenome assembly JAABUP01 (sample SAMN10711887, study PRJNA513373) | rock metagenome | isolation source: Antarctica rocks | place: Antarctica | reverse complement strand
CATCCCCCGGTCCCCCCCCCCCCCCCACCTCACACTCCCTACTTTTATTCTATCATGCATTCATCTTTGTGTGCGCCATGCCTGGATTAAATGACATACTTTGTCGATGGCAGCTCAATTGGCTGTGATGTGTTTTAATTTATGTTTTCAGGCTCTGCACATTGTATGGCATTCCAAAATACTGTGTAGGTATTGAGCAGTTGTCTGATGTACATTGCAGAATGGTTTTTAAAGTTATGCTCCTAGTTTTGGACTTCTGGCTGCACAGTCAGCAGGAACCTTTGTCATCAGAAGCTCGTATTGCAGACATGCTTTGTCATGCTCCTGTCCCTGTTCATTGGTTGCTGTCACAGTGGATGGCAACAGCACAAGCTATAGCATATGTCCCTGAGTTCCTTGCCCTGTCATATTTGCTGCAATGGCTGCACAAATCTGCTTGCACTCTGTGTAATAGTTGGCCCTGCTTTGCTGTATTGCTGGTAATTCTGCCAAATTCCATTGCCTTGCTGGTACAATTACTGACATGATTCACACACTGTGTCTGCAGACACAGGGGCAGACCAGGAGCCGTGGTTCCCCATGCCTATTCGCACCTCAAGGGTGTCTCTTGCACTGCCAAGTCAGGAGCGGTCACCAAAACGGCGAGCCCCACTGGACCCCTTCCTTGCATCTCTGCCTGACCCCAAGAAAATGACTGAGAAGGTAAGCCTCCTTGCCCAGGCTGGTGGCCTTTGGGGTCTTTGACAATACTTCATCATACTGTCAATACAGGCTTGAAGATGGGAGGCTTGTCTTGTAGATTTGAATCTGATGCATTGGACATTCATCACAGACTCAGTCATTTTCCGTTGACTCAATGATTTGTTCATTCCGTCATGCGCTCCCTGATCAGCTTGGACTGCTATTTGTCTGCCTTGTTCAATATATTACGTACCTTTTCTTGAGTGCTGCAAAACTGTTCTAAGTGGCGCTTGACACTTTGTTGCATGTCATCATCAAATCGCTGGTAGCTACATGACTTTGACTGCTTTATGCACATCCTGCTCTCATATCTCAGCTGATCTAAGCACATCTTCAGTCATCTGCAGGAATTGCATTTATGCTCTGCACATAGTCATAAACAGTCCCGACTTGCGTCGCACGCACCTAGTGCCTGTTGGCTAAGCCTGTTTTAGTATTATCATCATCATTACTGTTATTGTTATATCATTAAAAACAGCCCTCTTTCTGCTTCAGGAGCTGCTGGAGTTTGACTTCAGTGCTATTGAGAAGCGCCTTGACGGGCTGTCCAGGAAGAACAAGATTGGGAAATACGCCTCCATGCCCCCCAAAGGGTTGGGTCCCGATTTCTCTGCCTCTGCATCTGCTGTTGCTTCACTGACAGATGCGTGCAACAAGTATGGCGACCTGGACACTCAGGACTTGCCATCCCTGTCCAGCTGGCTAGCAGACACAGAGGCAACACTGCGTGATCCAGAGTGGGGTGCATCTCTCAGCAGCACAGATATGCCACTGATGAACGGCCTCCCTCCACCATCTGTCCTTCAGGCTCAGCTGAGGGAGTTGACCTCTCAGGCTTCAGTCATCCCTTCGCGACTGGATCAGCTCAAGTTCCGCAATGGCCCTACTGCATCAAGCCCACAATCTCCGAGCACAGCCCAGTCCAAGGAAAGCCCGCTTGCCGTGCCTGAAGTGCTGCCAGCTGCAGCAGCAGCGGTAGGAACAGCAAGCAGTGAGAAGGAGGAGGGAGACTCGCTCCTTGTGGAGCTGATGGAGCCTGCACAGCGCAAGCCATATAGGGAGTTCAAGAGAGACATGGAAGAAAGGGCCAAGGTGCGCGAGGCCGCACGCTTGCGTGGGATACCAACCACCCTACCAGACCTGGCCCCAGGGGCTGTGCCCTCCCTGGAGGCAGCCAGGAACGCCCTGGAGACCTTCCAGAAGGAGCGCATGGCCACCGTCGGCTCAGTATCGGAGCCACTAGCTCGCGCTCAGGCTCAGCTTGCCGAGCTTGAGGCGTCTCTGGCCAAAGACCGTCAGCAGCCATTGCCTTGGGCTGACTTAGAGGCCACACTGAGGGACATAATTGGCCCGTCGACACGTGACAGTGCAACTACAATTACAGATGCAGCAAGGCCGCATCTTGAGGCAGCAAGGCGTTCCAGTGAGGCACGCAAAGCTGCCTGGGCTGCCTACAAGGAGAAGGACAGCCTCCTGCCCGAGGACTTCAAGCGGCGCATGGATGAGGTGTACAACCCATCTGAGGAGCACACTGCAGCGGTGGCCGCTGCTGTCAAGCTTGGTGTGGAGGACTACAAGTCCGGCAGGGTTGCAAACCGCTCTGAGGCGGTTAGGGCTCGCGTGTCTGAGGTGTACAAGCGCAAGGATCCCTTGCCACTGCGATTCCCAAAAGATCCAGGTAAGACTGTCAATTTGCTGACAGTTGCTCTGCTGCAGGTCAACATTGCATGCACACCCATCTAATTGACTCGGTCGACTCAGACTTTGCGTAGTCTTGTGTCTGAAAACCTGCACCCGCCAAGCTTCCTTGCCCTGCTGCCTGACAACCTCTCAGCATGCAGCAGAGTCTCTGTACCTGGCTGCAACTTTCTTGCACAGGATTTGTGATGTTCAAGGATGCATATGCAGCTGTCTGTGTTCTGTAATGTCAGGTGTGCAAAATAATTGAAGTTACTGCTATGCAACTTCCCCTTTCAACACATGCAGCATGTTTAGATTCACGTATAGTGCTGTGCACATTACTTTCCAGCAATCATTACTTGATCAGAACATTACTGCAATTACCGTTAACTTACTGTTGGGCTTGGCAATAAAATAGCTTTAGTACCATTTGTACAGCTCTGTGTAATGCAGCATCTTTCATTTCACAACTTATAAGCCCAAATCAGCTAACTTTTAGGGGGTGTTTAGTGGCAAAAACAGGTTTTCTAGAAGGGTTTCTGTGGAAATTTGGCATGCTCAAAACATGTCAAAACAGGGCAAACAGCATTTTGGGGTAGGAACATTGGTCAAAAAGTTGTTCAACTTGGCAGATGCAACGCATTTAGCAAGAGCAGTGCGTTGCCATCAAAATCAAAAGCAGCCATGTATAGCATTCAGACCGTAACCATTTTATGGTGAGTTACTTCATTCCTTACCAAGTGGTAACATTACTGGGTAATTAACTGACAAGGCTGTGACAAAAGGAGTCATTTGGACAGCCCTATTCATGTAGCACTTGGGCTAAAAATTATACTGCAAGCACACCTCTGGATAGTGCAGTGCTTGATGGCAACCAGCCTTCATCTGCACTGTGTTGTTTGGTCTCAAGTGCACCCCAAGGCCTTGCATATTGACTGCATGACATGTTCCCCTTATGTGCCAGTCATACAAGATGTTAACAATCTGTCTTCTGACTTTCATAGTTTGCTCTGCAGTGCCTTCTCAGGCAGAGGCATCAGAAGGGCCGTCAAGCTCCTCCTCGGCCTACAGGTCGTCAGGCCAGATCTCCCCACCACCAGAGGTGTTCAAGCCTTCTCTGCCCATTGTAGCAGAAGGCAGCTCAGTCACCCATTTGGACCCTGAGGTGGACATCCCAGACCCCTTGGACCTCAGCCCACCTCTTGGCAGCGTCCCAATGTTGCCTGGCCTCAGAGGCATTCAACGCCCTGCCATGCGCCCAAGCAAGGCCAGGGATGCCCGCCCTGGCCGGGGTCCAGTTCCTGTTCCCAGCACAACCCACCCAGAAGCCCGCCCCTATGGAGTAGCTCGCAGCTCACTGGCTCTGCGTGAGCAAGCTCAGCTGCAGGCTGAGCAGCCAGGTGCGCTTTTGATGCCGCCTCGCCACAAGTCAGCTTCTTCTGACAAGTGTCCTGAGAAGCTGCCTACTCCAGAGGCAGCTGTCAACCTGCTGGCGCAAGTCCACTCAGCAGAGAAGAGGTTTGAGACCACCCTTCCTAATGGGAAGCCCCCAACCCCCACAGTAACAGCAGCAGCTGTTTTGGGTGCTGATGCTGTTGATCAGACCATGGTAGCCAAGTTTGTCAAGGAGAACGCACTTGTGCCTCAAAAGCCTGCCAGGCCTGCTCCCAAAGCTTCCAAGTCAGCAGCACAAGGCTCAACCCCACAGGCAGGGTCAGCATCACCTCAGGCTGCTTCACTTGCCACTGTAGCTGAGCACCCGGTGGCAGCATCTGCAACAACAGCTTCAGAGCCTGCTGCTCATGTTGCTGCACCAGCAGCGCGAAAATCCAAGAAGGTCAAAGCTGCTGGGACACAGCCCAGCAGCTCTGTTGCTCAGCCACAGGCTCAAGCCCCCGCTGCCAGCCAGCCAGCAGGGCTGCCTACTCAGTCACCTTCAGAAGCCCGTGCTGAGCAGAGTGCTGCACCAGCAGCTACACCACCAGCTTTCAAGGACCAAGCCGCGCCAGTCCCAGCTGCTGCTGTAGCTTCTGCCTCAGCTGCACCAACAGCTGCAGTTCCCTCAGCTTCCCCAGCAACTGCTGCAACATCTTCAGCTGTCCAGCCCGAGGCACCTCATGTCAGACCAGAGGTAGCAACAGAGGGCTCTCTGACCCCCCTTGATGCTGACCCTAGCTCTCCCACAGGGGAGCAAGCCTCAGCCAGTAAACAAGGCAAGCAGCGTATGGGCAAAAAACAGCGCGAGAAGCAGCGTCAGGAGGCTGCAGCCAAAGCCCTTGAAGATGCTAGGATCAAAGCAGAGCAGGACGCTGAACAAGCAGCCAAGGATGCTGCACAAGCAGCCAAGGATGCAGAATATGCTGAGAAGCGAAGGATTATACAAGAGAACGTGGATAAAGCCAAGAGGAATGAGAGGGAGGCTGCGGCTACACTAGCAGCTGCCAAGGCCATTGAGGATGCTGCAAATGCAGCCAAGCTGGCTGCACCAGCTGCATCAGAGCTTGAAGATGCTGCAACACAAGGTACCAGACTGTGTGCTCAGGCACTGTCATGTGGCAGTGTAATTCAAATGATAGTGTACTTCTGCTGCATGGTGTCAGCCCGAATTTTTGCTTGTCTTGCTTCGTTGCACAACACTGTTGTCATACATGCCTCTGTGTTGCTCTTTGGTCTTGATGCTTGACCAACACTATGCATCTGCTTCAATAGATGAGCTTTGATGCTCTGACTCCATGCAATGCACAAGATTAGCGGCAAGTGAGGATAGTAAGATGTTTCTTTAAGACCAGGATGTCATGCTGCAAATCGCTTGTCGAGGTTATGAAATGATGCATGAGCCTTGTGAGACCAAGCATTCTACACCCAACACAAATTCTGCTGACAGGATTGCTTGTCAAGTGCGTTTGCTATTCACTATTGCATGAATCTTGGTGAAGTATGCAACGCCAAACATATCTCATCACAGCTTCTTGCTCTTGCAAAGTCCATTTTCTGAACACACTTGTGTATATTGCAGCTGCAGCAGAGGAAGCCAAGCAGGCCAAAAAGCAGGCCAAAAAGCAGAGGAAGAGAGAGGAGGCCAAGGCCGCCAAACTAGCCTTGGCTGCCAAGGTTGCTGATCAGCAGCAGGTAGATGCCAACCAAGCCCAGGACCAAGCTGGTCCCTCAGACCCAGCAGCAGCGTCTGAAGTTGCTGCTGCTGCCCCTGCCACTGCTGTGGGTACTCAGCCTACGTCTGGCAAGGCTACTCAGCAGCCAGCACAGCCTGCTGGTCAGAACACCAGCACGGTTCAGTCAGCTGCAGCAGCTGACAGTCACTCCACCACGCCCTCAAGAGCAGGCAGTGACAGTCTGCAGCTTGCCAGCCCAGCTGCGCCCTCGGAAGCACACAGTGGCCTGCCAGATAACCTCCGGCCCAGACCCAAGCCTGGCAAGAAGGGTGAAAAGCCAGGCAAGGCCAAGATTGCGCCAGTCGCTGTGCCTGATGTGGACGCAGAGCCTTCTTCTGAAGAGCCTAGCAGCAGTCAGCAGCAGCAACAGCCATCAGAGGCTGGTACAAGCCAAGCCAGCTCTGACTTTAATGCCTTCTTGGACAGCATCGGTCAGCAGCAGCAGTCAGTCTTTGTTGCACAGGAGGATTACAGATCTGCATTGCATGACCAACATGAAGAGTCAGCAGACAGTTGGACCACAGTCAATGGAGTTCAGCATCGCCGACAGCCTGCAGAAGCAGTGCAAGAGTCTGAAGAAGACTGGATTGCTGTCAGTGGCGCCCAGCAGCACCGCCAAGCAGACCATGCATCTGCAGAGCCTTGGACCACTGTTGCTAGTCACCAGCAGCAGCGCCACCCTGTTGAATCACAAGAGATTCATGCCTATGCACACCAGGAAGACACCGGTAGCGAGCTGCCGGCAGATGGTGATCAGCATGACAACGGCCCAATTGGGCTAGCATTGCTAGAGGGTGCTCCCCCGCAGCGGCGCAGAGGCACCAGGGCAGGCAAGCGTCACAAGAAGCGCTATGGTGATGCAGCACAACGCGCTCAGGCTCAGGCAGTGCGTGATTATGTCCACTCATCCACCTGGTCAGACAATGACTCAGACAGCACTGCCGGGGATCGCCTGCAGGCACACCACCCAAGGACACCATTGGCTGCTGGGCACACCACGTCTGACATTGGCAGCCCAGTTAGGGCTGGTTCTGGGGTTGCCCCACCCCCAGGGCTGCACAGAATGAGCTGGGCAGCAGCTGCCAGGGGTGGAGACGGTGTGTTACGCACACACTGAGTGTCAACTGTATTGCTTGCCTAACACAACACATAACTTGTCCTGCCTCAGGTGCTGCAAAGAACAATGCATGCCTGGGGAGTCCACTGTCTACAATTTGATGATGCTATGTCGCAGATGGGCATGTAGTCTTGACCGGGAGCCCTGCAAGCAAGCCTGAAGTATCCAAGCAGTATCCCATGTACACTTCAATGTACCATTCTGCAGTGGTATCTGATCTCTGTCCAGGAATGCTAATTACTGGGTGCATGCATCTGCAGGTGCCTTGCCAAAAGAAGGGGCAGATGCCATAGTGAGACAGCTGAAGGCGCAGCAGGAGGAGGAGGCTGCAAAGGCTGCAGAGCTGGACTTTGGAGAGCGGCCAAAGCCCAAACCTAGGACTGGGCCAGTTGGCAGTGCAGCTGGCAGAGCTCCTCGGGTTCCTGCTGCCTCCGATGAGGCTGTTGCAGCTGCCGAAGCTGCTGCATTAGCCGCCACTGCTGGCATTGTGCGTAGTCAGACCCGGCGCTCAAAGCAGACCTCTGCAGCAGTTGCTGCCAGCCCAGGTCCTTGGGGGTACACTGGTGATGAAGCTGCTGAAGGTAAGTAACATGGTTGTCTGTGTTGTCACAGGTGTGCTATGTCTGTCATGTCACAAATGTGCCATCAGGATCACTGCTATGCTGATTGTGCAGTTGGCATTTCAGCATGCACAGTTTCTCATAGACTTGTTGTGGCACCGCAGCAATGCTTGCAAGCTTACCAGGAGAAGCCATATTGGCAAAGGAGCTTTTGCAAAGTGTGAATTGCTACTCATCTGCATTGCAGCCTGTGCTTTTGCAGACCATTCCAACCATTGCTGCCTGAGCTGTGTGCAGTCGCCACATGATGCATCGATGAATGCAGGCAGTGGTGATGGTGTGTGGGAAACAGCAGAGCCCCCTTCTGCTGGCAATGCATGGGAGCAGCCCAAGCAGGGCAGAAAATCTCGCCAAGAGCCAGCTCCTGAGGCGGTGCCACTTCCAGCCCCAGCTGTGGCTGCACCCAATGCAGACTTGGCCATTCCTGCTGCAGAACTGGCCGAGATTCTACATGAGGAGCTGGAGGACAACTTCTGCTGCCCCTTGACCCTGGTATGCAGTCACATGCATCACAGTTTAGCCACCAAGCCATTGAGTTTGTGTCCCATCGCTTGTGCTTGCCCCACTGCCGCCTTAGGTGCTTCTGCTGTGCATAATCTAGCCTGACATGTGTCTTGGACCACATGTGCTACATCTGGAATTGTCACATGGCGTCATTGTTGTACCTATCATATGCTGCGCTTTGCTTGCCATTCATTGCGTCCTCTTTTGTCTTGCCTTCTGCTGCAATTTGTGCATTGCCTGCTGCTCTGACCAAGGCAAAGTTGCTCAAGCAATGCAGTGGTCAGCTCCTTATGGCAGTCATGACCAGGCAGAAGTACCTCATAGCTGTCTTTGATGTGCAGGACATCTTGAAGGACCCAGTGAAGGCTGCTGATGGGCGTACATATGAAAGGAAAGACATCACTGATTGGCTGAGCAAACATGACACCAGCCCCATGACCAATGTGCCAATGCCCAACAAGGAACTGGCGCCTGACAGGGAGTTGATCAGGAAAATGGAGAGGCTGCAAAGGAGGATTGCGGCTGCAGAAAGGCGTGCAGAGGAGGAGGCAGTTTGAGTGCAGCTGTTGACTGACAAGAGATCCTTGGTTGTGATTCGGTGTATAGTTATGTCAAACGAACCATCAGGAATGAACTTGACTAAAGTGTGTTCTCCATCATACATACAAGATTGAATGGAGTAACTTTGCTGCAACAGCACATGGACAGGAATGCTGGAAAAAGGCATATGTTGTGTCCTGTAGAACTTGCCATAAAGTTTGTGGTGGCCACAATCAATTGAACTATCCAGTCTGTTTGTAAGGACATGTTGATCCTTTCATGAATGCATCTGCTGCGCACACACTGCAGTTGTCATGTGGCTCGTTAATCAGTCTTTGCAATATGCAGTTAAAAGACAGTTGGTGCTGCATGTGACTAGTACATTGGCATATGCTGATGGTTATTCACAGCTGAGCCAAGCATTGTTCAACTGCTACTGTTATCACTGTTGTGCAGACATAGAGCATATCTTGAAATGTCAATAGCAATGCAACTACACAGACATGAGTCAAATGCCCTGACAGTCAGTAAGGCACAGTATTCATCATCATACATCAAAACAGCTGTACATGTAACTCATGCAAGCACAGCCAAAGTATACACAGGCAATCAGCACAATGGCAGCAAGATATATAGCACAACACAGCATCCAACACCAACAACAATATGGCAGCTAAAACATCAATTGACTCAAACATGACTGTACGTATAGGACTGTCAACTGATCAAGGTCATTGCGTTGGTACTTCTGTGCCCAAACTGCCAGTCCTCGGCTCTTTGTCATTGTCATGTTGTCCATGATTACCTAGCAGCCATTTTTGCGCAATGCAAATTCCCAGAGGCCAGCTGAGACACACCACAGCAGCATTGTTCCATGGCCCTGTGAACCAGATGATGGGTGGCGATATTGTCAGAAGTCTGCCAAGTGGACTTACTCCCCATGATAAGCCCACCAGCCTAATCATGTTCAGCTGATGCTGCTGTATCTGCTTACAGCGAGCTGCTTGCACACCGTTTGCAAGGAAATAAGCTGCACTGGAGTACATTGCAAGGTAACCTAAGCCTGTGATCTGCACCACAACATTACCAGGTCAATTGGGAGGCTGGTAGGATACTAGCAGACAGGCCTTGTCAGCTGTATGCTTGCATTTCTCTATATGCTTTGCCACTGTATAGACATGATACATGCGTTCAAACTGTAACTGGGCTGATGATACAGCAGCATAACACATCACCGAAGGCCACAAGCAATGCAGTACAAATCCATAGAGGCTTTATGCTTACCATTTCTGGTAACTTGGCTGATAGCAGGTAGGTCACTGCATATGGTGCAGCAGACAAGCTGCCAAGGGCACTTGCGGCCAAGGCCACATACCCTAGTCGCCGGTGCCAGACATAATTCTGCTGCCTGAACTCTTTCCAGAGCTGCAGCATCACAAGCAATACAGCTCAGGGTGGTTACAGATGTCAGGACACACATGAGAACTCGATTATAAACAGCAAAAGGTTGACCATTGTGGAATGTATCACTGTCCTGCAGTGTACCATCACTTGTATGTGCACTTACGAGCAGATGATAACGACAAGCAAGCAAAAGTTGCATTGCAACAATGCTGCTGTACACAGCAGCATATGCGACACAGTACATGAGGTGAGTTGCTGCATTTGATTCAAGTACCTGCAGTGGCCATAGCAACGCAGCTACTGTCATGAAGGCTGTGTGAAGATAGATTGGCAGAGGCCGCTCCTTGACATAGATGCGCCACAAAGGAACTAGCACAGGGAAGTGCAGATCTGCTCTGTCCTGTGTGATGACCTGTGCCGGTTCTCTGCTGTCAGAAACATTCAGGGTTGCATCTGAAGATATGCTGACACCACTCTGATGAGCAAATGGACACCCAGAAACTTGTTGCCGTATTTGGGATTTGGTCAGCGGGCTGCGTGTTGCAGCACTGTAGACAAGATTCGTTTCAGCTGTTGACAGCTGTACACGTGGTTTTATTCTCCCAGCAGGCTGAGTTATGCTTGAGGGAGCTGAGGTGTTGGCTAGATCTACAGAATGTTGGTACAGCTTGGGGTAGGTAAGATGGCAGTTGGCAGGATTGCTGTCTGGACACGGTAGCAGGATCCTTGCTGGGCAGAGGGACGTGAACAGCGTGTTCACCATGGCAAAGCTGCTGTTGGAGCCCCATCTAGTGCCAAAGAAGACATAGCGTAGTGCATATGATGGCATGACGAGGCCTAGCGTAAGTAACAGCCACTCATTGACGCCTGCATCAAATGTGGCATAGTCAGCACACAGACAGCAGATCCTGACACTGTGAAATGTTTCAGCAGCAGTTGCCGTTTGTGATTGGCTGACCAGAACTCAGTGAATGCTGGTACCTGGTCGGTGTTTGCGAGCGATTGTCCAGTAGAAGGCTGCCACAATGCATGCCCATGCTGCATACACAGCTGCTTCATTCACGTGAGCCGGATCAAAGATGCCCCTTTCAATGATGCCTGCTCCTACAAGGCTACCCATGTGCACGCCCAGCTGTCTAGGCTGTACTGCAGCTGTTTTTGCGCTGCTACCAGGTATCAGGTTCTGTGTGGAAGCAGCCAGCAGGGGCAACTATTGGTTGTGATGTCTGAGGGTACGCCACTACCCAATGTAGAGGAGTAGCGCGTTCAAAGTGACCGTGAGACACTAGTCAAAGCACACATGCCGTCTGTGTGAGGTGACGGATCTTTGTGTCAACCAGCGTATTCAATGAATAACACGTTGACGCGACCAACACAAACTATAACAAAATGTTGGTAGGCTTTGTCTCTAAATATGTCCGCCAACGCGCAACGTACAAGAAAACAGCAACTCAACAGGTTGAGCGGTGACGTAGCCTGGATGGTCTGTATGGGCAAGTCAGTCTTTAGCAAATCGGTAGTCCATCTCGCATCAAATGTGCAGCATGACAGTTCCTGCGTGGATGGCACAACGCAAACATCTGTGGCCTATGACGTGCGCTTCATGGTAGTGCTGCAGCACGTGGACGGTGTGATAGGCAGAGAAGGCGTCATCAGGGCCTGTCAGGTCGCCCTAGACGAACGACGTGTTTGCCCTGAAACTGCTTATGAAATAGACTGCAGACCTTGCAGCGCACAGTTCATCAAGTGTCTCTTGCTGAGGTTTTTGCTCTGTCTGTCTTGTCCGGAGCGCAGCAGATACAAGATGGCATACATCCTCCCTTCCACCAAAGCAAAGCCAGTGAAGCGTATTGATCAGCAAGGCCAGGAAGAGTTGGAAGCAGACGACAAAGTTGCTTTTCAACAATCTGCTGATGCCGCTGCTCAGGTGGCGTTATGGGTGTGTCCGCTATGTCCATGATGCGCTGATTAAACCATCAACCGAGACTGCCTCGTCCATTGCAGGTGGTCACTGCAGCAGCAGAGTCAGAGGCTGAAGATGCTGATACGGCACAAGTGCCTGCTGCTGCTACCCCCAGAGAAGTGATTGAAAAGTTGTCTGCAGCTAAGGTGACCCTCACCTATGAGTGTCACCTGTGGACAGGTGCATTTTGCTTGTATGGTGCTTTCTTGACTTCAAGCAAACATACACTTGTGACAGGTTCATGTAAATGCCTGATCCTTTGACTCTGGCAAAAGTAGTTCAATTTCAAACAGTCATAGGCTCTCAACACTAATGGGACTGTAGGGTGAATTGGATATTGTGCTGGACTTGATAAACCTGATGGAAGCACAGAAGTACCTGGGAGTAGCAAATGTGGCCTTGTCTTCCAACATCCAGCAGGAGCAACAACAGCAAGCTGTGCGGCTCCAACAGAAAGTGTCAAAGCTCAAGGTGAGGCTCACAACAGCTTCTGCAGGACCCAGTGTACAGCTTGCAAGCAAATATTGTTGACGCTGCTGCTTGGCAACATTCATGCTGCCCTGCTGACCCAGCTTTCTCAACAGCAGAAATGACCACAGAAGTGGTGTAGAGGCTGACTCAAATGATGCCAGGCTCAAATGGCTATCAAGCATAGCCTATTTTCTGTTGTTTAGACATGAGCATAAGGTACAGTGCTCATAGGCGACACTGTTCATGCTGGATATGCAGGTCAGCAATCAGATTGGTACCATACATGCTGATTGAGTATGTGTAGGATGCAGGCAGCCGGCTAAGGAGAGGGTCTGCTGCACTGAAGGCCCGTTCAGCCACAGACCACCTCTTTTTCGTGCAGCTTGGACAGCTTCAGCAGCACTGGAATCTGAAGCGGTCTCCGCCTGGGTCTGCAGGGCACTTCCAAATTGATGTTGCCCTGCCCTTAGGTCCACGATGGCAGCTGCACAGAAAGGAGCAGCAACCTGATACACTGATAGATGTATTGCAGGTGAGGATTGGTGTCACTGACCGCATGATCTGCCACACAGCAGACCCTTGCTTGGTCGGCTTTTACAAGCAGGAGACATAAGCTGAAGTCTTTGTGCTGCTGAGACATGTCTTCTTGCCGTTAATTTTCTATGTGCATGAGGCAACAATCCAATCCTGGCTCAGTCAATGACCAGCCTTTCACGCTGCGATGTTGTTTGCTGCATGAACGCTATATTGCATTGAGGCTTGGTCTGTCCCAGAGGCTGAGACTCTGGCTACACTGATCAGCGGTGCCCTGAAATCTGAACCACAGCTTGAAGCCTGTATTGTTTCAGGCACCAGATGGGACAGTGCAGCTACAGTCAGCAGGCTTGCCATTGCCTGATCAGGCTCTCAGATGGCTCACACCCCTGCCCAGACCGCTGCATACCCCAAATCTAGCTATTAACCCACATCAGCAAGCCCCTTCAAGGGATCCCCCCCTTGCTCATGGTACTGACACACTCATGCAAGATGCCCAACCATCAGATGAGCAGCAGACGCAGCAGCAGGTTCTGCCACAGCAGCAGCAGCTTTCTCAAGTTAGTATATCCCAGCAGGCAGCTGGCACTGACCCAATCGGCAAGCAACATGCATCGCAAGCTGCTGCAGCTAATGCCACGCATGCTGTCCCCTCCTCCATGCAAGTGGACAACCCACAGCATGCACAAAGCCAAACAGCTTCACACCCACAGCAGAATGTCAACAGCACATCAAGCGGTTCTGAGCTTCAAGATTGGCTGCAGTTGCCTGCTCAGCCAAAGCCGCAGCCACAAATGATATCGATTCCGGCAGACCTGCAGGATTTTGTGATGGAGAGTGTAAAGAAGTGTGATAGGCAGCTTCAGGGCAGGCAGGAAGAGGTCATGGTTAAGCAAGTACTGCAGAGGGTTGAGCAGGAGGTGCGGCAGGTTCAAGGGCCCCAAGACATGGATGATGGTGCTGTTGAGCTTGTACAGAAGGTCAGTCATTTTCACAAAACACAATATCTTATTGCAGGTGGCAGATTAGCTGCTTGCATCGTGCAATGCATTGACGTGCTAGTGGCATTCCAGCAAGCAGCTCTAAGTACATTTTATAGGAACCTAGTCTGCATCCAATAGCTACCTGATGCTGCTGTCGTGTGTGTCCACATGCAAACTGCTGTTTGTGGCGCATAAGCAATGAGCAGTGGCTGCGTGGGCAGGCTGCGCAAAACAGGCAGCTTTAAAGCGGTTGCGCATTTGCTTAGCGCTGCTGCACAAACAGCATGTTGCACTAACACCATGCCCCACATGCTGCTTGAGCACATGTCACATGTGTTTGTGCACCTGCAGGTTTTCTCAGAAGTAGCCTAGAGTCCCATAGTGTGTGCACTGCAGCTGCGCTTGCTTAGGCTGCTGCTCCTGGACTCTAGTAGTCAGCAGCGACACAGTCTACTGGCTGAGCTACAGTACCTATCCTAATTCTGGTGTTTGAGGCTACTATAGTACAGTCTCAGCAGCTTTTCAGTCAGCGATTCTACTCTTCATGACTGTAAATATAGCCTCCGAGGTGCATTTCAATGCATCGCGCAGCCTAATACAACCTTGCTTGACTGCATAGTGTATCCGATGTAATATCTCTATGATCCAGGCATTTTACCAAGCTCTGCAAATTAGTGTATCCTTCCAATTGGGAAAGTGTATCTGAGATCCAATCTATCAAGGATAGTACAGTTTGTCACGGGCATGCAGCAGGACGATCTTCAAACATTTGTCACGTTGCAGCACATTTGCTTGCGCACATGGTAGCACCCTGCTGGTCCAGGAAAGCAGGCTCGTATGAGATGTCATTTTGCGGCTGCATGGCCAACACGCAAATCTATAATCTCTGAATGGATGCATGCTGACTTGTGACACTGCTGATTCATCTTCCTGCCAGGTCATGCCATGCATGACGCATTATGGCCTGGTCAAACGCATGTGCGCAGGAGTAAGTTGTTTCGCGATTGTCGGATCTGCATTGCTGCTTACCGATATACAGTAACCGCGCTACATTTTGGGAACGGATTGCAGCATCTACCGCGGGCGCCCAGGTTACAAATCTCTACATCAGTTAGTGTAAGCCGTCAAACTTAACAAGCCGAGTTGCCGCCTGGCCTGCAAAACCCGTTTCAAGCAGCAATGTCGGTATCATTGGCGGGCAAGACAGCCCTCGTCACGGGTAAGAAACACGATGGCACAAGTGTTGTGCATATGAGCGAAGCATGCTCTGAGTGCATGGCCTAGGTCGCTCGAAAGTCAGAACGTTGTGTGGCTTTTTGATAGGGTCAACACAAGGCATTGGCTTTGGTATGTTGAAGGCCCTGGCCAGCGCCGGTGCTGATGTGGTCATGCACGGTCTAGTCACTCAAGATGAGCTTGACCAAAAGACAACAGCCTTGAAAGAGGAGTATGGTGTCAAAGTCGGTCACAGTGCAGCAAATGTGAGAAAACCACAAGAAATCAGGTAAGCAACGCTGCATTTGCTATACTCTTGGCTGCATGCTTGTGGCATGCACACTTTGACCACAGTGCTCCCTGGCCACATCATAGCCCACACTGCATGCCTGCAGGGATATGATCAAGCGAACTCAGGATGACTTCAATGGCCTGGATATACTGGTAAACAACGTGGGCATCCAATTTGTGTCCCCAGTCCAAGACTTCCCTGAGGAGAAATGGGATGCCATCATGGATGTCTGCCTGAATTCAGCCTTTCACTCCACCAAAGCAGCCCTCCCTTATATGCTAGAGCAGAAGTGGGGCAGGATCATCAACACAGGCTCCATGCATGCCCTAGTTGCATCACCCTACAAGAGTGCCTACAATGCAGCAAAACACGGCATTGCTGGATTCACCAAGACCGTGGGCCTAGAAGTTGCGCAGAAAGGCAACATCACTTGCAACTGCATCTGTCCTGGCTATGTCTTGACAGATTTGATCAAAAACCAGTTGAAGGACACTGCAAAGGCAAGGGGAATTCCAGAGGTAATCACCTTGATGTGATCATGGTTGTGCATCAGCATACCATCAATGGGAAAATGATGGTGCTGGTCTGTGTCTGGCAGCGGTGCATAATGCAGCTACCTTGTGGGTGTTGAGCGCATGGGCATGCTTTATAGCATGCAGCAGGGCACTTTGGCTGTGATGAAGACAAGTCTGCTGCAATGTAGAGTCATATGCAACAGAACAAGAGACTTGCTGAAACCCTCAGATCCAAGCTTGACTATTCGCCATGCTGTTACTTTGGAGGCTTATCGCAACTGTGGTGAATTGGGCTTAATCAAATGATGCAACTGCGTTTGATATGCTGCAGGAGAAGGTAATCAATGATGTGCTGTTGGCTGATCAACCCAGCAAGAAATTTGTGAAGCCAGAAGAGATTGGAGCTTTGGTGCGGCACCTATGCAGTGATGATGCGCAGTCATTCCAAGGGGCATGCATATCCATTGATGGGGGCTGGACTGCTCGATAATGCATCTGTCTGTCAAAGCCAACCAGCCCACGACAGGCACTCAAGCTCTGGCGGGGCTGTGATGTTTTGGGAACATGTCTGCTGCAACAGGGTTTATAGAGTGGCAAGCTCACATATGCTCGTGCGCAATGCAGCAAACACATGCCATGATGACCATGCTGGTGGCTGTGTTTCCTCACACATATGAACTTTTGCTTGTCAGCTTTGTTGCACTACTTTGACACGCATTGTTTTCTATTGCAATTGAATACACTGCAAGTCATCACGCAGCAGCAGAAAAAAATGACAGATAGCATTCACAGCAACCAGTGAGTGTTGGCATGCTGCAGCAAATGCATGGCGTGTGTCCTTCAACATGAAAATTGTTCCTCTGTTTAGCAGTCTGGATGCGTGGTACTTGCAAGTTGATGAGGAATGTCACTGCCAAAACATGAAGGCTTGCATGCACCTGCGCTTTCGCTGCGTTAGCAGCTCTGCAGGCCACGTTTGCACACGGTTTCCTGGCTTGAACTTTGTGAAACCCGTGTTGCCGCCGCTTGAAAGGTATGGTTGGTGCCCTATCTGACTTTGCCAGATCAACAGGTGAGCCCACAGTTCACTTACAGCCATGGAGTCACTTAGAAGGCACCGACTGATCTCTTGAAATCTGAATCAAGATCTGTCACAATCTTGCTGCTGAAGATCTCACCATGTGGCCATGGAACAGCAAGCAGCATAGCCAATCTATGTTGGGTTTTCCTTTGAGGGAAAGCTTAGCCTAAACATAGTGCTTGCTGCCACATGCAACTGAATGGGCAAACAGCCTCAAGCCTCCAGCCTTGCTGTGCCCTAACTAGTCTCTCAGCGATAGAATGAGTCTCTGGCGTAGAAAACGGCACTCGTGTCCACAGTCTTCCAGCAATAGCTGGGCAAAAGTGGACATGTGAGTCTCACTGCGCCCCAGGCTGGGGACGTGAGCGTATATCAAGAGGTAGCAAGATTCTGTAAGGAGTCTCCGGGAAGTTGTAAGCTCCATATAAACTTATTTCAATGAGCCTAGTTACTGCTGGCCTAGCAGTGTGCATAAGTTCACGCCGTCAATGCATGGGCCACCCGATTTATTACTTCCACACACTGTGCCAGCTCTTCATGGCCTCTGGCAACCAGAGCATGGACAAAAGCTTATGACTAGCAGCAAAAACAGGAAGCAGTACAAGCCAGTGTTGCCCTGAACTGCTGCTGTGGCTTGCAAGCTTTCGAGAATAAACCCAGAGCCCCTTGGCACCAAGTAGGTATGAGTGCTAGCTGCATGACTCATGCTGAGAGCGGTAGCCGAAGGTGACAGTCGAAGGTGGGCACTGCAGTCCGTGTACTGAGAGTCATCCCGAGCGCGGGCGCATTCGTCCCCCTGTCAATTCCCCGACGCCTTTTGCAGTCAAGCGTTGCAGCTTTACCATTGGGTGTGAACGTTGTCCACGTTGTCCACAGGTGCCTAAGGCAGCTGATGCTGTGCAGGTGAAGCCGACAAGTGCAGGTACATACCGCTCTTGCTTTGTAGCAGATCGTGCATGACGTAGCGGCAATCGATGTGGCATCGCTGCTGTTTGAAGTTTATACTGACAGCATTGCTGAACGGCACAAAAAGCCTACAAGTGCGCAGACCTTAGCCTGAACACAGTATGTTGCATGACTGCCAACCTTGCCTGCCTGAGTAAAAGCTCACCACCATCAAGCAGTCTGTGCAGTGTTCTGTACTGGAATATAGGTGCTCCTGCTTGGAGTGTTCACAGCAAGTTGTGCTTTCTGCAGCATGTCTTCAGACTCTGTTTTCAACATTGCCCCAGCGTCCCTAAGTTTGGGAGCAGTGTTGGCCCGAGGCTCACCTGGGATTACCCTGTTCAAAGCAGATCTATTGCTTGGGCAACATACACTTCAGGTACAGCTTCTTACGGTTTTCTCTGTGTGTCTCCTTTCAGCAAGCTTCAGCTTAACAGCATCCGCTTCAGTGATGACATGTCTACCAACAGGTGGCTGTAAAGAGGCTCAACACAAGTGGGGCCCCACCTGATGTTGAAACAGCCTTTCTGAAGGAGATAGAAATTCTGCAGCTTGCTGCCGGCACTTGTCAGCGCGCATGTCGCATGCTGGGCTGCTGCAAGCTTGATGGAGATCCCTGCATTGTCATGAGCTTGTACCCCAAATCAGCTGCCAAACTGCTGGAAGACCATGCAGGTCAGCCTACCTCTTCATCTGCCCTGGCCCATCTGTGAAGCCTCCAAACTGCTTTTCTTGCCGCCGTTCCAAGTACTCCTGAAGTGTGTGTTTGCCCTGGCACATCTGCCTGCTCTGCTGCATATTGTAACACACATTCTGCATGCATGGCGCCTTGACTGTTTATGCAGGCTCAGTGCCAATCCCTGAGCTGGTCAGCCTGGCTGTGGAGGTGTTGGAAGGGCTGGCAGAGCTGCATGGTGCCAACATCTGGCACCTGGACTTGAAGCCGCCCAACATCCTGTTGGACCAGTATGGCCATGCCTACCTGTCAGACTTTGGCGTCTCGTATGCGCTGCGCACTCTGGAGGCCTGTACTGTGCTGACCAGCACTGCTGGAACCCCGCACTACATGTGAGGCCACTCTTGCTGCGCCACGGGACACAGGTCCATCTGTCTGCTTGCTAGCTGTGGCTTCGATTGTTGGCTATGTCTGTGCCTGTGCCTCTTTCACACGTATGCCATTTGTGGCATGAGTAAGCTATCAATGCTGTCGTATGAAGCATAATCAGCCTTGGCTTTTTAACCAAATTGTTCAAGCTGATCCGCCATGGACTGTCGGTTCCAAGCATTTTAAAATCATGAGCTGGTCTGACATGCACATGCAAACACACAGGGCTCCAGAGCAGACAGACGCAGAGTTTGGTGCAAGAGGGCCTCACACTGACGTCTGGGGGTTTGGTACCACCCTGCTGCACCTGGCAACAGGGCAGCAGCCCTATAAGGACCTCACTCTGGTGCAGATGGTGACAGCCATGACCAAGGCCCGGCCCCCTGCTGTGCCCAACACCCTGCCTGCCTGGCTGCACCTCGTTCTGCAGCAGTGCTTCAGCTTTGATGTCACAAAGCGCCCAAGTGTGCAGCAGCTGCTTCAGGTCAAGCCTCTGTCTGTGTGACTTGCTGTGTCCAGTGCTGCTGTGCAACCCATCGGTGTGGTGACCTTCTTCATGCAACTTGCTGCAGACGGAATCATGTGAAGTTGCAGCCAGTGGACTCAGGCATACTGTACAGCTTGAGTGGCTTGTGCAAATGAGCGATGATGCATAGGTAGTTCTGTTTACATCAGAACTCACCATGTGTTCTTTTATAACGACGCAATAGCAGGTCTGTTGGAGCTGCAAAGGCAGACGTGCTTTGTGTGTTGAGTGCAACATGGCCCATCTCAGACACTGCTGCTGCTGTTCATGTGTTCAAAGCACAGCTCCTCGACCAGCGCGACATTCCCTCCCCATCAGCAAGTACAGCTGGCACCGCCAATGCAAGTACAGCTGCTGGCATTGCCAATGCAAGTCCAAGCACTTCACTGCAGGTCTGTCAAGCTTCAACACCGCAAACTCTGCATTCACCTGGATTCTCTGCTTGCTTATTGAATTTCACTTGCACTTCACCTTGTGTGTTGACGCAACTCACAGTTTGTGCCTGTCTGACTTCGAGCGCTTCTGAAATGCTTTGCTCTGCTGCATGGCAAAAAGCAAAAGTAGCCACAAACTCCATTTATACAAACTGTCAGCATCTGTATTGCTAAGTTGAGAAGCTAAAATGCACTGTCAATAGCTGCAGCATATCACGTGAGTGTGATGTGACTTTGACTGTGTTGCTGCACATGAGTTGCAAACTGTGGTTCACATTTGGCTATAAACAGGGTACTTTCACATACCCCAATGGAGATGTCTATGTTGGAGAACAGCAGAACGGCACGAGGCATGGGCAGGGCAAGATTAGGTATGTTGGTGGGCATTCGTATGAAGGCAAATGGGACAACGATCTGAAATCTGGGCAAGGCAGATACACCTGGCCTTCTGGTAGTGTGTATGAGGGCAATTGGCAGAAAGGCAAGCAAGATGGGCTGGGCAGATACACCTGGTCTGATGGCAAGGTGCACGTGGGCGGCTACCACAATGGCGTCATTCAGGGACACGGCAGAATGGCCTTGCCTGATGGTTCTGTGTATGAGGGCAATTGGCAGAATGACAAGCAAGATGGGCAGGGCAGATACACCTGGCCTGATGGTTCTGTGTATGAGGGCAATTGGCAGAATGACAAGCCAGATGGGCAGGGCAGAATCACCTGGCCTAATGGTGCTGTGTATGAGGGCAATTGGCAGCATGGCCTGAGGCATGGGCAAGGCAAGCATGTTGAGTGTGATGGGACAGTCTATAGTGGACTATGGGCAAATGACAGACACGCCTGAGAGTCAACATGTCAGCTGAAGAAATGTGTTTTTTGAGTGCATTTGAATCACAAGTTCAAGCGCAATTGCAAAAGAGATGATGTGTGAGCAGGGGCTCAGGCTTTGAGTGTCATGTTCTGGCGTGTACAATTCAACGTTGCTTGGCGTGTTGACACAATAGATGTTTGCATATGCTATACAGTGCATTGTTATTGTAAACTGTGCTGATCGTGAGGATGCATACAGTCTGAAGATCTGCTCACCTGTAAGATTGCTTGGGTGTTTGTAGGGGATGCTGAAGCAATTATGTGTAGATTAGGGTCATCAGGCACTATCACAAAAGTGTCATGATGTATTGCTGTCCACGTGGCCATGCTAGATTACGTGCTTAGCAAAGGCGCAATTTGCGCTGTAGGTCAAATCCAGATTCGTTTGTTGAGTGTTTGCTGCAGCTATGTTGTCATTTTGAAAGATATACATGTATCACAGCAAGTGCGCTTTGACAAGTGCAATCAGGGTATGGACATCACATGCGTATACTTATCTGCTGGACTCAACTAAATTTGTCGTCCAGCATATGCCTTGATCTTATCTAAGGCGCATGACTATTAGCACTGCTTGCGCCTTGGTCCCTCAGCAGCTGTTCATAGTCCTGAGGAAAGTGGTCAGACAAACCAAAAATGGTATGCAGGAAAGCTAATCTGATTGTTCTGTACATCATTGTTTTGTGTACTGATGTTCTCATTGAGTATTGATTGGATTGGGCTTCCCTTGAGTCTCATCAAGTCACCCACTGTCTTATACAACTGTATGGGCAGAGTCCCCCAAGTCTCATTCTTGTGCCGACTTGCAGCCAAAACTTGATAGGTGGAGTTCCTTGAAGAAATTATCACACAGCAGAAACCTGGAAGGAATTTTCTGGATGACATCAGCCCCATGAACATATTCGAAAATCCTGCCGGGATACTGCCTCCCCGGCAATGTTTAGATTTCGCCCTCTCTCACCCCAAAATGTGTGGGCTACCAAACGTGTGCACGCAGTTCACATGTCATGCCAGCTCCTTATGTCCTCTGGCGACCAGAGCCTGAGCAAAGACTGCTGCCAGGGCACCTCCTAATGAATGGCCTGCAAGGCAGGACACAACAAGGCTTTGCGGAGTTGCTGCTTGAAGATGCAATGGGAACAAAGTGTTGGATGAGCAACATTGTGCTGTGTTGAATGACACTGCTGGGATATTGCTTGGAGGGCAAATGCAAGTTGTCACATGACTTCAGCAAAGGCAACGAGAGCATAGCATTGCTTGCTGCTCTGTTGATTGCTTGTAGAAAGATAGCATGCCCTGAGACCAAGAGCATGTAGTCACAATCCCTGACATATCAATCAAGCAAGCAGACTTCCATCTGTCAAATGCACTTCCAGCTTCTGGTGACCTTCATGCACGCAAGCCTGTCAAAGAAGCTGGTAACCCCTTTTTCTTCGTTGTCATAAAGCAGCGCTGTCCAGAGGCCATCATGGGCCCCACACATGCCCTCAGGATGACTCAGGCTAATCTTGCCACTTCATCTTGTGTTGCTGAAATTCGTTGACCTGGTCCCTCTGCAAGCCTTGAAAGCAGCCTTGGGCATGGCCAGCATAACAGCCAGAGTCACAGGCATCAACGCTGCTTTGGAGGATTTCTCAGAATGCTTGGTTGCTTCAGCTTTGTGGCTTTGCTTTCTGGTCTGCTTGTTGCTGGTTAGGAAGTAGCTTTACCGCCTGCAGCCCAGGTACCGGGCAGTTTTGCCACTGACCGAATGCTTCTTGCAGACCAGATTTACAAACACTCAGTGACTGAGCATGCACCCTGACACGGAAAGATCAAAGGTGCAGCTGTGTTGACTGGTTTTGGCGACTGGGTTTGCTGTCCCAGGGACTGCTGTCAATGGGATACCCTGCAGTCCTGTACCAGAGCTGCTGTGGGATTCTGACATGAGAGCTTGTGTGGTCAACAGGCAGCTTTGATGGCTATCTGCTCAAGTGTACCTCATGCTTCAAACTCTGTGCCTGCAGACAACTTCAAAAAGCAAAGAGGCAGACTGCAGTTACAATCAGTTTGGCTGCACTGACAAGCAAGGAGCTCTTTAGCGTGGCATTGAGGCTGTGTTGTAGCTGTAGCAGAGCTGAGGTAAAAGGCGCAGTGCTATATGTAGCAGAGCTGAGGTAAAATGCGCAGTGCTAGCGTGTCAGGAGGCTAATTTCCTGCACTGTTACAGTAGCAATCTAAGTGCAACATCAAGGGAGCTTGTCCTGCTGTGGGCTCATGTGTGGATTTGCTGCAGTCCCCCAAAGACTGTCTGTGACTGTGTATAAATACTGCCCAGCAACAGTAACAGGAAGCAGCACCGGCCTGTATTGCTCAACAGTAACAGGCCTGTGTTGCGCAACAGTAACAGGACATCCCTATTTTCAGGTATGCATGCCACAGCAGCAGTTCAGAGCAACACAGGCCTGTGCTGCTTCCTGTTACTGTTGAGCAACACAGGCCTGAGCTGCTGCTGTGCATGCATACCTGAAAATACATCCCGACTAAGAGTGCTAGCATGCTCAGCCCTTTGACTGATTGCAAGCTGCACGTGGATAGCTGCATGACTCATGCTGGGCACGGCAGCCGAAGGTGTGCACTGCAGTGCGCCGGCTCCCCAGCCCGCTCCCTGTTCTGAGAGTCATCTTGAGACGGCCAAATATCGTCCCCCTAACAACCTCTCTACGCCTTTCGCGCCCAGCGTAGCAGCTTTGCCCTTCGGTGTACACGTTGTCCAAAGGGCAGCTGGATGCTGTGCAAGTGAAGCCAACAAGGGCAGGTGCATACCGCTCTTGCTTTGCAGCAGGTTTATGGCAAATTGGAACACACGCTGTTTGCAAGTTATGCTAAAAGCAGTACTGCACAATCCAAAAAGTCTACAAGCACGAAGACTTTAGCCTACACCACAACATGCTGCAGGACTGCCAAACTTGCCTAACCGTGTTCAAGCTCACCACCATCAAGCTTTCTGTGCAACGCTTTGTTCCCTCCCCATCAGCAAGGCCAGCTGGTACCGCCAATGCAAGTACAGGTGGCATTGCCAATGCAAGTCCAAGCACTTCAGTGCAGGTCTGTCAAGCTTCACCACCGCAAACTCTGCATTTCACCTGGAGTTTCTGCTTGCTTGTTGAATTTCATGCATTTCACATTGTGTGTTGACGCAACTCACAATTTGTGCCTTTCTGACTTCAAGCGCTTCTGAAATGCTTTGCTCTGCTGCAAGGCAAAAAGCAGAAGCAGCCACAATCTCCAGTAATACAATCTGTCAGCATCTGTATTGCTAAGTCGAGAAGCTAAAACGCATTGTCACTATAGCTGCAGCAAATCATGTATGTGCGATATGACTTTGACTGTGTTCCTGCACATGACTTGCGAACTTTGGCTGACTTGCGGTTCACATCTGGCTATGAACAGGGCACTTTCACATACCCCAATGGAGATGTCTATGTTGGAGAACAGCAGAACGGCAAGAAGCATGGGCAGGGCAAGACTAGGTATGTTGATGGGCATGAATATGAAGGCAAACGGGACAACGACCAGAAATGTGGGCAGGGCAGAATGACGTGGCCTAATGGCCAGGTGCACGTAGGCAGCTGGTACAATGGCGCCAGGCAGGGACACGGCAAACCCACATGCTCTGATGGTGCTGTGTATGAGGGCAACTGGCAGAATGACCTGAGGCATGGGCAAGGCAAGCATGTTGGGGTTGATGGGAGATTATATGAAGGCAAGTGGGAAAACGACAAACAAAATGGGCAGGGCAGAATGAGCTGGCCTATTGGCCACGTGTACATAGGCAGCTGGCACAATGGCGCCATGCAAAGACAGGGCACATACACTTGGCCTAGGTATGAGGGCAATTGGCAGAATGGCCTGAGGCATGGGCAAGGCAAGAAGGTTGAGAATGATGGGACAGTCTAGAATGGACTATGGGCAAATGACAAACACGCGTGAGGGTCAACATGTCAGCGGACGAATTGTGCTTTGAGTGTGTTTGAAACAACATTCTCAATCGCAATAGCAAAAGAGATCATGTGTGAGCAGGGGCTCAGGTTTTGAGAGTCTTGTTCTGGTGTTTACAAGTTGACGTTGCTTGGTGTGTTGACACGGTAGATGTTTGCATATGCTATACAGGGCATTGACACATTCACAACTGTGCCAATCGTGAGGATGCATGCTGTCTAGAGATCTGCAAGTTTGCTTGGGTGTTTGTAGGGGATGCTGAAGCAGTTTTGTGTGCATCAGGGTCATCAGGCATTGTCACAGTAGTGTGATAACATGTGCAACATAATGTGGACATGCCAGCCTATATGCTTAGTAAAGACGCTGCAAGTCAAGTTCATTGATTGAGGGTTTGCTGCAAGTATGTTGTCATGCTAAACCGTTACATGCATGTTTTGCAGCAACTGCGCTTTGACAGATGCAATCAGGTACAAACATCACATGCATCTGACAATCTTATGGATAGGACTGAACAGTCGTCCAGCATATGCCTTGACCAAATCAAGGTGCATGCCTGTCAACACTGCTTGTAATTCTCTCAGCTGCTGTTACAGTCCTGAGGAGAGTGGTCAAACAGATCAGGAGCAGTGCGCAGCGAAACTAATTTACATGTTGTTTGGATTGGGCCTTCCCTTGCTTTTGCCGTCAACAGCCAAATCAAAGCACTTTTGGCCATCTTCTCAACTTTACCTCATGCATATGCTCTGAGTTCGCACTGTTTGCTGACAGACAACTTTCGAAAACACAGAGGCAGACTGCAACTGCAGCAAGTCTGAGCTTGCCACATCTGCTGGCAATGACTCAGCAGCTCCTTAATTCTGCTTGAATGTATTGGCATGCGAGGTCTTGGAGGGTAATGCTGACCCACTGTGATGGCCGCACTCACAAGTAAGGAGCTCTTGGCAAGACCTAAAGGGCAGCAATCTAGGCGCAAGATCAAGGACATGTGGGCACCATTCAGATCTGGCAGCCCTTCCAGCACTTCCAAAGTCAGGCTGAAAAGCTTGGGCTTGGGCTTGGCACTGGCCCTGTTTGTGCAAGGATATATGGTATCTGGCACCGGTATAGTACTGGTATATAGTCTGAGTGCAACGAGATGTGCAGCATAGTATTTTGATATGCCAGGGTGAACAGACAAATGCATTGGCACCGGTTATGAACCCATGCACATAGCCCTAAGCACAGGGCAAGTGAAGAGTCAGGCTGACCTGCACAGTCTTCCAGCAGTTGGGCTGATTTGGGGTACAGCCTCATGACAATGCAGGGAACCCTGTTCAACATGCAGCAGCACAGCATATGACAAAAGCAGTGACAGGTGCTGGAAACAAGCTGCAAATTTTGACATCTCTTCCATAAAGGCTGTTTCCACAGCAGTAGGGCCTGTTTGTGTTGAGCCTCAATACTGCAACCTGCTCTTGAGCATGGCATCATTGAGGGCAGTCTCTCTCAAGCAGATGCACAGAAAAGCTGTTTAGAAGGTTGTTTTGGAGTGTAAGCCACCCAATCCACGGATCTGCTTGATATAGGGTTATAGGGGAGCCACAGGCCAGCATTGCTTCTACTTGGTTGATAAACTTCGTAAAGGCATGCTGAAGCAATGTTGAACACAGAGTCCATAGATACTCTGCAACCAGCAAACTTGCTGAATATGATATAAACAAAAGCAAACAGCAGTGAGTCTTTTGATGCACAGAACATTGTGCAGAAGGCTTGACGGTGGTGAGCTTCTGCTTAATTAAGCAATGTTGGCAGTGCTGCAGCATTCTGCCTTTCAGGCTGAAGCTCTGCGTGCGTGTGGGCTTCAAGCAGCAATACTCGCAGCAGAGTTTGCGTCATGCAGACATCAGCCATGAAGCGCCAATGTGTGCTGCACAATTCCCGGTGTAGCAAGAACTGTACACACCTGCAGGCATCTCACCTACGCATTAACCAGCTGCTTGTCAGGCACCACGACTCAGCTAACGGAGACCTTTTAGCTCTGGCACAGGGAGCTGGCGCACTGTAGTGCAGCGCCATCTTCGGCTGCCCATTCCAGCATGAGTCATGCAGCTATCCAGAGAGCACTTTGGGAGACAGCAGAAAGTCTAAAACTCTGTGGCACCTGGATTTGAAGGCGGCCAACACCCATGTTGGACCAGTATGGCCACGTCTGCCTGTCAGACTTCGGCATCTTATATGCACCGGGGGCCACGGGGACCCCGGGAAGCGTACGCAGCGTTAACCACTGCACTTTTCTCCCGACACTGGAACAGAAACAAAGCTTTCTGCTAGCAGAAACCAAGTGTCCGTCTAATCCATAGCGGTTGCTGTGCTTGTTGCTGTGCCTGTGCACAAAGTCTGCATTCCATGACTTGAGGTGTCGGTCACGATGGCTCTACGCAAGGCTCTGTCCTGTCCTAAAGGAGTGTGATGCTTGCTTGTATTTGCGCGTGTTGCATTTTGGTACGCGTGCGGTGTGCCGTTAGATTGTCGTAGTACGACTGTGCACGCCAGCCTATGCGCATGCTGCTTCGCAAGTGCAGGGATTAGTCATTGAAAGGACATTGCACTGCGGTTTTTCTTGTCAATCGCTCGGGAGGTTTATACAGCCCTCCTTGCCAGCTTGTTCGTTGATTCGTAACCGCACCTGCGCTGATGGAGGTGCTGGTCGAGTGTGCCTATTGCTGGCAGGCTTACAGCTCTTTGACCGAGGACCGGATTCCTCGTGTGCTACAGTGCGGTCACAGCCTTTGCACAGGGTGTCTAGGTGAGTTCAAAACTCCGATGTCGAGCTGCGTTCAAACCTGACTTCCGACGCCGGGTTCTAAAAATGAACAGGACAAGTCTTGACAAGCAACTTGAGAGGCGGACTTAGATGTCCAACGTGCCGGCAGCCACACAGCTTCTCGGAAGGCGCCAGTGTTGCTGCTGTGCCCCGCAATTTTGCTCTCATAAGCTCTCTTGAGCGGCTTCAGCTGAGAGGAGCTGCCGGGGGCTTGCTAGCGTCTGAGAGCCTTGTTATTGGGGACCGCCTCCCAAGGATAGCAGGCACAGCTGCTGTGTATGCTGGTGTCCTGAATCTTCACAATCGCCAGGTTCAGGTGTGTTGCAGGTCTCCCTTTGCACAGTCATAACATCCAAGACTGTTTTGTTGACCTTACTAATAAATAATAAATAATAGTTAAAACGCTTTCCAGCTCATGATGAGCTAGGTACGTGCAGGACAAGTCTTGTCTCTCCAGAGCAGCCTGTCTTGTGCATCCCTATAAGGCCTACTAATACGACAGTTTTGACAATCACGTATTGCAACATCATTCAAACTAGACCTAGGGCGGCCAGGTGGGCGAAGCCCCTTGACTTCACCAAACAAAAGCTTCTTAGGCAATCTATCGTTA
>JAABUP010003414.1_pt1 | contig 28098 bp, 40 predicted proteins | sample 5559201 | NCBI WGS metagenome assembly JAABUP01 (sample SAMN10711887, study PRJNA513373) | rock metagenome | isolation source: Antarctica rocks | place: Antarctica | reverse complement strand
CTCCCCCCGTCCCGCCCCTGGTCTGCCCCACCTTTGGTAAGACTGAAACAAGCACACCTGCCAGAAGCACAAACTGCTGGGGAAAGACAGCCGTGGCAATCTCCAGGGCACGCCCGCAGGTGGTGAAGCCTTCAGCAATGAGGCGCCACCTCTTGGGGTCTTCATCAAACACGGTGCCCCCCCGACCAGCACTCACCTGGAGTGCATTAATAAAAATAATAACGATAAAATAATAAAAATAATGATAATAAATACGCTTCCAGCTCATGATGAGTTAGGTACATGCGGGACAAGTCTTGTCTTCACCTGGAGCGCATTGATGAGCTGACTAGTTGGTTTGAAGCTGTGTTCAAGACAGGCTGCTCTGGAGAGACAAGATGCGTGTTGCACATACCTAGCTCATCATGAGCTGGAAAGCTTTGTTCTAGCTTCAGCCAGGCAGGAATCAAACAGTGCATAGCCACTCAATGTTCAGGTCAATGCGTTGTGGAACAGCAGCATGTCTGGTGCTGGGTCATATCCACTTGGCTTCTTCAGTATGACACATTGGGGCCCTCACACAGCTCAACCTCAACCTCAAGCTCAACCTCAAAGTCAACCTCAACCTCACCTGAAATGTTGCGCAAATCCATCACGACACTTCAGCTGAGGTTCTGATGACAAGAGCCTCGATACGGCACTGAGCATGATGACATTCTCACCAGGGCAGCTGACATGCCAATGCAGCAGTCAGCAGGAATGTTCGGCATGCATCAGGTGCATTGCATGTTAGGCAGCATGATTACCAGTAGTCTGCCAAGAGCCCCAATGCCATCTTTGGTGATCCAGCGTATGCTGGCTGCACCAGCAGCAGCTGTGCCTGCTCCTGCCTTGAGGCCCACTGCTGCCAATAGGCTGGAGGTGATCAGGGAGCTGCCCATCCAGCCTGTGATGTGAGAGGGCACTGCCCATAGCTGATAGGCAAGGTAGTCAGGGGTGACGCTGTCAGGATATCCAACAGGCAGGATCAGACCTGTGGCCACGGCGGACACTGCTGTCACTGCTTGATGCGCAGTCGTTCGAAGATGGAGCGTCGAAAGAGCAGCAACTTCAGCATGCATGTAGTATCTGTTCACATGTACCAGGGGGAAGGGGAATCAGATAGGTCGCCAGCACAGTGCATCAGCATTTGAGAATGTTAACGCAAGGGTGCTTGATGTGCAGTCTTTCCTGGTGTGGTAGTCACCTTTGAGCAAGTCAGAGACATTCTTGCTGGTGCTAGCATCAGATTGCTCATGGACAGGTAAGTCCTCAGCAGTGTTTCCAGCAAAACCAAAGTGTCGTGACTTGCCACCTGACACTTCTGTGATTCCCTTGACCTGCACCTGCCAGGAAGCCAGTTGGCACAAGACATCTTGACCTACATGCCTTGGGAGTGTTATAAAAAAAAGCTTTTCACCTTTGCAGCAGATTTGCTGCTTTGCTGCTTTCTGTTCGTGTTCGCAACACAGGACGCCTTGAAGGGCCGTCTGATTTTGCGCGTGCATAAGCAAGTATGACTAGCATGAGAGAATGTCAAGGAGATATTCATCGCGGGTTGCTGCAGTCACGTCTGTAATAGGTGATCAACTTGAATCTTGGCCGCTTCAGCACAAGGAAAACTCACCACACAGGGAAAGTCATGAGCTGCTGATTCGCAAGGGCTGCAGACACTTGCGCAGACGAAGCTGTGCGCAGTTCTCCGGACGCACAAGTCAACGCATGCGGTCAAGGAAGCAAGCAACGTCTACTGGCACCCACATCTGGGTATGGCAAATGGATGGATCTGCAGTAGTCAAGTATTGTAGGCTGCACAGTGCTTGAGCGTCTTCGCAAGAGCCGAGCTGAGCGTGCGCTTGAGGAAGCAAGATGAGCATTGCCAGGTGTGCACGCTAGCAAATCTTACCGCTGTGCGTACCAAATTCTGTGTGACTACATTGTAGGCTGTTCCGTGTCGTCGTAGGATTGCATGGCGGCAAAGACAATTGTCGTTTTATTGAAGCACGAATGCAGCGCTAGCTAGCAGTCTTTTCAAATTGCAATCAGAGCGGTACTTATAAAATTAAACCAAGTGCGGCCTCCACACTGTCATCATCACCACCTATGTACCATTCAAGCAGCTCATGCATCAGGGAACTTGTAATCAGTATGACCAAGGCTCAGCTTCGGCTTTCCTGACAGCCAACACTTTGCAATGTTGGCACTTCGTCAGCCCGTGTTGTATGAGATCAATGACGTCCATTGCAGTGCATTTCAGTGCCTAACAGCTTTGCAGTTTGGTTACACCACAAGTTATGCAGCATACGCATACTGGGCTCTGCTGATCAGTTCGCTTTTGGAACCTGTTGCTGAATCATGATCAGATTCTGCTAGGCAATGATGCAGATAAAGGGCTCTTGAAAAGGCTGAAACATGCCATGGACTAGAACGTGCTGAGAACATGGTACAAGGTGACAATATGGCCAGCCTCTGTTGGAGCTTGTGCTTGAAGCAGCAACATCAAGACCATTTCGTCTTGAGCTATGCGGACCACTCCACCTGCTGTGTACTCTGCCAATGTACCTGCTGCCATCTTCATGCCCTGCTCTACCTACAAATCCAGATGCTGCAACTGCTGATCCTATCCTGTACAGAACGCGTTGCATATACTACAGACAGATATTCAGCAGCAAGCTGAGATCTGCACCTCATCAAGGAGGGGACGCAGCGCCTGCCCAGTCTCTATAGCCACTGCTTTGGCTGTAGTCTGTGCTGCAGTGTTTGTGACAAGGGCAAACACGCTTGCATCTTTGGGAGATAGCCCAGCGAGAAGCTGCACTGAGAATGGCCTCTGAGGTAGATTAATGCGGCGCCATGAGGCAACATCAGGCCAGCTGTTGGGCCTGATACGCTGTATGGAAAGCTTAGGATCTGCAACAAGGTAGTCATGTGAATTGCCCATGGTGGGCTAATCCCTGCCACTTTTTTTGATCAGGTAAGTAGACTGCACAGTTGTGCCAACACAAGTGACAGCAAACGGCACATATCTGGAGATCGACAAGTTGGCCAGCATTGAAACATAGTGCAGGGCCTACCTGTGCTATCTAAAACTGCATAGCGGCCCAGCTGCATCTGCACACTCAGTGCCCACAGCTTCTGGCAATCATGCATGAACTCAGACGCTGCTACAAAAATGTGTGGCACAACTAATGTGTGCGGCACAAGGATGAGAGAGGCTGAAGTTGGGAGCCTGTCCCCAGATACTTGTACGAGAGGACCCTGAGTCCCCAGTCGACTGTAGCAGAAGACTTCTGCCAGCTCGAGGAGTTGCTTTTCCTGCCAGAGCCAGGCTATTGGCCAGCAACGCCTGATAGTGATGACAATGAACAAGTCTGCTGCCAGCGCAGAAAGCTGCTGTGTGCTGTTTTCTGCCTGCTGAATCAGGACAGGGGTATGCCTGTTGCGCATCCGTCACGCCTGTCTGGCAATGCGATCCAGTGCTTGCCGTTCAGTACGTGACTGAGGTCTGGTCTCTGTGTGTAAAACAGCTACATGGTCTAAACCGAAGGTCGCTTCCCACTCTGTAGAGCCGTCGCACATGGCGTAGGCATGCACCTTCACAGGCTTGTTACTAGTGTCCAGCCGCTGCTGAGAGGCGCTACTAAATCCACTACTTGAAACTCTCCCAAACTCAAATTCCACAGCCGACCGCGCCCCGGCTCAGGGGCAGGCAGATTTGAGCACAAAGTGAAGCACAGAGTGGAACATTGAGCATGCTTTGAGTGTGTAACGTGAAATTGGTGGTACTGATAAAGCATGCAGGTCGTCTAGTCAAGCCTTGTTGCGTTACGGCGAGCGTTACGTCGTTCATTGGCGAGTCGAACTCTACATATATGGGTGCAGCTCACAAGTCGCAGTATGCGCATCTTGCATTTCGAACCTTCTGAAGATGGCAAACTACGTCGGCAACAAATTTGGTCAGGCAGACAACGAGAAGCTGGTGAGTTTCAGACCACTGAGCTCCAGCTGGAGGGTGATCAATGTCAAACAAGAAACGTTGTCCGCGCAATTGCCGCCGAGCGCGTGTCAGTGATTGTCCTCTGAGCCATACAAATGCTTGCGAACAAACATTAACGTTGTACTACCTGTCGACACGAGTATGGCAGCATGCTGAAGCATCTGACGTAACGCTGCTGACACTGTCTGCAACTGCTGTTCCAGGCTGATTATCAGAAACGAGTTGATCCAAATGACAAACAAGCGCAAACGTTACTGGACGAAATGAGAGCGCATATCAAGAAGGTGCGCAACAGCCTGGCTTTGCTACCAGCAGATGGTACATCCATGGTCCTATGCGTGAAGTGTTGTGGCCCTAATTGACACAAGGCAACTGAATTCATCAGCCTCAGGCTGAGCCTGAGGGCTGCTGAGTTTGTCAATTCAAGTTTCAAGTCGACTTACAATCCACCACTCTTCTGCACACTCATGACAGTGTTTTGCAGTTGGAAGAGATGCGCAAGAATGAGGATCCAAGGCTATCCTTCTCCACACCAGAGTTCAAAGCAGCCCAAAGAATGTTCACTGACAACCTCAAGGTGTGGACTCTGCAATTATGCATTTCTGCACCACAGCTTGCATTTGGCCAGCACAACACTGCATCGGCAGTTACATTGCACGACAACAAGTTGCGTATTGCAGAAACAGTCCTAGGGCCAGCACTAGTAAGGTCAGGCACTTGAGTGTCGCTTGTGCATGTCCAGCACTAGCAGTGCAAAAGCACGCATATGTCCAGGCAGCTGCTGCTATGGTTCATGTCATCAGCTGATCTGTGAGATCATCGGTCAGCTGCACAAGGATATAAGATGCGATAGCATTGCAGCAAACATTGGCAGTTTGTGGCACCTTTTGTAAGTTGGAACGCTGGTAGTCTACCTGTACACACACACGTCATTCCTGCATGTGGCAAAAGACCTTTCCCAGGTGTTTTTGCTGTCTGTTTTACTCTCTTACATGCTGTCTATTGTCCGCCACAAAAGCGCCCTCTCGGGTGGTCACATTCTCTATTCACAATGGCTGAAATGCTGTATATTGTATGCCACAGAAGAACTTTGGGAAGCCAGTGGAGTGGGGGATGGTGAAGGACCACCCCTGGTCAACCCCTCAGCTCCGGAAGCTAGATGTGCCGGTAAGTCCTGCCATGGTCCTGCCATGGTCCTGCCAGGGTCCTGCCAGGGTCCTGCCTTCTGCTTTGAGCTGTTATTTGACATGTGCAACACACTGCATGAGCTTTGCGTAGGGCCTGAAAGAACATGCTCATGCCTTGGTCAACACCTTATCTGAGACAACTAGATGTGCCAGTCAGCCCTGCTTGGTAGCTTGAGAATGTTTCACGTGCACAGTGCACTGCGCATGCCCTGTGAAAGCTTCTCATGCGCATGCCTGGACATGCCTTTCATGTTCCTCAAGATGTAACACTTTCAAAATAGGTAGCGTGATTGTTGTTGCTGGCAGGCGTGAGTTACAGTCACTGCAATGTATCTGCGAGCAAAGATGTTTGCGCAGACAGCCATTATGCAGGTGTGACAATGCAAGATTCGTCATTGTGAAATGCTGAGGCTATTACGAAATATGATTTGTTGCAGGTGGATGTTGATGGGAAGCCCTGGCCTCTGGACGACCAGGGTCAGCCCATTGTCAAGTCCTGAATGCTCAGCAGCTGAGCTCATTGCTAAACAAACATTTAAAGTTAGGCTGCATGGCGTTGATGTCATGCTGACAGGATGTGCGCTGGCTTGCTACATAGCGCACACTTGATTAGCTACTGGTATGATGGTTTGGTCACTTTCAGCAATGTTAGGGTGACACAAGTATGGCTCTAAGCATGGGGGTGTTTGCAAGAGAGCTCATACCTGCTTTTAAGCCTAGCTTGGGTTCACCCAACAGGATATACCGGTACCATGCATCCTTGTATTAATATTATAGTCATGTTATACTTCTAGTGCATGCAACACCACATGGTTCCAAGACCGCTCAGATATTTTGAATGCACACAATGGAGCATGTCTGCACAGGGGTACATCATAAGCCATCTACATACCAGTTTCTTTTGACATGTTGCAACATTTCAAGCTTAGTCACAATCCATCGTGTACAGTGTGTCTGCAGACAGCTGTACAGACATGTAGCGTGTGCGTTATATGTGGCGTTACGGTTTGTCTGAGACCTCGAACGCAATCAAGCGGCAATCGAGCGGCATATTGCCAGTGAAGCGGCCAGGCTATGGCAGGCAACGACCGCAGGCTCGTAGTGAACGTTGGAGGAACAAGATACACGACAAGTCTGACTACGCTGCTCTCGGAAGAGAACTCAGTCTTTACCGGTATGCTTGGCGGTGACTGGGCAGAGACTGACGAGCAAGAGCTTTTCATTGACCGAGACGGAGAGCTTTTCAAGCACGTTCTCCGGTTCCTCAGAGCTTCCCAAGAAGGACGCTTGCAAGTTGTGCGCAGCCTGACGCGTACTGAGAGGGCTTTGTTGCATGAGGAAGCAAAGTTTTATCAGCTTGACCACCTCAGTATGCTTCTCCAGGCTGAGAATGATGCAATCCGTCTCAAGGCAATTGTTTTGAATTCCCCCTACGACTCAACTGCATTTGTTGAGCTTTCAGAGCTGCTCGCAAAGGATTGGCAAATTGTGCAAGTGGTCCGTTATGGAGTCAGTTTACAGTTACAGGTGCTGTTGGTTTCCAGCAAATTGTGACAGCTTTCACTGCAGACAGGCACATGCAGGTACTGGCAATTTTTGTCAGTCACATTTGACGTGCTTTGGGTGCATCAACCTGTTGACTTTGCAGCTGCGTCAACAGAACAGAGAGTCTGCTCTGCGAATCTGATACCTGATTGTATGCATGTTCATGATGTGTTCTCAAGTTGTGCTTTGGGCACAAGTCATGGCGATGAGTCTAGCTTTGCAATGGGTGTAGTGTAGCTGTCACAGCAGCTAGCAAACTGTATCTGAAAACTATACTGCCATCTTGGCATGTTGAAATGCACAAACACCTTGGTACTCTTCCTTTGATTATGCATGCACGTACCCAGCGGTGACTGACAGGATTGATGGCATCAGTGCATCGCTCTTGTTATGATACTTCCTTTGATCAGCAGAACTTGAAGGGGTTTTTAATGACACTCTTTAGCACACCTGACTTCTGTTCGAAAGTAGCATCAATGAAAGAAACGGCAAAATTGTAGCATGTAATCTATACTTCAGACTGAAAAGCAAAGGGCTTGAGGCCAGCAACACATGCTATACTTGTCCTTCAGGAGCGATCAAACATGCCACTTGCAAAGACACTTCGAGTAGGGTCGATGTTATGGTCAGGGCTACTTGAGTAGTCTCTAGCAACATGCATGTTGCAGGTGCCAACACTTCACAGGTGCAGTGGCAGCAATCAGATAGGGCGTCCTTGGATTTGCATCTTCACAAAATTGACTCCAGCTGTGCACTCGGCCCAGTTGAGATTCAGCTCCTTCAGTGCTGATAGCAGACCTGCATGCAGAACAATGGACCTTGCTGTCTACCACAAACATACCTATCATGCACTGTCACAATGCCTTAGCACTTGCTGGTAGGGCTGGACAAGGTCTGCCTAGCAGAACATACTGCCCAGCAACATACAGACACACTTGACAGCAGTATTGCCTTTGGCACGCTCATGCTTGCAAGCCGTCCCTGTCAGCTCTTGAATGATCTCATAATGCACATCTAATTTAGCAGAAGCAGTACCGCATTTGTGTCTTAAGCAATGCATGAACTCCGGGCTGCCGCCTCAGGAGGCTCCCAATGTGATCGCTGAAAAGTCTGAAAACGTTTCTAAGCAATGTGTCAAACACACTTCAAAAGAATCTGTATATCTGACATACCTGAAAGGCCTGCATTGGTGTCCAGATGCACACCAGCCATGCTTGAGGAGGTGCGGTTGTCAGAGTAGTTGTCCATCAGGGTGGGTCCCTCCACCACAGCCCCATAGTTCATGTGGGGGTTCTTGGCACTTGATGATGTACTGACACAGGAAGTCCCATCACACATTGCCACCTGTAGGTGAAGGCAACCGTTTGGAGCCTGACCACGTTTGAATTTTTTTGGTCCTTTTTTTTCTTATATTTTTTTAGTGCCTGATGTAGGTGGTTCTGTCAAAATGTACTATATACGTATGTGGGTGGATTAGATAAGCTGTGAAGCGTTGACCAATAATGGCCCATATTTGACGTGGCATAAAGGGTGCCAGCTGAAGCTGGTACTGTACAATTCACTAAAATTGGTTCACTGCAGGCGCATGTACCAGGCTTGCAGTGCCACATCAGCAAGTGCCACATCAGCAAGCACACAAGATGCACTGCAGTTGCCCGCAGCATAACTAGTCAACAACTCTGGGGCTGCTATTGTTCTGGGCATGCTTATACCATTTAGACATGCATGCCTCTATGCAGCAGGGCTTACAAACACTGCTGTAAGCTCTTATCAGTAGTGATACTTCCCTGCTCTGTAGTTACACAGAGCAGATGACTTGGACTCAGACCATGTGAGTGCATAACATGAACTCAGATCATGTGAGTGCATAAAATGGACTCAAGATCATGCGAGTGTCTACCTTGTCCAAAGTGTGGGTTGGGGGGTTCTGCCCATACCCAACCATGAAGCTGCGAGACCCCGACCCCAGCACGTACCGCGCCTGCGACTCCGCCCAGCAGTTATACTTCTTCGCCTGGTGCTTGGCGTAGATGACTGCAATGAGGCCGGCGTTGGCGGCGTTTCTGAGGGGGTTGTCGGGGGAGTATGCCAGCAGCTTGGGGGTGTACCTGGGGGGTGCAATACAGACTCAGCAAGAGGGAATCCAGAACACAAAATAAACAGTACAGTGGCTGAAAAATAAACTGCCAGCGCATTGGGAAGAAGGGGAGATGCAATACAGACTCAGTAAGAGGGAATTCAGAACAGAAGGCTAAGCAGTAGAGTGGTTCAAGAATGAACTGCCAATGCATTGGGAAGAAGGGGGGATGCACTGCAAACTCCAGTAAGAGGGAACTCGAAACAGAAAATTTGAAGTAGTGTAGTGGTTCAAAACAGACCTTTTGATGCACTGGGAAAACTGTGGATGCATCTTGATCCGAAGATGACCAAAAAGAGGTCACGTGGGATGCTGCAGGTTGCTTCAGGTGCTGGGATACTGGCCGAGGCAAACAAGTTCTGTTCAACACAATCATGTTCAAATACTCGAGTTGTCAAAAATGTGACATGAGTCAGAATGGGCATGAGTTTTGTAAAGAGGACGCAAGGGACACGGGCGTGGTTCTGACACTTCAGTTGTCAGTGCGGGGCACTGTGGTGGGACAAAACCCTGAGCTGCAAAATGGCTTATGCGGTCAGTACTCCAAAACTATGGACAGTGCATGAAGGAACAGAAACTCATGAGCCTTGCTGCAGCGCCTCACACAGCTGCAACAAAGGTGATGCACAAGTTGACTTGCTGGTGGTTGGCAGAGAAAAACAGAAAAGCATGGTGATCAGGGCAGTGATCACAGAAGTTCTATCACGCTCTCTGTGCTACAGCCTTACACACTTGTGCTACAGACTCACACATTATGCTACATCCTTATCAAGCCTGTACTCTCCTGCAACAATCGCGTACATCTCTGGACACCAAAACTATCAACATACCTCTCAAAATCATACCTCTCAAAATCTTGCGGTAAGAATACGCACTGCTTACCTAATGGTGTACTTGCCAGACATCCACACAATCATGAACCCCTTAGTCGCCAGCGTGTACTCATTGGTGGCGAAATTAGTTGCCTGGGCCAACAGCAGGTTGACACCTGGCAGGCTGTTTTGGTAATTGAACACATTGTAGTTACGCGCAGCATCTGCCTCTTCTGACAGACTACGCGCCTTGTACGTCATTGCTGACGACAAGTATGTGCTGTTACCTGCAACACAGCTTTGCTCAGGAACACATCAGCAGGCTGAAGCCAAACAGCTGCCTCTTCTGACAGACTACGCGCCTTGTACGTCATTGCTGACGACAAGTATGTGCTGTTGCTTGCAACACAGCTTGGCTCAGGAACACAATACCAGACTGAAGCCAAACAGCTGGCTCTTCTGACGGACTACGTGCCTTGTATGTCATTGCTGATGACAAGTATGTGCTGTTACCTGCAACACAGCTTTGCTCAGCAACACGTTACCAGACTGAAGCCAAACAGCTGCCTCTTCTGACAGACTATGTGCCTTGTACGTGATTGCTGACAACAAGTATGTGCTGTTACCTGCAACACAGCTTTGCTCAGGAACATGATTCAAGATTGAAGCCAAACTTGGTCCAATTGTGTTGACTAAGATACAGCAGCAAAACAGCTGATGTAAGGCCTCATAAATAATGTTGCACACTTTGAAAATCACAAGAGCATGCATGCACTGTTGGCCTACAGACCAACGGCTGCTTTCAGCTGCAATGCGCAATCCCTGAGCTGGAAACCTGTGCAGACAGACAGTCACGAAGAAAAGAAAAAGAAAAGACTACGCCTTTCGGCGTCAACTTGATGAGAAGCCTCAGTATTATACCGGGCTGGTCAGGGATCAAGAGGTACTGAGGTTATTTTAGCCTGCCCCATTGTTCCTCCTATTGCCTCTAGCTTGCAGCGCATACACAGTCACAAATGCATGTTGCTTCTGTGATGCATTGCATATAGACTGGTGTGCTTGCCCTATGTTGCTACTCTCAATGTGCAAACGCTGCTCAGGACAAGCAATACAGGCATGCAGGCATATTGTGGCAGGAGCTGGATATCAAAAGGGCTAACAACAAGCTGATACACTGTGTAGCAGCCTTGCATCACAGCCTGCAGTCAAGAGACCACTGGTGCAAACCCAAAGACAGAAAAAACAGACTGTCCTGGTACAAGGTAGGGGTACATCCCTTTCTCATTTGAGTCAGATGAAACGACACCAATGCCTTTCTTGTCAAGCTTTTGTGAAACACCAATCATCCATGTAAATTGCTTTGCCAAACTCATTTTCAAGTCCCCCCCCCCCCTCAACCCCCATTGGGGGGGGGGACCATTACATCTGTTTGGTTCTTATTTCTCAAATTGGAAATCATGGGTTTTTTTCAATGTGGAAAACTGTCTTGTGAAGCAGTGTCCAACCTGTAGCCTTGTACAGCCAAGCAGCTGCGAATGCCAGGTCGTCCAGGTACGAAGTGGAGAGATAGGCGTACGACACCTGAGGCACTGAATCTGACACCAACCCCTCGTAGGCACAACCAAAGCTGCAGACATGAAGCAACAGTCATTACACGCAGCAGCAGGAGCTAACCCCTGATCATTGTAACACATGTGAATATACTTGCTCTTTTTTCGGGGTTGTGAATTTGTGTACGACAATTATATACTTATAAATATGTGCTGGGCCATGAAGCCAGTGTCTTATGCATAGATCGGTCTACTTGGCACAGCTGCAGATGTGACTGCTGATGACTGATGACTGATGTCTGACAGCACAGACACACAGACATAGTTTAGGCAGATGTGAGCATGCAGATGAGTGTTGTCAAGCCAGGAAGGAAACATGCTTAGTCAACATGTTTGGTCAAGATTAGGTGCAAAGGCTTACTTGTACAGGGACTCTGCAGTTGCCAGCAGCTGCATGCTGACAGCACAGACAGAATTGAGCATGCAGATGTGAGCATGCAGGGGAGTACTGTCAAGCCAGGAAGGAAGCACGCTTAGTCAGCATGCTGGGTCAAGACTTGGTTTTAAGAGCTTACTTGTACAGGGACTCTGCAGTGGCCAGCAGCTGCATGCAGACAGCACAGACACACAGACAGAATTGGGGCATATGTGAAGATGCGGATGAGTTTTGTCAAGCTTACTTATACAGGGACTCTGCAGTTGCCAGCAGCTGCGTGCTGTACGTGTGATCTGATGCGTTGAAGACCACAGCAGCAGCAGCCAGGGCAGCAGCACTTGCTCCCACCAAGTCAGAACCTGCACATAGTAACAGTGACAGTAATGGTTGTGATGATAGTGATAATATTGACAAGAATAATGGTCATCACAATCTGCTTTGTTGCCTGTACATGATCATGACTGGAGCAGATGAACAGCCCAAGACAACATGGCTGCCTGGCTGGATGTCGATACACAAGTTAGACAATTCTGATTTGCAAGTCACAAGATTGCTGATTTGGGCTGATTTCACTTCATTTCGTTTAGTTTCATTCAATGCCATACAGACTGGGGTTTGGAGCCAGTTGTGACTCATCGTTCATCCTGGCTTGTAAGCAAAAGGAGTACACCTGGGCTGGTGGCCTTTACTGCTCTTTTCTTTTTCGTTCTGTTCTGTTCTTTTCTTTCCGTTTCTTTCATTTCATTTCATTTTACTTTCTTTTTCTTTTGTTTACCTGGGCTGGTGGCATTCACAGTGTAGACAGGCCGGGCCTGAGTCATGTCCTCTGGCGAATTCAGATCCACCAGATCAAGGGCGTAATTCCCCACTTGGACCACAAACTCTGAGTCAGAGACGCTGCAAGAGGTGATGTAGTCAGCACCGACCTTGATGCTGTTCAAAGCTCTTGTTGTCTCTCCTATATCCGCATAGCCCTGCAACACAATTGCAAGCTGAGTTGCTTTGAATTCATGGCATGTGCTTTGCTGTTCCCTGCTTGTATGTCAAATCACGGTAGTCATGGCATGTGTTCTGCTGTTGGTGCTTACTGCTCCAAGGTCATGCTGGATCCTGGCGTGCATCACGCTGTTATGCCATTGTATGTGAAATGGGGTGCGTGTTCTGATTAATACGGTTTATCAGAACATACTAGGGTGGTGATAATACATGTTGGCCAACTAGAGAGGGTAACTCATGGACGTTGGTGCCTGATAGTATCAAGCCAATGTCTGGAACTAGTTGCTGATACTAGCTTTGTCCTACAATTGCACGCATAAGGCTGCCCTTAACAGACGGCAAACATTTTCAGCTGACACAAGAGCTGCTGAGTTGCAGTGCCATGGTATTGGCATAGTCACACCAGTCTACCCAGCCATGCAAAAGCAAAGACTCTGCATAGCTGTACTGCCCATTGCACTGCAAATGCCACAGCAAAGACAACTCTGGGCTGTTGCCTTAGCAGGCTTTCACCAGGATTGCCTAAACGAACAGACTTGTTGGCCAACAGTATGTCGAGGCCATATGCCATAGTTTGACTCACCTGGGGAAACTCAATTAGACCCCACGCCAGCATCATGGTTGTTACCGCAATCGGGTAACCGTACTTGACGTACCCTACACCAAATGAGGACAATTCAAGCTGTGGCATCATGATGCACAATAAGAGTAGCCATCATGCATGCATGAGGCTCCAGACAATGCAGTCTTCTGTTGCACTATGCATGCATTGCATGAAGCTTAGCGTACAATCACCATTACTGATGATGCAGCATACACAGCATGGTACTGTATGCGACAAATGCATATGCATGCTATCAGCTTCTCTGCTGACATCACAAGCGGCTGCAAATCATGGATTGCCACATGCAGCAGCTGCAAACTGGCAGCATGAGTTCAAGCAACCTGCCTACCATTGGCCCCATCATAGAATCCGCCAACCAGTGAGCTGCCATTCAAGGAGTCACTCAAAGCACTGTTGCCTCTCCATGAGACGTCATTTGCTGTGAGAGTGCCGGACTTCTCAGCGTCAAAGAAGCTCATCGAGTACTGCAAAGCCTGCACAAAGCGGTAAGTGCAGGTTGGCACGCACTCCAAGAGCTGCGACTCAGTCTTAAGCAGAAGCGTGCAACGAGAAGGCAATTGTACGATGTTGACGTGACATCAAAGCACAACGGCGGAGGACGGTCGTCTTGCAGGGCTTACCTGGCCGAAGTCGTATGTGGGCGGCAACAGCAGCCAGACGCAGATGATGACTCCCAGCATGAGGAGCGTCGCAAGGAGACCACAGAGCCGCACGTTGAAACGCATGCCCTTGTATCCGGCGAAGGCAAAGTGCAGTAGCAGCAGCGGCGGAATGGAGTTGTACGCCGCCCACAGAACAGACACCACCATGTTGAAGGTCATCAGCTCTGATGGGACTGACTCCTGCAGATGGGGCTGGCTTCAGCTACCGGCAATGTAGCATATGCAGCTATGCACGCCAGACAAAGATGTTGACCAGGTGTGCTTTCATGACCCAACATGTCACACAAACATCACAACAGTGCACATTGTACCTGGTCCAAATGTGACACAGAACTTCATGCATGACTAGCACCACCAATATACTGCAGGTTATGTCACGCAGCCAACATGAAGCGAGCATGTTTGACATGTACTTTGCATGAAAACCTACTTTCAATTCACAGCAAACAGCAAACCAGCTTACAAAATATACACACCACACACAGCATGAATCAGATCCCTACCTTGTCTAGTCTGTAAATCCCCAGAAAGATGGTGGCCAAGTTCAGCAGGAAGATTGATACAGGCATCCAGAGATCCCTGACACCAGGGGCACAATAGTTCTCCATATCAAGCTTGCGCCCCTGTTTCACCAGCGTCTGACTGGTTGTGCGTTTCAGCTTGGAAGCAGCGGCCTTAGGTGTCATCTTAGCAGTCGTGCTCATGGTGGATTTTGCGGTCACCTGGGAACAAAACTTTCACATCTGTGAGTTGTTAACAACAGCAAACACCAGGGTTTATGTGCAACATTTACACATTGTCATTTTTTCCTCCCCCTCCCCCCCTTTTTGGAGAATGAATACATGAGACCGGCCTGTGCACACCTTTGGCTTATTAACAACAGCAAACAGCAGGGATTGTGTGCAACATTGGCAAGTAAATGTCCACAAACAAGGTGTCTCAGATTGCTTCAATGCACTGGCAGCCTCACGATGCTAGCGCTACCAACATAAATGCTGAGCAAAGCGCCTGTCAGTAGCAGGCGGTTTCAACGTGACAGCCACATATTTGCAATTTTCAGTCAGCTGTCTGGCTGTAGTTTGAATCAAGCACTCAACATAGCAGCATGCACAAGGCGAGGATGTGTAAGGAGTCACAACTAAAGTACTACATGAGATGAAAAGAAGAGGTGAGGGGAATCTCACCTTGAAGCCTGACTCTTTCTTGGTGATCTTAGACATTGCAACATTGCACCAAGCCTTAAGGAAGCAGTACCACATGTTGTTGCTGTTGATGGTGGCAAACCAGAAACTCCGGAATGTTGCGTAGTCATGGCAGTAGTATGCCATCACATGCATCATGGGGAAGTACAGTGTGAAAGCCAGAGCAAACCTGCAAGCAAAAGGAGACTGTAAGGATACTCACTTTGCCTTGTTTTTTGTATTTTTTCAACAGAGATATATTCCTTTTTTCACAATCGTTTCGCAATTTAATAACCAATCTATACTGTGAGCCTTTTCTTCTCCAGATATTTGCTTGCTGAGTTGCGCTGCAGACGTGTAGAGCTGCAAAGCATAGCATACTGGACCTTATGAAAGTGGCGGCATCAAAGCTGAACAAGCTTGTTTTCTTTTCAAAACTTTCACCCTCTTGTCAAAGCTGACCAGACCACTCAATCAAGGCCACACAAATTTGGCACTTTGAGCGTCCAGTCCTAAAGCGCTGGGTGGTAAATTCCATTGGGGCTGGCATATTTGTGATGAGTACTTTCCATGCACAATAGCAGCTCAGTTGACAGCAGCTACAGCGCAGAATGGCACTTAAGCAAATACGATTGTCAAAGGCAAGTTTTTTGTCCAAAAGGTGTCATTGATGGGACATCCTGAACCACACCCCAACAAATGGGAGTGCAAGCAAACTTATCAAAAGCATGTTTGCTCACCACAACGTGTTGTCAATGGGAAAGACCCTGAACCACACCCCAACAATGGGAATGCAAGCAGCCTTGTGAAAGGCAAGCTGCCTCATCAGAAGGTGAGGTCAATGGGAAAGATCCTGAACCACACCCCAACAATGGGAACGCAAGCAGCCTTGTGAAAGGCAACCTTCCTTACCAGAAGGTGTTGATCAACTGGCAAGATCTGAATCACACCCCAACAATGGGAACGCAAAGGCAAGCTTCCTCACCAGAAGGTGTTGTCGATGGGAAAGATCCTGAACCACACCCCCACAATGGGTATGGCCAGAAAGACAGGGGTTGCAAAGGACTGTGTGATGTAGCCCCAGCAGCTGATGCTCCACAGGAACTTCTGCATGAGGGGGATGTCACGCCTCAGCCACCAGTTACGCCTGCTGAACCAGATCTGCATGCCTCCCTTACACCACCTGCATATAATACAATTTGTTCAAATTAAAAATGAAGTAAAAAATGATATTGATAACGATGATGATGAAGTTGATGATGATGGTGATGACAACAATAATGATGAAAGCATCAATAACAATAATTATCCAAAGAATAGTCATACCATGATTATAGTCAAACAGTATATATATATATATACTATATGTATGTATGTATGTATGTATGTATGTATGTATGTATGTATGTATGTATGTATGTATGTATGTATGTATGTATGTACATACGCACGTACGTACGTACGATGTCCCGTGTAACACATACCTTGACCGCTGCTGGAAAGTGCCACGCACAGTGACTGGAACCTCTCCCAGAGCCAGGAACTCTTGCACATAGGCTGCCTTGTACTTCTTGGCTTGCAGCTCTAGGGCCAGAGCGAAGTCCTCGCACATGGTGTATGTTGGGAACCAGCCCGCTTCCTGACAATGCTTGGTGCGCATCACAAAGTTTGATCCTGCAGGAGGGTGGAGCATGATATCAGTCTAATGTGTATGCAAAACATTTATCTAGTCGAGATAGACCTATTGTACAAGGCATATCTCTTTGGTTGCTGGCATGAATTTACAAATCCTGCCGAGACTAAGGCCCTACCCCAATGCAACACATCCTCAACAGTGAATGCAACATGCAGAAGAAGCGCCAAATCCAGTGATTGCAACATGCAGAAGAAAGCGCCAAGTTCTCTTGGGAATTCATCATGTTTTCTGGTGGAAGACTGCAGACTTAGTCACAGTCAGTTGAGTCACTTAGTCAGTCATTGAGTTAGTCAAATGGGCAAGCTGGCCCCATCCAGTATAATATCCCTGACTGTAAAGGCAACAGGCAAAGCTGAAAGGCAATCACTGGGCAAAGCCTGTAAATGCGAAGGGCAAGGGCAAAGGCAGAGGCAGAGTCCCATCAGTACACACAATGTGGCCCCAACAAGTGTAGTATCCCTGACTGAAAAGGCAAGAGGCAAAGCTGAAAGGCAATCACTGGGCAACGCCTTGAAAGGCAAAGGGCAAAAGGCAAAGGCAGAGTCCCACCAGTACACACAATGTGGCCCCAACAAGTGTAGTATCCCTGACTGAAAAGACAAGAGGCAAAGCTGAAAGGCAATCACTGGGCAAAGCCTTAAAGGACAAAGGGCAAAGGGCAAAGGCAGAGTCCCACCAGTGCACACAATGTGGCCCCAACAAGTGTAGTATCCCTGACTGAAAAGGCAAGAGGCAAAGCTGAAAGGCAATCACTGGGCAAAGTCTTGAAAGGCAAAGGGCAAAGGCAGAGGGCAAATGCAAAGGGCAAAGGCAGAGTCCCACCAGTACACACAATGTGGCCCCAAGCATCCTCTCCTGGAACCATCATCGACCAATATGCGTAAGCAGAATGGTTAAAGATATCTGTAGCAGGGTCGTAGTTGTGGTATGCCTGGGGCGTCAGCACAAGACTCACTCTGTCATCCACAATGCGAGGCAGAGTCTTCATGAAGAACTCTGTTGAGCACACCATGTCCGCATCAAACACAACGATCAACTGCAGTCACACAAAAGATGTCAGGACTCCAACAGTCACTCTTGTGTGTCACTCAGGATCATTTGTATGCATCGTTGATCATGACACGTGTGTCGTACTTGCTATGACTAACATGCGTCGTGCATTAGGTCGCATGGGATAAGCCATGTACAACAGCACAAGAAGCTTGTCTAGAAGCATTTCTTCAAGAGCAACATGAGCCCTGTTGCCTGTCCATTGCAATCTGCAGCATTTTGGAAGAGCTGCCATGCAAAAGCCAAGGTTGCATCACTTTCAATGCCACCAGGCTACACCCTGTGCATGACTGTCAACCCAGAGGGAAGCACATCACACATGATGTATACTTCTCATGCTACAGCCATATGTAATGTAGTACAGTATGTGATGAAAGTACACCACATACTGTGCATGGCCCAAACTGAAAGTGCAAGCCATACCTCTTCCAGACCAACTTCACTGCCAGCAGGAAACAGAGCCCTCAAAGTGGAGTTCAGGTTACAAGCCTTTCCATTCACTTCGGGGCCTGTCTTGATGTGACCAGGCGTGTACAGCATGTCAGGGTCTTTCAGACTCTCCACCCATGTCTTCTTGTCTGGATCTTTCCCGTCATCCAGAATGTAGACTGCAACAGTGCAAAAGCACCTCAGTCTGTCACTGCTCATGATGTCTGTCGGTTGCCATGTGTGCACAGCATGTCTGAGTCTGTCAACTCTCGAGGCATATCTTTCTGCGCTGGTCCTTTTTAGCTAAACAGGGTGAACCCATACATGCTCACAGACAGACCAGTGTTTGTATGCCTGACCCCAGGGGGCAGGGCGGCCCTTCTGATGATTGTATATGCGCACAGACAGACTGATACCTGTACGCCTGACCCCAGGGGGTAGGGTAGCTCTTCTGGCTGCCAAAGCTGTCGCACTCACAATCTCAAGACTCTCACTGTAACAGGGTATGAGCACCCTGACGTGGAAGCGTCGCGTAATGGGATGGTCTATGTACTTCTTACGCCGCGTCAGCAATATACCATACAGGATCTGCACAGTTAACATGGTGGTCAGTCCTATGGTAGGCATGTGTCACATGTGCATGTGGCGATTACTTGTCTGCAAGATTGACATTGCAGAGTGCATGTTGCATGAAGTGAACATAGTGTAACAAGTGCAGTTGAAAATGATTGTTGGCTGTCTTGCCGCCAATGGCTTGACATGTGCTCGAGCTAACAGCAAAAGAAAGCGCCAAAATGCAAGCTACAGGCAGGGTTTACTAACTCTCAGTGCAATGATGACTCACGGGCTGTGCTTGGGTTCATGTCATGGTCCTGAGCAACAGGTATGGGAGCATGTATTGCAAGGCAGGACAATGTAGGGTCTACTGTAGGGTTTCTGTGACAGACAGAAACAGCCTTTCAGCAGCAGAAACACACATACCATGTTGGTACTGGCTGCCATTTCCACAATCAAAATGAAAAGGGAATACCCAAAGTAGCCACCAAAAAGCGTATACCGTATTCTTACATAGAAGTAGAAGATGTACGTCGCCATGAACAGGCTGAACAGAGTGATTCCCACTGGATTGTTATGGATCTGCAGACACACATGCACCAGTTTAGTCACAAAGCTTCTGTAGACAGAATTCCCTTCAGCAAATATTGGGTTATGGTTTTGCTCGCACACACATTAGCATACGTGGTTGTGTCATACAGGGTTGTAGGTGCTGAGCAGCAGTCAACTGTGTTGTTGCATTGATATGTAGGGACAATGATCATTACTCTTGGATGCACGGTGACTCATATGACTCACCTTGTGATAGACATCTTTCTGTGCGGGCTGCGCTTTGACCCCTCCTTCTTCTACATCAGGCTGCTTGTCACCTGGCCCATGGGCTGCTTTGATCTTCATCTTCAAGCTGGCATCTGCAACATGACCAGAGGTGTGTATTTACATGTCAGCCATTCATGTAATGCATGTAAGAAGCTATGTGAGCATTCGTCAGAGACACTGCGGAGTGGTTGCTGTACATATATGGCTTTAGGGTTTATGATTTAGGGTAAGCCCAGGACTGTGTGCACCTGACCCTAAGGCAGGGCACAGGTTCACAGGTTGGACAAAAAAGAATCAAGGCATGGTCATGCTACCAACGCTGACAGTTGAAAAAGTGCGTATGTGTGCATGTGCTGGTTAGCATCAGATCAACAGGCATGGCACAGTTGCACAGAGTGTGCCAAATTATTGTTTGGACAATATTGCAGAAAAATTTAGGGTTTAGGGTTTAGGGAGTGACCTGTGATGTCAGGCTGCAGATCTCCCCTTTTGGCTTTCTCTCTGAGTGAAGTCTCAGCAGGGGCGGCTGGGGGGTTAGGCCCTGGTCCGGAGGGGGGCTGTGGGTAGGGTGCCAAGTCAGGCACGCCCCCAACTGTGGCACTGACAGGGTACCCCGCGGCTGGTGTGTTCCTCCGCCTGCTTCCCTGTAAGACATACATAGCAGCCAGTTACACTTCCTGTTACTGTATAGTGACAGCAGATGGGTCCTGCTGAATTCAGGGATGCTGTTCAAGGCAAAAGAGCCAGGCTTCCTCCATGCAGCTAGCGCTTGACCTTCCAAGCAGCACTTTCAACCAAGAGTGTACACCAAATTGCTTATGTGCATCTAGTGTATTGCTCAGCTTTTCTCCAGGCCTGGACAGAAACCTTCTTGAGGTGTTAGGTCAGTCACAGGTTGATTCAACTGATCTCGCAAGGGAGTCACACGCGTTACCACATGACACCTCCACATGCATTGCAGGATGAACTCAGCAAGCCTAATCTACTGGGTTTGCACTACAGTGCCAAGTTAAGCCAAGACAGGGTAGACACCACTGACTTCAGTGAAGACGCAAGGCACCTGGACCAGGCCCGACACAGAGCCACCTGAAGACGATTCATTTCTAGTCGGGGTTTCAAAGTCAACACAGATGTGAAGTCACCTGAGCATCCTCCAGGCTCGACATGACCCGCACGCTCCGTCAGCTTGCTCGGTGCCGCAGACAACCTGACCCTGAGTCGAGATGCCGCGAAACGGCGCCTGTCTCAACCTTACCGCCCACCTCTCCTGGCCTTGACCAGTCGTTGTACAGTTGCCACAAGGTCACTCTGCGGTCACCATAACTTGTCTAGGAAACATCGCTGATGCGTCAGTGGGATTTGTCAGCAAGACGACAAGCAGGTGTGTTCCAGACGAAAACGAGCAGTTGCCGCAATACCTCAAGCGTATCAAGTTGTTGGTGTAAATGTCGCGTCGCTGTGGCCTTGCCGAGGCACGATCAATGGTGTGCTGCAGACAAGTGCATGACGCCACAGCAAACACGAACGCTGTAAGTCACTTGTAAGCTTACGGTCGTTTACGAGTCGTAGCAGTACTTAACACGGTTTATTTGCTACGCTGTTACGGTATGCAATAACCGATGTGTTACGTCAACCGGTCAAAGGGGTCAGGCAAGGCGTGCTGAGCGATTGCCGGGTTTCCGATGTGTTGAAGGCAAGTTCGCCCAGTAATACAACCCGCTGCACCGCTGGTTCCAACTCGCTGTAGCCTGACAGGGCGGTCAGGACAGGATTTGCGACGTCTGCTTCTGCGCCGCAGTGAAAGCACTACACACTTGGAGCCTGGAACAGAGCAAAACAGTGGCTGTTCCACGAGCTTTCGTTGCATCACAGCAGGTTACTAAGGCGTTCAAGGTGAGCAGTTTTCGGTCCTGCCAGCTCAAACGACTAGGTCAGAAGTGTGCTTGCGAGTGATTACAGAGCTCACAAAAAGCCCGTCAGCACCTCTCAAATCATCACTTCTCCCAGAAGAAAGGCACCAACCAAGCAAGCTCAAGCATCATGAGACGTTCGTGCACACCGTTTATGCAGGTCCACCACACAGCTCGTGCGCCAGGTCAGCTTGTGCGCTAGATCAGCTTGTGTGCTAGCAGCAGCAACAGCACTGGACCAGCTGCAGGAATGCAGCGACCATGCGCTTGCAAACAATGGAGAAGATTAGCCTGTACAGCAGTTGCAACAGCTCTCCTGGGTGTTGCCTTTGCAACAAACCCCCTAGTACCTGACAATGGGGCTTGGGTTGGGGTCAGCATTGATTGGACCACATGGGCGTCTGTGAATGACTACGTACAGCAGGCGGAATTTCAGCCAACCAGCTATACCATTTTCATCAGGTAATGCCCGCTCAATCCTGCATTGTCAGATGCTTTTGTAGTGCAGCCTTAGTGTGTGCATCAGATGTGTTTTTTGAATAGATCCTTCTCACTGACATGATGTTGAAAGCATGGGCATTTTTCAGTGCGCTGCCACAAATTTGGCACCTATCGGAAGTGAAGTTGCACTTGACAGAGTGTTTGCAAGATGTGGCTGAAGCCAATTCAGGATACCTGCACATCTGTTAGGCTGTTAGGCTGTTGGCCTATAGCACTGCATTGCCTGTGATTGCTGCCTATCCAAAGTTTCATTAGGCTGTGAGATGCTGTTTCTGCAACTGGTTGCTTGCTGCCAGTACACCATATGCCACACTTGCAACAAAAAGAAATGGTCGTAAGTGCATCAGGTGAAATTCGACTGTTTATGCAAAAGTTGTGCTCTTCTGCAGCCTGTTGTGTTGCATCACTTACACATAGGCTTGTCACATGATAGGTTGTATCACTCATGCATAGGCTTGTCACAATGCATGAGAAGTCCATGGATGTACTTCAGTGCCACCTCTCGCTATATGTCTTGGTGGTGACTTGGCCTTAGACCTAACATAGTCTAAAGCGTCCCCATTGTTTGCATTTGTTTATCAGTGCTATGCTATCTGCAGCGTGCCATTGGACGTCCAAGACAAAGGACTGTTGGACAATGTTGTGCCGCAGGTAAGCAACAGCACAAGTCTGTCTGATTCCCCTTGTGTATGTTGCTCTGGTGGCTCATCATGGTTGATATGTTGTGTTCTTATTGTTGGTGGGCAGCCCAGTATGATACTCGGCTTCTCATTAAACTGACGCCGAAAGGTGTAGTCTTTTCTGTTTTTTTCTTTGCTGGGTATTGTTGTGCATGTAACAGCTTTGCATGTGTGCCCCAACCGTGTGACAATCACAACCTGGTTTGTGACGGGCAGTGTACACACAGCAACTGCATCCCGCTCTAGGCTCACAATGCATTTTAGCAGCAGCCATATGCAACCCTCAGTTTGCATGCAGGACATGCCTTTGTGCTTGTTCTATGCATGACACAACATGGTATACAAGCGCAGATTACAGCTTAGTCCACACAGGTTGCCTTGACAGATCACCATCACCAAACACTTACTGCTGCTGCAGCAGCAATCCTGACTGCATCTGTACGATGTATCAGCCTTTTGCGCATGCAAACTGCAGCCTTTGAATTGAAAAGACATGCACTTTCGGGACTGCCATGACTGTGTATGTGTGTTGCAACACTGTCCCTGCATTAGAACAAACTGTCCTCCGTTGACATGAATTGCACTGGCTTTGAGCACTTGCAGATGTACTAGCTCTGTGCAGTCACAGGTGCATGCGGTCTGTGCAAATGCAGATAGCAGCCCTTGGAGGAATGGCAGTCATTGTGGCTCAACCCACTTATGGCTTGTCTGAGATTACAACTGCGGCAGCAGAAACCTTTGCCAAAATCATAGAAGGGTATGAGGAGCAGGGGGCATCTATGCTGATAGAGTTTGGGCATGAGATGAATGGCAACTGGTATGCATGGGGTCAACAGCCAGCAGAGTATATCAAGGCATTCCAGACCATGTCCACAGCCATTGCCAAGGTATGGGAGGCTCACCAATGACTACACCACATCACAGAACCCTCACCATAACCTATATGTGGCCTGTTCGCTTGTTCCAAAGCTGCTTGCCAAGGCATGGTACACTACAGCATGTGCAACATGTGACCTGCCAGGTCAAAGTTGCACACCACGGCACATAGCAGCATGAGTTGTGCAGACACTCACTTAGGCTTCCTGCGCCGGAACCCCCACCCCCACCCCCACTACATTGAGGGTGTGCATTTTGTGACTGCACCTTCAGCCACATGTGCTGTAAAAGATACGTTCAATACATGGCTTCATAGCCTGTCTGTGAGTCAGTTGCAGCTGCACATGAGTGCTTCTTGTTTTCTCTGCATGCTTGCATGTGCTAGACCCACCGCAACAACAACACAATCATGGCCTACCAGTAGCCTGTGGCAAACCTTTCCTGCCGTACAAGATTGGGAATGCTGCTCACACTGTGTGTTTGGCTGTTTTTGCAGTATTGCTGCCGATCTTTCATGTTGTGGAGTGTCAACAGTGGTGGTGGTTACCCATACCCAAATGGGACAGACATTGCCAGTTATGTGTCGGCTTCAGACTTCAAGCTGCTGGACACCAATGGAGATGGCAGCATTACCATGGCTGACGACCCGTATGCGCCGTATTACCCCGTAAGAAAGTTTTCCTCTGTTGCTTGACTTGGATTGAAATTTGCCAGGGTGAAAGAAAACCTGCGTTTCGTAACTTGAATGCAACCTGTGAGATATGCACATTGCAGCGTAATTGACATTGTGAATGCCTCTTGCTCTTTAGCATCTCTTGGGCACAGCAGTCAAAGCATGCTATCTGCACACTTGCAGCAGCAAGCTCCTGATGCTTGTCACACAGATGCCAGCCAAACAGGCACTGACTACAACGTCCACCACTCAGTAGACTATGGTCTCTACACCCACTTGTGTACTACAGCATCTACAATCACTTTAGATTGAAATGTCTACACTTTTGTAGACAAGACTGCCTACTGAAGGAGTTGATGGCAGCACTTATTATGATACCTGTTTGCACACAGGGTGATGACTACGTGGACTGGGTGGGTATGTCCCTGTACCACTTTGGTACAACGTTCCCCTACGACCAGAATGTTCTGCCTGAGGCTCAGAAGTTCACTTCCACCGTGAGTCTTCTTCTTGCATATTGGCGACATGCTTTGCATGCTTTGTTTGGTATATCAACGCATACACTCTCTTGTTGCTGCTGTCCCTGCCTTACCTCTCTACACAGAACTTGTCTGACGCAGTGGAATGATTCTGTTCAAACCCTACAGCATGCTGTGCATGCTTTGCTTCAAAATTTCCAAATGCACTGTTCTGAACCGGCATCCCTGGGATCATCCTTTGCCTGAAGCACCAAGTCTGTCAAGTGCTGCAAAGGAACAGAATACAGCTTACAAACAGCCTCTGCAGCGTACTTTAAAATGTTGAAAATGGTCTACTTTTAACCACCATCATCTTTTTCTCCACAAGTTCCAAAGTTTTATCATGTTTTGCAATGCAGATCTTTGGCACTTTCAAAACCTCATATGTGGATTACACCAGCCTGCCAAACTTCTATGAGGTCTACAGCGCGCCCAATGGCACTCACAAAAAGCCCATGGCTATCCCAGAAACAGGATCCCTGTGGGATCTCAACCAGCTCACAGGAGCACCACCAACTGAGCTTCAAGTCAAGACTGCGTGGTGGCAGCAGGTAACTCCTATGTAAGACTTACATACGCAGGGAGACAACAGTAACAGTTGGGGCTTGTCTGAGATGGTCATCTGAGGAGGGGGCTTTGATAGGACTATAAATCAAAGCTGCTCGATGGCAGCACAGAATGCTATGCGTAACTCTATGTGTAACACACGGTGTGACAATGGTAAACTTAGCAAAGATATTCACCTGACAAGCATCTTGGTGCAGTGTGATCAGTGCATATGTGCAATGAACTGCGAGACGAAACTCATCCAAGTCTGGCAGCTGTATTGGAATCGGCAGCCAGATAGTCATCAGCCTGTATGCATGTGGCAGGCAGTATCACATACTATCATCAAAACAGGAAAATGGCAGACGACAGAACCTAGCAACAATCCTCCCTGCATTTTGACACCCTTGGTGTGCCTCACAGGTGTTCAACATTGGTGGAGACACAGTCAATGCTCTTGACCTTTCTGTCCACATGCATACCTTGTAGCTGTTCAACATTGGTGGTGACACGACCAATGCTCTGGACCTTTCCAATCACATGCCAAATCTGCATTTTGACACCCTTGGTGTGCCTCATAGGTGTTCAGCATTGGTGGAGACACATCCAATGCTCTGGACCTGTCTGTCCACATGCCAAACCTGCATTTTGACACCATAGGTGTGTTTCACAGGTGTTCAACATTGGCGGAGACACAACAAATGCGCTGGACCTTTCCGTCGACATGCCAAACCTTGATGCGCCTCACACACTGTCCACATGCCAAATCTGCACGTTGACACCCTCGGTTTGCCTCATAGGTGTTCAACATTGGTGGAGACACGACCAATGCCCTTGACCTTTCTGTCCACATGCCAAACCTGCGTCTCGTGGCTTGGTTTGATCAGAAGAAGGAGGAGTCATCAGCTGACAATGATATGATAGACTGGAGATACTCGGCCAGCAGCGTTATACATGATGCTTTTGTGTCATACATTGGCACAAAAGATTCCAATGGAAACAAGTAAGCTGCCTACCTTGTGACCTCATGTCAATCATCAATCAATCAATCAGTGTATTAAATGTCCTGGGGGGCAACTGGGACCCAACAGACAAGAGGTTCAGTTCAGTGAATTCATACAGACAAGATTTGCTTCCTACAGTGCCCAGTGAGATGCTGTAAGATGCCTCCCATGTGGACAGTGTGTACAGCAGCTCTGCCCTGTGATCTACATGGATGCCAGGGCGATCAGTCATCTGTTAGTATAGCATGTGTTGAGTCTGTACAGCCTTGGATGAGTACAGGCTCTTGAGCTGCTGCCTGTTCACATCACTCAGCCATGCAGTTTGCATTGCATTGCATTGCATTGCATTGCATTGCATTGCATTGCATTGCATTGCATTGCATTGCATTGCATACATACAAAGCTGGTCATGTCAGCAATGTCACAACATTCCTTGTTGCCATATCGTACTGGCTTTGCAGCACCTCACATTCTTTGCTTCCTCTGTCCAAAACATGTCATGACGATTGCAGCCCTATCACAGGATTAGTCAGACTCGTGCTTGGCATATAAGTTCCCATGTGTGTGTGACAGGTATTGGAACACGCTTCCCCAGTTCATCAGTCACATTGGCAAAGTGACAACAACAGTCACTAGCAGCACTGGCGCATCAGAGACCTGTCTCAGCAGCAGTAGCAGTAGTACAGCCAATGAGACTTATGCCGATCCATTGGCAAACATTGGTGCCAGCGGTGCTACATCAACTGCAGTCATGTCTGTCAGTGGCCTAATTGGCGCTGTCCTGCTGTGCATGCTACTGCTATGATGCTCCCCCCAAAGCATGGTTGCGGCAGTTCGCCTGCCTAGTGGGACTGTGCGATGATGCTGATTTTGCACAAGTTTTGAGATGTGTAGGGTAGCAAGATTTCTAAGCCACTGGGCAGACAGTAGACTCTGAAGGCTTTCATGCAGCACAGGGATTCTCCATTTTGTTGTGCTTGCTTATCTGTTTGCTTATGTTGCTTGTGAGTTGAAGTGATGCCGAATTACAAAAGCGGGAGACCAAGACCAATAGCCACCTTGCTAGAAGCTTGAAGCAATGAAGTAAGACTTTAAGAACATGTAACATGTCCGTTATCATGCTGTATGACTTTGAATACTTCACACACACACACACACACACACACACACACACACACACACAGACACACACACACACAGACACACACACACACACACACACCTTACCAGGCTTCTGCTATCAACGTACATACACAGAAATGACCAGCTGGCACATAGATGGCCTCTGGCTTTGCAATGCCATCATTATGAACGACATGGAATTTCACAACTTAAAAGGTGTGTATTAATTGCAGCAAAAAATATGATACATGTCACATGAGGCCTGTCACATGAGACCTGTCTGAGACACACTGCCACCTGGCATGACTAAGGCGGTGTTCATGTGACCAGACTGAGTCTGATGGCAGCCATCAAAGCAGGTGACAAGATTGGGATCTTGCGTGTTTGAGCTAGGGGAAAATCTTGGGACAACTTCTAGTTGCGCGTTGGCCCAGCATGTTGCTGCCAATCGGTATGCGCAATCTGGGAAGATAGCATGCTGCAGGCGCACCTCCTTTTGCACACTGCAGCAAACAATTACTGTACCTTTGCATTGGGGTCCAAGATGAGGAACACTGCATGTATGTGTGATGA
>JAABUP010003412.1_pt1 | contig 28107 bp, 38 predicted proteins | sample 5559201 | NCBI WGS metagenome assembly JAABUP01 (sample SAMN10711887, study PRJNA513373) | rock metagenome | isolation source: Antarctica rocks | place: Antarctica | reverse complement strand
CGCCAACGTTGCCTACTGCAACTGCTTCGCTGCTGCCGGTGAAGCTGTACGGTACAAGCGAAAGTCCGGCACGCACCACTGCTTCTGCGGTAGCGTGACCCATCTTGCCAGTGCAAGCGTTGACCATGATATGCTGACCATCGACTGCCATAGCAAGGGCTGACTGCTGGAGGCCACGAGAACGTCTGTGTCTGTGCATTTTCCTGAGCTGGAATGCGTCATTTGCTGGGGTGAGCCTGACATTTAGCCTATGCACGTGCAAAGTTATGGCCGACCATTGCATGTCAGCTATTTGTGCCACAAGTCGATGACGGCAATGTCAACAAGTGGCCTGCGATTCAGGGGATCAAAAGTGTCGCATAGGTTGGGATGCTCGGCCTTTCTCGCAAGCTTCTCCGTGAGGATGGCAGAAACCGACTCCGTTTGTGCGAATTGAGCCAGCAAAACCCAGAGCAAAACCCTGAAAGAAGGAGGCATCTGCCAGCATCAATGCATCGCAAGCGCCCTGGTCTGACATTGCCTCCGAGCTGGCCGCATTGAAGCAGCGTTCGGAGCAAATCCAAGCGGTGTCAGAGCTGCGGCACAGCGCTGTGTTGTATGGAGCAGTCTGAGCACCCTTCCAGTGTGCAAGCAACCCCTCTGTCGAGTACTGCTGCACAGCAACAGCTGAACGAAGAAGGCCGACTAGGGACGGCATCCGAGACGAGGCTGAGTGCCGACAGTGAACGTTCATCGAGCATCTCGTAAGCGTAACTGACTCGTTTGGCTTGTTTTTTAGTGATCAGATCTGGCTTCGATCTGCTCACAGCGGGGTTTGATGTTCGTAGAGAGTCCAGCGGCACCGGAGACGGAGCAATCCCCGAACGCAACGTGGTTGGCGAAGCGACGCACAGATGCCAGTATTCCAGGCAAGCAGTCTATGGCCAAGCCTTGTCTCACTGGTACCTCAGTCTACTCTACCCTGACGATTTGCCGTGGTCTGTTCGCAAAATGTACGTTCGCACTCCACAGGCCTATTTTGCTGGAGCTAAGGAGCAAGCCGGAATGTCAAAAGCCTCCTGAAGACTGGGACCTCAGCCATAGCAGGTATGCACTTCAGTTTCAGACTGGACCCCATGCAGGTCTTGCGTGATAATGAAGGTGGCTCTCACATTTAACTGTGCATGTGCAGTGAGCTGTACGAACCAGCTGTCACATCAAGCGACGTCAAGGCCAGTCCCTCTGGACCTGCATCATCTACTCATGGTCAGCCAGCGCCAGAAGGAGCAGAGTACCTTGTTCAACACAGGAAGGACACTTGGCGAGGCGGTGTTCCCTTGCAGTCAGCTGGTACTTCCCTCCTATATGTACCTAATATGTGCTGCAAGCATGAGAAGAGGGCACGGACTTTATGCAAATGCCATCTAGCAGGAAGTAACATCAGGATGACCATGAGTCTGACACTTGGTCGGCATGAGCTGCAGTTTACATGCACGTTTCTGTACACAGAAGACTGTGCAGTCTTGCACATCATTTGCTGTGTTTCTGCAGAATCCTTTGGCAATGAGGGACCAATCAGGAGCCGCCTAGTCGACAATGGCTACCATGGTGAACCAGATCCAGCCAAGGGTGCTAGACTGGGAAATGGGCCCGGTCCCAGGGCATGGAATCACCACCAAGTTGATGCAGAGCAGCCTGCTCGTCCAGGCCCACCAGCAAATGCCAGCAGACCAGCTCGACCCATGGTGCATCATCAACTCCTGCGCACAAGCATGCAGATGTAGTATAGATTGCTGTGGTGTGCATTTTGCACCATCTTGGAATTGGTGCCAATGCTGCACTTCACATGCATGCTGAGGGACAAATGGTCTTCAGACACATGTTGTCTGACGCCAAACCCTGTATGCAAATGAGCTGTCAATGTGCAGGCAAGAAAAGACTCAGATCAATCAGAGCGGTGGAATGGTGGTCACGCTCCTGGTCCTGACAGCTGGCGTGGTCCGCCAGGGCTTCATGGCCGAGGTCATGGCCCTGAGGGCCGGGAGCGGCAGTGGGGTGGCAGGGGTCCTCAGCCTCCAACCCCTGCTGGGCCTGTGGATGTACCAAGGGCGCCACCAAACAGGCTACCTGAAAGGTGAGCACAGCAGCTGACCTTCCCTAATGGCAAGGTCATTCTGCTCCCAGCTTGTCCCAGGCTGTCTATGACTTTGTTGGCACCAATTCTGCATCTTATATGCAGTTACACCTGCGGCTAGCTTTGTCAGTAAAGCAAAAACTCTGGACTGGGCTACAGGCTGCTCATGGCAGCTCATGCTTATATTGTAGGGAGGCATCTCAGGCTCGCTCTCTGGACCAGGACTGGAGGTCTAGCAAAGGCAAAGGCGGTCCACCTCCTGGCCCATCCTCTAAGGAGTGGATTGACGGATACCACAATCAGCCTGCAGAAGCTGCAATGCGTACTGCGGCCTCATCTGACCAGCCTGAAAGCCATCCTCACAACCGTGCATCACATGAGCGTGCATCACATGATCGTGCACCACGTGACCGCCAGCGGGGCGGATCCAGGAATAATCCTGAGTGGATGAGTGATGGTGGGGCTGCTGGTGCAGAGGATGCTGCCGGCCTCACTGCCGGTGCACGTAGAGCTAAGGACTTTGAATCTGAGCGGCAGCGCATGAAGGAAGAATGGAAGAAAGAACAGGCACAGCTGAAGGGGACAGCCTATCAACCGGTATGTCTGAATGTTGTTGACTCTCAGCTGCAGTTTGAGTGCCAGTGCGTTTGACAGCATTTGACCGCCCTTGTGTAAGCAACTGTATAAAGCTGGTAATATGTCATCATGGCACACGTCATACATGGCACTTGCAAACCTTCCTCTTCCACTGCACCACCAGAACACTTGTGCTTGCTCTTACTGACATTGGCGGCCCATGCTGGACAGGTTTCCATGGCTGAGTTTATGAGTGATGAGGATTTGGAGGCCCTGAAAGCAGATACAAATGCTGAGATGCCTGCCAGTGCTCAGAGTACTAATGGCCAGGTACAACAAGATCGATTGAAATTGCATGTATTGGGCCCATGCACAAACAGCACTATGTCATTCCAAAAACTTGCAGTAATACTGCACTGAGATGCCCATTGCAAGTAAATAGGGCACAGGGCAACCAGCTTGCATGCAAAAGACCAGGGCACAGTATCGTGTAAGAATACCAGCTATGGCTCTATGACTGTCATAGCACAGGTTGCAATTGGAAAATATGACCTCTATTGCAATGGCTATGTCAGTCACAGAAACATTTGCAGCACAAAGAATGTGCTGGGATGCAGGTGTCCTCTGCATCTGGCTTACCAGTCCCACCTTCGGCCATTTCCCAGCAGCAAGCCGAGGGCTCCAGTCTTGCCAGCTTTTTGGGTCAAGTTGCACAAGGTAGACTTGCTAGTAATGCCTGAAAGGAAGGCCATGTCTACTCTTGGCTGTTGCTGTCATGGCATGACGTGTGAAAACCAACATGTGCTTGCAACTCCATCTTTTTGCATACACCCATGCTGTCTACAGCCTGTAATGCTCGTGCTTATCTTTCAGGAAGGCATATCAGCTTGACAGCATGTCAAGCACTGGGCGTCACAATGCACTTCTTGACGTTGCAGCTCATTGATTTTGCCATTTTTAGGTACTGTTTGCAGTGACGGCTTTATGACTCTGCTGCAGGATCAAGCTTACATGCACAGCCAGCTCAAGCCTTTGACTTTAGGGCGTTGGCTCAAGCAGCAGGGCAGAGCCAGCCACAGATGCCTCCCATGCCAAAGGGTGTCACAACCTTGGAAGATCTTGAGCGCTATGCCGGGGCTTCTGGTCCAACCCCACCCCCTGGTTTTGCTAGGCCTAGCTTCTCTGTGGGTGCTCATGCCCCTGTGGCTCACAGCCAAAACGATGAAGAACATGCAGCAACAGCCCCTACAGCAGCAGCTGCAATGTCACCAGCACGGCCAGCACAAGCCGCCACTGCTGCCTCCTCCCCCTGGGCAGGCTCAGGTGCACACATAGCCCAGGATGCTGCATCCCAGGACTCTGGCAAGACGCTGCTCAGTCTGCTGAGCGGAGCTGCACCCGCTGGTGTGCCTGCTGAGCAGCCAGGCCGCACCGCCATCACCCCACCCCCAGGCTTCTCTGCCATCAGCAAGCCTCAAGCTCCCATCAGCTGGGGCACCTCACCACAGCTGCAAGGTATTTGGGGCGCACCAAGCCCAGCAACTGGTGGTGCACAGGCAACCTGGGGTGCAGCAATCCCCATAAACACTCCCCATTCAAACCCACCTACCACCCAGCAGGCTGCCTTTGCACAGCTGTTACAAGGTGGTGCAGCTGAACAGCCTGAAGCAAGGCCAAGTCAGCAGTCGCAGGCCGTGTCCAATCCCTTCGGGCAAGCAGCTCGTGTGCCTTCTGGTGAGGTGCTGGAGCAGCCTGGCAGCGCCAAGCATGAGCAAGCAAGAGCAGCATCGCTGAGCTTGAACAGGATGGCAAGTTCAGGAGCTGTTCAGGCTGATGTTGACGTCAGGAGGGATCAAGCTGCAAGCCCTGCTGCAAATCCATTGTTGGCGCTGCTGGGACAGCATCGCTCTTCTACATCCTCAGGTGGCTGCTCACATGGCGTTGTTATGGTTTTCAGCATGCTTCAACACTGCAGATACTCGACTTTACAGTGTTGTTGCAATGCTGCTGCCTATCAAATTGGTGGCAGTTGCATCTCATTGCAGCATCTTCATGTGTGTTCAGGTCATTGTGTACCTTCTGCTATGGCCTTGTATCAATGAAATAGCCAGGTAGCCATGCATGGATTCTGATGTGTCCATTTATGCTGATAGGCAGTTGCTTCTGCCACAGTGATTGCATTGTGGACACACAAAGTAAGAAACGTGCTGTGCAGGCAGCAGGGGAGAGCAGGACGCCCAGCTCCAGGCCTTCCTGCAAGCTCAGTCCGGAGCCTATTCTTGGCATCCGCCTCAGCTTGCATCGCAACTTCAGATGCAGCCACCACTGTAAGCGTGTAACTTCTGTGTGTCAGTATACCCTTGTCAAGCTTGCTATGAGCAGCAATACTCTGCAAAACATACCATCCTAGTGCTAATGTTCAGGGTTGCTCAGCACCATGACCTTGCCTGTCTCCTGCCAAAAAAAAACCAACCTGACCAATCCTTGATACTACAATAGCTGCGCAAGGGTTGCATTCATAGGCCAGGGTCAAGGACATTGCTGTCTTACAGGATGCAACAGCAACAGCAACAGCATCAGTACAAGCCTCAGCCTGCAGCACATGGGTCCAATGCGCTGTTGTCACAAGACCTGCTTCGGCAGCTGCAGCTTGGTCAAAGCAGGATGCAGGCTGCAGAAGCTCGCACCTATTCCCAACAGCCCTCTGCTGGAGCACATGCCTATCAGCAAGCAACTCCTGCTTACTTGCAAGGCCCTAGATCAGCTGGGCTGTATGGAGGGCATGAACAGCCTCATGTGCAGGTGGGGTGCTGTCTCAGCATAGTCTGTTTATGCACAATCTGTCAGATGCATCACAAATCAATTGCATGCACAGTCTTTCCAAAGGTTTGTTACTTTTTGCCCTGCAGGCACAACAACACACTTTGCAAACACTGTGGAACTGTTGCAATCATAACTGCCGATGTTCTCTGGTCTCTTGCTTCCGCCCTCCAGTGTCAAGTCACATGTGTCTCACATTCTTCGTATGATGCAGGCTAGCTCTCATTATGGTCAGCAGCATCAGGTGCCATTTAACCTTGGTGGTGCTCTGCCCAGAGCATCATTTGGCCAATATCAGGGTCCAGTAATGGGAAACCAGCAGCTGCAGCATTCCCATCTTCCTGGCCAAGGCTTCTCTTACTCATCAGCAGGCAGTCAGGCCAATGCGCACCTCTTTGCAGACAGTCAGCAATTCCGAAACCAGCAACCTGCTGGCAGCCAAGCCTATGGCAACCATGACCTAGCCAGTCAGATGCTGCTCCAGAGGCTTCAGCAGCAGTCTTACAGCCAAGCTCCGCAGGGAGGCGCAGGCCTAGATAGGTTCTTCAACCCATTGGCTTTCAGCAATGCTCAGAATGCTCATGTGCCTGCAATACCGGTGAGTGCTGCAGGGTGTCGGGGAATCATTTGCTGCTGCTGCTCATGTGCATCTGCTTGGTTTGCAGCTCACTATGACATTCCAATGCCTTTTGGGCAGAATGCTCTCATTAGTCACAAACCGCTTATTGTTCTAAAATCAAAAGGTTTTTGCTTTGCCTACCTACACTTTCTATGTACATGCAGAACACGCAGGGAAGCCTGTCAGAACTGGAAGCAATGATGGCTCGGCAATAGTCAGCAACTCAGAAGGCCACAATGAGTCCGCACTTGTACACATACTCCCTAGCTTGTTATGTACTTTTACCTGTCATAGTATGGCTGTCGGATTCCCTCTATAAGCCTGTTTATTCCAGATATGTTTGTCCTTGTCGTTAAAAACTTGCGTGACTTCCGCCTTATCTGGGCGTGGCCAGCATAGCCCAGATACTGACCAACATTTCCTGTGGTATATTGCTTAATGAAGGTACGATGTTATTTGCTCCTTGATGGAAGCAGTTCTTGTATGCTTGTAATACGTGGCTGCAGACAGATTGTACAGACAGGTAGCGCGGCAGGTGACACAATTCTACATTATTGACCGCGGGTGGTGCAAGCAGGTGGACGCTTTGCATTGGCGGCGGCCGGTGCCTTCCTAGAATGTCTTTCACCTAGAAGGTGTGTTCACCTTGCGTGCTGCATGTGCCCGCTTGCTTCTGCGCTTGCCTAGCGATGCAGACTGGCGTGTACGGGTCGTCGCCATCGTCATAGCGCTCAGCAACACCACTGGCTTGTCCGGCAACTTCAGCACCGTGCGAGCCTAAGCCGCTGATGACGTCGATACGCTCCGGCGACAGTTGGGATCGACACTTCGTGCAGCAGCAAAGCATCACAGCTCTTATTCACAACAGTGTGGCGGACTATGGCGGTGGCGATGTATGCCTGAGGTAAGCGCTAGCAAACGCTGATCATCTGTTGTTCTTGGACCCTCGTGCCTGTCATTTGGGTCATGAAGGGCCCTCGATACGGGGCAGCTTGAAGACTGTGGCAGGAAAAGCAGGAGGCCAACTGCAGCCTTTCCTGAAGTTTACACAGAGCTGCCCAGCGGTGCCTACATGTGATCCTGATTGTTACTTCCAAGGAACTGTATTCAGATTGGCATTGCGTACAGCTGAAACAGCAGAACACAGCAGCATATGCACAGATGTCATCACGGCAGAGGAGCTTGCCAATGACACACTCAGGAAGTTTCAGAACTCAGCACCCGATTTGCTGCTTTTCTTGAGACATGTCAGGAAGATCTCTGTGTACGTCAAGGACTCTGCTGACTGTGAAGCCAAACTAGTTCAAGAATGCACTACTCACATAAACAAGCTGCCAGGACAAGTGTCAGACAGCAACTTGGCACTGTCAGAAGCCTCCATCAAGATCACATGTCAACATTGTACACACACTTTCAAGTGCTGGGCCAGAGCAACTGATCCTGCATCAATCGGTGGCAATGATGATGTAGCCATTCTCCTTGGTCAACATTCAACTGACCCAGCGGCTGATGAAGTTGACTCGACCAGCTTCCCTGTGGTGGAGGGCAAAGTGTATGCAACAATGCCCCTGCCATGTGATGTCACTGGATTGTCAGTGCACATCAATGGGAGCTTCCACGTGCAATCCGACAGGCGTAATCTGTGGTCAGGTGATGGAGACAAAGGCAAGGTAGGGTGGCTTGTCATGGAGCTGTATCACACAAGGCTTGTTTGCAGGGCAGCTGCAGTTGTCTGATAAGTAGCAGATGATTGTCACACTCAAGTATCAGCTCTTGTCAAGGGAAATGTGTTGTAGAACGCCTGGCTGTTCAACAACAGATGCTCTGCATTTTGCGATGCTGAACCCTCATTGCACACATGTCTTGTCATTTTTCGCTTCCCTTGTGCCAAGAGCTGTGGCTGCATTTGCAGGGTGCAGAAAACAAGGCTGTGATTGTAACAAGCATTGCTCCTGCTTGGGCGGCTCTCCTGCCAGCTGTCTGCAGAAGGTTGCAAGTACATGAAGCAGCTGACTCTTACAGGTAAGGGCAAGTAAAACAGTCCTCATGTTTGCCTTCATTTGAGCTTTAGAGCAGCTCAGTCAATGCTGACTGTCACAAAGAATCAGTACATTTGCTTTTGCCATATGGTTCACTGATCGTCCAGGCATGCTGCCAGAAGAGCACGGCTTGCATGCAACAGAGCATGTACAGTGTCAACTACTTCTTGCCCTTTCGCAGACTTTGGCCATCCTTGGAAGGGCTGCACCCCTATGAGCTGCACCCGGTGGTTCCTGCTGCCATTGCTTGCCTGTTGGCAAACAACAGCCAGGTGCTCTGGGTCCCAACAACAGGAATTGACCAAAAGAGAGGTGTGCAGTGGGTTGGCGCTGCAGACGCCTGCTTTGTGCCACAGGACACTGAGCTTCCACCCGTCATTGTCAGCGTGGCCAAGAAGGCTGGCTTGCTTGTGCCAGATCTGCCTGCTCACGTGCAGAAGGTGCCCAATGCTGACTTCATGTGCTTGCCATCGTCTCCCTTTTATTTCCGGCAATGCCTGCCATGAAGCATTGCGATGGACGTTTTGTTTGTCTCCCATTTGTCCTTGCATTGCTTCCAACTGAACCATGACGTGGCCAAGTAACATGCTGGCTAAATCCCCACTTGGACCCCTTCATTTGCTTGGACTCACCACTCCTGCTGAAGGAGAAGATATTTACATGAGGATGTTGCTACAATCACTTGAATTTGTGCGACTACAACCATGGGTGACAGCAACATACTGACCCTTATTGTACGTGTTCCAGGAACCACAGCAAGCTGCTCAAGCCACTCAGCAGCATCTGACCATGCTCACTCCAGCTGTGCTGCGTCAAGCCCTCAAGTCTGCTGGGAAGGTAGTCCATCTGACTGAGGTTGCCGATGTGCTCAGCTTTGTCATCAGTGATGGGCAGTACGATCTTGAAGGCCTCTACCTGCTGCACATACAAGATGACTCTGTTGAGAAGTTTGCTCAGCTGAGTGATGACACCTCAACCAGCATCATGAAGCAGTTCTTCATGTTCTCGGACAAGACTTCTGAGGGTGTATGCAACCTGTTCCCAAATTCATGTACTCACCAACTAGTCGTGGACTGTCCAGCCTGGAAAAAGATTGCAAGGTAGCTGACCACTCTTTCCATTGTTGCCCTTAGAGACTGTCCAATGTTGTTTGCCTTGATTGCCCAATAGTTTTTCAGTGTGTCACCTGGCTACGTGCCTGTAAGTCTTCACTTAGTCTTTGTGCAATGTAATGTGGCCTGTGAATGTCTTGTAAAAATGGCCGTAAGATGTGTTGTGACATGACTGTGGCTGCATGCTGTGTGATGTGGCATGTCCTTGTGCAAATACACGCTGATCAAAAGGGCTTACATGGACTGTCAAGTTCTGCGTTTTTGCTGGACTGATGCATCTGGTATGTTGCATGTAGGGACACATCTTCAGCCCGCAGCAACCTGGAAGATGGCTTCCTGAATGTCCGGGCACCATTTATGGGTGACTTGGCTGCCAGACTCCCAGCTACCTGGGAAGGGGACGTTGCCTGGGAAGGGGCTGGAACTGAGGAGGGCAGGCAACTGCCAGATGCAGATTGGCTCTCTGCACTCTGGGACCTGGTGAATGAGCATGCTCTGGCATTTCCCCCAGAGCTGTCCCATGTCTTGGCAGTTCCCTTGACAGATGGGCGTCTGGCATCTGTTGGCTACTGCCGTCAGCATGCTGCACTCAGCAGTGCCCATCTAGCTTCAATGGAAAGCCTGGCACCAGAGTGGCTGTCAGCATGCGGCTGCATCTGCGTCGCAGACAGCAGTGCTGACATGGCTTGTGAGTCCATGCAAGGGGAGCCCATCACCACTGCCCTGTCTGTAGCAGCAGCAGAGCAAGGCATACCGCTGAAGAGACTGGTGTCTGAAGGTTACCTAGGGAGCACTACCTTCACTGCGTTGTGTGACACCCTGTCCAACCTAGACTTGGACAAAGCTACATTAACAGAGCAAAGCAGAATTTGGGGTGTTCTGAAGCAGTGCACCATCTTTGAGCTGCTGAGTGGTGTCAAAGTGAACCTAAGCGCAAGCAAGAAGAATTACATGTTGCTGCCTAACCAGGCTTGGGAGGAGAGGCTGCTTGACTTGTCTCATCTGCTACCATGGACAATCATCAAACACCACTCCGGGACAGCTACACAGAAGAGATTGTGGAAGAGGTTGCATCCTCTGGGAGGGCTAGGCTACAACAGCCTGTCCATATTCCTCAACCATGATATACTGCCTACAATATACAGTTCAGGGAGCAACAGGCTGGAGCCCTTGCTGCTGCATGCTCTGGATGACCTTGCCAACATGGGTTCGCCCTGCATTGCCCAGCCCCTGCACTTGTTTGTCAGTGGCAAGTTGCTCAAAATCAGCAAGGTGGCAGACAGCAACAGCAGCCTGTTGCGCTTCTTGTTCAACAACCAGCCGCGCTTTGCAGCCTTCAGCTTGTTGCCAAACGCATACACTCTGGACAACAGACTTGCCTTTCTGAAGACAAAAGGACTGGCTCATGAGGGTACAGCTGATTACAGTTTCTTCCTGGACTGTGCAAAAGCTTTCATTTATCACTGTGACAGGCATCCTGACATGGATGACAGCACAATGCTCAGACACTCCATGCAGCTGGCCAGCATGCTGCGGGACAATGTAACAGCCTATCGCCGCAGCTGTGGGCACGGCTTGTGGGACAGGGCCAGAGAGTCCCTTGCCACCATCCCCATTTTCATGGCAGCTCAACTGACTTTGCCTTACAAGACTTGCACAGACGAGTGTTTGGTGTCCTTGGAGGAGAGTGCAGACCATGCTTGTCATCGCCTTGTATCGAATATACTACCTATCACACATGCTGGCATGGACACAGCAGAGCTGCGCAGAATGCTTGAGCTGCCTGAGGGACCTCAGGCTGAGCATGTCATCTTGCATTTGCTGATGACAGCTGGCGAGAGGAATGCTGAATTACACAGCCAGTCCACTGCTGCACCTATTGCGCAGATGATCAGGCAGGATGTGGCTGCTGCCTATCAGCACATTGTGAAGGAAATCAGCAAGCAGCTGAGGAACGGGCAGGACGGCTGCTTGTCCCAGACGGCCAAGGACCTTTCAGAGGCACCATGGGTTATGGTGCATGACCACGAATTTGTGCCAACAGAGGAGCTCTACTTTGACATAGATGAGGAAACTCAGAATGGTACGGGCCTTGCTGTTGTACAGTGCTCAATGCTGTACATCAGTTTAATGCAAAACATCATTTATGTTGAGGAGTGCCCTGTGCTCAGTGCTCAGTGCTACCATCTCATATGTCGCTTGCATTTGTACCATGTGCATGCAGTCAGCATCTTGGTCTTTCATTTGGACATGCACAAACCCGACTAGAAGCAGGAGGACACGTATGACTTCAGTTTTTCCTGCAACAGGAAGCATTCGCAAGTGACACAGCATAGAAGGGTAATGAGGGCAGCTTTGAGGTTTCTTATGTGTGTTGTGCATGGTAGTTTACCGAGTTCCTCAGGCACTGCTGGAGCAACTAGAGGCGCACCCCGAGGTGCAGCAATGGATGATGCAGCAGCTCAAGATGACAGACATGCAGCACCGAGCCCCAACAGTCAAGCAAGCCAATGCCAACCCATTCCAGCTGGCTCAGGATGGGTCTTGGCTGACAGCAGCAAGCTTCCTAGCTGACATGTTGACAGCGAGCAACATTTTCCAGATACAAAGGTCATCATCGGCGGCCGCACCATACATCTGCATAAGTGTATTGTAGCCAGAGGCTGCAGCGCATTTGCAGCGCGGTGGACATCCAACTGGGCAGACAGCAGCAACAGCAGCAGCAGCACCAACTCGCAAGACAGTGCCATCTTAGATACAGCTTGCTGTGATGCCTGCGGTGTTCAGACTTCCTATGACACTGCTGGCACTTTCTTCCGCTTCTTCTATACCGGTGAGGGGGACTGGCCAGCCGAGCAGCCAGAATTGACTACGGCCATGGAGTTGCTGGTGCTTGCTGACTTGTACCAGGTGCCGTACTTTGTATGTGCTGCTGAACAGGCGCTGAAGTCAGGCATGACTGCCAGCCAGTACTGCCAGGTCTTGCTTGTGGCTGACCATCATAGCGCACAGCAGCTACGCAAGTACTGCCTTCATGTCATTGCCAGCGGGTATGATATGGTGAGCCAGCACCCAAGCTTTCAGCAACTCACTGGTGAGCTGCTTGACGAGATTGAACAAACCAGAGAAGCTCTTCAACAGCTTGATGACCAATGAGGTATGCATGCGCTGATTCTGGTATGATGGCTGTGTAGTGAGCATGCTGATGCAAATGGGTGCCTTGGTTGACAGCTTTTGCAGCCTATGTTCACGGTCTCAATCAACTGTGTTAACGTGTACCTTGTGCAAGTTCGCATTAGGCCCCCTACTTGTACACCTGTGAGGTGCGGCAGTGGCAGCACATGCATTGTGCCATCCATAGTTTGCTGCATACGCATATACTTGCAAAGTGGCGTGTAGAGATTGTGATGGCTTTGCAAGCTTGCAAGCTTATTTGCGTAAGCAAATGAGTGAACATTGGGCTGCACATAAGCTAATATCTGTGCCACAGGAGTGCAGCAATCCACTGCTGTCTGCTGCTGACTTACATTTCAGAACAAGCAGACTGGCACATCAGTGTCATTCAGCAGTGGTTAACACCAACACAATGCACTAACAGCCAATGTATCTGTCCAAGCAAGAAGACTGTCATGAACCACCAGCGCATGGCCACAATGATACAGCCAGCTGCTGCAAGAGATGATTACATGAACTTCGAAATGTGCTAAGGGAGCTTCTGCACATACACACGGATATGGGCTTGCATTTACACATTGTACATACTTTGCTTCAGACACTACCACCGGCCGCACAGACAGGGATCGCTGTTTTGCCTTGTTGCAGCGCAAATTCACAGAGATGTGTTGGTGCGCGTTATACATGTGTGTGGTGCTGTTGTCAGTACACTGCATAGGAATCTGTGTAATACTTTGCCCTGTTGCTTGGAGTCTTTGCTGCTGGCTGTACAGCAAATAAAGTAGTCACAAAGAATTTAGCGATACAAAGGAAAGAGACGTTTTTACAACGTTCGCCTTGGGCATGTTGGCCTATCACATAATGCAATCCCTGCACTGACCAGCGACCGATTCGCCTCCCAAACATTCCCTGACCAGTGCAGTCTGACCAGTGCGCGTGATTGCAGACGGTTGTCATATGCGCAATTAGGCGATGGACTCACAGCGACACTGATGTATGCCATCGTGGTGACAGCAGGACTGTGGCAAAGACTGCGGCATTGTGCAGCTTGCGCAAGTCTGATCGGGCACTGATTCACCTTGCTTAGTGTCAGCATTCAGCATCAATGCGCTGGAGCAAGTTCAGTCGACTCAGCGCCTACGCGAGAGCTGACTCGCATTTGGTGCAGCAGACGTCTTATGGCGCCCTGGGTAAGCAGGGCATGCATATGACACTGACTTTGAGGCCAACCTCCCCACTATGCACACACGTGCTGCAGTAACGCTATGTGGAGTATGCTTGGCCATTTTGCTATTCTTCTCTGAGGTTGGCCGATATCGTTCTGCGAGTAGAGTGACAACGGTGAGCCCTGTCATGGAGGTTCAGCTGCTTGCTCAGCTTCCATGCCTATGATGAGCTGTTTGGATAGACTGTTTGCACTGCAGATGGGCGTGGACACATCAAGAGGGGAGCATCTGAGAATAACTTTGAATTTGACTTTGCCTGCTCTCCCGTGTGCAGGTAAATCTGGCACATGCGCAGCTGCTTTCCCATAGGCTCTGCCAGGTGTAGCTCTTGTTGTGCTGACTAAATCCTGTATCTTTTTTGTGCAGCCATCAGCTTGGATGCTGTGGACATCTCTGGAAGTCACGGGGATGACAATTCTCTCAGCGTAGCACACAATGGAGAGCTGCACAAGATACGCATCAATGCTGATGGTAGCCGCAAGGGCTTAGGTGAATACATAGCGCCTAAGCAACAATGGGGACCATTCACACTCAGGCGACCTCAAGAGGTGATGCAACATAAGCACCAAAGATGTGCGATGTTCATGTTCATGTGACAGCTTCGAACGACTGACTCACCTGTTTAGAGATCTTCTCAGTGTTTTGGCCAGCCTGCCTTGATGAGCTGCTGCTCTTTTACCTTGGTTTTGATGTCCTGACTGTACAGGAAAATGCAGCCATGAATGCTGCACTGGACAAGCATGAGGGCTGCAACATACATGGCTGGCTGGAAGTGCAACGGGTGGCCGGCAACTTCCACCTCTCGGTCCATGCTGACCATTACTTTGCAATGCGCTCAGTAAGTTGAAGATCAACTGCATGTGTAATGTTGACCCTCAATAAAAGCTTGCTCAACTGCAAAGCAGCTGATTGCATACTGCATCCTAAAATGTCCGTTATTTGCTCACTTGTCCTGTCTTCACGCATCTTATGTTTCTTCAAGGAGCATGCAACTCTGGGACACAACTTGTTGCCAGTCAAACCTAGCGGCAGCTTTTGGTCCCACAACAAAAGCATTTCACCAATAAGCATGGGTGCAACCGCAGACACAAGAGGAGCTCGGGAGGTTATTGAAGGAGCAGATGGCTTCTCATGATGCACAAAGACCCCTTCAGGTGATTGCATACGGCATCAGGAATGCATGCAATACAAGTCATGCCCTGTATGCTGTACATCTATTTCCTTTGTACCGCCAAAAAAGCTTCATGTCATGCTCAGGTACCGACTGATGCCACAACAATCAACATGAGCCACGTCATACAAAAGATGGCCTTTGGTCCAAGGTATCCTGGACAAATAAACCCTCTTGATGGTAGGCCATCAAACCATTGTATGACCGTTTCTGCACAGCAATACAATTCTGTGTGGATGTATAGCATGTCATGCAACCAAAAACCGTTATTGTTTGTTGAGTGCATGCCTGAAGTGCTTTCAGCCCTGGCCAGGCCTGTAATCACAACTCTGCGGTGATGCAGAGTATCGCCGAATTTCAGATGTGGACACTGGAACCTTCAAGTATTTCATCAAAGTGGTGCCAACTGACTATCAGGGCTGGACAGGTACATAAGCTCAATTTCAACACGCTGTTTGGCTCTGCATACACGTCTTCAAGTATGAATTAACTGCATCTGATTTTGACAGTTGTTGCACGCAAGTGGCCCAAGCTTTTGTCTTGTTAATCTACTGGATGCCAAAGCAGCTGTGCAGGCGCTTCTGCCAACCACCACACAAGCACATCTCAAACCATGCTGCTGACTGCTGCAGGCAAGATACTTCACTCCAATCAATACTCATTGACAGAGTACTACAGCCCCGTACACAAAGGGGAGGTGCAGTTGCCTGCAATTTACTTCTTGTATGACCTGTCACCCATCATGGTGACGGTCAAGGACGCAAGGGGTGGCTTGGCCCACCTGCTGGTGCGCATTTGCGCCGTGGTTGGTGGAGTCTTTGCCATTACAGGTAAGCCACAATGTAAGAGCTAGCGGACACCTTGTGTGCTGCAGTTAACAACACTAAGGACACCGACAGAGATCTTTCTGCATGGCATACACACAGTTGGAAGTTTGGAACAATGATTAGTCTGAATTGCATGTGTTGCAGGCATGTGTGATCGATGGCTGCACTGGCTGATGACGTCTGTAAATAGTCAACATGATAAGTTTAGCTATGCAGCTAGCTAACACTGGTGCACCCAGATCAACTACCAGACACCTATCTATAATAACAAGTTGTGACTGAGTGATGTCAGGTCTACAAAAGTGGCAATGCTTGCTGTTTTACTCGTTAGCTGTACAAAGCGTTCAATAGGTTTGTTGTACCATTAGCTGCAGCAGAACAGTTTGTCCTCTCTTGTCTTAGAATGTGTGTGCCAAAACTGCCACACTCCATTGTTATGCAGCATAGTAAGCCTTACTGTATTGTGTAGTATGCAGTTGTTGCACCGCTGAATGCTGTTTTGGCATAGCTGTTACCCAGGTTGCTCTCGTCATGAAGCTACATGCTGATTCAATTATGAGGCCATGTGCTCTGGTAAATCATGTATAAGAGCTGCATGCTCAAGCAGTCTGCCGATTACAAAGGTTGCTCACTTGCCACCGGCAAGAGGAAGGATGCAGCCTGATCCCAATATGCATGCAGCCTAGCAGCATGATAGTGTGGATGACAACGTGCATGACAGTGTGTGTGACAGCGTACATGACAGTGTGGATGACAGCGTGCATGACACTGTCACAGTGGGTAATATCATGCATAAGCTCTAAGCTGTGCTCCAGGGTCAGTAGTGCCTTAGGGTAGCGGAAGTGGGCCCTAATCACTAGCACGCGAAGTTCGCACGCAGAGTGCTTTCGACTGTTTGCGGCAGCGTATCGAAGTACTTATCGCCAAGCTGCGATCCCATTTGAACTAAACGATCACACATAGCCACCCTCGTCGGGAGCTTGCCTCAAGAATAGCTTGGCCTGCCAGATCAGTCACTGCCGTGCATGTGACGGTAGTCTGCAGCATTTCGTGTCGGGCTTGCTTTTGCTGCATTGCTCACCATGGCAGAAGTCAGAGTTAACGCAGAAGTGAAAGACCTGACAAGGATTGAGCGTATTGGTGCACACTCGCACATACGGGGGCTCGGTCTTGATGATGCTCTGGAGGCACGGGCGGTGTCGCAGGGCATGGTCGGCCAAGCGCCCGCCAGAAAGGTTGGCAATTCTCACGCACTCCAGTTTCTCAGCTTGATTTGCTTCATCAGGGTGCCCACGGCTCAGTGTTCTGGCACTGCAGGCAGCAGGAGTCATTTTGCAGATGATCAAGGAGGGTAAAATTGCTGGTCGGGCTGTTTTGTTGGCAGGTCAGCCCGGGACTGGCAAAACAGCCATTGCCATGGGCATGGCAAAAGCCTTGGGTGAAGCAACCCCATTTGCAATGATGGCTGCATCTGAAATCTTCTCTCTGGAAATGTCAAAAACGGAGGCCCTGACACAGGTGGCATCATGGTCATTCATGTTTTGTTCAGCCCTGCAGCAGTTTGCGTGCAAACACCAGACTGTAAATTTGTTAATGATTGCAGGCTTTCCGCAAAGCCATAGGAGTCCGCATAAAGGAAGAAACTGAATTAATTGAGGGAGAGGTAAGGCTGCTAGTCAGAACCACAGAACCTGCAAGCCCCAAAGACACAGAAGGCACAAACTTTCTGTGCTGAACCACAGCAATCAGTGTCGCTGTGCAGGTTGTAGAAATTGAGATAGACCGGCCTGCAACTGGAAGTGCGGCAAAGACAGTAAGCAAGACATGCTGGCTGTGTTATCAGCGACCATGGAGCTCACAAGCAGCCACTTCATGACGTGCGGTCACCTTCTGCAGGGCAAACTGACCCTGAAAACAACAGAGATGGAAACAATCTATGATTTGGGTGTCAAAATGATAGAATCCATGCAAAAGGAGAAGGTCCAGGCGGGCGATGTGGTGGCCATCGACAAAGCCAGCGGCAGAATCACCAAGCTGGGCCGCTCTTTTGCTCGGTCAAGGGACTACGATGCAATGGGTAAGCAACTACAACCTGCGAAGCTGCTGTCAATAGGGCTCCGCAACATCCATGCTCCTCTTCTGCTGTGCTGACCAGTTCCATTCCTGTCCATGCAGTGCACTGTGTGGCATTGACCACACCCTCTTGGCATGCATCCTCTCCACTGAGGCTCTTTGCCATCATCGTTCGCAGGTCATGACACAGTTGTCAATTTCTCCATTCAGGTTCTGGGCAACTTCCTCAATGATGCTCAGATCTGTCTTGACCTTGCTTGCTTCAGGTCCATCCACCAAGTTTGTTCAATGTCCTGAGGGCGAGCTGCAGAAACGAAAAGAGGTGGTGCATGTGGTCACACTACATGAGATTGATGTCATCAATAGCAGAACGCAGGTGACAAGCAGATTGTCATGAGCTTGCTTGCTTGTATGGCCTTGAGCTATCATACCTGGCTCTACATAAGCATTACTGGGCATGGGCAACATCTGGCTTGAACTGCCATCTCTGTTCTGTGATAGTGTATGCCTTCTGCATAGCAAGGGAATCTATATAGTGTAGCTACCTTCTGAGCACATACAAATGAAGTATCAGTATAGATGAAGGTCAGCAAGAGCAAACATGTGAGTATAGTCGAGGCCCAGTTGAAAACCGACAGGCTGTTGGTGTGCAGGGCTTCCTTGCTCTGTTTGCTGGAGACACAGGAGAGATCAGGCAAGAAGTGAGGGAGCAGATTGATGCCAAGGTTGCTGAATGGCGAGAAGAGGGCAAAGCAGACATTGTGCCAGGGGTGCTGTTCATTGATGAGGTCCACATGTTAGACATGGAGTGCTTTTCTTTCCTCAACAGAGCCCTCGAGAATGATATGTCTCCCATACTGGTTGTGGCGACAAACAGAGGCATCACAAAGATCAGAGGCACCAATTACAGGCAAGAGTCAGGTCAATGAGTTCACATCCCAATTGGCCATCACACACCTTGACTCACAGCATCAGAGCACAACTTGCTTTGCTCACATGCATGTCCATCATTGTCTTTGTTCATTGTTCAATATAGGTAATGCTCTGCTGTTTTTAGACACAATATTGTCAGACTTTTGGTTGGGCACATGCAGGAGCCCTCACGGCATCCCAATAGATCTGTTGGACAGGCTACTGATCATTTCAACCCAACCATACTCAGAGAAGGAGCTGAGGCTTATTCTTGACATACGGTGTGAAGAGGAAGACGTGGAGATGACCGATGATGGGAAGGAGCTGCTCACAAAGGTAGGGTGCCGCATGCATTGCAAAACTTGATGACGTCCTCATGCAGGCTGCTCTGTGATGTTGTTTAGCACGAGTGTATTGCTAGTCATGCAGACTCAAGCAAGTGCACATTCTGCTATTGGCTGTTCCAGAGCCATGCATCATGATCATGCAATAACTTGTCATGAGTGTTGCAGATTGGGAAGGAGACATCGCTGCGATATGCTATTCATCTTATCACAGCTGCGTCACTCATTGCACAGAAGAGAAAGTCAGCTGAGGTAGAGATTGACGACATTGGAAAGGCGTATACACTGTTCATAGATGTCAGACGCAGCATCCAATTCATGACAGAGTACCAAGACCAGTACATGTTCAACGAAGTTCCGGACGATGCAGACATGAATGGAGTGGATGAGCAATGACACACTTGATCCAGGACAGTGTTTCACGCTCCTACCATCAACGTTGCTTCCGCTTTAGGACTCTAGGGTCATTCACAGTTGCGTGGAATGTCCATAGCAAAAGTACCTGCTTGCTCCCTGATGCAGGCAAGCCAGCACAAAAGCCATTATTCTGGCTGAAGAACGACACGATGACGAATAAATGTATCATGCCCAACAATGAATGAATATTTGCAGTGTCTCAACATAATCTCTCATATGACATGCATGCGACTGTTGCATCAGATGAAGATTCTTTGTCTGATCCCAGCTAGAAACGTTTGATGCTGACACCTGATTTCTGAAACCACAGTTTCAGGCGTCTACAGGCGTCTACTGCAATCAGGAAAATTGGTGTAATGCTGCGCACAGCTGGCTGATGCTGTATCTTGTCCCCTTGTGGATAAATTGTGATCAGCGACTATGGTTTTCATGAAACCCTGTCAAAGCAATATTGATTCACTACAATTAATTCACGACAAATTCGAATGCATATGCACTCAATCACTGCAATGGCAGGGGGCTTCATTCGTGATGGAAGCTGGCACCACTTGATTGCAGCCTGCTGTTCGCAGGCATGTATTTTGTCTATTTGCCCATTTGCCAGTGTGCTAGGGCTATCATTCGCACATGGTGACTCAGGGGCTCTGCATGCTCAGCATGTTGCAATTTGAAACTCTGGGTCAACATTGATCTGCGTTACGTCCGCGTTCGCGTTTTCCCCCGGGCCAGTTTGCAGTGCATTCGTATCCAGCATCAGTAGTATATAGTATGCTGCAATACACAAGTTGCGTGAGTCAGCTGTGAGGGTGCTGATCGAGCCATGCTGCAATGACGACGTCAGTTTTCGGCGTTCAGGCTGACACGGCAGACCCTGCACAAGCATGGGCGCCCAGAGCTCCGGACTTTGCAGCTTGGGTGGATGCTGGGGCATTGCAATGGCTGAATCAGCTGCCACACCGTGCTTGGCTGCTTTCTCTGCAAACACTATCATATGTCCAGCTACCACAGTTGTTTGCCCTAATTTTGGTTGCCTGGTTGGTCACGTATGCTTTGAAGACAAGATACAAAGCCGAACTAGCCAATCAGCGTGCAAGATGGCAGCAAGTACTGGACAGTCAACAACAGTTCACAGTTGCAGAAAGCTTCACGCTTGGCTGGTTCAATGTTCTGTTGAGGCATTTGTGGCCCACTGTACTTGAGAAAGAAATGTCTGACAAAGCCACTGTGGTACTGAAGGTGAGCAGTTCGTCTATTCAGCAGCCTCTCAGCCGTGCCATTGGTCCCCATACTTCAGCTCACAGCAATCATTGCAGGAGACCATAAGCAAAATTTTGAAGTCGAGTGGTGAGAAAGCACCGCTGAAGTATGTGGAACAGATCGATGTGGAGGAATTCACCATGGGAATGGTCCCTCCCCGCTTTCACTTCTGCCACGCTCGCTACAACCCCACACGCAACTACCTGCAGCTGGAAGCTGACATGGGCTTTCGCAGTGCTGGCTTTCAATTGGTGGTACGCTCACATCCTCTTGGAAAGCTTGTACAGTCACTTGCCAGCCTTGCATGTTGCAACATGCACGGAGGTTGCCTTCTGTTTGGCATCTGAGTCCTCACACCACACCGTACGACTACCACTTAATCTCACTGCATCACTGATGCATCAGCCAAGATAGAGGTGACTGTGTTGTCTGTGTGCAGATTGCCCCATCCATGCGGGCACACGCCCTCCTGCCTCGTGTATCTGGCAGAGTGGCAGTGACGCACCTCAACATAGCAGGGCGCGTCCTGATAGGCTTCCACCTGTTCTCTCGAGCTCCTGGCATCAAAGGGGTGGACGTGTCATTCATCCATCCCCCTGAGATCGATGTCAAGTTCTCCCCGTTTGGCATGACAGTCACAGAGATCCCTGGCATCCTGAATGCTTTGAAGGTATGTTGTGTGATGAGGCAGACCTAATTGATGCAACTGACAACAGACAAGACGCTGCATGCATGTCACTGACAGCAATCAGGCTTACCATGAATGCCACACTGTGAACAGTGTTTTGGAAGCATACAGCTGGAAGTATACAGCTGGAAAATCATGTGCAAGGATGACAGTGCTGGGTCCTCCTGCACGGTGTGTCATCATTTCATCAAGTCTGTCTCCACGCGCTCAATGTTGAGGCATGCCGGGTCTGTCTGCAGGACAAGATTCAGAAGAGCATGTCCAAGGACATGGTGGAGCCCAAGCGCAAGTACATTGACATTGAGTCAGTCTGGAAGAAGCAGCTGCTCAAGAAAGCTTCTGGGCCTGGTGGACTGCTCATCATGACTGTGGTGCAAGCCAGAGATTTGAGGTAGATAGGTCAAGGCTGTGCACATTACGCATGCAGAGGCCAGTCCACACACTCATGTGCTTTGACAATGCTGGCTGATTTTTCACCCCTGCGCGTATGTGCTTAGAACAAACTGTGACACCTCTACCGTTCCTCATGTCAGATTTATCACCAGACTCATAGACCGGGGGATTAGTTGGCGAGCATGCGGTTGAAAAGCCACAACAAGCACTCTTTCTCCAGGCCTCCACCATCTTTGATCATGTCTGCCACAATGCCATCAGTGCTAGGACTTTTGCCGCGCTGCAAGCGCTTGATGCAAGAACACAGCTCATCAAGAGTGATGTCCTCATTTGAGCGTGCACTTTTCAAGCCAGGAGTCGATACACCTGGACAGCAAAGCTTGAGTTGCTGGGTTGCCTGAATCATGGTATGGCATACCTTGCATGTGCATGGGCATCTGGTCCATGCTATACGCAAAGTAACATTCTGCAATGAGACCATGGAGGATGCAAGCTCACACAACAAAGCCCATGCATGTGCTGAGGAACACAGGCAATGGTCAAAGCTGTGTCACACAGCTGTCAGAAGTTGCTGTGGTTGCTAGGTACCGTGGCATGAAGGTGTCCAACATGAAGCAGATCGATGCCTACTGTGAGGTGCGATATGGCACACAAGTGTTCAGGACACCTTGTGTGCGTGGGAGTGGCAACCCAGCCTGGAACTGGCAGTTTGAGGTGAAGCTTGAGGCTCGCCAAGGGGGCCATGCCCCGGGCGGTGAAGGGGAGTGCAAGTGAGTACAGTGCCAGCCAACACAGACTCTACCTGAAACGCCTTTTGATGCTTTGTGTTCTTTCCCACATTGTATTTTTGTAGACTGTGATGCTTTGCAAAGGGCAGCAAGAGCCGGTCATTTGTCCAGGGGTCATGCCCAAGGGTCATGACTGACTGGAACTGCAAGTGAAAGCCTCTTGCCTCAAAGTGGCTCTTGTAGCTGCAAACAGTACTTTCTTTCTCCGCTCACGTTGTGACCTGCTGTCAGCATTGCTTTGAATGACACGTTAGAGTGCTCAACTGCTCAAGCAGGAGAAGACATACATAGAGCTCACTCCCGAGAAGCATGACATGTGTCTGCTGGCATTCTTGCTTAAAAGTGCTGCTGCGATGGTCACTTTTGCATGGGTAAACTCCTGACAGGCATTGCCTGTGTCTGTATGTACACCAGGACTTCAAGCAATTCCAGGCTGATGCTCCACTTCAAAATGATTTATGGTAGCGTCTGTTCAGAAAGTAATTGTGATGAGCACACCTTGCTCTTGCATCAATGCACAACTCATCAACATCTTGAGTGAATGAGTCGCGTGTGTTATGCCGACTTGTCATAGTCAGCCATGCAAGTGCTGCAACAGGATAAGGATTCTGGATGCCAAGGCGCTTGGGGACCCAGGCCTGTTGGGGACAACCGAGGTGTCCCTGCCAGATGCTCAGTTGCAGCCAAATGCTGGCCCCAGAGACATGTGGCTGCCACTTCAGGTGTGTATGCAACCATTAAATGCAGCCAGGCTTGCTGCAAACTTGCAGTGACTACAGCAATGATTGTAAATCTGGGTTACACATATAAAACCCATAACTAAACACCATAACACACATTGCTATCAGCAGCCTGTCTGCGCCCATCAGCCCTTCTCCTGTGGCCCGGCGGCTCAAATGTCTACAAAGTTGCAATGCAGCTGCTATGCAATTGTACATCATCAGAGTGTATCTAGTCTCGCTCAGGTCTGCGATGCGCAGAATCTGCTATCACCAATGTGCTAAGCTGCATCAAAGGCAGAGCAAAAGAGGCACAAGAGGCTGTGCACCCGTCTATCAACACTTCATGTGCTTTGCAGCCAGTCTGTTCATCCTGTCAGACATGGCTGAACTAAAGAGGTGAGGGAGCAAGGGATGTGTGTGCAGGGATCACCAGAGGGCACTGTCCAGGTTCAGCTGACCCTTCTGGCCCAGGAGGCCATGGGGCAGCCTGAGCTGGCAGCCACATCTGATGCCCGCCTTCAAGCTGCCTTTGGCCAAGCTGGCAAAGGGGACATTGTCCAGACAGGTGATAATCAATCCATCTCTGGCAGCACACTGTAGCGAGCTCTGTGTGTACAACAAGTCGCTACCTGAGTCTTCAGAACACAGGATGGGTGTGTTTGTGTGTTGTCTTGCTTATGACTGCAATAGCATGAGTAGGCCATGAGTGAGGCAAGCATGCCAGCAAAAGGCACATGCTTCTGTGCATGAGCAAATGCCATGATTGTGTGGTGAGACAGGCCTGCAACAGGCGCATGCCACATTGCAAAAAGTCATGTTACAGTTGACAACCAAGAGAGGCAAGCAGGCAAGCCAGCAACAGGCGCATGCCTTGTTGCATGAGCAAGAGTTCGCAGCTGTATCTTGTGCACGGCAAGCCAGCTAGCAACAAGCGCATATTTTGGGGCACATGTGCATCTTACACTCATGTGTCATGAGGGCAGGCAAGCCAGCAAGGGGGGCCGATGTGGTGGAGGACAAGGCAGAGCTGGCCAGCCTGTTGGAAGCAGAGAAGAGCAGGCGGCGCCTGCTGGAGCAGCGCTTCACCACCGCCCAGGAAGAGGCTGAAAAGCTCAGGTGCCCCATTGGCTTTTGCTTGGCTGAGTGCAAAATCCTGGTCTATCCTACAAGGTCCACAACACCCGTGAGGGTGTTGCACTGCCACCAGTAGCTCGCTTTGTCAAGCATGCTTTGCAATAGTTGTATTTGCAATCTTGCAATGGTGGCATGCCTTGACTTTTGTTTTTGCAACTTTTTGCCTTTGCTGATCTCTTTGTGGCATGTGAATCTGCTGAGACCTATTCTGTGCCATGTTGGTGCACAAATGGACAACTCCAGGAAACATCAGCAGCGCAGGCACATCCCATTTTGTCAATTCTTGAATTAATCATCAAACCACATGAAAGCTGCTTCATAGCATGGAGGCTCTTCCCTGTCTACATGGCTACATGGGTGTGTACATGGCTGCAACAGGGGCCGGCTGAAGGAGATGCAGGGTGTGAAGAAGAAGTCCAAAGCAGGTCAGCAGCGTGCGGAGGACAGAGCAGAGCAGTCGAGCACCTTTCCCCGAGCTGCACGACCCCTGGGCATGCACAACCAGCGCAAGACTGCAGACCAAGCAGGTCTGTGCCACAATTTGATTTAGTTTCAATTGGCCTATTGTACACGGCATGCCCCAATGGTTGCATCACTTTACATTCCTGCCAAGGCTCAGGCCCTACCCTGTGAAAGAGCATCGGCTCTTGTATCACGTTTCTGTCAGTACAGTGCATGCATCAAACGCGGCCTGTGTACATGTGCAGTGCTATCATCAAAGACAAGGGAGCAAGGCTGCCTTGAACATGTGTGTACAGTGTGACAAGCTTGCAGACGTCTTGCCTGGGCTAGCACATGCTTTACCTCCTGGAAGCTCTGAGCACAGCAATGCCTGGCATGCACCCTCTTTCACCACAGCTTGTATGGGTTCAGCATGACTTGTATGGGTTCAGCATGACTGTGTGGTGTCAGCATGACGGATTGCTGGTAGTCATGATGTGCTGTGACAGCACCTCATGTGGGCCCCTCTTGTTGGTGTAGACATTCCTCAGAGGGGTGTGGACCGGTTACCAGAGGATGCCCAGAGGCAGGTGGCTGAGTCCCAGCAGCCCAAGGCTGACACTGACGGGGAGGACCAAGATAGCCAGGACCAGGGCCTTCTGGGCAGCCTTAGGGTATGTCCCCCTGGCTGCTGATGCCCTGCCTGCATGTTGCAGTGATCAGGACCTGCTTGGCAGCCCGTGTGTATGCCTCCATCCTGGTGATTCCACACCCCTCTGGTTTGCGTTGAACAGACTGTTGCATTGTGATGTGACCCTGGCAGCAGGCAGCAGGCATAGCAGCTTCAGTACACGAACCCTGTACATTTGTTTCGGCCTACTTCTGCCCACACAATTACCACTCCAAACCTGCCTTGGTACTACTTACAAGGTCAACAAGCAGCAGCAAACAGCACGTAGGAAGTGTGGTGATTGTGTGGCAGGATGGGGGCACATCACTGTTGGAGGCGACAGCCAGGAAGCAGGGCGAGTCTGATGGGGAGCAGGAAGGAGCCCTCTCTGATGGCTCCCTCCTAGCCTCCTCGACTGACCAGGTGCCAGTTGCCATTGCATGAGATGGGTTTGCTGTCAGCAGTGGTTGTGAGTTTGGTGGCACTTAACTACAGACAGTCATGAACATCTGCATGGCGTGCGCACTGTGCTTTGCTGCGTGCAGAAAGTTGCAGGTCCTGTGATGGTCTGTTGGGTGCATAAGGCAGTTGCTGTACACTGGAAACTAAGTGAAGCAGATGAAGAGCCGGCTTGCAGAAGGTGACAGTGAGATGAGGTGCAGGTGGAAGCAGATTATGGGCGCCCCAAGGATGGCTTGGGGAGGGTGGTGAGTGAGCATGACCTGCAGGCCCTGGCTCTGGAGAGGGGGGCGGGCTCCAAGGGGGCGTATGCAGGCGTGAAGCGCCCCAACCCTGCCATGGGGAATCAGCCAGGTCCCCTCACCCTCTTGGTCAAGGTCAGACCGCTGTCAGGCTTCTCATTTTGAAATACTTCATCATCACCATCAATCCATGCATCCCATGGTGTATGACGGGATAGGTAGCTGCACGCCAATCAGCCATCTCTAAGCAGTTCCATCACTGACAATCATGTTTGAACATATCTGACACAACTGTGCATCTACACTGCGATGCACAATGTGCCGCCAGTTCTTCACATGGCCACCCAGAGTTCAAATGTGTGACTTTATGTTGCTGACACATGGCTTCACTGAGAGCTGCACTGCATAGCGGTGCACTCATACCTGCTTCATCAAAACGTACAATGCTAACAATTGTAAAATGAAGCACAGCACCAGTAGCGTGTTGCAATGTTGCATAGGTCTCCAAGCTGGAGAGGGTTCTAAAGGAGGAGAGAGCTGCCAGAGAGCGCCAGGTGTCAGAGCTGGAGGGGTACGCCGCCCAGCTGGAAGCTGAGCTAGAAGCTGAGCACAAACGGCGCCTGAATGAGCAGTTGAGGGCCCTCATTGAGGGGGCACCCTTTGTCATGTATAAGTCCTCTGAGGTTTCAGAGCGCCATGTCTGGTTCAGGTATTACGCTGCTGCTTTATGATGTCCTTGTGTTGCAAAAAGCCTGCATGCAAAACAGCTGTTGGATGCAGGTTGCATGTGTTGCTCAAAGCACAGTTCTGGGATTGGCAGCAGGCAGTCAGCAACAATAGCCTGTTGTAAGGACTCTGCTGTGATGGCAGTCCATGATTGCTTGTACACACAGTGAGTACAGGACAAGAACAAAGACTGACTGCACTGCATTGCACAAAAGCCTTGAAAGTCAGGCTACCTACCATTTCTGGCTGTCATGCTGCAGTGCAGCTTCCAGTACGCTTAGATGGGCAGTGTCCAGATCAGCAGTTCCTGGTGTTGTCGCAAAGACCCACCGCAATGGGGAGACCAAGAACAAGGAGCGCAGCATTGATATCAAGAAGATCCTGAAGGTGGAAATAGGCACTGGCCAGTTTCCAGGATCCAATGGCACTAAAGGTCAGCTGTCTTCTGTGTCAGCCAATATAATTCACTTGTTGATGCAGTGCATGTCCTGAAGACAATTGCATGCATGCTGGCTGGCCGCTCACATGGGAACAGATGCCTTATTTGTGTAGGCAGCGCGCCCTCATCAGCTTCAACCTACAGTACTGCAACATGTACATGAGACGACATGAGACTCTTCTTTTAGGCTTGCTTGATAAATTGCTGCTGCTGTGTCTTGGAATAGATAGCATGTCAACCGTCTGTACTTCTGGATCTGAATGTCAAGCCTAATAGGCATAGTATGTTGATGCTCAGGGTGGGAACAGCTGAAGAGCATCATCCCTTTTGGTGCTGCCAAGAAGCCTGCAGAAGGCTCCATGGAAGCAGATGAGGACAAGGCTTTCACAGTTGTTTTCACTGGCAACAGTGCAATCCATTTAGTGGCCAAGAGTAATGGGCGATCACGTGATGAATGGGTCGCTGCTTTCTCAGATCTGGCTTCTGGCTTGTACAAGGATCAGCTGAAGTCTGATGTTGTTATACCAGAGCAGTAATAAGTCTTTTATTCAGACTGGCTGATGTGTACAGGATGTCACAAGGCTGCATGTCAGTGATGTATTAGTTCCCAATATATACGATTGAGCCGTAACGACCATCACGGCGCTCATAGGGAGCGCTCAGGCGTTATTTTCTGATCCCCAACCCGGAAAACCCGGGTATGGGCCCGGGATGGAAGCCATACC
>JAABUP010003411.1_pt1 | contig 28110 bp, 41 predicted proteins | sample 5559201 | NCBI WGS metagenome assembly JAABUP01 (sample SAMN10711887, study PRJNA513373) | rock metagenome | isolation source: Antarctica rocks | place: Antarctica | reverse complement strand
ACTGCAGCTCAGAGGGCTCAGGCGTTAACATTCTGGCAGGCGCTCGGGTCAGGCAGGCAGCCTGCTTCGCTGTTCCAGGCTGCTTGGGATACTGCTGCGCTTTCTACAGGTACTGAGCTGTTTTCAACTAAATCTTGTGCCAGCACAGCTGTCCTATGTATACTGGGACCAGTCCTGCTACACACACCGCTCACCGGCGTCGGTGATCATGCAGCAACGATGAGCCAGTCGGTGGCTTTGAAGTGCCTGGACAAGTATGGGTTTCCTCTGGCGGGGTTGACTGCTGCCGAGCAGGCCGTCAGAACCGAGGCTGCTGCTCGGGAGACTAAGTTGTTGGATAAGTGGTCGCGACAGGTAGGATGGCTGCCCGTCTTACTTTCTTGTGGTCAGTTTTTCTGCTGATGCACCTGTGCCCTGTAGAAATTTTGCTCCCAGTGCCTTCTCCCTTTCATCAGTTTTAACTCACTCAGTAAGCCTGTTGAGTCTTACCTGTTATGCTGCAGACCATCTCATGGCACCCATTGAGCAACACACCTCCACCAAGCAAACTCAAGGCCCTTGCTCGTGACGGCATTCCTTTGTCTCTGCGTCCCACCTTGTGGTATCAGCTCTCAGGTGCTGCAGCCCTGAAGCGCACTGAGCCAGCAGAATACTACACATCCCTGGCCAGTCTTGGCAAGCTTTCAGACCAGGACGGTCCAGAGCTTTCACTGGATCTCTTCAGGACTTTCTCCACCCATCCTCTCGTTTCCAGCTACAAGGCTCTGGAGACAGTGCGGCGCATTGTCACTGCCTTTGGCAGGCGCAATCAATCAGTCTCATACTCCCAGAATGTCAACTTTGTGGTGGCATTCCTGTTGGTGGTCATGGGCCTTTCAAAGGAAGAGGAAGTGTTCTGGGTATTGACAGCCCTGTTGGAGAGGCGCCTACCTGCCACCTCAGTAGTCGAGGTCAGCATGTGACTGGTGTCTTGCTTTGTATCAACGTATGCAGATCGCTGCTGCCTGTTTCCAGTGTACACCACAGTACATTGTTCGTTCAGCACATCTGGTTTGACAAACACATGCAGAGCATGGTGTCGCAGCACATTGGTCATGATTGGCACAGCTGCTGGTGGCCTTCTACAGCCCTCAATCTGGGTTTTCACTGACCTGAATTGACCCAAACTATCTGCTGTTGCAGGGGTCATCTGGTCTGAATGTAGAGCAGCGCATGTTTGATGTGCTTGTGGAGCGTAAGCACCCACGTTTGATTGAGGTGTTTGACAGGCTAGAGTGCAGCCTGGGGGGACTCACAGGGGAGTGGTTCAGCCGCATGTTCACCACCGCCTTACCTGCAGAGACCACAGCTCGTGTCTGGGACTGTGTCATGGTGGAGGGCCCAAAGGTGCTGTTCAGGGCAGCGCTGTCCCTCATCAAGATGAACGAGCCAGCTTTGCTGAACACCTGCCATAGCGTTCAGGTGTCACGCATCCTGAAGTGGCGTGTAGCACGTAGTTACCAGGCTGATGTGCTGCTCAAGGTGAGCCAGCATTCAGGCCCATCACAAGTGTGTTACATAACAGCTGCTTGAAATCAACTGGTTTGACTCAACTGGTTTGACCCAGTTTCTTAAAAGTGGCTTCATCATTTTTGCTGAAGTTTGCTGAGTGACATGTACCCCAGCCTCCGCATGCACTGATAATTTGTCCATGTCCGGACTGCAAATGCTTTTGCTGGTTGCTGCAGATTGGATTCAAGAGCATTGGCACTCTCAAGACAGACATGCTGCACCAGCTGCGCATTGCTCAGCAGGCAGCCTTGTCTGTGGAAGTTGCAGCCCACAAAAAGCGTTTGGAGGACATCCTGTGCACCAATGCTGCAGTCAGAACACCCAAGACTGCTGGAAAGAGCGACAACCCTGTAGCGGCTGCTTTGGGGCAGTGCAAGGGTCAAAGTCTACCCCTGCCAATCAATGGCATTGCAAGTTCTAAGTTGACCACCATTCTGGAAAGCCCTATTGAGATGTGGGGTGAAGATTATTGAAACGCTGTGCCGGTGTTTGATTTGGCCAATACATTGGTTTCACTTGCAGCAGCTTGTTTTGTGTCTGGCGACAGCTGGTCTGTGCCATCTTCTCAGCTGTTATGGAAAGACAAAACACTCGACAAGCAAATGGGGCACAGTTGTTTGTAAGTTACAGCGAATCACAGCAATTGGTTAGCTGTCTGCGTACGTTGCATGGAAATGCAAAGCACAAGTGCATGATCACTGGCTTCAGTGTTTGGGTTATCAGTACAGACACTCCCCAGCCTGTCACAGGTACAATGACTCAGCATCTTTCAACGTCAGGTACTCAAGTGTAGTGCTAAGTGTTGAAATAGCATTTGGAGAATCATAGCTTCGATTGCTATAACAGGTAATCCCCTAAGGTTGAGATCACATTGGATCACAAGCAACAGATGCTGCAAGAACATGGGGCGGTACAGTTCCCGGACGCTTACATAATCAGGAAATCATTGACTATAAGGAGCATGAAAAGCACCTGGGTCCACTAGAAACCTCCAAGCTCAATCAGCCATGCCTTAAAAAACATCTGCTTACAAAAGAAGAAAATGTCAACAAAACCACAGATGGGTTTGCATGTCATTACTTAAATTATGGTACAGATCTCTGGGTCGGAGCAAGACAGTGCTGCCAGCCAAAATTTGAGGAAGCTTGCCCCCAAGGCCTTGCTGACTGTCAATTTCCAGGTGCACTTCTCGCAGTTCCAGCATGTTTACACCACCAACCACGAACAGTATGACCATTGAGTGGTCTGCTGGATGTGGTTGCTTCTGCAGGCCAAATCGCCCCAAGCCACTCTTGAATAGCCCTCTCAGGGAGGCTGTTGCATGGTACAGCCCTGGAATGGTCTGCCTCTTGAGAACCCGACCTGCAAGCGCAAGCTTTGCTTAGCCAATCGTGTCACACAGATCAAACCAGGCGTCTCAGATCATCCATTTACTACACAAGATGCCAAAAATGTATTCAAGCCTACAGAGCAACGTCAAGAGATAGCGGCAGGGTGCTTGTCTTTACAGCTCAAGTGACGCAGCAATGATGTAAAAGGCATATTCTTAGCTCTGAGCACACCAGTAACATCCAGTCATGGGTTTTATTGCAATTTTGTCACAGTGCACAAAGCACCAAGGTGCTCACGTGTCACATGCCGCAGAAGCGGCAGCTTCTCTGCTCCACCGCCATCTTCCTCACGCCCCTCACCACTCTTCTGCATCCGATCCTGCACTCGCGCTTGCAAGGCAGCAGCGCTCCTAACTTGCACCAACATCCGCTCACTTATTTGCTGCAGCTCTGCCCTGAGCTGCTGTCTCTCATGATACAGACTGCTGCCGTGATCCTGTGAATCTTCTTCATCCCAGCCCTCCTGCCGCTCTTCCTCTTCCTGATGGTCACTCTCAGCTGGAGTCAGCTGCTGCTGCCTGAGCTGGTGCTGCTGTATGCGCTGTGGCAAGTCCTCAAGCCAGGTCAATTGGGATAGGCTGCTGTGATCGGCATGCAGCAGGGCATCTACAAGAGCCTCCTGCTCACCATCAGCAAATGGATTTTGGTCAATGAATCAGCAAGGGCTTGCAGACTGCACAAACTAACAAACTCAAAAATGGAGAGCAGCTGCATGAAACACGCAATGCTTGCCAGGAGCTGAAACTGCAAGGCCATGTCAAAACATGTGCTAACAGTCATGTTGAATGCAGGCGACAAATCAAGTTGAAGGCATTTGTGGAGCCTTGATACCTTGATGGCTGATTCCTGATCTGAGAACCAGGGACTGTCGCCATGGCTGGGGGTGTGCTCCTGCTGTGCATGGGCGTGGTTAGCTGCCAAGCAGTAGGCGACGCACATCAGCAGCAGAGCGTCCTGCAGTTCCACTTGGGATGTGAGCTTCGTGCTCAAACCTCTGAAAATGTCAATGACTGCATTTGCCAATCCCTCCGTACCTGCGTATAACAATAACAATGATTAAAATGCTTTCCAGCTCGTGATGAGCTAGGTATGTGCAGGACAAGTCTTGTCTCTCCAGAGCAGCCTGTCTTGTGCAGTCCTATAAGGCCTACTAGTATGTCTATAGCATCATCAAAGTTGGATCTTGTATCAAGCTGTAAGCCTGGCCTGCGCTTTTTATGTTTGATCAACTAAGTGCACCCTGAGTGCAGCTTATAGCACCACTGCTATGCTATTGGAATTAGGCATGGCGCAATCAAGGCCGATCTGTAGCAGCTGAGGTTTCTGTTTATAGTTGCATGTTGGAAGTCTTCCGATTGCCAGACAAATGGGCTCCTAACAGCCTGTTGAAGGCCCCCACCAATTGTATGTTGAAGGGCTCCCAATGAGGAGCATGCTAAGCAGTAAATGCACACTTGCTGCATAGTGTTAGTGCAATACCCATCGCCTGGTCAAGGAAGAGACAACAGAAGCAACAGAGTTGACAGACAGCAACAGTACGTGTGCATAGGCAAACACAACAGAAGCGCCTAAAAGCAGAAGCTTGCAGCCTGGACCTGAAAGTGTGGTCTGTCGTGGACCAGAAAGTGTGGTCTGTCGCAGTCTGTCCATGCATTAGTGACAGGCACCTAAGATCCATGCTGCAACAGCTGGAGCAGTCCTTAACTTAAACTGGCCATTCCAGGAAGGGGAAGACGTTCTGGTCAGTCACGCAACATCCAAAGACACATTTCCAATGACAAATTTCATGTGCGCATCATACCGTCAAGAGCATGTTGCAGCAGCTGCTGCTCTTGTGACTCAAGGGCTGCCCAGTTGGCAGAAGACTCCCCTGTCAGGGCAGCCCGATTGGCAGGTGGCTCCCCAGTCAGGGCAGCCTGATTGGCAGAAGACTCCCCAATCAAGGCATGCACAGCAGCACAAGCCAGTTGGATGATGCCTCGCTGCCGCAGCATCACATCTGGCTTTGCCATTAGAGCATCTGTCCATGCCTTGACTTCTTCTGCTATTGCCGCTTTGTCTGCAGCATGCAGCCTGTCAAGCACTGACATCACACTGGGCACTGCTATGCAAAGGCACAATGTGCGTCATGACACATGGCCGACAGAATCATCTTTGGTCTTGCCATGAGGGCTGTGTGGCAACTGAGTGTACTCGGTCAGAATTGTAGCTTACGCACGCTGAACATCATCAAATCTAGGACAGAATGACATCAAAAGCATCTATTGGGTACCCCGCTGTTTGTAGGGGCAGGTTTAAACCAGCAGGAGCTGTTCTGTACAGCATTGCCAGCCACTTGAATCCTGGCATCCATGTTCAGCAAGTCTTACAGCCTCTATGCTGTGAAATGATGTGACAATAGCACAATACCTGTCAGCTTACTGCGGGCATTCTTGAGCTGTACGTTCTCCTTTCTAGCAGCTTCCTTGAGCCATTTGCGCAAGTACAGCAGCGCATCTTTGGGCTGTCGGCCCAACAGGAACTGCAGCCATTCCCGGGCCTGACCTGACCCCAGCACTGACCCATGCAAGCCTGGGGGGCCCTCGTTTGGGGTCAGGGGCACCTCCACATCAGCAGACCTGAGTGGTACTATGGGTCATGCAAAGTCAAAGGTCGCAGCTGCCAAATTACAAAGGACCCAGAGCAGCACTTGCTGCTAACAGCTGCAGCCATTTGGCTGTTTGCTCTGAAGCTGTAGGGCAGAGTGTGCTGATTAGCGATCAGATAGATTTCAGTCAAATCGCTGCAATGTTCAGGGTTGAACCACAGCTGAATGCATGCAAGAGCAACCCAAGTGTGATCAACTGTTGTCCATATACCACGATAGGAAACTATGACTAGCTGCTGCTAGCCTTGTGTCATGGTCATGCGCTTCCAGATTGCACTCACCTCAAACCATATTTGACCAGCCCTGTTGCATGGGAGCTGCTGTTGATGCTGCTGATGAGGTAATCCATGCACAGCAGCTTCTGGGTCAGTTCTTCGGTCATCTAGATCATCATGATCAACATCTGACCACCCTTCCTTGACAGCTTCCGCATTGACTGCTCCAGCAGCTGCCTGCACCGCTTCTGCAGCACTGTCTTCAGAGGCTTCCCTAGGCCTTTTTGTTGGGCTGCTACCTTGGGTCGCTGTCAGCTGACTCTGCCCAACAAGCAACGCTGCTCTGGCAGGACCACTGCCATGATGTGTACCAGTGTGCTTTGCCTTGAGCTGACCAAAGATGCGGTCCAGAACATGCGCATGGTGCAGTGCCGGAGTCATGATGTCAAGCTGTCTGTCTATGAGAATGATCGATGCTGGGGTGGAGGGTATGGCTCCATTTGGGCCGACTGGGGGTGACAGGGCACAGATCTCATCACCTGTGCGTGAGACAGGTGAAGCGCAGTCAGAATGGAAAAGCGAATAATAATAACAAGAATAATAATAATAATAAGAATAATAAGAATAATAACAACAACAACGCCAGCTCATGATGGGCTAGGTACGTGCGGGACAAGTCTTGTCTCTCCAAAGCAGTCTGTCTTGCGCATCTCTATACGGTCTACCAATTCGACGGGTTTGACAATCATGCAACGCAGACCTGGGGCGACCAGGATGGAAAAGCGAGTGAGTAGCAGAAAGAAGCGTGGCATCAGTGAGTCCCAAGCACAGCAGCAGGGAACAGGAGGTTGCAGAGTGAAGACCAAGAGGAGAAAGAAGAGCAATGCAGCGCCAGTGTTGTCCAGGCAGAAAATGTGTGTCTACCATGATGGACCTTCAGTATAGCTTCAAGCCACGACACAAGGGCAAGGAAGAGCTGTATACTCATTCAGGCCTTCAGTCACTCAATCAACCATGTGTCTTGCTGTATTGTCAGGTACACACAGTTGCGAGTAGCTCCTTGTACAAGGTGTACAGCAACTTGTGTTCATGCTGTCTAATTCTGACTGGACAGACCTGGTGATGCGTGTAACACTGTGCAACATGGTCGAACAAACACTCCCACTATGCAGGTACTCACAAAAACATCACTCTTTCCTAAACCTGTTTTCAAGTGCCTTTCCAGTGCTGAGAAAAGCAAACAACAGAGTTGGGATTGTACCTAGAGCTCGTGATGCAGGCCCCATGGCAAAGATGTCAAATGCCTTTCTAAGATCAAACAGAGAGGTGACTTTACCTAGAACTTGTGATGCAAGCCCATGGCAAAGCTGTCAAATGTAAGTGCTGAGAAAACCAAACAGAGTTGTGACTTTACCTAGAGCTCGTGACGCAGGGCCCATGGCAAAGCTGTCCAGGCGCAGGTTCTGCTGTGCAGCAAAGCCAACCAGGCTGTGAGCCAACAGCCTCAGATCTGAAGCTGTTTTGGCTTGACCATCATCATCATCATCATCATCATTGTCAGTGGCTGTGTGCGTCTGTGGCCCTGCAAGGCAGCTTGCACCCTGGGCATCATGGAGAGACAAGAGTTGTTCTGCATGTACCTAGCTCATCATGAGCTGGAAGGCATTTTGATTATTGTTATTGATCTCTTGGACAGTACCATATTGTGACACGGCTGTGCAAGTCCTAGAATAGACTCCTGTTGTGTAGACTGTGCTGCAAAGTTGGTGTTGTCTGTGCTTGAGGTTGTGTCACAGATAGGCAGAATGTACCTTGTACTTGAGCTTCAGAGTTGCTGTAGCCAGCAAGCTTGCCTCCAAATCTGCAGCACACAGACAAGCACTGGTACATAGAATGGGTCATGCTTCCAGTGACCTTCGTAAGTACATGTGAAAGCGTCAAGCATCACTCATACACAATGAGGTCAACCTTGCCTGCACCTCCAGCAGGCATCTGCTGTACTGATGTGGTCAAACATGCAGACTTCATGGAGAAAATATGGTTTGGCTAAGACAGCATCACGCCTGACACACACCTGGCTGCTGTGATTGGTGAGCTGGCTGGTAGCACAAATGTTGAGTCTGTGAGTGGGCATACATGCAGCGGAAAGTACTGCACAGTGACCGCTACTGGATCTGTTTTGGTCCTATCTGGGTTGACCTCCTGCTCCTCTTCTTGCTTCTGTTGCTCAAGAGGTCCATCGTGTTGCCAAGCCTGATGAACAAAGCAAAGCTACTTGTGATTAAGCAAACGTAGATGATGCTTTAGGACAGCAGATTGCATTGTGTGCAAGTGCGAGATGCATGTGCATATACTGCTTGGGCAAAGTTGTCTCACATGCTGCACAGAGGCTGCAAAATGCTGGTAAGCATTTGGACCTAGACCTGCTTCCAAAGTATGAGCGTCCTCGGAAACTGAGCACAAGATATAACACTCTGTCATTTGTTTGTGTGCCTGCAAACATCAACACTACCTGGTCACTGAACCTGACCTTCTTTAGAACTTGGATGTGGCAAGGTCGAATAGCACAAGTCTGCGTAAGGACATGATAAGCATTACTGAAAGCAAAGGCCTTACTTGTAGTGCACGCATGATCGACGCAAAGGCTCTGGTAAGCAATTGGTTGACGATGATGACTACTTTGTGTATTGGCTTGCGGCACAGAAAGCAGGCAATCTTGGCATCTTGAGAGCTTGCTGCTTGCAGCTGTACCAGCAAAGCAGGCTTGGCCGCTGCAAGGCACGCGACTCAGCTTGCTGTCGTACACAGCTTTCGTTTTGTATGCATTGCAGGCTTGATGCTGCAGCCAAATGTGATGGGAGCATGCAGGTGGCATGTCACATGCGGGAAAGCACATCAGAGTCTTCTAGGACAAGGAAAGGCAACTGCAGAATATCAATCACCTTGCTGTAGTTTTGACCCGAAAGAAGCCATCGCTGCCTCTGCTGCGCCATCATCCAAGTACACAACAGCATCTTGGAGTCGCTTGGCGACTGCCGTACTGATCGTTGCGCACTGCCTCAACATGTCCACAGTGTTGATCATTGAGTTTTTTGCGTCGAGTCGCAACGACGTGCTACAGTAGGCATCGCATTCCACCCGGATGCAACAAATTGACAGCTACAGATAAGAGACTACCAAATTTTCGTCACGCGCGACTGTTACTATACGCGATTGTCCCAGGGACAGGGACCTGAACAGCTGATGGTCTCGGAGCGTGCCACTGTTCATGCTTTCCAGACAGAGCGTACACCACAGGCTGCTGATCCGTAAACAGTCTGTGTAGTGGAGACGTGTATCTGAGATCCAATCTATCAAGGAAACAGTCTGTGTAGTGGGCTATTCTGACGCAGGTGCCCGAAAACAGCGTGGGGCCCTTGCTTTAAAAGCATTGTTTGTCGTATGGAAGCAAGCGTGCATGCTGATGCAAGCCTGCGGCAGCTACGTTCTTTGCAGAAGTGATGGTTCATTATTCTGCAGCAGGCCTCTAGCCTGCTGTGTCTGCATGACAGCCATGGTGTCTGCTGAGCAACCTAATACAGCCATAGAAACTCAATTGCCAACATGATCATGCATAGGGTTGCATCCTTGCCATTCACTGTGAGGTTCAAGGGCTGCCGCGGCTTGGCAAAGCCTAGAGCACTCATGGCATGGGACTGAGGATGTCTCCCAGATCTGGGGGATGTTAGTGACTGCAGGCTGTTTGAAAAGATGAAATGTGACACAGCATACTTGACACTGAGCAAAGGGAACTTGTGCAGTACGTTCATAAACTGTATGTCATGCTTTACGCTTCTGAGGGGACTTGTTCTTGGAAGGCTTGTCCAGGAGACGCTTTGTGCCAGATATGCTCATCAGATCAACATACAAGCTGACATCAACCAGCCTACCTTGGACTGCAGGTAGCCTGGCGCACCTACAAAGAGTTTGCTGTGGATACAGGTAGACAGACTTATCATTGGTTGCATGTGCGTACTTGTTGGTGGCAGGCAGCACCGTTTACATTGCGCAAGCAGCTGCAGGGATATGCAAATCAGCTTGCAGCTTTTACCTTTTGCAGACCAGGAAAACTATAGGTGCTTGCTTTGTGCCAGCTGTGTGTCCTGAACGGACAGGGAACTCTCCAAGCTCCCCACATGATATGCACGCATGTCGCCTAAGTATAAGCAGGACTTTTGACACCAAGTCAACTATGTTAAATAGAGACTCGAAGATGGGCTGCATGTGTGCCTGTTGGTTCAGGGCCTCACCAGATTACCTGTACATGGCTCGAATCGGGAAGTGGTGCTGCTTTGCAGCTTGACCTCTGGGTTTTCGGGGCATGACCCACTTATTGCTGGCGCAAACTTGTGCCAGACTCACTTCACAACCTTGCGCAAATCGCTTGCAAACCTGAGAAACATCAAGCATGAGAGTAGGATATTGCGCAAATGCTCACAAGGCGTCGTGTCAGGACACTCCTCAGCGCTGCAAGGGTGGTCAACCGTACCAAAGATAGTTTGAGCATCATGCCCGGAGACAGGTGTGAAAAGACAGCAGGAAGTAACTCATCGGGCAGTATCTCGAACGACATTTGGATGATGTCTTCACCGCAAATGTGGGCCTGGACTAAGTGCGCCTTGAATTTGCAGTCTGTGCTTGGACGCATCAGCTACTAATATTACATAAAGAGAAGGGCATGAGGTCTTCAAGGCGCAAGAACTTGCCGTCAAGGCCACCATCCCGGCTCACAGCGCGTACCAAACAGGTTATGCCAGTGGCAAGCCAAGCGTTGCTGTTTTGAACAGCGAAGAGCATTTTGGCAGCGCAGGAAGGCTTCGTGCATGGATGACTTGGTCCAAGGTCGGTAACAGCTTGCGTCGGCAAAGGCAAGGCATTCTTGGTGACCGGTGCAGCGTTTTGCTTGATTGCAGATCAGTTGCTGACTTTGAAGCGAGATTACACGAAGTCCGAGCTTCTTAATCGCCTGTATCTACTATATGATCTGCTGGAAGCATGCAACCCCGGTGAACTCGATAATCCGAAAAAGGGACAGATCATTAGTCTAGGTAACAGCTCGATACCACAAAATTGTTTCGTTCCTGCAACTTGTGCTCCCGTATAGGTGGCCTTTACAAAGTCCAGACAGGAGACACCGTTTGGACTGTTTCTCGGCTGCTGGCTACATTTGGATCAAAAGTGACACAATACGATTTGATCAAGTATAATCTCACGGTTGATCCTAGGCATCTCAAGCCAGGAAGTTTTCTGGTAGTGCCCAAACCGCGAAGTGAGCCCTGCAAGATGGCGCCAGTCCTGTCTTGGGGAGTCAAATTCTGCATTGATGTTCAACACACATGTTTTGACATGCAGAACAGAAGAAAGACTGAGATCTGGGACCAGTGGAGGTACCTGACAAGGCCAGCACTCACCCTGGCACTGGTGCAGGCTGTTCAGCACCAAAGTTGTTCAACTACGTCGCACGCAAAGTAAAAGTGCATTTAGACTCTGGTATTGGCTATAGTTTGTGGCTGAGGCTGGCGCCTTGCAGTGTTTGCAGCAATCTTTTGATGCTTCTCTGGGTTGCTACCAAAAGGGCACTGGACTGCACTCGTTGGCATGCGAGAAGAATTGAAATACATCAAACCCCTATTTACGAAAGCAGGAGCAAGCGTGTTGTGCGAGACAAGCTTGAGCAATCGGTTCCACAACACCCAAGCGCAAGTCTGGGCACCATCCTCCACCCAAGAAGCTTGCAGTAAGCTCTTCTGACTCTTGATCACATGATTTCTTGTGATGCAGGCTGACAGCTCTGCTGCAGAAACTCAAAGCTTCACCTGCGTATGCAGCTGTCTCAAATGGCTCTGATGCAGATTGCAAGGAAGGGTTGATGTCACAAGCTTTGTTTTGCAGATGCGTGGGTGACATGTCTGTTGACCTGTGCAGGATGAGCCTGCAGCTGGCCATTGGGTTAGGGCCCCCAAAGGCCCAGGTAAAAGTTGACAAGGCAGCAAGGCTGCAGAACCTGAAAAGGTATGTCTGCAACAGTCACACTACATGTCTAACGAATAATCATCAGTCACAGTCTCAGGAGCTGGCGCAGTTGGCTTCAGAGTTTGTTAAGCAGACCAATGCATGCCACATGCACAAAGCTGAAGACCTACGAACTCATGCACTGACTTTGATGACAGCTGTATGCCCTGCTACAGGAAAGAAAAGGCAGCCATGGGCCATACAAACATTGATGCACCTTTCAAGCCAGCTGGCAAAGGCTCTTGCCACTCAGCACCACCCATTGAGGCAGAAGGTTGGTTCCAAATGGTCTCAACCTACGGTGATCATAAAGATGCAAGCTGATTTTCGAATGACTGTATATCATCGTGTAGTGTCAGTCTCCTGTGATTTGCCTACTTTGACTGCTAACATGACAGGCAGACCCAGTGTGCAGCATGCTGTCATCGATGCCTCTTGCACTTTGTACTTGTCTTTGAGAGTACACCGCAGTATAGGCATGTGTAGGCGTCAAGATGGACTTGCATTGTGACTGTTGCAGGTGGACGCAACCATGATTCTCAAACAGCACCCACAGCTTCAAGGCACAACACTGCAATGCAGAGTTTCAGGACTGATTGTACCTCATGTCCTGTCAACGCTCTGTCGATGCTCTGTTAGTGCTCTGCCCAACACAGCAAGTTGCCCCCACAGTGCCCCCATAGTGCTAGCACATACATGTGCTGAGGTGCTAGCACTTTGTCATCTTACATGTCTTGCCAAGTTGACCAGCACAACCCTTGTTTGCATGAGGTCATTGCTGAATATGCATTGTGTAGGTGTTTTTAAAAACTGTGAGGGACTTGTTGATGTGAGGGAGCAGTAATAGCAGCTGCTGTATGGACCGGCAGCCCTAGGCCTGCATAGCTGGTTACGATCTGCGTATGACAGTGTCAAAGGACACTCCCATATAGGAACTCACCCATGAATAATGAGCTATGAGTGCTGCATGGACAGCTGATCATAATAACTTCACAGGACGAGCTCCCATGTAAAAGCTGTCGCGTTTCGTACCAATATCATAGCAGCAATGCTTATACAGTGCTTTCATACCAGCTATGAAAGTGCTTCCTGCAGTAGACATTCAGGAGCTTGAGTTAGCATGTGCTGCATGCACAGCGTGCCTTCCAGGGCCTGTGTCTTGCTTCCGTGCATGGGTCATCTCTTCACTTATGTATCGAATGAGAGAAGCCAGGAGTGCACCGATTGTGATCTTGTTGGGAACTTATTATGTACATGTGTGATCATGATCGTAATGCATGTTGGTCTTGACTAGCATACTAAATCTGCTGTGCATGCACTTTCAGACCCAGCCCAGGCCTTGAAGAAGAAGTGGAAGCGGGCCTCAGGTGCAAATGTGCAGCACAGAGCTGAGCACTGGCCATGGCTTCCCTCAAGGTTTGTATAAAAACCACATTAAGATTATGGACACGGCGCTTAGCATTGAGCTGAGAAACGCTTGGTGAGACCTGTGGCAGAGGGTCTACATAGTAAGGGAAGGTGGCCCTCTGTGTGTGCGCATCGTATGACTGAGACAAAAGCATCAGACTTTAACTTTGTAAGCTGTGTCAGGTGGGGGCAGCAATTTCATGCTCCTGGGATTAATGTTAAAAATATTTCATTGCTTGTCCTAAGCATGAATGTGTTAATTTCATGATGGTTGTGTACTGCTGCTGCGAGTCTGAGATCTTGTGACTAATTCTCAGTTTTGCTTATGCCAATGTATATGGTGTCATCGATGATGAAGCCACCTTGTGGGTCATTGACGGCAGCAATGAGCGCCATTTTCTGATGACCCCAACCTGGGCTTTCAGCACTGAATGTGCATTGTGACTTCTCATACACTGCACAGCACAGCATATCTGACTTGTATTTTTCAAGACCATTCAGAGACATCATTTTTGGTTGATGCACCAGACTGCTCTAAGCTTGACCACTGATACATGACGCAGCGGTTGCAACGCAAGCATAGCAGCGCGCTAGACATGACAAGGACTGTGCATGTCCATCAAGACAAATGCACATGGTGTGCAGACCGCTCCATCTGAAGACAACGTCAAAGCTTGCACAGCAGTTCAGGGGTGTTATGTCTGCAAGGCAAGCTATACCTTTTGTGAGCGTCTGTGAAGGGAACTGGAAGTTGATCACGTGCAGCTTGAAGCCAAAACCAATCTGCTGGTTGTCACTGAACTGGTCAGCATACTTGAAGTACAGGGACATCCAGCCATCAGCTCCAGCTGTTCCCTTGGGAAAGAAATCAAACTTCCTGCATGGACAATGATACTAATGACAATAATGGACAAGCAGACAAAAATGCGCCAAACACTAAATGGATTCGCCAAGCATTGCAGGGGTGTTGCATCAGAGATCAGGAGGATGCTAAGATGCCATTCAGCAGCCGTGCACAGCACCCTGTAACAGCGTCTCCCCACATCTCAGCCTTTGTTTCTGATAGCTCCCCCAGACTCTTACCTTTGCTTCTGATATCTGACATGTGCTTCTGATTTCTGACATGTAAACATCTTGGCCCTTTCCATACATCTCAGCGTGTGCAGCTTGATGCTGGGTTGACAGACGAGTCACCAGGTGGCATGTTGGCCGATGATGTGAAATAATGACTGAAACAGCTACAATGCCCCAGTGAAACGCCTTGAGCAAACACAGCAAGCTGCAGTACAAGTTTGCTGCTGCGGCTAGACGATGGCAACTGTGCAGGATGAAAAGGCTGCAGTGCTCATATGCCATGACAGGTCAGCATCATAGTGTGAGGTCACCAGAAGGGTGCATTGTGGGTGCAAGGTCAGCTAGCCTCAAAATTGAAGCTGAGATGCACACCTACTTGTGCCATTGCCATTGCTTGTAGACGTTTGCAGACATGACTGCACGGTTTACAGCCAGTGCACAACTGACGTCACAAGTGCTTTTTTGTCGAGCATTTTTTGGTTTAGTGAAAAGAGTCTCTTTGTCAGGCTTCTTTTGTTCAGAAAACTGACAAAGCAGGGTACTATTGCAGGGCCTCACCATGTGCCTGTAACGTTGGCTATGGGAAATTTGTCACTATATATCCTTTCTCCTTCCTTCATGCGGTCATGCACCTCAGTCCAGTTGCACACCTTCCAGACACGCACCATCAGCGTGTTCTGCAGAAAAGAAAAGAAAAGACTACGCCTTTCGGCATCAATGTAATGAGAAGCCAAGTAGTGTACCGAGCTGCCCAGGAACGTGTTCTGCAACCATGTACAACAACCCTGACACTGCATGCTTGACACCCAGATCGCAGTCACATGACTTCACCTCAGCAAGAGTGTAACACTCTGTGGTGCTTTGTTGTGGAACGCCTGTGATTATATAGTGCGTAGTGCATGCTGTTTTCCCATGTATTGTCTGTTGACTCTCCTAAAAAGACCCAAGAACCGAGACTGTTGATTCATTGATTGGTAAAAGGGATGCCGTGCATGCTGGTCCAAGGCATGAGTCAGTTGCCTTCACCTCACTTTGATGATAAACTTTGGGTGCAACAAGGCAGGTGATGCTGGGAATGCCATGCTAGGTCAGCTAGTGCATGGCCCTTGCACAGCATTAGCAAGCATGATGATGTTGCGCCATCCTAAGGCTGCTCTGAAACAAGCAGTCTGGTCACATGAGCAATCATGCACACCCAATGGGTAAGTATAGTTGCCCCGACAAGCCCCAAACACATTGCATCAGACAGTTGACCAAAGCATGGCGGCTCTTGTTGACAATGAGCAAGTAGCATTTTTTGAGATGGCACAAGGAATCTATAGCTCCAGGGCACCACATCAGTTGGGGAAAAAGCTTGCGCCACATGCAGACCTCAGCTTCAGATTGATCGCTTGCATACGTCCTATCCACAGAAGCAACAAGATCATCATGCAAGTGTCAGGCAACATGGCTACCTGCCGACTCACCTGAATTTGCACTTGTGCAAAGCTCCTGACAGGCCGGCAGGGGAAGTGGTCCGTAGCTGTCCCAGCAATCTGCAATGCAGCGTGTGCCACAAGCTGAGAGCACTGCACATCTGCCCTGATCAGCTCATCTTGTAGCAGCTGGTGCAGAGCATCTCCTTGCAGGTGCTCCAGTCTGACCATCATGAGCAGGTTGAACAGCAGGCCAGGGCTGCCTGCAGGCTGCCCTGCCCTCCACTGCTTTATGGCCCTGAAGACTGGCATCTGCAGCACATAGGGTGCTGTCAGGTGCTTCTGAATGAAGGCCATGTGCAGACGCACCCAGCCTGGACATCACGCGGCAGCTGGCTGCTGTGCTGTTGGCATTGTTTGTCATTTGAGGGGGAAATATTCGAAATGCTCATTGCTTGCCTGCTGGCCTTGACTGATGGCGACTGCAGCAGAGTGAGCCTCAGGACTATACAACCCTGGAACACAGCATGTCTGCAACATGAGTCTGTGAGTTCTCCTGCGAAGAGGATGCATTGTGCACATTAACATGCAAGGACATGTGAACAGCCTGCCTGTCCATTGCTTGGCTGTCCTGGGGCAGATACGTGAGACAAGGTCCCTGTGTCAAACTTTTTGCAATCAGGACCTCAGTCAGCAGATCTATGTGTTTCAGAGGCTGCTCAGCAGCACACTAACATGGTCTGCAGTGTTCACGGAGGTGTGTTAGCAAGACGATGCTGAGCAGGCAGCACAATATTACAAAAAATGCACCTCAGAGCTCAGCTCCAGGTTGTCATCTGTGAGGATCTGCACCAGCGCCGTCTGACTCAGGCTGGTCAAGCCTACTCTGTTGGGCAGCTGGCCATCGAACTGCACCACCTTCTCAAAGTGATGCCGCAAAAAGTCCCGTGCTAGGCTGTCCAGTTGAGTGCAAGTGTACTTGTCTGCCCTACAACCATTTCCAAAGATTGTTGGCGTCATCTTCAGACCTCACTGACATGCTGAAATTGAGGGAGATGGCGTGTATCAGGATGCAGCAGGTATGAGGCATGCTTCATTGAGAATCCATGTGGCTTCAGCGTCATCATTCAAGGACATGGCACGCCATGACAAGCAATGCTATGGCATGTGGTAGCATGGGATGCTGCAGCAGGTATGAGGTATGCTGTGTTGAGAATCTATGTGGCATCAGCGTCATCATTCAAGGACATGGCACACCACAAGACACACACCAGCATATAAACTGTACAGCATGAGGCTACCAGCACAGTGCCAGCATTCTTACAGCAGAAGGATCTCCAGCACATTGAATGCATCCATTTCCTTTTCCAGCCAAATGGCACAGGCATCCTTTACAGGGATGACTTGGAGCCGGTCACTGATACGCAGTACATCCTCAACATTGTCCTTGTTGAACAGAATCTGCAGACAGAAAGACGTATGAGCATGATACATAAGAGGGAACATGCATGTGGGTTACAGGGATGCCGGCAATTGTACCTCTTGCAAGTAGATACCATGCAGCAGAAGCTCAAGAGCATCTCCTCCAACATCCTCAGGCAGGCTCAAGACAGTCTGGTTAGTCTCTGCATAGTCACCTGTTTTGCAGCAGTCCAACTTGTTGGTTGTTGCGCTATAGCAAATTCACAAAGCAGCAGTAGTTTGCACAGGTGTACCTTGAAAGATTTTGCAGAAATACTCGCTCCAGCTGGCTAGTTCAAGCCTGCTGGCTGGAAAGCGACGTCCATCAGCAGCGACTAGCGTGATGTCCCACAGCAAGCTGTTGCCTGAGGTGTTTTGCCACAGTTCAAACTTTCTTCTGGAGACATCACTGGGCCCGTCCAACACGGGAAAAGGTATCAGGTCATCTGCCGATGTGAGATCGATATCGTCGCTCATGGCTCTTTAAGCCCAGGCAAGCTATGTCTGTCTCCTTCCCTCATAGCTCTTTGCTTTAGCACGCTTGAGACATTATTGTGACAACAGGACGCAGAAATAGCTTAGCCAGTCATTGATTTGCTCACTGTTCAACGCTGACATTGCAGTGACCGGCTGATGTCGAAGTCCGTGGCATGTACCGATTCGACGCTTATATGTTGTGGAGTTGTAAAAAGCCAACGTGCATGACTGGTTTCGGAGCAGGCCGACACACTTTCTTTCTGCCGTACTAACAGCAGCAATGCTTGTCATCACCTCTCGTGATTTTGTCAGTCATTGGGCATAATCGTGACCCATGGAGGTCAACACGACATCAGCACCAAAGGTCCACTACCTCACTTGGCATTGGTCTGGCAACTGAGTCAGCGGTGCATATGCATTCTTGAAACTACTAATTGTTGATTCATACATAAAACTTGTGCGGCATGAAGCATAAGTCAGATTACCTCTGGAAAGGAAGTGTTTCGCAGGTTGATGGTTACTGTCCGTGATGTTACAAGTAATACTCGACAGCAACAGCATGACTCAAATGACACAGCCGCAATGACAGCCTGTATACTACAGATAGACACAATCCGGATTGTCTAGACATAAAACATGGTAATGAATCAGGATGTCTGTCGACACAGCAGTCCGTGTCTACCCCTGTCAAGTACTGTTCGTCTGAAGACATGTTCATCTGAGAGACCTGACACTTGCAAATTAGCAGAGTCAGAAAGAGATGGCATAACAAATGCCACATTAAAGCACCAATAGCAAAGTGAAAGCTGTCTGGGACTTGCACACAAAGCACAAAAGAATACAGCCATGCTTAAGCCAAGTAGCAGAACAAGCCGGTGTCAAAGGAACAATCATTCAAGCCGCAGTTTCAAATATTCAAGGGACCTTCAAGAAATGTCAAAGACAATGTGAAATCAAGAAACCAAATTGCAAAAAAAACACCGCTGCATAAATTGACCATCTGGCACACAAACCAAAGTGTACAGCAGCATGCATATTGCATCATGTGTCAAAGTCATGAAAGCAACAATGAATACAGGAAAGACTATTTATAATGCCAATCTCCTGGACAAATGACTCAATCTCACAAGCCCTTTGCAGTTGTGTGTGAAACAGACTCTGGGTTGTCATGCCATGCTGCCTTGTCTCAGTACCACACAAGATGGGTGCAAGCACTGCTGATACTCCCGGTGGTTTTCCATGCGTTCAGTAATCTACACAATCTTGGGCTGCCATGTCATTGCAACATGGCATACACCGGCATCTGGGCTACATACGTTGGCTTTCCTTTTCTTTTTCTTTTCATGTCCTGAGCGCGTGCCTGAAATTATTGTCCCCGGGAGTGCTGCTCCAGCGTTTCTGTGTGCCAATGGCAATAGGCCGAGGACTGTCACTGTGCACGGAGTCTGTCCATGTGTACGGGGTCTGTGCTCAAGACCACAGACTGGTGAGATGTTCTGCCTGCATGTTTGTCAGCAGTCCACCCTCTGATGGGAAAGCAGCCAAAGTCCGGTCCACAACCTTTGCAGTTGCGTCTGGCTTGGACTGCAGATTGACCTTCACAAAAGGCCATCGCCTTTGCTCGGCACACCGTTGTTCTTCAGCACCATCGCCTGCAGAAAGCAAGACCAGTGTGAATGGGCACAGCTGAGATTTCATCCCAAACAGTGTCAACCAGCAGGCATGGTGTAGAGCACAGCCATGATACAAAGGCACAACAGACTTGCGCTCAGCGGCAAGAATGGCTGACATTAGCAACACGCAAGAGCATCTTGAACATGCATGAAAGTGCCGTCAAGAAGTAATCCTACCTATGGCAACATAGTTGCAGTCACTACCAAAGCGTTCTGCGATGAGGTCAAAACAATGTGCCTTGCCCTCATTACGAGCGCTGTACACCGCTGCAAGAACAGATGCCATCTGTCAGGACATGCTGGTAATGATAACACACAGTTAAACAGTACTGAGCAGTGACAGAAAACAATGCACTGGCTGTTATAGAATGTACAGTGAAAATTTGACAACAGATGCACACAAGGCTACAGACCACAGATGTGCATGCATTCTGCAAAGTTTGCTTGGTCAGCACCTGATTATGCAACCTAGCATCCGTCCAAGTCTGCAATTCATGCAGATGAAGCAAAGCATCAGAAACTCAGCAATGACAGCAGGAACAGGTCTCCTTACATGTTGCTTTGAAATGCTCCGTCCAGCTTGAAAAGCAAGAGCTTCCCCAATGTGGGGACAAGCTGGCCTGTCGTGACTAGCACATTGACAACATCTGCATTGTCATCTGTGTCCATCCAGTTACCTGCAAAGCAGTTGATGTAAGCCTCAACAATGGCACCACAAGTACTGTCGTGAATGCATTCCCATTGAAATGCATTCCCGTTGACAGCGACAACAGACAAGCTTTAAAAATGATGCAAAACTCAAGGAAACAAGACAGACACCCAGAAAACCTGGGATGAGCAGTAGCATGAGGGTAACATGCATGTGAGAGCAGACAATGCAGCATAAGAACTGTGAAAGAGACTGAAGCTGCAGATGTGCTTCAAAAACAGCTTGAAACAAGGGCTTGTCTTGACCAGTGTGATGCAAGCAGGCCAGGCCATGCCCAATGAAAGACTTACTGGGTCCTCCAGATGTCTTTTGCATCAGCTTGCTCAACTTTTGGTCCATCATGGTATGCCCAAAAGCATCACCACATGCAGACTGCCAGCTACTGGTGCTGCTGCCGCTAGCATTACGCTGCAGCATGTCCCCAGCGTCAGCACCAGACTTGGCACTGGCAGTGACTTGCTGCAGCAGCTTGGCGCCATGGGTGAGCCACCCCTTGGTCAGCTTGTCTGTGGCGTTGTACAACCAGTTCCAGTTAGAGGCTTCTAGAGAGTTCTTGGCTAGTGGCTTGATGCCCTGGCCATACAGCTGAGCAATGCGCCGGAACCTGCGTGGTAGTAACTAAATGAGTGGTGCACAGCGGGGGTGGGGAGCGGGGGCAGGGTAGCCTCATGATGATCATGCAAGCGTAATCCTGAGAGCCAATGCTGCCCGCAGCAGTAGGGCATCAGACTGAGCCCCACAACAATGTCAACAAACATTATCACAATCACCCAAAGGAGGAAAGATCCAACTGTACAGGCAGGTGTAAGCACTGAGAGGACTGGCTACAAAGACTAGGGCCTCAGCTTGCAAAGCACAACAAGCTGTAGCAAGAACGACTTGACCTTATTGAAGCTGTGCAGTTGTTCACAAGGGAGAGACATTACCTATAAGCCAGCTTGCGCTTGTCATCGTCATTGTCTGGAGCCTGCATCCTGTCTGCATCAAAGTCATATGAACTGAGGTCCTCATGGTCATCCCATTGCTGAAGAGCTGTGGAGGTGGTCTGGTCAAAGTTCTCAATCTGCAGCAGCATGCCAACGTCAAGGGAACTCATTGTTGAACTACATTTTACATATGCTGAATGCGCGGTCTAGGAAGCAGGTGTAAACGAGCTACACAAGTGACATGTTTAAACTGGTGGCAGCAAAAACTACGTAAAAGTTCTGGTACAGAAAAGAGGTGGTTGCAAACAAACCTCTGTAAAGTAGAAATGCTGGTCACATATGTCCAGAATGGACTCTTGCCACTTCTTGCCCATAGACATGGCCTCATTAGCTTTCTGCACAAACAACCAAAACTTGTGCGTTTGTGCGTATAGCATGTGATTACAGCTTGCAGTGCTCTCAAATCACAAGGCGGCATTTGCGCTGTCAGCTTTCTTAACGCATAGGCGTTGTGCTGACCTCTGGTGATTGGTGTGCAGCATATGCACCACTGAGCAAAGAGTGGAACAAGATGAGTGTCTCGTCAAGGTCCCAGACTAGCACGGTTTGTCGCTTTCTGCCAATGGTCATCTCAGACGCTGCGCTGTCTAAGCTGCCTGTCTGGTCAAACTGCTGGAGGCTTTGACGCCATGCTGACTTGGGGCTGTCATGGAGCTGACATGCAGACTTCACATGAGAAGGAGGGGGCGGACACGCTTCTTTGTGGACCGACTGCCTACTTGTCTGTGGCTGGGGTGCCTCCACCCAGTCTGCTGGGTTTACACTGAGGTGAGATGCACCTCGCATGTCTAGAGGAAAGCTGTGAGACCTGTGGTCTAAAGCCTGAGGCTCTTGCCGACCTGAATGCTGCTGTGACTGGTGAGTCCCACACTGGCTAGAATGTGACAAGCAGAAACGACCTGCAGGTGTGCGTTCTGTGGTTTAGCCTGTATGGCCTCAGCGTTTGACACGTAATAAGGCACACGGAGGTGCTTTGCAAACGCTGAGTTTGGTCAGTTAACCGCACCTGCAGCCGACACTGGTAAGCTGCCACCGTAGACCTGCGGCAGTGGAGAAACAAATCGGCACCGTCTTGACAAGTGACACTCCGCTAAACCTGCTACTATGCTTGGAACTATGATGCTGTCGCGGTTCGAATCCTGCCGAGGAGGCAAAAGAAATTGCGGGTCTCACCTGCTGAGTATCAAGATCCACGGCTGCCATATGTTAAGTGGTACACGTACGGACCGTCTTTATTCGCCTTTATCACGCAGCCTAATGCTAACGTGTCTATCAAGCCCTGAATTTGCAACGCTAAAATGCACCTTTCCTTACTCTGACTCTCTCTCAGCTAACGTCGAAATGCGACTTTGGCGGTTTTGGTGAACCTGCATAAGGCGAGCAGCGTATTTACGTTACACGCGCCCCACGTGTCAGCAAGGCGGCCAATCAAATTACGCAAGCCGGATAATCGATATCGAAATTGATTAATACATCGCAACGTGCATGCATAATGCCATCTTCAGCGGCTATGTACAGGCGAAAATGCATGTGCACACTGCCCCTTTAAGGACCCAAGCATATCGGTAGTGCAGCTAGCCTGACTCTGATGACTGCGACTGAAACCACGGCCACAGAACCTCAAGCTTGCAGCAGTCCAATGCATGAATTGTGAGCAAACACATCCTAGCAGGGATAGGCCACACACACAATTACGTATAGATAGACAAGGTTGCTGCATGGACACTAAACAAATGCTGGAGAAAGCAAGCCTGACGTGACAAATGAGCTGGCTGCGAGTCGCGCCATCTGTCTGTGCTTGGGGAGTTCATGAACGATGATGTATATCATGCTTTTCCACCAATTGTATCACATTCATTCAGAAGCACGCAGGGCTACCTGTCTACAGTATATACATCTGCATTGCCTGCAGGTGCATTTAGCGCACAAGGTGCTGCCCAACAGTTTTCACCATCAACAGCAGATTAATTGACATTGCAATTGTGATCACTAACCATGCTGTATGATTTTTATGCTGGAAAGACTGCAGGCAGCGGCGGACGGGGTCCATGTTGCCGCTTGATTGCTCAGATGTGGTTATCATTGCTAACAACAGTGCTGTCGTGCGCAGCATTACTTGCTGAATTCTCAGGCTGTTGACATGTTGACTGGTTGCCTGAAAGCAGCTTGGCTCTTTATTGCACTGCACATCTGCCTCTTCAGATCTGACATTGCTGATGACAGGCTTTCCGGGCTGCTCCCATGATTTATCATTGTAGCAAGCAGTAAAACTGTCGGGATCAGTGTGCACACGCGTACGTGTACATAGACAGTGTCACTGCATGCTACATTGATAATCGTGACACTGTTTATGTGCACACTGATCCCGACAGTTTACCGAGCTTTGCTGAAGAGTGCAGTTTCGGGAATTGGCCATCGGATTCATACAACTAATAAATTATGCAGCATGGTGCCATGTCATGACTGTTGACGTCTGTGAGTGTCTGCGTCAGTGCGTGTGTGCGTTCATTTGTATTCGTGGTCAAGGCTTTGCCCTACTCGGCCTTGTGTTGCGCCTTTTTCGATATCGCCTTTGCATTCTACATATCGCGCTGTGTCTGCTTAGCGCAGTGCCCTATGCACCCCTGCTTGCACAGCTGCCCTGCGCGTGGCCTTGCTTTTCGATACAGCTTTCGTTCAACCTGCGGGTTGTGGCACTCTTCAAGATCTTGTCTGCAGAGCCGCAGACAGGCTTTTCGGTCTGCTGCTCCTACTGCGGTACTCACCAGGCCGCAATCTGGACTCAATATCCCTGGTGTAGGCGACCTTAGCAAGCTTGCAAACGTTGATCTCAGTGACGTGCCAGATGGGAGGTATCGAGAGGTCGAGGTGGGCGTCGTCTGTCATGCAAAATGCCTATGTGCATTTCTACACAAGAGCTCATGCCAGCTGCATACCTGCCGCAAGGCCTTTGACACAGGTAGAATGTTGCAGGCAGTGTCATATGTCAGCAGGAGACGTATGGACCAGGCTGACTTTGACCCATACGAAATAGACACAGATGGTCTTCCGTTAGTGTATAACGAAGAGCGCATTGCTTCCTTCTGGAAAGGAAAGCCAGGTATGTGCTACTAATGCACAGCATTGCTAGCAGTTTCCATGAAAAGCACAGTCTCATGCTGACTCTGCCTGCAGGAGAGCTCACATCTAGGTGGGCACGATTTGCTGCTGTGTCAGGTGAGCAACGGAAAGTTGGTCAATGCTCTTGTCTTTGGTGTTTAGGACCTGAGCTCCATGTCATTACGCACATGTCATTATGCTGCATTGCAAGCTTGCTGTGGCACTTTACATGCAGCGCCTTGGTTGACCAAGCTGGCATATGCCGTGATTCAAGGAAAGCTCGAAGAGCGGCAAGATCAGCTTGCCAGAGAGGCTGTCAATAACATGGAAAAGCTTGGTCCCACATTCATCAAGCTTGGGCAGATTCTGAGCATCAGGTGAAGCGTCTCAACTGTACATCACATGCGCCCTGGTGTACAGCCTGATGCGTATGCTGCAGTGTTCTTGCATGGCAACACGACCATCTGCACGTAGAGCGTGTGTGGTGGGAGTACAAGCACAATGTGCAGAGATACTGCTGCATGTTCTTCTGGCGCCGTGCAGTTCACTAGCTGCATGTGTCTTTTGCGTGCCGTGCCATGCCACCTTGATACAACCTGCTCAGCGGCATTTCATCTGTGTAGTCTGAAGGATAAGACAGCCCTCTCTGCAATCTGCTCAGGCATTCACTCGTCCCTTTGCAGATGAACCATCTTTGTGCATGAGTGTTTGCCAACTTTTGCATTGCTGTGTCGTGTTAGTCTCCAAGCATGAAGGCATAGGCTGACTACATGCACTGTCTGATCAGCTGACGCTTGCAGGCCAGATGTGTTGCCTCCAAGCGTCATGACAGAGCTGTCAAAGCTGCAAGACAACATGCCAACGTTCCCCACCACAGATGCCAGGGCCACTGTTGAGCGAGAACTGGGACAGCCTATCAATGCCATCTTTTCAGAATTCAGTGCGCGGCCTGTTGCGGCTGCATCACTGGCTCAAGTGTACAGAGCTAGGCTGAGGAGCAGTGGGCAAGAAGTTGCTGTCAAAGTGCAGCGGCCTGGTGCGCTGGCCACCATTTCCAAGGTCAGCAGGCTGTAGAAAGGAAAAGAAACGCAAAGAAAAGACTACGCCTTTCGGCGTCAATTTAATGAGAAGCCCAGTATTATACTGGGCTGCCCAGGTCCGCAGGCTGTAGCCTCACTTGTCCGCCCAAAACACATCTTGGTGTCGTTGTACATAGACACCTTAGACAGCACTGTTGAGTACAAAACAGTCTGGTCAGCTGCAGTTGCTGTTGACGTTTGGACACGTGCTGCCTGGCAGACAGCACAGTGCAAACTCTTGTATGCTGGGTTACTTAGCCCGTAAATGCTCACCTGCATGTGTCAAGACTCAGTACAGGGACAAGGGCTTGTGTCATAGGCCCAAATGTTGCTTGCTAACAAGTCACCTACCACCAAAGCTGTTCCATGTTTCAGGATCTGTATGTGATGCGGAGGGCTGTTGGTGTGTATGAGCGCATCATCAGGCGCTTCACTGCTCAGGACACAGACTACCAGCTGCTGCTCAGTACCTTTGCTGAGGGGCTGTATACTGAGATGGACTTCAGAAATGAAGCCTTGAATATGGAGCGCATGACCATGCTGATGGAACAGTCAGAGTTTGGCAGCAGGGATGTCATCATTCCCAAACCAGTCATGGAAAGGACTACCAGGTGGAGAAGCTGAAAATGCGTCGCATGGTTACTGCAGTCTCTCCTATCTGCAGATTTCACTGCGTTCCAACATCCATTTGCTTGGGCTTGCCTTGTTGAAGGCATAATCAAGGCTTGTACAGCTGACTTGTGCAACAACGCCACTACTAGTCAGACAGATCATGTTGAGATGTGACAGATGTGACAGTAGAAGTAGATGCCAACCGCATGCAAACATGCAAGCTGAGACATGCAATTGTCTGCAAGCGACGCTGGTTCGTGCCTGCATACCTTTGGGGTCATGTACAATCTTGCAAGCACATGTGGTCCTGGGCTAGGTAGTTGCTGTCATGCTCACAGACATGCTGGTAAATACGGACATGCACAGCAGTAAGCAAATCGCACTGCACTGGTGTCTGCTGTCAGGCTACACATGAGGGCAGCATGTGATGGATTGCAGACGGGGGGTAGTCATGGATTGGGTGACAGGAGTCAAGCTGGCAGGCTGACTGAAAAGACAGAAGCTTTGCCTTAACACACTGTAAACAACGTTGAGATGAACAGCAATAGTGCCCGGTGTCACACTGTACTTGAGGCAGCATGTGATGGATTGCAGACGGGTGTTAGTCATGGACTGGGTGACTGGAGTGAAGCTGACAGGGCTGCCGCCTGAGGAGATTCGGCGGCTGGTGGCAACAGGCCAGGAGGCCTTCCTTACACAGCTGCTGGAGGTTGGCTTCTTTCATGGGGACCCCCACCCTGGCAATCTACTCAAGGTAACACCCAGGGGGGGGGGGGCTGATGCTCCATGAACTGACACTGCATAACTTGCCTAGTATGCTGCCCTGGCAGATACTTACTGCGCTATGATTAAGCCCACTTTATAGCGTCCGGTTACCGGACTGTATTGTAAAGATGGTACAGTATGTATAAAGAAGGTATACCTAAAGATGGTACTGTATGTGTCGCTTGCTGGCCCAGCTCAACGTAGATTGATGCACGTCTGACTGAAGTGGGCGCTGCTTTGCCTGAGCCAAGCTGCTTCACAACTGATCTCACTACTGCAAGAAGAGTGTATGACACGTGGCAGCAACTCACAGGCTGTCTCGTGTATCGCATGGAGAAGGGTTCAACACTGCTGCTGACATACTACTGCTCATGCATCCATTTTGTACACACGTATGCATGCATGCACGCACGCACGCACGCATGCACACCATTCATCCCATCCCCATGCTGACAGCCCGCTGACATATGCTGCTGATGCGCAAGTTACCCACACAGAAAGGCAAATGAAAGACGGCATGCTGACATGGTCTGCTTTATAGAGATGCGCAAGACAGACTGCTTTGGAGAGACAAGACTTGTCCTGCATGTAGCTAGCTCTTTGTGAGCTGGAAAGCACATTCATCATCATCATCATTATTATTATTATTATTATTACTATTATTATTATTATTATTATTATTGTTCTTACTATTATTATTATCATTATTATGCTGACATGGTAGTGCTGACAGGTGACAGAGGGTCCCCATGCAGGGAAGCTAGCTCTGCTGGATTTTGGGCTGGTGGCTGAAATTCCTGAGGCTGACAGGGAAGCCATGGTGAGCGCCACCATTCATCTGGCCAACAGGGACTGGAATGGGCTCATCAATGACTTCATAGCCCTCCAATTCCTGCCTGCCAACAGCGACAGGGGACTCATCATTCCTGTTATGGACAAGTAGGCTCTCTCGTGCCTCCTATACAGTTCTTCCTGCTTGAGGTTGTTTCAGAGTCTGCTTGGTGTCTTTGATCTTCCATAGGCATGGGAGGTGAAAAAGTCTTCAATTGCCCGGATTGCTCTCTTATGCGTCTGTATATTTCTTTCTGTTGGGGGTTTCTTCAGAGTCTGCCTGGTGTCTGTAATGTTTCATAGACGTGGGAGCAGGAAAGTCTTCAAGTGCCCCGGTCGCTAGCCCATGAACTGGAAAAAACCACAATGCCACAATGCAACATTTTCTTTGTGGACATCAGACTTGAGATGCCCTCTCACATCTTCAAGAGCTGTTTCATCTTTTGACACACATGAGAAGACATGCCAGTACAGCATGATGCTGTCACTTGCTCTGTCTCCACATCTGCAATAACATATACTGTATGCCCATGTAAATTTCCTGTGTAGGGTGCTGGGGCCATATCTGAAAGGAGGTGGGGCAAAGTCTCTGGACTTCCAGAGCCTGTCACAAGACCTGATACGCACCAGCATGCAGATTCCCTTCAGTGTGCCTCCCTACATGTCC
>JAABUP010003410.1_pt1 | contig 28111 bp, 39 predicted proteins | sample 5559201 | NCBI WGS metagenome assembly JAABUP01 (sample SAMN10711887, study PRJNA513373) | rock metagenome | isolation source: Antarctica rocks | place: Antarctica | reverse complement strand
GTGATGTTTACACAAATCATCTTACCCAGTTGTATGTGTTGCCTGCTAGCTTGCTCTACATTCACTGAATGAGTCTGTGTTCTGCGTGTGCAGACCATTCTGTGTATGCGCGTGGCCATCAGCAATCATCACCAAGTCCTTTGTGGCATGTCAACTGGAGGACAACTGCATAGTGCAAGGAGAGGAACCCCCTGAGATGTGGCTCAGCGTTGCTGTAAGCTTACTTTCTCTGCATTGTATCACACAAACCATGCACTCTGCCTTGTAGATTGCATTGGCATTGTCTTCCATTTCATTATTCAGGGTCAGAATGTCATACCTGCACATTGCCTTCCAAAAGCCATCATGGATTGCAAGCTGAGTCATGTGTTTGGTGCTGCACTAGCGTTGCCTCATACGAACTGAAAACCAGACTATGCTGCAGAGGTCACTGCTGTTGAGTCCAGAGCAGAGGTCTGAACTGATCCAGCTGCGGCGCCTGTTCATCTCCAAGCTCAGCTCCATCATTGACCAGCGCAAGGAGATCTACACTCTCTTGACCGTAAGTCACATGCTGGCTGCAGAGCTGCAAGCACTCCATTGCAAAACGTATACAAGAGGACTATGTTCATATCACTCACGTGCTGTTACCTCATGGCTTCTGTGGTTGTGCTGCACAGACTTATGCAAACGTTTCACTGTCAAATTCTTGCATATGGTGCAGCATCAACACAGGATGTGAGCCTTGCGTCCCTAAATAGACAGCAGACTCTTATGATCAGGGTCTGGTGTGTAGGGGTCAGTGCCATCAGCCATTGGGGCTCGCCACACAGCCATCAGGTATCTACAGTCTCATGAGTGTGTGGAGAAGCTCAAGCGCAACATGAGGGAAGAGCATGTACTGAAGCTGGACTGGATCTCTACCTTGTTCAAGCATGTGAGTTTGTCTGCTGCTTGTGTACACAAACCCTCAAAACAAATGCGTCACAGTCACAAATTTAGCGTCGCGCCACTGTGTCTATCTTGTGACATCGCTGCATTTGCTGCTTGCTACATCTTCAGAGTTCTTGTTGCTGGCTGACTTCATGCATGAATGTGTTTCACCATGTGAATGCACAGCTTCTGTTTACGCTTGTCAGTACTACTTGAGCACTGGCTGCTGGGGGCTGACTGGCTTTGGTGTCATTGCAGCTGCTGACCCCTGTCCAAGTGGCAAGGTGCATTGTTCAAGGGTGGCCCTACACCCCTGACACCCTGGCCATATGTTCCTGGGTAGCAGCAGAGGATGGTGATGCAGGAGCCCTTGCAGTGCTCACGGCCCCCACCAGACCTGCGCCCACAGCAGGGGCCAACTGGGCTGGAAACTCTCAAAATGGCTTTGCAGCTGGTGACCTTGGCAGCAGAGGCAGAAGAGGTACTTTGCACTGTACTTGCTGTTATTTGCCTGTCGGTGCTTACGCCGAGTGCCCTTGCTACAGAAGTTTGTGAGGCTGCTTCCAACTGCTGAGTGCATTGCCTGCTGTTCTTAGAAACAGAGAGGCCTTAGGAAGCTTGGATAGGGTTTCAAGCAGAGCCAATATTGCTCATTAATACTTTGCTTTGCAGGATCTGGACCATTGACTGCCAATGCATCAGGTCAGAGTGGGGAAGGTCACTTGACGTCTCTGGCTCAGCTGCCCATGTCGGTTCCATCAAATGATACAACATTTGACTTGGGTCCATCAGCCTCAACTCAACACCACTCTGGCTCCCAGGCTTGGTCTCTCAACGAGCCTGTCTAGGCATAGCGTTTGCTTTGCTGACATGACTAGCAGATAGGTGCAGGTAATTTTATGCAAAGTCATTGTAGGCAGATGCAGCAACCAACTGGCCGTACATAGGGTTTTCATGAAGCATTGCTGCAATTCTGCTCCCACTTTTCTTGTCCCCGTATAAATATATACATATACATGTGCAAACCTGTGGGTGTAAATGCCGTCCTTGCCAGGGATGTGTTTGGATGGTGGGTAGGATAATTTTAACAACTGAGGGAAAGTCTGCATGGGTAGGCTTACCAGGGAGAGGTCAGGGTCATAAAGCCCCATGGTCAGGCACATCAAGCATCAGGGTGTATGCTGCACCCATCTTTTTGCAGCAATCGCTGATAAGCAGCCCTGTGCCTAGTAACCAGCCGTGTTTTGTATAATCACTGATGTGTGCACTGCTGGGGCAGATTGCAACACTATTTTGCTGACACTGCAGTGTCTTGGTGATCACGTTATGCTAATACACATTGTTTTGGTGTCCAAGCAAATTTGCTCATAGCGAAATGTAAACGACATGCTTCTGTGCAGTGGAGTGTGCTGCATCTGCCCTTGATATGGCAATTGAACTTGCAAAATTAGTCAAACATCAAGCACACTGACTTGTCTTGCGAGGATTCGAAGTTGCCTGCACCAAGACCTCGTACCAAGGGACAGCACATGCTGCAGGTCCAGCCAGAATCGCAATGCAGCAACTGCGTCAAGTTGTTCAAGCTGAGTTCAGAAGGCAGCAACTCACGCTGGACAAAGAAGCGCTTGCCCTGGTTGTTGACTATGTAGCCCAAAACTCTTCAGGCCTGGAGCCTATTTACACTCTGATTGACAAGCTTGACACAGGTGACGCAGAAATACGCAGCCTAGCAGCAGCCACTGCGACAGAGCACGCTCCATTTGACGTTGATCTTGATCATTCTTCAGTCTCACCCGCTGCAGTCCGTATGCAGACAACCAATCTCGCATAACTGGTGCAATAGTTGAGGAGGCACTCCAAAAGCTTGATAACGCTCCGGTTGGAGCAGCACTGATACGAGTGTACAACTGCTTTGATGTGCCCAAGGTCAGGTTTGATCACATTAGGCAGAGATTTTATCCTTGGGAAGAGCCACTGTCCATCCATGCAACTGCACAGGTAAGTGAAGTCACACCAGTGTGTCTGAGCACTGATGCGCTGTATCTAGGCTACAACAGTGCTCTGCAGGACAGGTACAGCATGTACCTCGATAGACTGCTGCTGTTGCACCAAAGGTTAAGACGTGACAAAACTTTTTCCAGGCCTGCGTTGGCTCTTTCTGACACTGATGAGCAGAACGCATACTGTCAGGTGAACCGTCAATGTGCACTCTATGGCAACTGCTTCCAGCAGTCTTGCAGAACCGCAGCCATGTTGCTAGTCGTGTTTGTCTTTGGTTGTTTGCCTTTGGCTTTCATTCTGCTTGTTGCTTCCCTAACTCACTACCTTGGAGGATGGCACAGACTGCAGCAGAGCGGAGAAAGTCTTTTCTGAAGCTCTGGCATGTCTGCCTTGCAGTTGACTGATGTCAAGGCCATGCTGGGATGTACAGGTCAGACGAGGTTTCTACTAGGCTGCATCAGCCAGTTGCAGGATGGCACATTCTACCTAGAAGATATGACAGGCTCTTTGCAGCTGGATCTGACAGGCTGTCAGACATCCTCAGGCCTGTACACAGGTAGCTGCTGGAAATACATGAACTCCACTGGATGTGCCATCTTAGGTTCAAAGAGCTCAACCAAGCATGCTTGAACACAGCTCTTTCATCACATCTGTGTGAGACTGCATGCAAGATGACCCATAACTCCACACCTGACATGCCTTTCTGTACATTGTTGCTTCAACAGAAAGATTGCAGATGCAGAAGCATAAGAAGACAGCATGCTATTGACCCCATGATAAAGCAGGAACTGTCCATGATGTATAGAGACTGACACAAGTGTGACACATTTTCATTCCAGCCTACTCCTGCAATGCAGAGAATTGCATTGTTATTGCGGAGGGGGAGCTGGACCACCGTGGCATCTTCAAGGCTATAGCTCTGGGGATGCCGCCGGTTGAGTCCAGAGAAGACTCTCTGGCAGCTACCAAGGCATGTGTCCCTTGCACCTTATGACTTCTTGCATGCTCCACATTTGACCCTTCATTCTTGTAGCACCTACCACAAATCTGTATGCAATCAACAGCCTGTAGGTATGCAGTTGGGCCATCATCATACTTGAGTCGTCAACCACAGTCCACTGCTCCTGCATGGAAATTGCCGATTTACCAGCCTGTCCTGCTTGCTGCCCAAATTCTGACACTCAAAATGCACCTTTGTCCCCTACCAGGGTCTGCAGATGTTTGGTGAGGACACTTTGAAGGCCACAGACTGGATGGCAATTGAACAGGCAGAGCAGGAGGCCCAGGCAGACCGCATGGTGGTCTTGTCCGATGTGTGGCTGGATAGACCCAGTACCCTTGATTATCTCCACACAGTCTTTGCAGGTGAGTGCTGATGCTCTCCAACCCATCTGTACACTGTCTTTGAATGTGGTGTGATGTGCATGCCGATCGTGCTTCTGGCCAGTTTCTGCGTGCATGTATGCTTGCCATGTATGCTTGAATGTCAGAGCTTGCAAATGGCTGCTGCATTGTAGGCTGCATTGTGGGCATGACGCCACACGTACCCTCTTTACGCTGTTGAGGTCGGACTGCAACAGCAAACCTGAAGCTAGTCTGCTGCCCTGCTGACACTGCAGATGCAGTGTCACAGTGCTGCTAGTTGCCTTTATGGTTGCTGAAGGTTTTGATGGGCTGGATACAGTGCCGAGCGCCTTTGTGCTGATGGGCAACTTCCAATCGCAGCCTGCCACCACAGCCAGCACAGACTACACACTCATCAGAGAGCAGTTCAAGAGTCTAGCAAACGTCATATCCCAGTATCAGCGCTTGCAGGTGGGCGATGCATTGCAGTTCACCTCATGTGGCTGCTTATGTCCCTCAGCAGTTAACATCAAGCTAGCCTCTGCTGCTTCACCAGCCTATCTCTGCCACATACAGGAGTTGCATGGCACAGTCCCTTGATCTGTCAGCAGCAACATCACTGCAATGTGCACAATGCTGCTTGGCTTTGGTCAACAGTAGCATGCAGCATCCACAACGCAGCAGAACAGCCCATGGCAGCAACACAAGGACTGTGCGTCAAATCGTTCATTCAGACTTTCTCAGTTTGTTGCATTCATTGTTCATACTCACTCATCTGCTGTCCAATTGTTTGTTCACTCATTCCATTGTTTGTCCATATGTCCGTCCTTCCATCCTTTGATTCATGCATGCAGCTGTTCACCCATTTGTCTATCTGTCCATCCAACCAGCCATTCATTCATTCACCCATTCACTCACTCATTCAGTCACCACCCTTTCATCTTGCAGTGTCTGTCAGCCTGCAGCCCAGCCTCAACAGCCTTCATCCAAGGACTCAGCATTCCTGAGATTTGTCACATGCTACCAGACAAGCAACTACATTTCACTTGCTTGGCAGTGACAGGAGTTCACTTGCAGTGCAATTGTTACTTTTGTTGTTTATACAGGAGGAGAGCAAATTCATATTTGTGCCTGGGCCTGGGGATCCAGGACCTGGCAATGTGCTGCCACGCCCAGCGCTGCCGGCCTACTTCACCTCAGACCTACGCCAGCTCCTACCCACAGCAGTGTTTGCTTCCAATCCTTGTCGAATACGACTGTACACTCAGGAGGTAGTCCTATTCAGGAGTGATCTTCAGAACCACATGCGCAGATTGTGCCTCATCCCACCGACAGGTGAGTTGCGGGTCACTTAGGATGTTTCACTGCCTTTGTTACTCAAGCGTGACTTGCCTGTTGGCAGTGCTTTGGAAATGCATGTTTGATGCCACTGCTTTGCCGCGTATTGTGGACAATCATTTGATGACACAGCTAGAGTTGCAACATAAAAACAACATCTAAGGCTGAAACCAATGTCTAATCAGTGAGCAGCCTAGACTGTCTCTGTTATTGGTCTCAGGTTTGAGCCCCAGATCTGGCCTGGAAAGCATGGTATGACAGGCCAGAAAGCTCAGCTAGACCAACTGACAGGTGAATCTGCTTTGTGCAGGTACTACTGGTCAGCCTGTCTCCTCAGCAGAAGCTCTGTTTGAGCATCTGTGTATGACAGTCTTGCAGCAGTCCCACCTATGCCCGGTTCCACTGGAAAATCAGTCAGTGCATTGGCAGTATGATCATGCGCTACATCTGTACCCAGCGCCAGACTTGGTGGTGCTGGCAGACTCAGCTGCGTCTGCACAATTCACATTCAAGGACAGTGCATGTGTCAATCCGGTAAGCAGCCATCCAAGCTTCATGCCTTGTGCTTCCACAGAGCATGCATGTTGCTGCAACTGAGTGCTGATAATGTAACATGACATATTTGCCAGCATGATGTTGTGGGAAGGACCTGCAGTGACAGTGTCATACTTATTTATGTGATGTTCTTGCAGGGATCTTTTTCCAAGGGGGCATTTGCAGCGTATAATGTGTATGAGCGTGAAGTTGAACTTTCAGAGGTGCCTAATGATGCCATGGAAAATGGCTGACAGCACAACATTGGTTCAAATCAGGCAAACTACAATGATTTTGTAATTATTGTAACTTGTCACATCTGGCTGTGTGAAAATATTTCTTGTGACAGCTGCCTGTGTGAGACAATCACAACGTGCATAGCGCTGCTAGCATCTCACCAAACGATTGAGACAGCAGCTAGCTAGACAGCGCTGCTTAGAATTCTTTGAAGATGATCAGATCATGCACTGCAAAATGCTTCTGTTGGAAGTACTGTAGAACGAGTAGAATGAGCAAGCAGGCTGCAGCCACATGAAACCACGTGCTGCTTTGCAAGCTTGCTGGCGTAAATTTTAGGTCCTGCATGATTTTACCCAAAACCTCACCCACCAGTTGGCAGTTGCTGGGGTTGAAAACCCTAATGCGACCCATACTTGACGGGCATTTGATCAGGGGTTTTAGCTATATGACCGCAGTCCGAATCAGGTATCGGCATCTTTGCGCTTGGGGCAATGTCGCAGTTCATGAGGTCAAACCGAGACGCGACTATTGCTGGTTGAAAACTATTTCCAATCCCCCGCATTCTCTTGCTTCGGCGAGGCTTGCGAATTTCTGAACGCAGGGCCCTTCGGGTGTACCCCTGCAACAAATTAATTTACAACGCAAATCCTCTCACTTCAATCCCAAATTAAGTTGCAGATGGCCAAAATACATGTGTACATGTCTACCGGTATACAGCTGCTATGTACAGCAATCAACTGCAGCACGCACACACACATTCTGCAGCTACGCAACTGATGCGCTGTGCTTCTTGTGTTTTGCACTAGCAGCGTTATGTGATGAATCAAGTGCTGTCAAGTGGCAAAATTCATTGTCGGCCAAATATTCATTCTTCTGGCAGTGCATGGATTGCTTTCAAATCTTAGTTTCAAGCAACTGTCTTACGTACACATATCTGTAAAAGCTTGTACGGCCCAAGCAGGGGCCTGTGCACAACAAACTCACTGTCGTGTCACTGCTGGGGTGCATTGATTCTGTCCTTGACATTCAATTTCTACCAATGACAGGGCGGCACAATGATGCATTCTACATGTCTATCACACCTGTTCTATGCACGCGCAAAAATGCCAAACAGCTTCCATCAATTTTGCAACGTCCGTGCCATCAAGCTCAGATGTGTCAAGCGCTCATGTTCCAAAAGCTGCTGCAACTCTTGCTGGGTGAAGAAGTACATCAAGCCTGTATGCTTGTCAGACCCTGTTCCAGACACAAGGGGTACTATTTTGTCGCCTAGGTCTGCACCAATTTCACCATCTTTTGTCATCTCCAGCAGAACCTGCACCACAGCTGTGAGCTTGAGACTGACTTTGTCAAACAAGCACCAGGCTGAACCATACACAAAATGTAATGTCCAGCTGTGCAATAGCATGCAATCGTCAAGCATGTCTCAGACACAACACGTGCAGTGCCAAATTGTGTGGGCAAGAACATGAAGTTGACTGCCTTCTAAGATTAGCCCCATGCACCTTCTGATGCCGCTACAACACAGATAGGGATGGAGACGATGTAACAACTTGCCTGTCTCAGCTCAGCAGCACGTAGCAGCACGTATGGATAGGCTGCCATTGAAGCCAGTGCACCAAGAACCAAGTCTGGGCCTGTCATCCTGATGACTTGCAAAGGAACATCTCCTTTTATAATAGCATTCAAGCACTGCACCTCCCTACCCAAATCGCACTGGGCATGGTCAATATGGACAGTCACAAGTGCCATGCCACCTTCTATGTTGTCATCTGCTTTCTGAACCTGAATGGCAAGTGCCAGAATTCATGATGCATACAGCAAAACCACGTCCTGTCTAGCAAGTGTGCAGAAGCCAAAAGCTGGTCAACAGATGCATCACTCCTGGAGTTGTCTCTGAAGATCAAGGCAGAAATGTTGAAGCAACCAGCACCTCAGGTGCCCTGTTATGCTGACAAAGATGCTGCTGTCAAGACAGCACTTGTGATACGCCGACAGCACTTGTGATACGCCGACAGCACTTGTGATACGCTGACAGCATTTGTGACACGCTGACAGCACTTGTGATACTCCAACAGCAACTGACCTGAACATCAATGCCTGACACACAGCATGATGCAGCAGAAGCCTGGACCGTAGTCACAAAGTCTGCCATCTGCTGGTCAGCAACCATGTTATAGCTGTCTCCCTGCTGCGCATTTGCCTGGCTGTCACCAGTCACAGCTGGCGCCACCCAAATCTTGACTTCATGAGATGAGCCGTCCTGCTGAAAAGCGGTGTCCTGCTCACCCCATATGCTTGCCAGGGCATTGTTGCCGCACAATGCCAGAGCTCCATCTATGTATTGCTGGCCCAGCGAGTAAAGCTCTTCGAGAAGTGTATCTTCATCCAGGCTGCTGTCATCGCACATGTTGCAGAAAGCTGTATACAACCTGCATGTATACAAATGGCCATTTTTGCAGAGCTAGTGTGTGTGTAGAGGTACTGCTTACACAAAGTCAATGTCTCAGCCAAGGGGGGTGGTAGGTGACACGACACCGATTTTGATGCAGCATGACAAAAACTGCTTCTCAAGGAAAACTAGAGTCAGAGAAGACCAAGCAAAAAGATTCATGCATGCTGATACGGACTGCTTCTTATCAGTGTGTACAGCTGTGGGCAAAGCATCAATCATGCATCAATCAAGCGCACAAGGCAACCTTACCCTGCCAGCTGGTAAAACTGGTACCAGACAAACAGCTCAATGCAGTCACGTTGGATGTCTGGCAGGGAGGTGACCAAGGTAGTGAGCTGAACCTCATCCTCCAACGCTGTATGCAGATCGCTAGACTGCTTCAGAGCCTGCAGGGTGGTTCTGCAAGTCTTGCTGCTGCATGATGAGCTGCTGCACAGTATTCTTTGTGTGTCGTGAATGAATGCTGTCCTGAACCTTTAAAGACATCATGGCTGATTGCAGTCATGGCAAACAGACCCTGTGGATCTCAATACAGGGCAGCACAAATCTGAACGCTAGAAGCTGTTGACTAGCTGACATCTGTGCAAATGGCCTGCTTAGTACACGATCGCAGTAAGGCGGTGTAGCTGTACAGCAGAATGCGCCACCTGCCTGCATTTCTGCTTTGATCAGCCGGTACAGACACAGTTGATGGCCTTACATAGGCCATGTGACTTGGCAAAACAAGGTGAACAGACTGTGCAAATGCTGGTGAAGCAAGTGCACCTGGAACGCCTGTGAACAGCCAGCCATGACAGCTGGGTTTCCACCTAAGGACAGCAGCCGCAGCACTCTGTTTGCTTCCTTAGCTGCAAGTGGCAGAGTGGAGTCTGAGAAGGCCAGCCACCTGAGAGTGGCTGCCCACTGGTTGGGGCCCTTGCCCATCGCCCAGAAGCTCTCCCCCATCACCTGCACCATGCACCGCAGATTTTCTATGGCACAGAGACCACAGCTTTTCATTATTGTGCTTGTACAGATGTGCGCCATGCACAAGGTCAAGCTTCAGGTCAAGCTTGGAGGGAAGACTCGGAAGAAGATTCTGTTTGTGGCATAACATTGTGCATGTACAGATGGTAAGCCTGCAAGCACACATGGCCTGGCTGCAGAGGCATGCGAGCATGTGGGGTGTGTCTGTCAGTGCTGCTGACAAAGACACATGTCCAAAGGCAGATGCAGGTGCCGATGGGATGCATTGAGTGTGACAAAAGCAGCAGCAGCAGCACAATACGTCCTAATGCATTCCCCCTACCACACAATTTGATTGGTTGAAAAGTTGCCAGGATTGTTTGAACCCCTCGTGGGTTCAAATGAAGGACAACTTGGTTGAAACTGTACATACATATTAGAAAGGAAGAGAAAACACAATGTCTTTTGGCGTCAATTTAGTGAGAAGCCAAGTATGACAGCGGGCTGCCCAGGCATATATACATATTACTTTTATGCAAAAAGTGACTGACCTGTTCAACAATATCGTCAAGCTCAGTCTCTCCATTGATGTCTCCCCTAGGCCACCTTGTAAAGCTTTCCCACGCTGACCGGTACACAGCATGGCAATCAGCCATGTCTCGCTGGGTCAGGCTGTGGAAGTAGGAGGCATATGTGATGCGGCGCACATCTTGGCGCATGTGACATGCATATATGGGGACCAGATCATGCTGCTCTGTCTGTATGAGATGCATGACATACTGCTGCAGCAGCTGGTTGACGCTGTCCTGCACGCGCACACAACAGATCACGAAGCTTTCGGGCTCCATCACATGACACCTGATTCAATGTGTTGGTGAGTCCTGCAAAAGTCGGTGCGGCTCTCAAGGGTCTGGCAAAAGGAGCAGCTAGGGGTGACTTGGGCAGCTGTAGATGACTTGATGGCGTTGCAACACATGAACCAAAGGACAACGGCAAGAAGAAGCAGCCCGGAAACACAAGGAGTCATCAAGACTGCCAGATTACAGGCCGGCATCCACAGGTGAGACAAAGTGCTGGAAGTTGTTCAGGATCTTGCAGGACAGTGCTATGCCATGCAACATAATACTTAGTAACAATAGTATACAGGTGTTCCAGTTATTTGTTATTGCCAGGTACCTGATAGGTGTGCCTAAACCCTAGACCTGCGAGCCAACATGCAGACACTAAATTGCACCCAAGGGGTGTGCACTGACAAGGTGCAACATGCTGCCATCATATGGCCTGCCAGGTGGCAGATCAGCATCCTGGCAGGCAGTAGCATGAAAATCTGAAAAACCTCAGAATGTAAGTGTTAAGAATACCTGCTGGGTCTGCACATGCTGAAGGCTTCACAGCTACAGAAAATCTGCACCAGCCACCAAGGCCGCCTCACCTGGAGAGGGAGGTCATCTGACTTGTTCAGCTCCTGACCGACAGGGTCAGTGTCTCCATCCACTTCTTCTTGGGATCTCATGTGCAGCTTGTCTTGGGGGCCAGGAACTTCCACAGGCAGATAGCAGAGGGCAAGTGCCAGGTGCGCCCCCATGCGCAGTCTGGCTGCGCGCTGCTTGTCTACAGTAGCAGACTGAGGGGCACTGTCCTGAGCAGCCTACATGGCAGATGCAGCAGCGTTGGACTGTGTGTCCACAACAGTAGAATAAGGGGCACTGTCATGAATTGCTTGCACCGCAGATGCAATGAGGTTCAGCTGATTGTTAGACTCATTGCGTTGGTTTGATGCATAACAGCTCTATGACATCATGTGCACCCCAGTGATAGAAGCAAACCCACTGTACGGCAGCATGTGATCAGCAGCTGCAGCAGACAGCGTCTCAGTACTCTGGACGCAGCAAGGGGTTTGCTGATTTGCATTTGGCACACCAGCGGCAGCATACTCTGATGCAACATTTGTCCAATTGGATTTTGGGATGGTCAGACCTTGCACACACCACTGACAGCAGCAGCACAGCTATGCAGCAGCTCTGCTATCCGACACATGTCAACCTAGCGAAAACCGTGTGAACAGTTGATGAGCAGCAGCATGCTCCACCCTGCAGCATCAAGAGCTTAGGCCTGGCGCCGCCCTGCTGGATGCAGACCTGATAATCTTCTGCCTCAACAAAACGTGCCAGCAAAGGTGTAAAGTCCTGCTGAATGATGTCCTGCTGCATCTGCCAGTGCTCCATGCCACTGTCTGGCTGGTGCTCAGCAGCTTTGTGAGCTGCCTCCAAGACTGCCTCAAAGCTGTCTGGCAGTGCATCTGTCAACCTGATCAGCAGCAAAACTCCTTATGAGCAGCTCTGTCCACATTTGCAATGCGGTGTTGCTCAGGGACACAAGAGCAGCTTCTGATATGCTACGCCATGAGTCAGCCAACACGCCTGGTACAGGTATAGTCAAGGGCAAGGTGTCACAGCGCGTCTGCACTTGCTCTTGCTCAAAGCTGCAGCAGCAGCAGAGTGGTGGCAAGGATTTGAGGATGCCAAATTGGAACCACAGGATATTGCTAAGGCGGTCATCAGAGCAGCACCTGCTGGGAGGCCAGAAGGCAGTGACGTCATCCAGCACTATGCTGTGCACCTCTTCTTCAGGCTGTGCATGCCTGGTGCTGCCAACTGCATCCAGTCCAGCGCTCAAGGCAGCATGCAAATCAGAGTCGTCCTGGTCCTGGCCTGCAGCTAGCTGCTTGTCTACTTGAGCCTCCAGCCAGCATCTGCTGTGGGCCCACAGGAAGTCTGCCCTTGTCTGGCAGACAGGCAATATTTTGGCGAGGTGACCAGCAAGAGTGGCATACAGTGCTGCTTCATGCCTGCCTGCCATCTCGGAAGACTGGTGATGGCTCTCAGCTGCTGTCTCTGCCACCTGCAGGCGCAGGCACTAGCTGAGCACACTGCATGGTCCAGGGCATTTGATGACTGCTTAGAGAAAAAATCGTATCCAGCCACCAGCCCCGCAATCTTTTCTTTGTTAGGTACAGCCAGCAAACTCGTGTTAGTGAAGCAGCTACAGAACCTGTTTGAATGGCAACAAGCTTTCTGGAACGTAAGGCTGAAATAGACAGCCTTGCTTTTGAGGAAAAAGTCTGCATGATGACAACTTGTCCAGCTAGAGTAATGCTGCTATGACTGGGCATCATCAGCTTCAGTTGTCAGACAGCAACACATTTATAAGAACAAGCATTGAGTATTCATGAGCTCCCCATTGCTTGTTACACTGTTTGGTGCAAGCACACAAGATTGAGACTTTTGAGAAGGTTGTGCATAGGCGCACCTGGTAGCATGCCCACTTCCAGACGATACGCATGGCAGTGTTGCTGCCTGCCTCTATCTCAGCTGCCAGCTGCTCCAGTGCCTTGACGCCCCTTTGCTGCTGAGCAGCTGGGCCTGCATGCAACAGATCAGTCATGATGTATGGGCACCATGTGCATAGGGACAGCCAGAAACAAGACATGCTGTGTCTGTCAGTTGAGAGTTTTTGACCTGGACAGTGTCCACCAAAGGCTGCATGAACAGCCATGAAGCTTTGGTGGGTTTGTTCAGTTTGGCATGGCGCTTGAGGCAGCTGCCTGCATGTGAAGCCGTTCACAACCACTACTGGTCTGATTCAATCTCAGAAGTGTCTTCTAGTAGATCCGAGGCACTGGTCACAAGGAATGAGGTGAACTAGACCCAACATGATATGTTTTGTGATTACAGGGGATGCTAAAGCAGACAGGGCTATGCCCTTGTGCTGCACAGCTATCATAGACACAAGTTTGTACAGCCAGTAGCCCACAGCTATGACCAGAAAGTGCTTTTCTGAGAGAGGTTCCACAAGCCACTGTATGCTTTACTATTTTGTCACTGTATGCTTTACGATTTGTGTGGTCACCTAGGGGTGTGGGTCCATTGGGGCCACCCCCAAGCAAAGAAGCTGCTCTCCATGACTGCCCACAATCCACACATGTCCTTGCTGCCTGGCTGATGCGGCCAGCTTTCACCAGCTCAAACAAGTAGCCATTCAGCGCATCCTCGTCTCTGCTGCTGTCCCTCTTCAGCGCAGCCTTCTGTCTGCAGTAACAACATTGCAAATCAGAAATTTTTGGTGACGGACAACAGCTTTACACAACATGCCACAGAAGATTTCAGACAGACAGGCATAAAGAAAATTCAACAATGTACGATTGCACCACAAGTAAGCTCCACTGGTGGAAATGGGGCAGTGATCAGACAAGACTTCACCAACTGCAGGAGGACTACAGGTTCCTGCAGTTGCCGGCAGCGGTGAAGTCTTACGCCCGGGCAGCGGCCAGCGCGCACGCCACACATGATGACAGTCTATGTCTATATCACTAGATGTCATCAGGTGTGGCGTGCGTGCTGGCCGCGGCCCGGGCTTAGGACTTCACTGTTGCCGGCAACTGCAGGAATCTGTAGTCCTCCTGCAGTTGCTGCTCCTGGGCAAGAGCCCTGGAGAAGCAATCCCTGGAACAACCAGCACCAGGAAATATTAGTCCTGCAACACAGGGGCGACAACTGATTGTGAGGCACCTGGTTGCTGCATCTGGGTCAAGCTCAGTCACCAGTCCAGAGTCGTTGCCCCTGTCCTGCAGGGCAGCCTGGGTGTCTGACCATACTCCGGATTTCTGATGGAACCTTGGACCTGCACTAGCAAGCACCAAGGCATCATGTTGCCTGGCAGCAGCAAGCTGCGGATCCAGTCCTTAAACTTGACTTTTGACTCAGCACAATGGTAAGCACTATCGTGAAGACATGCATATGGCATTACAGTTGAGCCACATGCAATCAGCTATGTGACCGAAAACCTTTCTGAGCACAAAAGGATGCTGAAACGCGTGATTGCTTTTGCGGTGAACTTGCGTGAGGATGAGGTGTGCTGGTCAGAATTGGCACAGCATTCACACGTGGCTCACAGCATACACCTCGCAGATGACTACCTTGGCCTTGCTCGGTAGTGTAATCTAAAGACTGGCTTGCAAGCTCTTCCAGCCATGAGATCACACGCGCACACTGAAGTAGTTTTGCATCATCTGAGATGATGCTTGCAACTGTGTGATGGACCTGCAACACACAGCGTACTCTGAATGAGCTGCAAAGTTGCGAAAGGACATACTTGCAGCATGCACCTGGCACCAACACGCAAAAAATGAGCAATACTTGGTAGGGTGTGCATTGACAACAATCAGCGCCACATAACAGGCATCAATTGTGTCAATTCTGAGGCACAATATGCCCCCAGCAGCTACTATACCCGCAAGCAAACCTTTGCCAGCTGCATGTGTGTGAGTGCAGATGACGTGGAACAATGTTGAGCAGTGCGGTGAGAGCAAGACGTACTGTTGGGACTGAAGTCTGCTGCCCTCCTCTGCCACCAGGGTATGTCTTGTTTGTCCTTGCATACATGTGCAGAAGGAGCGCCCATGTGGCAGCTTCAGCTTCCAGGACACTAGCCTCGGCTTGCAGATGCATCAGCCTTGCTGCTCGGTACTGGTTTTCTAGGCCTTCTGCCCTGCACAGTACAGAGTTTGCACCCTTTGCTATGAAAACAGGGTGTTGCTATCTGACTGACTTCAAGCTACCGCCAGTTGTGACAGTAGAACTGCCAACATTGAGATCTATACTGACCTCAGGTCCCTGCTGTGCTGTGAGCAACTTTGGGCAAATGCCTCCAGGGCATTCTGTATGCTGTTGTCGTCCATGAAGAGTTCCAAGGCCTTGGCAAACTCTTGCTCATCTCTGTCCTGACCTGCTGCCAAAATAAATTGCTTGCGGAGTCGCAGAGCGCCCAGGGCAGTTGCAGGTCATGTGACACGGCGAAGTGACGAGACTGCCTTGAGGTCGATACCTGTTGCTGGCATATGCGCTTGAAGCGGTCCTACTAGAGACATCTGAAACTCCGAAGGTGACGATGGTGGCCTAGAGGAATAAGCCGGGTTTGTGTAGCGCGCGTCGAAATCAGCGGACTGATCTGGATCAGGTGGAGACAGTGGAAGCTGAAACAGGTTGTTTATATACCATTTCTGCATGTTCCACGGCTCTGTGACCGGTGCTCTCACAATTGTAAGCGTTCAGTACTGACTAGTGGCAACGCCTGGGAGTCTCGGTACGAGTACTATCAGAAATAGTGCAAGCGGTTGTGGCTACGCACTTTCGGGGACAACACGAACACGTTTATCCGCTTTTGCTCGCCCGCAAGGGGCCGGATCTGTCTTAATGTGCTGACACACAGTCACTGTGCTGTCCGCAAAGTCTGATCACGCTTACGACAGGTGTGTACGAAATAGACACACCTGAGTTTTCACAGGACTGAACTCGTGTCTGCCCCTGGCAACACTAGCACTGTCTTGAAAGTTGCATAGAAGCGCATTTGCGTTTTGGTCGTGTGAGTTCCGCAATTGAACCGCCTGCAGGGTAGTGCATCCTGCTAGGTTTCTGTCCTGCCTTTAGGGTCGCTTTTGTGTCACGAGTTGGTGACCGGTTGACAAACCCCAGGAAATGCTTCGGGATCACTGGGACTGGAGGTACAATCAGCTTCCTGCTAGGGTCTGTAGGAAGTCACGTTCGGACTTGTGCTGGATGCGCCGTTATTGTCCAAAGCACGCAAATTCTGACCGTTTGATCGACTTGTTTTGGGTAGACTTTGTCAAAACCAGACAGTGTGCGCTGCATTGACATACGACTTCGAGCCGAAAACGATCGGTGTTCATCAAACTTTTTCCGACACAAGCTTCGGCTGTATCCGACAGCAAGGGTTCCTAAAGGTATGCTCACAGCGCAAGCCATTCTACATCTTGAGCAGAACGATACTGTGAACTTATGTACATAAGTTCACAGTGTTGTCGCTGTGGAAGGCGGGGAAGTCAGCCTGTGCACCGATTGCTGTAATAGCGCTACTGTTTGCTCCTGTCGAAGTTGGTGACCCTGGCGTACACATTGGCAGTCTAGTCGCAATGCATGCTGTCATCAACCAGGCTGCCTGGCGATCGTAGCATTTGTCAACTGACGCAGGCGGTTAACATGTCTTCAGCCGGCACCTACTATGAAGTGTTGGGCGTCAAGCACGATGCGTCCACAACCGAGATCATGAATGCATACAACAGCAAGGTTCAGAAGGTACCCTCGCTGGGTGCATTGCGGGGATGACTTCTGAAAACCACATCTGGTACAGCAGCTGACTGATTGTTGTTTGCAGGTTGACGTCGACAAGGATGAGTCAAAGTTGGAGCAATATGGTCTTGCATACGAAACTCTGAGCAATACTCATGCTCGCCAAACATATGACAAGGAGATTCTTGACAGCCGCAAGGGCTCTGATGCCCCACAGACAACCGGTGACGTTCTTAGCAAGGCAGCAGTTGATTCAAAGGGAGCAGCAATGGATCTTAAGGATGCCATCACCAGTGACAATCCTGAGGACCGAGCTCAGCTAATTGGGAAGGCTGTCACTGCCCTAGGACAGAGTCTGGGACAAGGCAAACTGTAAGTACAGGCAGGATCGCTGCATTTGTTGCTGGGCCATACAGTTGTGATGCAGCCAGGCGTTTTAAGAGCCACACTTGTTTTTGCAGATTTGAGGACTATGTTGGTCAGCTGGAAGCTGCAACAGCAGTTGCGGGCCTGTCTGTTGAGAAGGGACGTACACCGGGCATCAAAGACAGGAAGGACATTGCGGCAATTCAGGAGGTTTGTTTACATTTGCTTGCCCTTGCATTTCACTTAGGCGCAGTATGGAGCAAAATGACCTTGGTGTTGTTGTATGGCATGGTAATGCATGGTGTTGATCTGTGTTCTGCATGGTTCACTTTGGAGCTGGCCAAACCTCACTTGTTGTCAAGGGCAAGTTTGTCCTGGCTTAGACAAGGCTTGTCAGTTCCACAAACTGAACGCGTGCTCTCTGGAAGGAACACCTGAGTTTGCCACTCAAAGTGTTTTACATGCAGGAGCGTGAGGCCCATTTGGCTGACCTCATGAAAGCAAAACTTCAGAAGTTTGTTGATGGTGACAAAGAAGGCTTCAGGCAGCAAATCCAGAATGAAGCTGACCGCATTGCAGCTGTGCCTTTTGGTGTGCCCATGCTGGAGGTCATTGGGTGAGTTCCTGAACAAAGCTATACCAGTCTCCCCCTGGCAGAGCACTCATACCTATACCTTGTTCCCCCTTTCTGAGCACATACACTTCATAATTGATTGATGTAATCCACAACATTCAATAGTGCATGACATGTGCATTACAATGAACAGTAAGCTGCGGAAAGGATGTTTGAAACCAAGAGGATGTTGTGGAACACATCCTCCTGGATTCAAATAGTCTCTCTGCAGCTTCATACTGTTCATTGTAATGCACATATCAAGCACTGTTGCGTTTTCTGATCTGTTTGCGTCATGCCTGCGGTTGGGCTGCCCAAGCACTACCCCCAGACTGCTTGGTCGTTGTGATGTTCAACACGGCAGATAGCTGGCCGTCAGTCTGGCTCCACACAGATTAGGCTGAACGTAGCTGAGCCAGGGCAAGATACATGTTTACCATCCCGCGTCAGCAGGCCTGCCATGCATTCACGTGTGTGTGCAGCCAGTCACACATCTGTGTGCAGTCACAAGGTAAACCGTCATCACTGACTGCAATCCACCTTTGTAGGTATGGGTATGAGCTGGGTGCTGAGCCCGTTCTTGGAGCAGGCGTTGCCAAGTGGTTCAAGCGCAAGGGTCACCGCCTCTCCACCAATGTGAGACAACACAAAGCCTGGCTGTACAATGTTGCATGCATCATTGCAAACTTTTGCTCAGACTACCTTGTCAGCTATGCATGCTGTGCCTGGTGTATGCCTGTTGCACTTGTGCTTAAGCTTTGCATGAGAGTGCTTTAAATTGCACGCACCACTTGAGATCTGGTCCTGTCAATCTCTGCACCCTGCAAGCAGGTTTAGCTGCACAGTCTGGCTTCTCATGCTCAACTGCAATGATCATGCGTGTCTATAAGTGACCAGCAACCGTTACAGCCAACAACACTCCCACCTTACTTGTTCTGCAAGACAATGAGGTGCAACATCATATGCGAGTCTGGTGCTGGTGTGTAGGCATCCACGGTTGCAGCTGGTATGAGTGCGTACCTGATCAAGTCAGATCTGAGCAAGCTGAACCCTGCAGAGATGGCCCATTACTTTGAGGACCGCCTAGGCAAGACAGTCACAACTGCCTGGAATCTGAATGTCAAGGATATCGAGCAGACCATTTCTGGAGTGTGCAAGCGGGTATGCTTCCTTATGCCTCCTTGACATTCATGCTGTGTCCATGTGCAGCAGTTGCAGGCATCCTAGTGCCAGCATGCTATTGTATTTGTTATTTTGCATGCAATTGTGTTGACATGCGTTCAGCCTTTACGCTTGCGCTGTATATCATAGCATATTGAGGTGAATGAGGCCTGACATGAGCATAAGCTGCGTCATCAAAAATGATCATGTCTTATGCCATCACCCATTACACACCATCATGATACATTCCTTTCAGGTGGTGAGGAAGCCTGAGGAGGGGGACTACATTGGCCACCTCAGGGCTGAGGCTCTCATGGAGATGGCCCGCATCTTCCAGGTAAATCTCTCATACACCCTGCCTACACGCCGTGTTTCTCTGCTTGTTTCCTGCAGGGGTACATATGTGTTTTGCAAGATATTGCAGGTGCTGTTGTATGCGTCTAGCAAGACAAGATGCTAACGTCATCACAGACTTTGTGAAAACTGCGTTAGACAGCTGCGCTGCACCTTGCTCGCTGCTGTCACGCTGTATTGCTGCATACTTGTTCGCCCTGCCGACCCATGCTGCTACTTTGTGCCTGCTGTCACCTCCCAGACCTAACGGGCATCATGAATCATGGCTGAGCCACACTGTCCCTGATCTCAGGAGGAGGACAGGAAGGAGCTGTCACTGAGGGCTATCATTGGGCTGACTCCAGAGGAGCAGGACAAGGCTGTGGGCGCTGCTGCCAGCGCCGAGGAGCAGTACAAGCAGGCTGGCCATGCTGCAGCTGACCAGGCTGAGGCTGGTGCTGATAAGCTCACACAGCAGGTGGGGTCCAGGGTTCATAATTTTTATGCTCTGCAGTTTTACTTAGCATTCTGGTTGTAACATGCGTGCTGCAAGCAGTCACGGCGGTGTATTTCATGGCATCTTATTGAATATTCATCCTATCACATGTACACTGCATTGCATGTCTTGCCAGCTTGTAGCACAGGGTGTTCACACAGCAGCTAAGAGTACTTGCAGAGTGCCTATACACTGCTTTTGGATCGTCATTGGTAGTGTTTTGTTGGTCACTTGGTGGTCAATGCATGCCCATGTGTCCTTGCACTTCTGAGAGGCCCCTTTGGCATCAGTCCTGCAGCGCTGCTGTACAACATAGTGCATTGAAGTGAGGCACTGACCCTGATCTGCCCCTCATCCCCAGTGCAGATGTGCTGTACAAAATCCATTTGCATGGGTGTCATGCTTCAATGTCTCATCTTGCTTGATGGTGTTGTAGGGCAAGGCTGGTGCCCAGAAGGTTGCTGACAACGCTGTGCCAAAGACACAGCAGTTCAATGAGGAGCAGCTGAAACCTGGAGCTGAGAGGGCCGGTGAGGGCCTGAAGACAGGCGCTGACAGGGCCTCCAAAGGCCTGCAGAATGCAGCTGACCAGGTTTCTCAGCAAGCAGGTAGGAGTTGCCCCAAGCTACTGCATATAATGCTGCATGTGGTCATTATAAATGGTCAGTGGTGGCATGTTGTCAACATACATGCCCAGTGGTAGCGCAGTGGTGTTGTATGGTGAAGTAATGAATGAGCGCGTCAAAAGCTGCAGTATGACATGGCCTGTCACTACAAAGGCTCAGTGCTTAGGTGTGGGGTAAGGGAATCCCTCAACTCTGTGTTTGGACCAGTGCTCCAGCTGTCACACTATCAATCACAACGCTGTACTGAGTCCATTGCAGCTGCTGCAGAACCTGCTTTGTCCATGTTGATGTTGAAATGGTACTGCCCTTGTGCAGAGCCAACTGCCAAGAAATTCACAGAGGGTCAGCTCAAGCCAGCGGCTGACAAGGTAGCGGCTAATGCCAAGCCTACAGCTGACAAATTCAACAATGAGCAGCTGCTCCCAGCAGCAGACAAGATTGCCCAGAATGCCAAGCCCACAGCTGACAAGCTGACAGAGGGCCAGATCAAGCCTGCTGCCCAGAAGATTCATGACGAGGCTGTGCCTCGCACCAAGGACTTCACAGAGGGCACATTGCAGCCTGGTGCCAAGCGGCTGGCAGACAATGCTGAGCCTATGGCAGACAAGCTGATCAAGCAGGGTGTCGAGCCCCTTGCGGATGTAAGCCCTCACCTGCCTCCTGCCTCTGCTCGCACTTCGACCTTACCACCTCTGCCTGGGTGTCATTAATACTTTCAATTGCACATAAGTCTCAGCTGTGAGGTCTCAGGCAGCAGCACACAAGTAACAAGACAATGTAGACTCATGGCAGGACCAGATTGTGCTATTCATGGCTGCTAGGATGATGGACATCAGACAATGGGCTTTACTACGTTTGCTTTGCATGCTGCTTGTGCATGCATATTTGTCAGTGGCAGCTGCACCTGTAGGATGGGCCATTTCAATGTTGCATGGCGGGAGTGTTCAAAACAGTCTGCACAGGAGCACTCCTGACTCTATGCGTGTTTGGATCAAGACTCAGCTCAACTTGACACTTATGCTGTGTCCATCACGTGCTTGATGTGTTGCAATGCAGGCCATTGAGAAGAATGCTGAGCCAATTGCTCATGACATCGCCCAGCAGATCCTGAAGCCTGCTGCAGCAGCAGCAAGCAGCGCTCACCCTGCAGCAGAGCAGTTCACTGAAGAGGGTGTCAAGCCTGCAGCCAAGATCATTGCTGAGAATGTGCAGCCGGTGGCCAAGGGATTCACTGATGACACCCTGCTGCCCACAGCACAGAAGGTATGAACCTGCTCATGTACACAATGACACAGGGCCAGCGTGCCGGTCCTGTGCATGTAGCTCACTATTTGAGCAGTCTGTGAAACCAGTATGTTCCATTGATTGATTGCCTGCCTCAAAACAGTGAGTACAACGCGTACAAATAGTTGGGTCGCCTGCCTCACAGACTGTGCATGGCAAAGTGTATTGCTTTTCAGCTGATAGTATGTGAGCGAGGTAGCAACCTGAGAAGGGAGGTGCAGTCCAGCGGGCTGTTCATGCTCAAAGTTGTGCGTATCAGCAAGTACCATTGCTGCTGCCTGTACAGATGCATGTGCCTAGCAAAATTCACTGTTGCCTTTTGGCAACACCTGCATCTATCTGCAGGTGGCAGACAACGCTGAGCCTATGGCAAAGGAATTCAACGAGCAGCAGTTGCAGCCTGCAGCTGAGTACATTGCCAAGAACTTTGAAAAGGAAGCAAGGAGGCTGGCCAAGGAGGTGGGCCCTCTTGCTGAGGGCCTGCCCAGGGCCATAAGGCGCGCAGTTGAGCTCAACAAGGTGACTGCTTACTTCTTGCTGTACATACCCTCATTTCTGGTCTGCATCTCTGGCCGATAGCTCAGGCTGTGTCTCCCAAGTAGGTGTACATATTTCCTGTGCTCAGCCAGCATGCAGTACATTTACTGTGGGCATTTGTCCTATTGCAATTTGCCTGGCAGGTTTACCTTTGCCACCCCATTGTTGTTACTCTGTTGTACAGAAGACGTGTTGTCTCGGACACGGAGCAGTCCTTGCATCCATGAACTGTGTTGTCTGCTGCTTTCTGTTTGGCGCCTTTGGCGACATGCATGTTCAACAAGGCAGGCTGTGGTCAATGTCTGCACTGTGCATCTTTTAAACATAGGCAGTCATGTGATAGATGTGCAGATGTCTGTAATAAAAGTAGGCCCTTGTTTTATATGTTGACCATGGCAGCGCAAGTGTGATTGTGTCCGGTCTCTTGCATGTGCATGTTGCTGACAGAACACTGGTCATGCAAACATGCAGTGCAGGAGCTATCTGTTTTTGCTGAGTTGCTTCCTCTTGCCAAAAGACCATTTGAACAAGGTCTCATTCTTGATTGTCTGTGTGGTGCAGGTTCCCCCTGAGCTGAAGGAGGACCTCATGCTCATTGCTGACAAGATTGAGCCATACCTGCTGCAAGTGAAGGAGCAGGCTGATAAGATCCCTGAGAAGGCACATGAGCTGGCAGGCAAGATCCAGCCTGCTGCTGAGAAGCTGGGCGACCAGATTGAGCAGGGAGCCTCCAAGGTACTATCTCATGCCCATGCACATGCAAAATCGACAAGGAGCTTCAAGCTGCTTCAAAGGATTGCTGATTTGTTCAGGGCAATTGCGTCAACCATCTTGTAGAAGGCACTTTGTGCCTTGCCTTTGCAAGCATCAGTCAGCCCTGCAGCTTGTATGCAAGACAATCGTTTCAGGGGTCACCTGTGCTGGTACTCAAAATTCTCATTGTACTTGGGAACGAGGCTGCTGTACTGGGCACTGCCCAAACCCTCAGAAGCCTTGCAATCAGGTCTCGTTTGTTGACTGCAGGTGGCAGAGCAGGCTGTGCCTCAGGCAGAGAAGGCTGCCAAGGTCATCAATGAGCAGGCAGACAAGGTTGCAGACAACATCCAGCCCATGGCTGACCAGGCCTCCAAGACCCTTGTGGACAATGCCAAGCAGATCTCTGAGGAAGGCCCAGAGGCTGCCGACAAGGCTCAGGCGAAGGTGGATGAGATTGCATCACAGGTGACATGGCGGCTCACTGATCTCTATGCATGCAGATTCCTCTGGTGCTGTTAAGCCTGCTGAAAGTGCTGCAGCCACTTTTGAAAGTGCTGCAATGTGCATCTCTGCAAAGCTATTGTATGCTTGTGAACAGGTGCATAAACAGGTGTGCCAAAGCAGGCCTGCCCAGAGGCAGTGGACATTCTCGGCGAGTACCTAGAAAGGTTTTGCAGCCCTTATGGAATGTGTGTACTCATGGTGACATGCTTTGCAGGTGGCCAAGCAGGCAAAGCCCCAGGCTGACAAGGCGGCCCAGATCATCACGGGCGCTGCCCAGGGCATCAAGGAGAATGCTGAACCCACAGCCAAGGTATGCTTGCCTTTGCTGCCTCCCTGTAGCTTGCTGCCTTGGCTGTTTGTCATTGCCTGCTGTACACGGGCTCCTGCAGCCTGCTTTAGCAAGCGTCCCATTCTTGTGCACAGTCTGCAAGCCCTCAAGTAGGATCACGAGAGTCTGTTTGTTGTAGATAATGTTTTGGGCACCTGGTGTATGGACATGCGAGATAGCGCTTCTACTTCTGCTGCTGCAACTTGCTGCATTTGCATGAGAGTGTCACATGCAAGGGCCATGCTGACCACAAATTGCATGTCATGCTTTGCTTGACTCCTGACACCCATCATGCTCTGCTACAGAATGTATCAAAGGAGGCAGAGAAGACAGCAGCCAACATTGCAGAGGCTGCGCCAGTGATTGGTGACAGAGTGTCAGACAGGATAGGGCGGGAAGCAGAGCAGCTGGGCAATGAGATCAAGCCTGCAGCTGAGAAGGCAGCCAAGAGGATCAGCAGTGAGGCTGAGCAGCTGGGCAAGGAAGCCAGGCCCATGGCTGACAAGGCTTCAGACAACATTGAGGCGGGAGCCAGGCAGGTTGGCGAGCAGGCGCGGCCTGCTGCTGACAATGCATCTGAGGCCATGAGGAAGACAGCTAATGATGCCTCAGGTGAGACAAAGCATTATTATCGCAGTTGCCAGTCCTGTGTGTTGTGTCTTAAGAACTGGCATTTGGTGGCTATATTCTGTGGCTTGGTGAGATGCAGTACTTTGACTGTGAGATACTGGTCCTCTTTGTTAAGTCGTCAGAGCTTACATTTGTTGTTGCTGGCATCTGTGGCATTTCCCATGCTTGTCAATGCAGCATACCATGAATACGAGGTTTTTCAAAAGTGTGTGATTGCATGGTTGTGTGCTTCCTGCGCTTCGCCACAGGGCACTCGAGGTAGCTCCATGTTGACAAACAGAGTGTGGACGACCTGATATGTGCAAGAGCTTGCTGACATTTTGCTATGCTGCAGAGAATGTGATCAAGCCTGGAGCGCAGCAAGCAGCTGACAAGCTGAATGACACAGCCAAGCAAGTGAGGGACGAGCTGCCAAAGAAGGCTGATGAGGCTTCAGACGCAGTGAAGAAGCAGACCAAGCAGGCAGCTGACCAGGCCAGGGACACTGCCAACAACCCACCTGACCTGCAGGGCAGGGCCAAGAAAGCCACTGACAAGCTTGCACAGCAGTAGATCAGCATTGTCTTTGTGTGGTGTCGTTACTGCAGCAGCAGTTAGTCAGCAAATTGCAGGTGTATAGACAAAATCATGCTTGTGCAGAACATGCACGACTTCCGTTGTGTGTTGCTAGCACTCTTGTGCTCGTTTGGTTTCTTGACTTGTTGGTTGTGCATCTTGAAATGGTATGTAAGCTAACGAATGAGAGTGATACTTCGTTTCTTTGACATAATAGAGCTCACTTACACTGTGCTCTTTTCAACCTGGATGTACATGTGGGCTGTTGCGTCACGTACATTCTAAAGTTGCGGGCAGTCTCTAGCCATTTGGGCGGTCTCAGGCCACACACAAACACATGGGAGAGTAGCGCAGCGATGCACAAAATGTTGTGACAAGAAGTTAGGCGAGGGAAAAAAAAGCTTCGCTGCCTGAAGGGTTCGAACCTTCGCGCGTTTCCGCATACACTTAGCAGGCATACCCCTTAACCACTCGGGCAAAGCAGCTCAAGATGGCGTCTGAGCTGTTTTTTTGAACATATGATCAATTTTTGAGACAAGATTTGGCCGATATTCACAGGGCTTGAGACACTGAACTCCCCAAACTTGCACTCAGTCAACCGAGCAAGCCTGGTACAGCAAGAAAGTCAATGCATGCGTTCTGTATTAACGCCAGGCATGAAGCCTGGTTGTTAGGCTGACTCAGCGAGACAAAGGTGGTGCAAAGCAATCTTTGCCATGCATTCTAAACAAGACGTGCAAATGCACACACAAAACACTGATTCTCATATATGAAGGAGCCTCAGTTTCAATAGCAGCAGGACCAACTGTGTAGTATACCGTATTGGCAGTATTGCTAGTTTGGCAACAACAGGCTTTCTCACCAACAAAAAGTGTCAAGTTTACAAACAATCAAGGCATATAATGTTAGCAGAGCTACTGAGGCTCTGAGGTTATTGCCAAACAATTATTGCAAGGCCCAGGACACCTATGCATTTCAGCTGTCAAAGTGACCGGGACAAGCCTTGATACAAGCTGCGCTGCAGTTCCTCACAGCCACCTGTGCCGCCACTATGATGACAGGCATTTTCTGTTCTCACTCAAAGTGGTACTACTGTAAAGGTGAACTTAAAACTAACCAATATTTACCATGCCTGCCTATATACCTACACTGCAACCACACACGCCGTGAGGTCTTTTTGAGCCAGCCGTCCCTGGCAAGTAAGACAGGGGTACAAGGCCACAAAAGAAGCCCATGGACACCCAGTGGGTGGCCACCTTGCGGATCCCAAAGTAGCATAGGATGAGGTCCAGTTTGCAGTGCAGGGGCAGGCTGCTGGCCCAAATGTCTACTGCTGCCTTGCGCCACAGCTGCACCGGCCCACATGTCCACCTGTGCTGCTGCTTGCGGTACGCAAAGAAGCTGGCTGGTAGCTGCATTGGCATGAACAACAAGTCAGCAAGGTCAAACAAGCATTGCTTGTTGTATTCAGACTTGAACCTGCGCCCAACTGAGCAATGCAGGCATTGGTAATGTAGGCATTTGCCAGGTCGACGTCACTTCTGACATAGGATACTTGCTGTGTCAGATATAGAGGAGTACTCTGTCACTGGTGACCCCACACAATGTCAGATGCAATGGCAGTTCCCCTCGAGCTAATTATGCACCTGTGTGGTTCTCTGCTTGTCCCAGGCAGAGCTCATGCGCAGTCACAGAACAATGCATACATTGCAAGGCATGTGTTGACCTCGTTGAGGCAGGTGACATCACGCAGGTACATGCCCTTCCAGCCAGCCAGGTAGGCACGCAGGGAAAGGTCCATATCCTCAGCAGTGGTACGGCTGTTCCAGCCGCCAACATCCATGATTGTGCGTACCCTCCACACTCCAGCAGTGCCATTGAAGTTGAAGAAGGTTCCAGAGGAGAAGTGTGCGTACTGCTCACACTTGCAGTGGTAGTTCAGCGATATTTCCTGTGCCTGGAACAGCAGTGCAAGATCAGGACGCTTTTCTGGCTGATGTTTGGCATGACAGCATCAAGCTATGCGTTAGTACCAAGCAGAAGAGCATCTAGTTGCAGACATTCCAGAGCAACATACCGTCAGAAGTCAAAATGAGAGAGCTCAGTGCACAGCTGCGTGAGGAATTGCAAGGTGCAAACCAATGTGTTACAGAGTTACAGGCAATATTGTGCCACACCATGCATCACACATTTGATGTGGTATCAGGGACCCAAGCAAGAAGCTGAAGCAACCTTTGTGAGGTATGACTCATCGGCATTTGTGAAAGTCCACCGTGTTTGCACAAAGCCTAGGTGCAGATCAAGCATCAAATGTGGTATGGTCTTCATCTGCATGCACAAAATCAAGTCTGAGGGGCATGCTGTACAACGTGGCTTGCACAGGTACAATGGAGCCTGCCAACATGGATGATTCTACTATGCACTTGCAAAAGGGCACCAGTAATACAGCAGGCCTTGAGGGTGAACCCTCACCATCCAAAGTAAAAGCATGTGTGGGTCATCTGCTTACCAGGAAATCACTGTCTGGCTTGAAGTCAGCGTCGAATATGGCAACAAACTCAAAGTCTTGCAGTCTTTGCAGGCCCTGCAAGCACATTCCTGTTCAGCCCGTGACTCTGAGACATGCAACCACTTCACAGCAGGTCCTGAAGAGTGCCAAGCACATGTGCAAGCACACCATAGCGGTTGCTCTAGAGCTGTGATACCTCTTTCAGGGCGCCTGCCTTGTAGCCAGCTCTATTGGTGCGGCGCAGGACTTCTATATCAAGGCCACGCTCAAGCCATTCCATGAGTTTGTCATCTACCAGCTCTCTGGTCATCCTGTCTGTCCTGTCATCTAACACCTACAGATGCAGATGGGTTTGAGCAGAGCCGAGCACAACACCAGTCTGACTACTTAAGTATGTGCGATTGCTTGCTTTGGGGCTATCAACAACTCAAGCACACTATCTTTTGTGACCATTCAAGAAAGCTCGAGCTGTAGGATTGCCTGTATCTTGAGCCTCTGC
>JAABUP010003408.1_pt1 | contig 28136 bp, 33 predicted proteins | sample 5559201 | NCBI WGS metagenome assembly JAABUP01 (sample SAMN10711887, study PRJNA513373) | rock metagenome | isolation source: Antarctica rocks | place: Antarctica | reverse complement strand
AGAGAAAACACACGGTCCGTGGTCGATCTCGAAACCCTAAGGCCTCGAAACAAATCTTGTTAGAACTGGCGCACCCATACAGAGTCCACCCAAGAAGTAATCATACTCAGCTTGACGCCTGTAAAGTCTCAAAGTGTCTCCCACGGAAGGACCGTGTCAGGTTCAGAAGCGATCCAGTATCTTCAATTACGTGCCTTGTCGCATGTCAGGCGCAAGTACGCATTCCCTGCTCGGGCGCAACTGTAACGCTGAATATGCGACAGTTGCTGTGCCTTTCTTCCATCCGCTAAATCTCCGAGTGGACCCGATCTAACAATCAAATACTTAACGGTACCCATTGAGATGACGGATCTCAACATAATGCGATCTCACGTCAGCCCGTATCCTTCGTTCCGCTCCAGGGCGACACACGATTGTGGGTCCTAATCCACTCGCAAGGACCGTTCGCAAGGATATTCTTAGACAGGCGACGGCTCTCGCTTTCCATATTCTCCGATAGGCTACAATTTTCGAGAATCCTCCCTCATCGCAATGTCGAACCCCACAGTCTCTGATCTGTGGAAACTATTACAGCATAAGCTGAAGCACGCGCAGATGCTGAGAATTCGAAAGAAAAGGCCTCGGCCTCCGTTCTGCTGTATTACCCTTCGGTCGGAGGAGTCAGCCATACATGCAGCTTCTCAAGAGCATCAGAAAGAGACCAAATTGCTGGTGTGCCCTTGTTGTCACACGGCTCATTCTTCTGCCTGACGGCGATTACCACATACGATCATCTCAAAGGCCATCATGTTACGCTCAATCAAGACTTCGGCATCCCTTCTGATATTATTACTTGCGTGGGACTCCAATGCCAGTCCTGCCATTTATTCTCAAAAACCTCCGGCCCTGGCCTTGAGCCCCTTGAGGATGCAAAGAAAATTGTTTTTAGACGGGCTCTTGGATCCTTCCCGCCTTCACGACCATAATGAAATTGAAGACGGTATCAACAGACACAAGCGGTTAGGAAAACGCGTCAGAGATATTGTTCCTATTGCACGTTGCAAGCTTCTCAGCCGGCACCAAATAGCTGTCGTCCTTCCTACCCTAGCAGGGGTAATGGCACTGCAAAATTTCTGGCGGACTATCGCCTTTAATGCCATACGTAGTCATAACGGTCTCAAGCAACCCACAGAGCTGTTTACATTCACGCAAGGGCAAATACAGGCTACATTTTCATGCCTTGGTCAACCTGTATCATGGGATTTCGTACACGATCTTGCGATGAATGCCGTGGGCTCAGTTGGAGAGGGTTGGTTAGATACGTTCGACGCGATATATGAGCAAGAAGTGACTGGTTTCACTGTTTGGGTCAGCTTGAGGGTATTGGACTCGGCATTACGGCCAGGAATTCCCGGCTGAGAATGAGCATAACTGCTAGGGGAGATCGTGGAATGCAAACAGTACGTTAAGAAACAATCCGGCGAGTTTGCTATTCCAACTCTTCCGCGTTGTCTATTAATCTGCCATCTGCGTCACTCGCATTCGGCTCAGTACCTTGGCTGCGGGAAGAGAGCTTTCCGGCAACCTTTGAGACTGCTGTAGCACCACTTCAATGCCGATATGGCCAGGAAAGTGGTCCTTCTGAGAGTAGAGTCCACACGTGTCAACCATAGGGCATCTTCATATGAGCCAGCCTTCCCAACATGCTGAGCCCATAATGATGGAAGACGTGAGCACTCTCCTTGGAATATAGTATCCATCTCGATGAAATCTCTGCATTCTCCAACTCTCATATTGAACGTTGAGACGTCCATCGTCGTAGCGCCGTTAGTGAAAGTACAGTCAGCAAGCACATGATCCAGTGCTTCCTCAGCGGCAAACAGACTGGGACATTCCTCGTGCCAGCACGATTTGATGAAGTCGCCAAGCACCGTATCAAAGGCCGTGGACGAGAAGTCTCCTTTTGTGAGGGCTTCACTAATGGGTGGTCCCTTCAAATGATCTAGTGGCTCACGTCCAGACCTGATAAAGTATATATTAGATCCCAATGCGAATTGCTCTGCTACCGGTCCAGCAACTAGAGCTATGTCCTGCTTGCCTATACCAAGGAGTAGAGCTGCAATCCAGCTCTTGCCCTCGACTTCTTGTCGCATCAAAGTCGCAGATCTTGATGTTCTTTGCCTCATCGATAAGAATATTTGAAGGCCGCATATAGCCGTGAAACAAATTAATCCGGTCAACTCATGAGGCTGCATTGGCTATCTGCTTCGACCAGCGAAAATGCAGCGACTCAGGAACGCTATCCCGTAAAACCACGGTCTTCAGTGTGTCGTCAACGCGCTGTAGAAAGATTGCCTGAGGCTCGAATAGGTATGGCAGACGGACAATCTCAAGAGTGAGCACATCAATTGTGAAGGCTTTTTTAGGCAACAATGAATGGATCTACGAGTAGGACGAGAGCACGTCTGCAGCTTTGAATTTACCAAATTCACCAGGACTACTGGTGGTATGAGACATACGAGGTCTCCAGTATGTGGAAAGTTTCCTAATTATTGAATTGGTTCCGTGTCGAGTTGGAAAAGGAGAAGTGTTAGCTGACTGCCAAGACGCTGAGCCCCCTGGCCTCCTAACCCGTAGAATGGAAGCTCGAGTGGACACTAGACACCCTTTCAACTTTCCAAGGTCGTTTCGAGCAAAAGCTTTGTATGCGACTTTGATTCGCGTAATGGCTTGGAGCAGAATTCATATGGTGAGCGGCTTATCATCTGATTTTATCGTTGAGATATAAGGAAATGTACACTTGAGCAGGCTGACGATCTGAGGGGTGATCAGGTTAGTAAAAATGGCGGTACCCTCGATAGTTCTTACCATGATTGGGAAAGCAGTTTCTCTTCACCGGTAATATTCGACAGAATGAGGCTTTGTCTCAAGGAGTCTTTGGGGAAGAATAATGGTGTTAGGGATTCAATCTATTCTACATATCGCGACAGGCCATTTCTCTACATATTCGAGGCTAGCGCAACTCTGACGACGAGACGGCGACCCATGAAAGCCCAAGGGATAAGTAAGGCAGGCGGATATTGAAACCCGTGGTATGTTGAGCAGGTGAAAAAGTGACAGCCACACCAAAGCACTGCGTCTGAGCACCTCCAATTAAATCTGACTCTCTTGATGGCTTCACGTGAGTTCTTCAGCAACAGTTTCCTGCTCTCCGGCCGTCAAATTGAGATCGAAACCCAGGGAGGCGAAATCCAGGGCGAGGATCAGACCCTGACCAGCATGATCGGATGCAACATACTTATTCAGAACGCGAGGCATTCGAATATGTGTAGGGCCTTGACCGGCTGATGAGGTGCTCTATTTCGAGTTTCTAAATCATTGTATGCAATCATGTATGGGAAATATTCCCCGTAGTGCCGATTATCATGGTGGAAATGGCCACATTCGCCGCACCTCCGCTTCCGACTTTTGAGATTCCAAGCGCTCAACCATGAGTTCCAAGAGTGCCTTGTTTTGTGACCGTTTCTTAGCCCAATCCGATTCTGGAGGTATCCAGCCTTCGGCATCTGTATCAAGATATTTTTGCGCAAACTCCTCTATTTCATGCCACTGCGTATACTCGTACAATTGCCTTTCATGAGAAGCAATTTCTGCGGAAGTAAAATGAACCGAACACGGATCTGAAAAGCCCATCTGTTCCCAACACTCCACGATTCGGATAAGGCAGGTGCGCATAGGGATAATTCCGTCATCCCAAGTGTCTCCGATAAGCGGAAAATACTTTCGTAACGAGTCTGACATCCCCCATGTTGCAGTGTACGCGTCGCGATTGTTCAGGTACGTTGCGATTCGTAGGCTTTTGCGAAGGTAGCCCGGTCCTTCTCAGCCAAAGCTATACTCTTATCGTCGGCATCAAGGTCATCGAAATTCTCAGGCAGCTTCGGATACTCGGGGTTTTCGCAGTACGCCTCTCGAGGGCTCAGAAACACGGGCTACCGAGCTTGTAGAAATAAAGGGGAGATGGAAGTAGATTGCCAGTCGATAAGACAGAGTATTTTGGTGTGATCCTCTTGCGAAACAAATATGTTTCCTATGTACAGGTCCGTATGCCACATGGTTGGCCGTGAACTTCCTAGCAACGGAGGGTACTTCGTCAAGTTTGGCAACAGCTTTTCAGTAGCGTTGAGTATAAAAACGTGATCTTGTACCCCACCGTGCATGAGGGCAATGGAATTTGCAGCTGGGCGGAGACGAGTCCGAGTAACAGACCTCTGTGTCAGGCCTAACCCAAAATTCAAAAGAGTAGGCCCTGCCGACGGTCACAGTCAGCACGGAGTACTAAGAGCAGTAATATTACTCACCAGGGCCTGCATCAATATTAGGGTCCATATCAACTGGAGATTTGCCATCTGTCCACGCTGGACCACATGCGGGCCCCACACCAAACAGGCCGGCTGGATCCACTGATGGGTCTAGCAGAATACGTTCCGAAGCCTTCGAGATAGAGTGCCGGAAGTACAAGCTGCCATATGCAGGAAACCGAATAGCGGAAAACTGATTTTCCAACTGGGTCAAGCTTTTGATAAGATTAAGTCGGTCGGCCTCTGCAATATCATCCCAAACCTTGAAAAGCTGAATGCCAGGAGCTTTCTCCATTATGATGTATTCAGCACCGACCGGATTCGAGGGATCTGCACTCCACGCAAGAACCTTGGGAACAGGTATTGTTGTATGTGCGCTCACTGAATTCCTCCAGAAAGTCAGCTTTGGACAGCCCTTATCACGAGGAAAGATGCCATACCATATTCAAGAACAGCAGCTTCGGAGGCCGTAGAGTATTTGGCTCTTCCTGCATTGGGGCAGGGTATCTTCGCGACCACTTCCATCCCATCTTCTGTAGTCATCAGAAGGGCTTTGCTGAAGCCTCCTTCCATCTTATCGATTTTGCAAACAGAAGCTCCATTTTTTGTGAGAGACGCAACTACGTCACACAATTTTCGGACATCAAAGCTCACGCGCCGCTTGAGGAGTTGCTGCTGCTCATCCACCAAGAATCGGCCGTTGGTGTACTGAAAGAGCAAATCTTCGCTGATCGATTGGCCTTTTCGGCAATGTCAGAAGGCTGTTTCCTCACATTTCGTGAAGGATGCTCACCACGGCATGAGAATGAGAGATTTCTCGACGTCGTCGTTGGAATCTTGCGCTTCCTCCCAAGATTTCGGGCAGTGCCTCCCGCGAACAGAGCTCGCATTGCGTTCTGGTTCGCCTGGAAGGCGATAATGACAAAGTTTGGTCTTGGCAGCACGACAGCATGTTTACATAATCAGGATCCCAAAGTCCGGCGGCTTGGCAACTAAACTATTCTTAGTCGATAGGTAGTGCCTTTGGGGAGTCTGACTGGAGATTGTTACTCATATTACTCGTGGCAATGACGAATCTATCCATTCGTACTTGAATTGCGAAGGTAAAGGCAGTAGAGAAGCTGGAAGATGGTGCTCGTGCTAAAGGCGCCGGACTGGCTGGGTCATAGGTTGGGTCTACATATTCTAGGCGACCCTTCGCTTTGGTGGCTCTTCACAAGCTGCTGCATCGACAATCTTCTGCATCAAACCGCGCTTTCAACGATGCCTACTATTGTTATCGTCACGGTGCCAGAGAGACTGCTTATTACTGGCGTGGAGATGTAAGCGTGCCTAAATTGCGATGGTCTCGACGCTGTTCTCGTTAGGCCTTTTCCATCATACTGTCAGCGCCTATACATCAATTCCGCCAGCATCTTCGGGACAAGATCAAGCGCGTAGAGTGGCAAAACGGCATGTATCATCCGAAGAACGCCTTACGCATAATTACATTTTCCGTCGATGAAGTAGTACAGTTTTGGTTCCAGAACGAAAATAGCAAAAGTGTACGATGGCGGCATAGGGGATGCTTCGTGACCTTACATTCTTGCATTACTTCAGTTTCTTCACTTCAACATTCTTCTAGACATATCCATTCATTCGTCCTACAGAGCAAGGCATAGCTGTTGCTAACAACATGATACTTTCTTTCTTAATCTTGCTTCTTTCGTATCCTCTCCTAAGCATGCAAGTCACCGTAGCTATGTCCTACTATATAGGTAGGGTTATTAGCGGCAGTGTTTGCCAAAACATGCTTCCGGGCGTCTGTTGTCGACCCCCGGGGCGGCGAAGATGGGTCGAGCGTGTCACAGTGTCTAATCTCCTTGTTGGGGACATCGGTGCTGTCTGGAATCACAGAGTAGTTGGTGACCTGTTGAACGGTGGACACGTGATTGCTGGCTGCTCTGGTGTGCCAGCCATAACCCGAGCCGGGCCAATACGAACGTGGAGATTGAGCCCTGATGACTATCACCCCGGAGGATCAACGCACGTTACAGGCGCGAGCTACATCAGTATCCCAAAACAGCTCCCACCTTTGGACACCGATACTCCATGGCTCTATGCCGAAGGGCTTAGAGGATTGGTATGGGGTGGTGGAAACTGGTTTGCAGATAAAGACGGACCTTCTCAATGCAGCCAACTCCATTCAAAGAGGGGTGTAATATCTAAGGATAAGGGAATGGTATGCGCGACAGCGCCGACTCTATGGAAATATCCCGATCTGATCACGGCGAACGGAACCGATTACACAGACAACTCGAAAGGCGATTTGGTCTATCGGAGTGAGGATGGGGAGGTTTTGGATCTGAGTTCGCTTGATGATTAGGGGCTCAACTCTTCGAAAATTTACGCTTGGGTTGTCTAAAGCTTGGATTGGTCTCAGTAAAGTTGGCGGTGCAGTAGAAGGAGTGACCGAATAGGGTAAATACAAGAGAACAAGTCAAATGCTCGCGATGAGCGAAGATGTGAGTGTAAGTAATCCGATGTGTAGTTATGGAAATCGCCCATGGAGTTGCTCAAATTCTGACGTCGTACGAGTAGTTTTACACAACTTCTCGTGTTTGCATTTGCCGGCTGTCGTGATGTCATCGCACAGAGGAAAATCTCAATCTCACAATATGTACTCTATGAATGAGAATATTCCCACGCGTCTCAATTAAGTCACGGATCAGCTTCGGGTTCCTCACTGCTGACCTCTCTGTGAAGCCTCGATCATGGCCAAATCCAAACCCATTGGCCTGAAGTGGCGGTCCAGCACCTTATTCATCGTGAGCACCGTCGGCATTGGCCTGTTCACAGACCTCTTCCTCTATGGCCTTGTCGTACCCATCCTCCCGTTCATCCTGCAGGACCGCATCCACCTACAACCGGATCAGATCCAAAGCCATGTCTCAGGCCTGCTGGCAGCCTATGCAGGTGCTTCCGTCCTTTTCTCCCCTCTTGCTGGGATTCTCGCAGACAGACTGCCTACACGCCAGTTACCTTTTCTGGTCGGCTTGACATCACTTCTCTTGGCTACATTGCTCCTCTTCCTCGGTCAGACTGTTGCCGTCCTGACGGTGGCGCGTGTCCTACAAGGCATCAGTGCCGCAGTGGTCTGGACAATTGGATTGGCGTTGGTGCTCGACACTGTCGGCCCTGAAAACCTGGGAAAGACAATTGGCTCAGTAGGTTGAATCTCCATCATACGTGATAGGAAATAATGTTCATTCTATGGAACAGATATTCGGCTTCATCTCGATCGGTGAATTGGCGGCACCAGTGCTTGGAGGGATAGTCTACAAACAGTCTGGATATGCTGGGGTATTTGGCCTAGGCTTCGCGATCCTGGCTGTGGATTTCATCATGCGAATCCTCATCATCGAGAAGAAGGTCGCCGCACGTTACATGGACACCGAAGCCCACGAGCAGTCAAATGGCCATACGACGGAAGAGCTGGAGAACAATACGGAGGATGGGCCTGAGGATAGCGAGGAGGATCCCCTGATCCGTAAAGAGGAGGAAGATAATTACAAAGTGCCACCCAATCAACCCAGAGCCATTCGATCCTTCCCTATTCTCTACTGCTTGAAGGATCCGAGGCTCCTGACGGCCCTGCTTCTTGCTTTCGTGCAAGCTACACTTCTTGCCACCTTCGACGCTACAATTCCAACAGAGGCTCAAGAACTTTTCGACTTCGACCCCCTCAAAGCTGGTCTTATTTTCGTCGCTCTGATTCTTCCGTACTTGGTACTTGGTCCATTAGCTGGCTGGGCCGTCGATCGCTATGGTGCAAAGCCGGCGGCTGTCCTTGGATTTGGATATATGGCGCCCGCGTTGGTCCTGCTAAGACTGGTGAAACCTGGGGGCAAGACTCAGGTCATTGTCTACTGCGTACTGCTTGCCCTCTGCGGCCTTGGCATGGGCGTCATTGGCTCGCCCTCCATCGTTGAGGCATCATACGTGGTCCAGATGTACGACAAGTCCAATCCAGACTTCTTCGGTGCCAATGGTCCCTACGCACAGCTTTACGGCATAAACTCCATGGTCTTCAGCCTCGGACTCACTGTAGGACCTCTTGTCAGCGGTTTTCTCAAGGACGCCATTGGCTACGGGAACATGAATCTTGTTATCGCTGTCCTCTGCCTGGTGACCGCCATACTGTCCTTCGTCTATATTGGTGGAAAGCCAAGCATGATCAGGAGAAAACAGAGGTAGAGATGTTGGTATAAGCCCCCTCTGCCGATCAAGTAAGAGGACTTCAAGCTGTAAGTCCAAGGACAGCCAGGATTAAAATTGGCGGCGTCATACTCAGGGACGGACCGCGGAAGACAGAGCTTGGACTCCAGCTGGATTTTTATGCGCGCAAAGCGGCGAAAGTTATTCCAACTTCAGCGGCAAAGTATTGTCATAGCGCTGCAGATGACGAAGTCGAGGCCAAGAATAAATCAGTCCAGTCAGTATCGCATGAAGTGAATGATGTAGGGTATGGGGTATATTCACTGCTTGTCCACCGTCACCTTTAGTAAGATTACTATCTGTTGGCAAGACTAGCAAAGCATCTGAACATTTACCTTGCGATGGGCTTTCAGCAAAGTCTTTTCTCAGATGCTTCGGCTTGTTTTCTTCCTACCCTTCGCTCATTGGGTTTAATTCAGGTGCAATCTTCGTCTCAGTGAGTGTAATGCCGATTGTGGAAAGCAAGTATTATTGAACTGCACGCGGTTTGAGCAAGATGATTCTTTTCTTCTGCGTTCTTTCATTTCTCAAAACGGCAACATCATTTACCGCGCTGAGCGCGACAACAAATGGCTCAAATCCCATTTCCTTTCCAGGTCTACCGGAACATCAGTGTGTCAACGAGCCATCATGGTCTGGGATTCGACTTGATCCAATCGCGTGTCGCGACGCCTTCGAGCATGCCCGTGCCGTTGAGGCAACCCATTCCGGGAGGAAGTTCGAATTCCTTCCCAACCTCGCACGGCCTGAGACCAGGTACCAGAGGATGGACACACCGAGACGATATAGTATGGGTGAGCTGCATTGTTTGCGAGACGATTGGTGACCGCGAGTCTCTCGGAACATCGACTGACAGGCAATGTGTTAGGAGGCTGCACAGTTGCCATCGTCCTGCTCAGTTTCTTTGGTCCAGACGACCTACCAGGTCAGCCTCCCGGTCGAACCCGGTACGATCGCAGTGTGACCAGATTTGATACGATCTGGAACGCCGGGCAATTTGTATACGAGGGTTGTATTCAATTCGGGCGACCTCCAGCACCAGGCTGGAACAATGCAGGTAAGACCCAAAAGCCGATGTAGCTGGCCAATTGAATATCTCATGTTTTCTGTAGGCACTCGTCATAGTGTGGGTATCTTCTTCTGGACGACCAATTCCGAAATGGACATTCGCATATCGAATGGGCCTTGGTTCGACGCTACACTCGAGAAGTGGAACACCACAGGACTACTAAGCAATGGTTAGCTACCGACTCGCTGGCAGCGCACTCGAGGCGCTTTAGGGTTCAGTCCCTGCCTGAAAGCGGAATTCCTAAGCGATGGCACCCCTAAGAATCATCGGTTCCGGGGGTAGCTCCGGGCACGTTCGGTCAGACTACTTCGGCACGATGGCCGACGACGCCACTGTAGGCATCAATTGGCCCTTTCTTTGGCATCGATTGCCTCTTATCGCTGCAAGCTAAACGTGGGAAAGGATCGGTCGATTGACAGCTAAGGGAGTTTCCAATCTCAAAGATCTCACCAAGCAGATCGTCTTTTCTACGCCAAAAATCTTGGTGACCGATTACCTCATCTTCAATGAACGTACTATGCGGAACACTCGATCTCTCCCAGTTGCAATCTTCTTGCAAACAATCATAGGATTCGAATGAAAGCTTTTTTGAAACCACTATGGGTGGACATGATAATTCCAATCGATTCCTCGGCAGGATCCGCTCGTCCAAACCCTTCACCTACACCGTCGTCAACTCGGCCGTATTCACAGATGCGTATATCTACGGCCTGATCATTCCGGTCCTGCCATTTGCACTTGTTGAGAGAGTCCATCTTCCCGAGAGCGAAGTTCAAGAATGGATTGGCATCCTATTGGGGGCATACGGCGCCGGCCTCATGGTAGGATCACGTAAGTTATGTACCTTTCCCAGGCTTCTCCCACCTGGACTCCGAAACACGAAGCTCTACATGCGTACTCTTCTGACCCCGCATCATCAGCAATCGCCGGCCTGTTCGCTGATCGCACCAATTCCTGACGAGGGCCATATCTTTGGGGCCTGGTTGCTCTGGCCGTCTCCACCCTAGCCTTTTCAATTGGAAGAACGACATGGGTTCTCTTCGTTGGCCGACTGATACAGGGATTTTCCTCTGCTGCCGTACACACAGTAGGCATGGCAATCCTAGCTGACACAGTCGGTCAAGCGGGCATCGGGTCCGCCATGGGATTCGTCACAATGAACATCGCCTTGGGTGTGGTGTCAGGGCCTACGCTCGGCGGGATCCTATACCACCATTTTGGATATCTAGCCGTATTCGTCTCGGCGTACGCATTGGTTGGGCTGGATTTCTTGCTGAGGGTACTGATGCTGGGGAAAGAGGATCGCGAGAAGGGGAAAAATAACATCAGACGAAATCAAATGGACTACGGGACAGCTTCCAGCAAGCCTTGCAGACCAGCCAGATCACCAAGCACGTCATCCTCGAGCTCCAGCAGCTCACTCCTTTCCTCCACCTCCTCGCCAACATCCTCGCTCCCAAGCCCAGAATCTCGCCATCTCGCCAAGATACAAGCAAAACCCCACCGCCACCCGCTCCTAACCCTCCTCACAACCCCCCGCATGCTAACCGCCATCCTCGGCGACTTCACCCAAGCCACCATCCTCACCTCCCTCGAATCCATCCTCCCCCTCCGCACAAAACTCCTCTTCCACTACAATTCCCAACGCGTCGCTCTTGTCTTCCTCCCCCTCTCGCTCGCCCCCCTCTTCGGCCCCCTCTTCGGCGCTCTAAGCGACCGCATCGGCGCCAAAACAATGGTCTGTACCGGCTTCCTGCTCACCGCCCCGCTCCTCATACTGCTCCGACTCGTGGACCACTACGATGAGAGCCAAGTAGCGCTACTATGCGTGCTGCTGTTTCTGATAGGCATATCACTAAACATGATTCTCACGCCCGTATTCTCCGAAGCGTCATACGTGGTCGACGATCTCGTGGCCACGCAACCGGGGGTATTTGGCGAGAAGGGCGCGTACGCGCAAGCATTTAGGTTGATGAATGTGGCGTATGCGGCTGGGTCGGTGGTGGGGCCGCTGATGGGGGGGTTTTTGGTGGAGAGGATTGGGTGGGAGGGGGTGACATGCGGGATGGGGATTTGGTGTTTGGGGTGTGTGGGGCCTTGTTTTTGGGCGACCGGGGGGAGGAGGACGATGGAGGGGAGGAGTGAGGATGGGGGTGGGGGTGATGAGATATGATTGTTTGGTTGCATTCGTTTGGAGTTCGGAATGAAACTGTGGTAGTAGTCAGAAATCCTCCGGGATTAGGAAAAAAGCTTCGAGTATGGTGCTTGTGGGAAGCTGAATAATGCTCTGACCTTAATAGGTTGTAACGTACGTACAAAAGATGTAACTGCATTGCACCCATCGAATTTTTCTTTCAAACTTTTAACAACCACTCTTCCTTCAAATTCTATCAGCCAGCCCGAAAACGACCGAGGAAAGTGTGTATAGCATAACGAATGAGGTGAGCTCCAGTATAATTCATGATCCATCAATCGCTTTCACCAACCGTGTCAGGAGCAGCCGCAGGCCCCTGAGCAGCAATACGTCCTTTATCAAGCCTGACGAAATAATTCGCATCCTTGACCGCCTCCAGACGATGCGCAATCGTAATGACCGTACTCTCCGTCATCTCCTCACGTAAAATCTGCTGAATCTGCATCGCCGTCTCCATATCGATTGAAGCCGTAGCCTATAAATCCCAATGAGCCTCCAAGATCATTGAGGACGTTCTTCCAAGAATAACCCACCTCGTCAAGAATAACGATAGCGCTTCTTCTCAAGACGGCGCGCGCTAAGCCAACAAGTTGTCTCTGGCCCTGGCTGAGATTCTTCCCGCCGGCGTCCACTTGTGTGTCCAGGGCCCAATTGTGGGTGGCGCAGACGCGTTGGAGGACGTTGGAGCAGGCTCCGTCGCTGTATTCCTGCAATGGGTCGAGGTTTTGGCGCATTGTGCCAGGGAAGAGGACGGGGTCTTGGGCGAGGAACGTCTAGGAAGGTATGTAAGTCAGTCTAGCCGGCAAGTCTATGATCACTTGACAGAGGAGGCAGCAAGTCCAATTTTAGATGACGAGGCTCACCACGCGATTACGCAGAGCTTGCGTGTTCACTTTCGAAATGTCGATGCCGTCAATGAGGATGCGGCCGGATTCTGGTCGGACTGGAAGCGAGTTATTGAGGGCTGAATGCTTGAAATCCTGAGTGCTTGCCATAACTTACTTGTTGCGAGTATAGAGAGCGCCAGAGTACTTTTTCCAGAACCTGAGCACGTCTTTAGGGAGGATCTCTCCCCAGAAAAGGGCGGAGATACTCACCTGTCCGTCCAAGAAGGGCTGTAGTCGAGCCGGCAGGAATGTTTAAAGTCACGTTCGACAAAGACGGGTCGAGATGCGGTGCATATCGCATGGTGACATCCTCGAATATGATATCTCCTTTGTAGGAAGGCCAAGCAGCTGGCGGGTCTATGGAGCCTCGTGGCTCTTGCTCCAAATGCAGCATTTCCACCACCCGCTCCACAGATACAAAACCCATCTGCAACGAACCATACATTCTGCAGAGACCGTGTGTGGAATTGACGACTATCATTGTAGTCAGACCTCAAGCAGTGACAACCTGTGATTGGAAACAATAGAATCCGACTCACATGAGCCAGCTGCTGTTAGAAGGAATGCCGTTAATCCAGGCGAGACGCCCGTGTAGAGCGCCAACAATGTGATGAGAAATGTAGAAGTTGCCGACAGCGATTCGAATCGATACATCAACCAGGCTTGTAAGCTCCTTTCGAATTGTCAGTACCGAGATCAGCATGATTGACAGGTCGATCAATTACCAGTAGAAGTGATCCATCTTTTGGAATGCGTCCGTCACTTCTATCACTCGATCTTGAAATCGGCTTTGAACGGCAAAGGCTGGGACTGGGTTAGCTGCGCCACAGCCATCAAGTCATTGAAAGAAGGCACAAACCTCGAACGGTTGCTAGGCCTTCGACTAGCGCACCGAAGTTTGACATCAGAGGGCTCAAAGACACCATCTAAGCAGCGCTTTGTGAGCCAACAGTATCGAATTAACATGAGGAACCTAAAGCATACCTCTAGGCGTCTTAAGCTCTGTGATGTCGGCAAGAAGCGATTGAATATCATGGCAAAGCTTGCCGTTAGCATGATTGCAACTACAAGGAATACAGGGGTGACTGAAGCGATAATCGAGATCGAGGCAATCCATAATATGAGCAGCCAAGCCATAGCCGAGAATTGCCTGCTAATATTTCCGTCGACAGTGCCAATATCAGACGTCATGCGGTTCATCAGGCGGCCTACAGGTGTAACATCGTAGAAGCGGAACATGGCATGGCTGACGCGGTCCATGATATCTCTAAACATTTGACGGCCTGCAGAATAGATGACTACCAACGTGACACATTCGGAAAGAAATCTTACGATTGGCTGAGCGGCAGCGAGGCATAGAAACCCGAGCAACCAAGGCTTGATATCTGTCTCCGGAGAGGGTAATGTGTCGAAAAGGCCAGAGGCGACAACCTCCGAAGGTCTGTCATATGCTTCACCCCACTCTTTTAAAAACCAGGTTTCACCGACATCGACAAGGCGGCCCAATATTAGCACACAGATGAGAAGAGCCCACCATTTGATCTTGCCCGCTTTTATGTACTCCCAGTAGACAGACGCTTTGACGCCACCGTGTTCTCGTTTCTCGTCTTCGAGAAATTTCTCAGGGACAGCAGCTTTCTCTAGCTCCTCATTACGGATTTTTGCCGAAGCTTCCCCGGATCCTGAAGATTCTGTCCTGGACAAATCATCTAATGGTAGCGAATCACCATCGAGTACATGAGCTCTACCATTGACGATCTCGATCATCTGCACAGCTAGGTGTCGACACAAATCGATACGGTGTGTCACAAGACTGACAGTTCTGTCCTTCATCAGAGGTCCGGCTAAAAGCTTACGAACGATGCTGTTTGCAGTGTCATGGTCCAAAGCGGAGAAGGGATCATCAAGGAGGAGGACTTTCACGTAGTCAGTAGCTTTTCATTATCGTCGCAAACTTACACAGATCAGGAGGTAGGTATACTCACTCGAAGCGCGACTGTACACCGCTCTTGCTAAAGCTACACGAGCTTTTTGCCCTCCTGACAGCCCAATCCCATTCTCTCCAATGTTCGAAAGATCCCCATGCTGGAAAGAAGCGAGGTCTTCGGTAAGAGCACATGCGTCAAGGACCTGCTTGTAACGTATCTCCTCAAATGGCGCCGAGAACAGAATGTTTTCCCTAATGTTCATACTTTGCAGCCAAGGGCTCTGAGCGCAGTATCCGATCACTCCATTCGGGATATTGACCCGGCCTCCCAATCTGTCGAGTTCACCCAGCAAGCCCTGCAACAAAGCTGTCTTTCCGGCCGCGACTTTCCCGCAGATGACGGTCAGACCTACCGGGAAGTTGAGGCTAATGTCTTGAAGGACCGGATGAGGAATTCCTGGCCAAGCGAAAGAAGCGTTTGCTAGAAGGAATGGGGTATCCCTGTTCTCCGACTGGATTACTTTACTCTTGGTTTCCTTGTCTGGCTCGCTCATGAAGTCCTCGATTCGGTCGACGGCGATCTTGGCATTGAGTAAAGTAGTGATCAAATCCGGAATCTCGCGCAGGCTGCCTTCGAGCATTGTAAAGAGCTGTAGCGCTGGAAAGGCGACATCGACACGAAGAGGCTGACCAGCCCAGACCGTGTATGCATAGAAAGCCGCAACTGGAAAAAGCCCGCTGGAGAATGAGTTTATGAACGAGATTGCAGACCGCCAAAGGCTAGTGATAATACGAAGATTTAGCTCATGTTGCCGTGATTCCATAATCTGCTCTTGCCAGAAGTCTTGCCATCCATACCAACGCAGATGGCGGATAGCTTCGACAAACTGGGTGATCTTCTGCAGCTTATCATCGGTCGCCTTTCGGCGAGTCTTTTCCCATCGCAGAAGAATCCGTGTAATTATAGCGTTAAGCGCTTGAGCCACGAAAATCGTCAGTACACCAAGGAGGCAAGACCATCCAATAAGCCGCCATATAAGGATGACTGATAATATGACAGTGAGCGGGATCGTAAATAATCTCCTAAACTCCCAGAACCTTCACATTTGGTATCAGCACTGGCTTTGTCTCACAATAAAAGCCATCTATACCTTTGAGAAACTTCGTACACGTCATTACTGCCCAAGAAATTAGCATAGAGCTAGAGAATTCCACGATTCGAGGCACTCACCGCATGAGATTGAGGATCTTGCCCATTGACGCAGGTTCCTTTACATCCTTTGCTGGCTGATCGGAGCGAAAGACTTTCCTCACTCGGGTACAGAGCCTTTGGAACAGCATTTTAGGACTGATCGTTGGCTCTTTTGCGGCTTTTGGGGAGACATCAAAATCGCCGTTGGCGTGCTCTGTGTGCTCAGGCTTCTTAGGTGCACCAATAATTTTTCGACCCAAAGTCTTTTCGAAAATCATTGTGATCATTTCCCCCCTGGATCTCTCATAACTTCGTCTACTATACCACAAGCCAATTATACTAGATTGTACTGCGACCAGTCGGAGGAGCCATGAGACCAGTGCAAAGGTGGCGGCGTGGCGCAGGGATGAATCAGGACCTTCCATAGCACGGAGGATCTGCTGCAGGAAGATCGGTGTAGTTATTCCTAGGCTTCCGATCAATTGCTATTCTAATCGTCAATACCGATTACGAAGCTTACTAGCTATGCAAGATAAAATTCCAAGTGACGCTATTATAATCAGATCGAGGCCATTAGCGATAAGAAGTCGCTTCACCACCGATCCTTTCATCGTTCTGAATTTTTCGTGCAGAGTCTTATGCTGAAATTCAAGGCTCAAGCTCCAAACATCTTCTTGATTTATCTGCCTCGCAGAGCCTATAGAAATGAGCGATGACATCCATGACACGGTCATGAATTGTAAGAGGGTCAAATTGTCTTCAGGACTGCGCTTCCCCTCGGTCGGGACCTGATATGGTGAGCAAATATCGTCATTCGACAGCTTCGGGTCCCTAAAAGGCATGGAGAGAACAATGAGAATGATTATAAAGGATAGTGCCACCGTGAGTAAGGATGGAATATCTGAGGTACGAACACTCGAGTGCTCTCCGATCAGAAGGGCAACGCTCGTGGCGAAGATGCTGCTGACAGTTGTTAGAACTCCAAACGAAGCAGTACTCGGGCGTTCTATTGTCATGAGAAGTGTAGCTATGGCCTAGCATTTCAGTTAGCGGGCTTCGCTTTTCTATAACAGGGATTAATACCCAAGGTAAAATTGGAATTGAAGCCCTAACAGTGAAGGCAGGGTACAAGGCTGCCACGAGTTGTAGCAGCAGACACAAAGGGATCACAGTCAGTAAAGCGACTGTCGATCGTGTATGATACCTCTTGTTATCTTTGACTAGGTCCACGGTCTGCTCGTCCAGTTCCGTAACGAAAGGCTTCATCCATCTCGGCCGTAAATGCAAGAGGGGCTTTGACGCCCATATTACGAGGACGCTCAATGCTATGATAGCTGGTATGATGGAGCAGATTGGCAACAAGCAATCATTGAGCTGGCTGTGACCAGGTCCGCAAGATATTGGGAATAGATCTTGCCGAGAGTGAGATCCAGGGTAGCCTTGGAAGACAATCTGCCCATCATACCTCATCAGATGTTGAGATATGAGCGGAGCAGAAACGTCTGGCATTATGCGGGCTAGAGCGAGCAAGACGCTGGTCGTCTACAATGCAATTGACCATGGGGCGGCTTTTCATTCAGCAGAAGCTCTTTCGCTGAATGGGCCAGATTCTGATAGATTCATCTGCTGCCTGATCCAGTGATGACGTCTGCTTACATCTTACATTCCAGGCAGTGTCATTAGTGCTCGCATTCGTGGAAATATTTCATGAAGCCCAACGGCCGCTAACGGGGACTAGACTTAGTTTATGGCGGACCGAGCTTTAGCTCAGCCCTACGAACTCAAGCGCCTGCTCGCTTTACCTTACTTTGCCCGGTATTACAAAGGGCTCTTCAGTACACCATCTTCACTGTACCTCAGACATTGGTCAAATGGTAATCCACGCTCTTCCCAAGGACCTCCGAAGGAACCCACTGTTGCCAACGTTGGTTGGTTGAGGGCATTCTTCAACTCGTCATCGATGACTGAAGACGATCACAGAAGTTTTGCCAGAAAGTGCCGAGAAGCTGATACTTGCCAGTTGGATGACAGAGCCCTTCTAGGCTTCTCTTCGTATCCTCAAGTTGTCATACTGGAATGGAAACAAATAAAGAAAACTAGGCCAAAGGGCTGGCCTGAAATTGCGATCGCTATAGCCTGTATTTCATTGACAGCGCTCCTACTTTTGAGTCCAATATGGAAGAGAATGCGGGACAGACTCGACAAAAGGGCCAAGCCGAAGACTCGAGGGCGTAGACAGTTGGGCACATCGAATTTTCGGCAACAATTATTTCTACAGTATTTGAAGAGAGAACGGGCCATGAGAACGGGGGGGCTTTGACAAAGCTTTCAGCAACCGACGGCCGTGTGAGCCATCTGGCTGGCCTCGTTGTGGTCTCTTGTCTATTAGTGACAGCTATACACTTCAGTCTGACTTTCGTCTACGGCGACCTGAACGCTGGAGTATTTACCCACTATCGCAGTGAAGTGCTCGCAAGGAAGACGGTAACCTCTTTCTTTTTGAATCTCATCTGGATTGGACCTTTTTTATTGACCTCGACCCGATTTCTTGTTTCAAATTTCCTTCGTACTGGCGAACTTCTGCTAGTAGCGGAGAAAGCGATAGGGCGAGCTCCAAGGCTCATGGTCCCTATCATTGCCATGACATTACTAGAATACTTCTTCATCGATGCCGGGGCGACGAGATGGCTGGAATACTTACCATCCGTCACATGGTCCACCTGGCCGTATACTGTTGGGTTTACGAACTTCGGGCATTTCTTGAACGAAGTTGTGGGGCTAATTTGTCTAGTCCCGAATGCGGTTCCTATGATTACTTTCAATTACTGTGCAGGCGTACTGTGGACGGTACCGGTTCAGCTCCAAGGATCGCGGCTAAGCATACTTGCCGTGATCGTCATCTGTGAGATCAAGACACCGTGGAAGAGATTTGGATTTTACACTTTTTGCATTGTCAATCATTGGTACGCCGTCTCATGGGGGTCCTATTTCTATTTTGGAATCATGCTCGCCGATTTGGACATCACGTACAAATGGCGACCTTATTTACACGCTCGACTAATAGCTTACTACCCACTTCTCCTTTCATCTCTATGCCTAGGGCTTGGAGGTCTATCAATCGATCTTCTTGCTCAATGGACTGGAGTCGAGTATGTAAAGTACGAATATGCGATGCATCCGGATGTAAATAGCGGTCTCACTATGGCGCAAGCGGTTCATACCGCATATCCCGAGTACTATGTACCGCGATTCAATGGAATCGCCTTTGCCGTTGGCTTGCAAGCCGCAGTAGAGCTGAGTCCAGTCGCCCAGAAGATCGTTTCTCTCAAGCTCCTTCTAAGAATCTTCCCACACACATTCACGATTTATCTTATCCATGGATTCGTCTTTTGGACGCTTGGTTCTTGGTTATGCATCACACTCGCTGTGCATGGTTTGAGTTATTGGTTGAACATACTCCTTGTAGCCTTGTGTTGCTACACAGCGATAGCACTGTCTCTACCGCTACTCACGCCGGTGGTGGAATCTCTGGGAAATACCATCGCAACGGATGTCTGGAAGTTCGCCCACGAAGAGCCAGTGCCGAGGCTGCCAACGTTGCATCCATTTCCATCGAATCTCCTCGAGCGCCACGAGACTCTTTATGACACAAATTCTTCGGAGGACATAGTGATGACTGATACGAAAGAATCAAAAATCTAGATCAGACTTATACGTAAACATGCAAATTGAATACACCTGAGAGGTGACGGATGCAGATACCAGCTTGTTACTCTGTACCAGGAAGTTGAAACTCCAAATGTGTAACGTCGAATGAGCTCGTGGACTTTACTACCTCATTCAAATCCTGTGCCAGGCCTCTAATCATGTGAATTGGATCAGGAGCAAATCTGCTTGAGTAGAATGAACATGTCTACCATCGATCTCAGTAGCGTCATGGTCATTGTACAGATTCCATTGTCCCAAGTTTCTTTTCTTTCCAATGAAATCACACCTGGTTCATGCTACGTTGCTATCACCCAGCTCTTGTGGCCTTTCCGTGTCGATACATATGGTCACTGTTGAAGTTCCTCCTAAGCTATGATTAGTATGGGTCAGACACCTTGCATTAGACCGTCATGAATACCTGTGACGATTGCACCGCCATTTCGACCTTTTACAACGCACAGCTCCGCAACAGCTACCGCTTTTCCCCAAATGCTATACCAGTTTGATATCAAAGGCGGACCCGAGATCTGCACCTTGATTATACAATTCATGTTGGCTATCGATCCTCATCAGCCTGAAGATCAAGACAGTGCGAATGTTCACTAGGGTAGGTTCGATGGGGTCTCACTATCAGCAATAGCGATCGGAAGTGGGACTTGCACAGCAGGGGTCCCCCTACTGCCAAATATTTGAGGAAATTTTCCAGCCGGCATCGCATTCAAGAGCGGCTGGCAATACCTAATATCGGGAGCCCTTGCTCCCGCTCGGGGGGAGGAACATTGCACATCGGGCACGTATTGTGACACTGTCAATCTCAGGTGGCCATTCGCGCCTTGGGAATATCAGTATCCATTACCAGGTTTCCCAATGTTTTAGTAGGAACAAACCTAGACCTGTTACTCTTCCTCCTTGCCGTCCTGGGCCTCTCACGCAAGCGGTGAGTATGTGGACGGCTGAGGATTTCATTTGTAAAGCAGTGGCGATGTCAGAAACAGCATTGCCGTCGTGGGAAAATTCTATGATACACCGTCCGTCGGCTGACTCGACATCAGCAAATATGCCAAACGGTGAGGACGAAAAATATACGCCAGTGCCAGCTCTCAAGGGATTGTTTGCTTATGGCTGATGAACCTGAAGGGAAGCGTCACATTCCAATCAGTCCCGGCGCTACGGTCCCCGAATGTTTCGGGTTGGATTGTTGCTGGGAGCTCAGCATACGCAGCCCTGCAGCTTGCGGGTGGAGGGCTTCCGTAATCTTCGGCGCTACATTGGATGGCAATCTCGTTCTGGGCTGCTGCTGGGTCCAAGACTGGAAGAGGCTGCGAACTTCCGAGGGGAAATGAAGTCCCCGGAGTTGTAGTGGAAGAATCGGGAGATGCGACATCGTATGACACATTCGTCTTCCACAAGGTCAACAGCTGAGGATCGCTTATGACCATTGGCGAAACGATAGAGGCTTGCACAATGGACCCAAGCCACATTAAAAACAGCATGGTTGACTTCGGAAAGCTAGCTGAATGACAGTGCTTCAGGAACAGAGGAGACTACGATTGATGGTCCGTGAGATTTACACCAATAATGCCAAATTACAGTCAATACTGTCAGGTCTCATAATGACGCAGACGAAGGGTGATTTCACGCTCCTAACGCAGTCCCAATCGTACCTAATTAAAATGATGGCGCGAATCGATGCACATATGCGCGAATTCTAGGCGCCTAAGCTTCGTTCTTGGCGTGCGAAAGCATTTTCAACTCGAAAGCAACTCCCCTTTTCGTTCCACTTCGGTCACTTTGGTACTATATCGAGACGAGTGTGTACGATTTCGAAATATCAGAACCGGATTCATGACAACCTCGGAGCTGGGAGAGAAGCTCACGGTGAAGTTGACGGCTTTGTAGGCAATTCAAGCAGTGATTGTAGGACCATCTTCATACAAAGACAGATGGCTGATGTTGTCCTCAGTCAATGGATCACTACCAGACCAACTTGAGTCTGTCTCAGGGTCGTGGACATCGACTCGCATTATCTCGCTATGACGGTGGTTGCCTCCCAATCATGTCTACATTGTTAGGAACACAGCCCGACTTTCATCTTCAATCACGACGTGCACCCTTTCATTGTCCTTGCATCCTGTACACATCATTTCCTCAACTTCACACTTGCCGGTGACGGATATTTCCACACCCACGGTACTCATACCCCAAGGATGGCAGGCAGCGAGTCGTCGTGGGTCGGGAGCATGATACCAACTCTGGCTTCCCTAATATGGCCGTACCAGCACAGAAATGAAAGGCACGAGACTCAGCCAGCAAGGGAAGCAAGCTCGAAAATTCGACAGGTCGACAGGCTGACAGGGAAGAAGAAGGGTACACTAGGATCGGATCGGCTAGCCCGGCTATGCTGATCAATCAATGCTTGGCAGTCCTTCAATTTCCCGCTTTGCCCGAGCTGATGAACCCCTTGTGGTAACATATTGACGTGCACAAGCGGCCGAACCCAGCAGCCTGAAGAGATAGCTTTCCATCTCAATACTTACCTGGTGCACCGGCCTGTCAAATGCCTGTATGATACGCCTCAATGCGTGAAATGCATGACCAAATGACGCATGTCATTCCTGGATGGGCGGGCTCTTATCGTGGTGGCCGACTGAACATCTTCTTCCACAACCATCTGTACGAGTATTTCGCTATCTCTTTGCCAAGCCTACAACATCATTTCCGCCCCTGCCATTGACCCAATTCCTCCCACTCAGACAGCGGCGCTGCTTTCCGTGGTGTCGCTGGTCAGTCTTGGCTGCAGAATCAAGCCTTTGCCAAGCTTCACGCTCCGAATCGCTGCCATCTCCTTCCCCATATACCTTAGCCACAGACGACAATATCATTCTCTTGATTGGGAGCACTGAAGTGCAACGGCAATTTTGCGTTGCCACGTCGCTTGATTTCTTGGTGAGTCCCCGAAGTGTGTGCCTTATCGGTCAACATCACGGTGTTGTAACCCCCTTTGATGGCATCTGGCTTTACAGCGGCCCCACTAAAGGAGAGCGTTGTTCAATATCATCCGATCTTGCATTTCACACGCCAGGTTCATGGAGTCAAGAAAGTATGAGACACCTCATAATACCAGGTGGGCAAAGTCGATAGATGGCGTGTCTTTGCAGAATCTACGTTCAAGCCCAACGGACCCTGACTACCCCGTACGGCCAACTCTACTAGCCATAGGTAATCTGACGTGAGCGTCCGAAGGTCATGTGTACACGTCTGTCCTGCTGATCTGTCACGAGGTTCTCCAGCGCCGGAATATTGATATGGATAGGCGAGGCCAACTAAGGGCATTGTGGAAGGCGATTGGCCTTCGATCGCTTGTGACCGTCAGGGGTGATTGATACCCCACCCCTGTGCCTCTATGCCAGCAAACTCGGAATAAAATTAGCGAATGAAATGATTCGCTCATGTTCCCTACTGCACACTGGACCTGCTCCATTCAAAGTTGATCCTTCTCCATATTCAGATCCTCTTGGCCATTGAACAGATCGACTTGCCCAAAATACGACTGCCTAGCCGAATAGGGAAGGCTGACTTCTGTGTGTCGCGCGCACGTCAGATCTCCCATTGGTTTCTACAATCTGATTCCCTAGATTGGCCGGACCAACAGCAGTCTTTAGAAATGATCGAGGTCATGGCCTCTAGGGGAGGTCTGCTCCCCCACTCGAGGTAGGCGTCGCCGATGTTGGCATTATGGTGACATTGTCTATAAGAAGACCCTCGCCCGACGATAGAATGAAGAGGCATTGATATCTGTTCAATCAGCACAGGTGACAGCCAAGCATTCAATTTATCCCAAAGATTTCATCATCAAGATCTAGCAGTACAGGTCAAGTATGCTTTGGTCATCTTGGTCCATTGCCGGTCTGGCTCTAAATGCTGGCCTCGTCCTAGCAGCAGCAAAGTGAGTACGAATTCAACGCACTTCATCTTCAGCGTTGTCGGTCCTGGCTATCGCCCTTGCTCTGGACCAGGCTCGAGAGCCGTCCCATGTCTAATTATTGCTGACTCTTGAATCATAGGCCTGTCATACCACCATTCCGCTGCGGTTCAGAGGAACCTCCAGCAGAGATCTTAGCGCAGGCGCAGAGCTTCGCCAGCAGCAGCTCTTTGGCTCCAAAGCCTGAGGCACATGCTCCGATCGTCATCAACACCTACTTCCATGTTGTGACCTCAACGTCGAAGCAAGGGTTGTACTCCCAGACGCAGCTCAATAATCAGGTGGGTAATTGAAGCCATGATCCCTCGTTGCAGATGTGGACTTCGCTTGTACTATCAAAAGTTCTGTGGGAGTTGCATGTACCGTTTGCTTTGTGGCTATCGATGAAGTCTCTCGCTCATCCTCGACCTTTCAAACTTCTTCTATATCACGATCTAGTCATCACCAGCACTAGCAGGGCTCGTATCATTATTTATCCTGGATTCATGCTGCTACATCGTCATTCTTTGTGACAGCTGTTTTTGCCGTCATTACTCCAGCCGCTATACAAGTAGCGCCGTTGTGTCGAAAGAAGCTAACAATGTCCCAGCTCTCGGGTCATGAACAAGGCTTACGGGTCTCATGGCATCACGTTCAAGCTCATTAGCACCGACTTCACAACCAACAATGCTTGGGCGACTGGAAACTCTGACGATCAAATGAAACCTGGTACGCTTCGTCGATATGGCTTCCTCCAGTAGTTTCAGGTCATTTCACTTGCAATGAGCAATGTATTAGTGGTCTTTATTGGGTATACACCTAAGGAGATTCACTTACCGCTATTCCCGACTGAGCGAGCAAGGCTGACTTTACTCTTACATACAGCCCTCCGCAAAGGCAGCTACGCCGACCTCAACATGTACTTCCTCTCCGATCTCGGTGGAGGTCTCCTCGGAATCTGCAACTTCCCCGCCGCAGCCGGTGCCACCAAATCCAGCTCGACCTTCATGCAAGATGGCTGCGACGTCCTAGCCGACTCCATCCCCGGCGGCAGCGTACCCAACTACAACCTCGGAGGCTCCGCCCCGCACGAGATTGGCCACTGGTTCGGCCTCTTCCACGTGTTCCAAGGGCAATCGTGCTCCGGAGCTGGAGATTCAGTCGCTGATACGCCAATCCAGAAGGTTGCGACGATTGAATGCCCGTCGAGTCAGGACAGTTGCCCGAATGTGGCGGGGCTGGACAATATCCATAATTATATGGATTATTCTTATGATGTTTGCTATACAACCTTTACCACTGGGCAAGAGACGAGGATGTTCCAGGTGAGTGACCATTGTATCTTTTTCCATACAATTCCTCTGGAATGAAGCGATGCTGATTACTCTATACTGAACAGATGTTTGACATGTATCGAGCCGGGAAGTAAGGGGTCTTTGGCGTATGACCAAGCAGCTCATCGGCTAGATTCATGGGATTTAATTTTGTTTGGAGTGCTCAGTCAAACTTTTTCGCAAAGTGTTGCCTACAATGAGGAACAGAACGTCTAGTAGCTGAGTAGATCTATGAAGAACTCGAGAGTTTCAGCACTAGGCTCTGAGAATGTGATTTCCAACGTAAAGAATGGCAGAATAACCGTTCAATTTGAATTAATAGATCCGTTATATTGGATCATTTCAATGTCATTCATGTCTTGGAGTCTGGAAATTTTAATGTCGCCTTCATAAGGGAATCCCTTCCTATCCGTACGTTTGTCCCTCCTGCGAGCCCGCCAAGCCCGCGGCGCAAACCAAAAAACATAACATTTTCCTGGAGCGTCTGTGTGAAACACAGGAATGCGGCACTAGTTCTAGATATGCACCGCGAAGCATGCCAACTTTCCCGTACTGGAAGCGCTCTGGGCTCATTGGGCATTTGCATGCTACTCGCACCCAAGATTTCACTAAGACGAGGACAGGATCCAGGTTCTTCCTTAGTATGCTATCGATAGCATTGGGCCCTTAGCGTTAGCCCGCTCACAATGCATTGTTATGAGCGCCGACCACTTCCTAGTGGCCAGTGTTACTCTTCGATAGAGAAATTGTCTTGAAGGGCTCTGGCCTGTAGGAGACGATAATTCTAGGGAATGGCACCTCTACGATAGTAAACTTAAAGAATCTGTATCCGTAAGTAATAATTGTTCTAGGCGATAAAATCTCTGGAGAACGCGTCTGCGTAAGTTTTAGTCCGTAAGTTATAATAGTATCAGCGAGAGTTAAGCTAAAAAGATTAAGGTTCGAGGGAAAAATCTTATAGGGAGTAATCCCTCAAAAGGCTGAGATCAGTTTAATATTATACTGCGAAAGGATAACAACCTTAGAGGCGACTACCTAGGAGGGCCTAAACATCTAATTACCGGCACAAGCAGACGGATGGAAGACCTGCGTCCTGACTGAGCATTTGAAAACCCCAAGCGCCGATTAAAGTCCAAGGAATTCTAGCCCTTCAGCTTCTCATTACACGAAATGCACGCCCACGAACTCCGACAAATTATATACGCCAATCCCTGGCATTAAAATTCCCAGGCCGCTAAATGAAGTCCACTTGCATTACCACGTACACAGGGTTTCCAGGAAACATCGCCGAGCAGACTTGTCCCCAGGCGCAGTCTCTCCACATCCTGCGGGCCAGTCTCCGATTTTGCTTGCATATCCTTCAATGAAAAACTACGAAAATAATGTACAGAGATATAGAGAGCCTGACCCATTCTCCTGAAGGTTTATAAGCAAGCTACTGCGGAGCAGCCAACATGTCTTTACATTCATTCACGGAGCAGGTTCATCTGCTTCCTCGGGTCTTGCGCTTCTGTGGACTCTCTTGTTCAACATAGTCGTCATCTACATCTTCCCCTCTGGATCGCTTCTTCCCCACATGATCAGATTCTAGATTCAGTTCCTTCAGTCGGCGATTCGTAGACTTCTCCGTGAATGGCTTTCTTTCCAGGGACGTCTGTGACGTTTGTGGAATGTCGATGCTCGAAGGTTGAGTGTTCGCGCCGGTGCATGAATTCCTCCATTTGCAGTCTTTTAGTGGAGTGTACTCCTCCTTGATGGTGCTATCAAAATGCAAAGGCCTCAGATTGCATCCGTTTCAAGAGTGTACGGCCACTATCGACTTCGTGCGACTTATCAGCGATGCGGACTCTGTCGATACATCTCAAGAAGGGCATGCGCACGTATTCGAAGTATCCATTGCCTCTAAGTTTTTATGCGATGAAGATAGTATGTGATAAGATCTTAACCATGACGGCATTAAGCGTCTCGCTGATACAAAACGTTGGTATAGTTCAGATTCGACCATGTCGAAGAAGATGACATGGCTTTGACGGATAGGGAGCGCAAGCGTATCCCGGTCGATCTTGTCCGCGATCACAGCGACCCGTTCTATAACGAGTGCCGCGCTTATGGACGACTCGTGGACAAAAGCCTGAACGGCAAAGTTGCGGTACGCTGCCACGGGTACATGGCAATCCCAGCTGAACGAGAGGAGGTTCTCAAACGGAATTTCAACGTGGACAATTGGAACCGACCTGCCGATGAATACGCAAAGGCTCCACACAGACGACAGCCTTTCCGGGCCATCATCAAAGATCTGATCACTGAGGATACCTCTCTCACGGGAAAAGTGGTCAAGAAAATTCTGAAAGATCTGAAACGGATGCGAAAAGTGGGCGTCTACCCCATGGATGTCCAAGCGCGTAATTACAGGAACGGAATGCTTCTTGACTTCAGCGTGGCATTGACGGAACCGCATTATCTCTTCGTCATCAAGGCATCCTGGCGAGTAAGGTTCCATAAGCGTAGTGATCTCGTTGCGTGGCAAACCCTTGTCAGGGACCAAGGGGTCGTTACCTGGGAGAGGGCAGTGCCAAGGTCAGATTATTGTAAAAAGCTTAGGTCTCATAGCAGCGAGGAGGAATTTCACAATTGAGCGTCCACGTGGTATCTTTGGGCGCTTTTGCTGGTCAAATGGGGGTGTTAGCAAAGGAGGACGGCAAGCATAGGCATGATTCGTATTCATTCAGATCTTTAATGTTAGCCGAGACTTGCTGAATATTATGTGCATTGTCCTCCCGAATGAACTCTCAAACCTAAACCTGCAAGGAACATTGAGAAGTCGTCGGTGAAGAAGAATTGAAGGCCGAGAAGGGGTTCAATGATGACTTTGCGTAGAATTGAGGACCGCCTAGTAATATCATACAACGCGCACCTAGCCAAAAATCACAACATCAAGTTCAACTTAGAAAGTTTCGTCGCCACGCTCTGCGCCGCTCTGCGCACCAATATCCCTTCCGAAGCCATAAGCGCCATCTCCATTCCCGTCCGCGTCTCCAGGCAATTCCGTATCATTCTCCATGCTTGCTGTATGCGCGAACCAGCTTCCATCCCCCAGCTGACCCTTCCGCCCATCCAAACAAACTCTCATCGACGCCTCAGGCGCAATTTCCACGACCGTCCTGGCAATCTGCTCCAAAACCCGCCACTCCAGCTTTTCATGCGCAATCTCATCACTGATACGAAATTTGACAGTCCGGACGGTGGAGGGCAACCACTTAGCAGCAT
>JAABUP010003407.1_pt1 | contig 28137 bp, 37 predicted proteins | sample 5559201 | NCBI WGS metagenome assembly JAABUP01 (sample SAMN10711887, study PRJNA513373) | rock metagenome | isolation source: Antarctica rocks | place: Antarctica | reverse complement strand
GTGAGGCAGCAGTGGCAGAGGGTGCAAGATGGTGAGGCAGCAGTGGCAGAGGGTGCAAGATGGTGAGGCAGCAGTGGCAGAGGGTGCAAGATGGTGAGGCAGCAGTGGCAGAGGGTGCAAGATGATGAGGCAGCAGTGGCAGAGGGTGCAAGATGGTGAGGCAGCAGTGGCAGAGGGTTCAAGATGGTGAGGCAGCAGTGGCAGAGGGTTCAAGATGTCAAGACAGCAGTGGTCGAAGACTAGAGATGGTAAGACAGCAGTGGCAGAGGATTAAAGATAATAAGGCAGCGGCAGCAGACGATTTGAGATATTTAGGACAGCAGTGGCTACATATGCATACAACACCCGTGCAACAAGATGGCTGTGCAAGGCAGCATGGGAACATCACCCACCACTTGAGGGCCCCATCCTGCACATGCTTTGAGAGCTCATCCTGCCACTGCTGCAGCAGGTTGGCTGGCATGACAATGAGGGTGGTCTTGATGGGCACTGCCTCCCCCTTGTCATGGTTGTGCCTATCCAGATTCACCACTGGCCAGGAAGCTGGAGCTGGGTTGGCCAGAATCAGCATCAGACTCTGTAGGGTCTTCCCCAAACCCTGGCCCAACCACACAGTATGCTGACTAACTGATGGTTTCACGCTTTCAAAGGTGTGTGCGTTGTATAGCAAGCGTGTGGGTGGAGACAAGGTGGGTTCAATTTTTGATTGGACTGTTGCATTTGTGTACGCTGCTATCGCATGTGGTGAGTGAGACAATGATGCAAGGAAGCCAACCATATGTCCACAGACAAACCGGCACTGGAGACCATGCATGTCAGCAAGTACGTGCTTGGCTTGATGTCACAACTTCTGTTTCAGAGATGCTTATGTCCTGTGATCTCTTGCAGACTTTGCTAGTCAGTCCTGAGGCACAATGCTTGCAGTTCCTCAGCATTGCTGCTCACCATTTCATCACACAGGAAGCCGCCACAAGTGCCGCCAACAGGCGCTGCAACCAGCGTGTCTGAGAAGTGATTAGCCAGGCGGTTGTAATGCACCAGCTGCTTGTCAGCTGTCAGCAGCTGCATCCACTCTGGATGCAGATGTAATTGGCCCCTGCAAGCCAAAAAGCATAGCTGTTGTCAATGCTGCAGATGCTGCTTGTCTAAGCAGCAGTTATAAATGCACCAGTTGGTTGTCAGCCATTCTGGACGCAGATGTGGCTGCCCCCTGAAACTCAAATGCACAGCTTTGACTGATGCCTTGTATGATTGTCTCAAAAACCAAAAGTTTTGTTATGTTAGAAGCTCAGAAGCAAGAACTGCTGATCTGTATCCCAGAGCTACCTTGCTGTAGCACTACTTTCTTGCTGAAACAAGAATGCACAGCCTGCCTGCCACAAGCTGTGGCCTTGATACAAAAAGTGCATGCTGCTATGAAGGGCACACATGCGTACCTGGCTGCCTCAAAACTCAAAAAACCTATGGCAAAAGCAGCAGCCATCTGCACTAGAATTGTCTGCATTTAATCATTCTGCAGCAGAGCTCTACAGCAGAGCTGCAAACAGTGAACATGGATTTGCTTAAAGCTGCCAAATGCTGTGAGGACCTCTTTCAGGGACACATGTGTTGCAAAAATTGAGAAATGTACATGCCAGACAGGCATTAGTCATGCAGTTGTTGCAAAACAGAGGAAACACTCCAGAGATTATGCTGCAACAGGTAGCATATGTGATTGGAACGGAGCCACAAAACAGCAGAAGTTGAAAGCAGACAGAGATCAAGGCCAACCTGCCCAAAGCATCTCCTTGGCGCTCACGAGCAAGCATCCAGTACAACCCTTGCAGCTGGAACTGCTTGGGCACAGTGCGCAGTGCACTTGGGGCCACAGCCCTGGGGGCATCATCTGGCAAAGCAACTGAGTCCAACATCTGCTGCACTGTCACTGGGGCTGCTCCCGACTGCCCCTGCGCATGTGATGGACCCTGGCTATCTTCTGCTGCATGATCTGCTACTGCAAGGAGGCCATTGGTTCCCTCTGAGGCGTCTTGCAACAGCTCTGCCTCAGCCTGAGGCTGAGACACTGCGCTGCTAACACTGGCTGTGCTGTCGCAAAAGTTGAGGAGACCATCGCTGTCAGGGCCAATCTGCAGGCCCTCAGAGGCTGTCAGCAGCATCCAGTTTAGGACCGGCGCCATGTGACGTGCGTTGGCATGCCATGTGTTTGACACCTTGCTATGCAGCCTGCTACCTCTGGAGTGCTTCTTGTCTGTCAGCTGGCTGGCGTCCTGCCCATCAGCAAGAATTGCCTTCTCCAGCAGGAAGACATCAACAACAGCATGCATGGGCTTGTTCAACACAGGCGGCTCTGGAAAGTCTGCTGCTTTGATAAGCTCTGGGTGTGCTGGTCCTGGTGCCAGCTTTGCCTTGAGCTCTATGTGACCCTCATCTTGCAACTCCACCAGGTGATACAGGAGCTGCCCAAGAGCTGAGCTGGCTGTTGGTATACGTCCCACCGTTGCTACATGCACAGCATCCTTCTTCTGCAAAGGACAGAGTCCTGTGAAATCACAGTTCAAAGAGTCCAACTACAGGCAATGCAATCTGTTTGTGCCTGAGCTCTTTTACAACATGGTTTGCACGTAAGAAGTGACTGTGGTCTTCAGCACAAAGTGCCGTCACAGGTGCAGGTTGATGTGAATATGGCCGCCATGAAGATGAGACTGTGCAAGTGTACAGTCTTTGACATCATTGCATCATGTTCAAGCTATGCGGCTGAGCACTCTGTCCTGTGGGCAGAAAGGCCAGCAAGAAGCATACCTTGGATGTAGTGTACAAGCGCATGCTCATCTGCCTGCACCCATGCGACTGCGTAAGTAAATTTTGTTAGCAACAAGGCGGCTGTCATGCTTGCAGATAGGTTGTGCCCGATAAAGCTTGCAGAGAAATCCTCAGGTGCGTGCATGCAGACCTAGAGTGAACAGGTAGCAATGTGGGATGTGCCACAAAGCATTGTATACAAACAAGTTTGCCATGCAAGTCATTATCTGGGACACAGAGAAAGGCAATTCCTTACGAGCTAACGGCCCACAGCATCCCACGTGTGAGAGTAGTGTAGTCTGTAAAATGGTTTCCTGCGCCAAACTTGCAGCTGCACTCAGCCCTTGTGGACGCGCCTTTAGTCATCACTTCCTGCAACCATTGCATGGACACATGGCTGATGCGCATATGCTTACATCTCAGAGAAAAGCAGGGAAGGTAACAAGCTTTTGAAAAATGTGTGCACCAGTACTTGAGAGCATAAAAGGTTGTTTGTGAGGTGCCATCATTAGGGCATTTGCTTGCCCATCGAAGCAGACTAAACTGCATCATGTAGCTCAGCAGTTTTACTGTTGTCACTGTCAAGTCTTACCGATACTGGTAGGCTCAGGGACCCAAGATGCACTGGGAACTTCAGGGGTAGCACTGTCTTGTCGGGGACATCAGCAACCTCTTGACAAAACAAGTGCCCATTTGGGGCTCTCTGATTGGCCAATGGCATCTGAAGACCACTCAGCTGGTGCTCACCCTGCAGTGCATAGGCAAGAACAACCTCCCATTCACACTTGTCACACACTCTGCTTTGTCAATGCCATGAGGTGGATAAGCCATGGGAATGCAATGGCTGACTGTTGTGCAATTGCAGCAGAGTCCAGTGATGCAGCATGGTACAACGAAGCACCACCATGCATGCTCTGCATGTCATCAGTCATGCATACGAATGCTGTGACAGCTGCAGATTGCTGACGGACCTTGCTTGCAGCTGAATCTCGCACAATGCCAAAATCCAGACTGGTCCAGTCTTTGACAGGCTGTGTAGCAAATGCTTCATGAGAGCCAGCATCATCATCTTCATCATGCTCTTCACTGCTTGAGCTGCTGGCATCTAGGCATAGACAAGACATCACTCAGGCCTGTGTGAAGCCAACGTGGCTTGAGAGCGCAATCCCACAGGAAATGGAGGAGAATCACACTCACTAGGGTCAAAATCATTGTCAGTGCTGCTGCTCAGCTCCACAAAATCCGACAGAGCCTGCCAAGCTGGCGTTCCGGGCTGCCTCGCAGCTCTCGGAGGGTCGCGACGTCGTCGATAGAGTCGCTCTACTGGCTCGTTACTTTGTCGAGCACCACTTCCCGACGCCGTTTCTGGAGCATCTAGTACAAACAGGTCCGGGGACTCCCTAGCCGGGCTGTTGTCTGCACCAAAGTGCACATCCACCGCCCTCTGTACTGAACCGGAAGCCCGCTGCAGTAATTCTCGCAAGCGTGTCCTGGCAACTGAGGGTCCAAGAATATCCCTCAGCTGCTCAACATCGCTCCCGGTTACACTCAACGACTGCATGCCACGCTCTCAAGCTTGGCGGCCTGAAGTGCGCATACTTCAGGGATCAGAAATCAATCGTTGATGATGCATCGTTTGAATGAAATCGCTGCAGTACTGTTGCGCTGCTCGCAACAATGCACAACAGCCTCGTCCGTGCTGCGCTCAGTTCATGACCCACGTGGTCAAGGCATGAAGCTCTTCCCAGAGTTTTCTCATGAAGCACACTGCAAGTTTGCGTCATACCAGTACTGCCTTTGAGCTGACTGTTGTGAGTGCAAAAGGTTGACTTGCTGCCCTAGTGAAGGTTTGAAAGTGTTAAGTGTCTTCAAAAAGTCTCTTGGCACCGAACAAAGTGTGATCAACGTCGAGAGGCGCACAGAGTTGCGGCCACTGTCTGGCCCACAACTGTCATGGCTTCCGCCACCTTGGAGTACAACGGAGCTCAAGTGACCAATTCCTTGAACTCACAGCGGGCTAGATTCGAACAGTTTGCTGGTGTAAGTTCCCAGCCTGCAATCCCCGGCTTACAAGCGCTGCTGCGCGGAATAGTGTCCTGAATATGCGCGCCGAATGCAGAATACACGTGCGTTTGCCGACAGTATTGCAGAAATGGCAGAAGCTCTTCTGGGGATCGAGGGGGAAGAACAGGCAGAATTCCGTTTCAGTGCAATTTGCCTTTCCAGTGTATTTGCACAGTCATATTGACTGTTCTTGTAACATGCAGACAGAAGCTGCCATGTTGGCTATCAATGAGCTGCTTGATACTGAAGCAGACGCAAAAGCTTACGGCGCTGCTTTGGCTGCGGTACAAAATAGCTATGTGCCTGGTGCACGAACCACAAATTTCAAGAAGGATCTGGATCAGCATGCAGCGCGACTGCTACCAAGCCTCAGGTCAGCTGCGTAACATGCAGGTGGTGCACGCATACTTTGTAAAAGCGCAGTAAGGATGCGTCACAGTACTGGCTGTCTTGCAGGCAGCAGCCTGAGATGAAGCAATACTATAAGGATGTGTCTCAGAGACTGGAGATTGAGGATGAGGCAGCACAGCAGCAGGACGGCGATGATGATGAGATTCAGATGGGAGGAAGCAACACTGGGGCCGCACCCAATGCCACATGCCCCTATTCTGGGAAGCCTGTAAGTGAAGTTGTCAGTCAATCAAATGCAGCCCAGCAGTTTTCCCCAGACAAGTAATGTGCAGTTTGCGACTACTGTGTTCTGCGTCCTCTGCTCCCCTGCACAAAGCTGTTTCTTGCAGCTGGAGAATTCTGCATCACATGCCAAAAGTTTGTGTTTAATTGTGTAGATTCTTGAGCTGGAGGATCCTGTTGAGGACCAGAAAGGCTATGTGTATGAGCGAAAGACCATCGAACATTACATCAGAGAAGCGGGAGGCACTGTAGAGTGCCCTGCTGCAGGTGAGCAAATGGTTATGCTGCTGAAATCTGCATGTTTGCCCTGCTTGCAAGTTCCTGAAAACAGCAGCGTACCTCAAATTTGATTCTTTCTGACAGGCTTATGACACTCACACAATCTGTTGTTTTGCAGCAACTAATCATTTTGTCACCACGGCAACCTTAAAGAAAGCAAATAAGGTCATCAGACTGCAAAAGAAGGCGCAAAGGCTTGGCACACAAGGGCAAACGCAGGCTGATGCTGACATTGTGGATGTGGAGTGACGACACGAAACATTGTTCGTGATGATGTTGCATTGCAAATGTGCTGGGTTTACTGTCATCTTGCACCAATACAGGTTTGATATTTGCAGCACAGTGTTTGAGTTTGTTTGCAATATGGTTTGCCAAGAATTCAATGAGATAGACTTCCAGCCATGGCACTGACTTTGGTGGATATCTGAAAGCAGCAACAGCAGAGAGGCAACATGTTGCTGTACAGTTCTGTGCAGCAGCTTGGTGAATCTCATTGCGCCAATGTTCACTTACCCTACAGGTATATGCTTACCCAATGAGCATATGAACATATGATCATCCATGATGGTACTTGCTGCCACCCACTACGACAGCACAGCCCTGCAACAAGTCACATACAAGTTCACCAGTCTAAGTTAGCTACAATGCCACCACTGATTCCCAAGCACCACGTTTTCAAAGACTTTTCTTACAACACTGCACTCCAGAATGATGTCCCCTTGGCTGCAATTTGGTTTGCCGTCCAGAAAAGCTGGACATGCGTGATGCCAGCTCTCCCTCTGAGGTGTAGCAATGCATCCAGGCTGCTAATTTTTTGGGTGATCACGACATGCAAAGCTTAGCATTACACATGGGTCAACGTGCCTCTTACGCTCAAGATCGCAACGTCACTGCCCCATCCAAGTACTTTTCAAGGATGTTTGAAGGGATGAAATAATGCTTGAGCTGACGAAAATTGGTGTAACAGAACGACCTGCTTTAAGTCACTATGATTGCTATGAATTCACCCTTCCTCGGTGCCAATAACAGGATAGCACAGCAGGTAAAACAAATTGGTTTCGTGTTCAACCCGCCAGTGTACTCATATGTTAAGTTGTTAAGCAGCAGTCCAAGTCATCCATGCAGAGCTTTGTACAAGGCTACATAGCTCTCAAAACTTAGCTGCTGAGGACGTATTTTGTCTGAAATCTCAGCAGCGGTCATGGCATCTGCAATGTGAGATGGGTCGTACAAAGGTTGCAAGCTGTTGCGCAGCATCTTCCTTTTTGTAGAGAATGCTTGGCGAATCTGCAGCAAGAAGCCAGCCATCAGGCATTGCGCTGATAACAGCAGCACAGAAGCCCATCAGACAGGGACCACACTTAAGCAATCAGGAAGCTGCAGCATGATGCATGTGGGTCTCCCTTGAACTCCTGCACAGATTCCTGCAGCATCTGTTGTGTGTATCTCGATTATGTGGCTCGGATTCATGTGTGCCATCATTTGCCTACCATGGCAAGAAACTCTTCTGCATCAGCGACAGCCCTGTTCTCAGGCTGGTACAAAGCAAAGTCCACAACCAAGCCATTCACATCTGGCACTGGATTGAATTCAGTCTTTGGGACTGTGAACAGACGCCGGGCCTGGCAGTAATACTGAAGCTCGACGCTCATAGCTCGATAGTCAGAAGCTCCAGGATCCAGCTGAGTCAGCCGCAAGGCTGCTTCTTCCTGTTTGGCACATCAGAAGCTTCAGACAGTTGACTTTGTTACCGCAAGAACATGGATGGCACAATCTTTCTGACACTGAGTTCAGGTTGGGATGAGCCTCCTCTTTTGGCCTGTACTTCTGAGCTGCCATGCTAAATCAAGACTGCATCTACACAAGCTTAATGGGCTCACAACTTGCCTGAAGAAGAAGAATGGCATTTGACACAAGATGTCCCAGCGGCAGTAATTGCTCCAAAAACTGTTGAGTGATGTAGTATGGTAGGTTCCCTATGACCTTCACCCGTTGCTTGCCGGACTCCCTGAAACAAGACTGTTCACCTGTTCGTACAAACAGGTCAGACTGCAGAGCTGACAACATTAACACAAAAGTTTTTTAGAATATCACTAGAAAGGGATAATGTATACGGCGCAGCTTACCCTGCGGTTTCTGTCAGCTGCTTCAATAAGGCTTCTAGATCACATGTGAGAATGTCTGCCTGGATGATGTTGACCTGCAGACATTTGCGTGTGTGATGACTGTGTCAGCAGGGCGGTAAGGAGCCTGAGTATGAGGCAGACACCTGTGGGAACTCCTGTGTGAGGCTTGTGATAAGCCTGCGATCTTTTTCAACAGCTGAGATTGACGCGCCTTGAGCAAGCAGGCAACGTGTAAGGTTGCCTGTTCCAGGGCCAACTTCCAGCACAACATGCCCTGGAGCTAGCTTGGCAGCATCAGCAATCCTTTGCAAGATGCTTGTGTTGGCCAGAAAGTTCTGTCCAAGGGACCTGAGTGAGATTCAGCCGACTCAAACCAAGAGATAGAGACCAGAGTTGTCAAAAGTGCCAATAGCGGGAGGTCAGGACCTACTTCTTCGGGCGGACATTGCCCGCCCTGATCCAGCACCCTCTTTGGCATACTTTGGTGGAACACCCGACCCTATGGGGCTTGAGTGAAAGTGGAGTATGTGGCATGCGTATGCCTGATCAAGCTACCGACCAGGCGTCAGATGCACACAAACTGCACGCTTGCCAAGTCGCAAGCACGAATGATGATGTAGCTAAGGTCTGGCTTGTAGAGAGCCAGGCAGCGAGTCGCGGACGGTATGACTTCAACACTGAGGATGCAGCTACATGTCGCAGCAGGTCTGCGCCTCCTAAGTAGACTCGAGGCAAACCCACTGCTTATCGAGACGTACTGAAGATCTTGCCTCAACAAACAGGCACCATGCGCAGGCTTTCGCAGCACTAGCATCCAAGGAAAGGTCAGCAGCTAGGTTAGGTCAGCCATGTTGCATTTCACGCGCAGCATGCATATTGCCTGACGACCATTTCTCTCCAAACGCTGTGAGTGACCCAGACAGCCGTTCATCAAGCAGCAGGCATGCAAACAAGCATGTCACGTGCCGCTCGTGCGGGAGAAGTTGGTCTTTCAGCGCATGCAAGTCACGCACAGCATGGTATGCAACAACGGTGCTTTTGCTCAGCCCAAGTGCCGATGCTCATTCTCCAGACCAGGTCGTAACCTCAAACAATGGTAGGCCATAATTGTTTGCACCGAGGTCGGGCTGCAAGGACTACGGGACCTTCAAGCCTTGTCACCATAACAGACGGCACACCTTCTGCCCTCAACTAACACAGTGTCAGCATGTGGGGTGACGAAACCAACTAATTGTCAGGACAGGCAATGGAAGAAGAAGCTGAGGATCAAGTCTGTAGCAGATGCGGCATGCCTGCACTGGTGCTACATAATGGACTCCTGGTTTGCGAAGCCTGTGGTACACAGGCTGAGGTGCTGATCCTTTCCCTGTCACTCCTTGCATCCAAAAACTTTCACCTGCTCATTTGATGCCAAAAACTTTCAGCACTTGCGTGACAGGGCTTTGTCGAGGAAACAGCAGAATTTCAGGTTGGTGTTGATGACACCACACGGAGAAGGAAGCTAAGGCTGAATAAGCGCAAAGCCATTGTAGCTGCAAATGTTGAGGCTGTGTCTGTCCATGAGGAGCTCAAGTGCTATTGCAAATGCATGCAGCTCATGCTTCAGGCAAGTGCTCAATCACTAGTTGCATGGCTTGCTTAACCAAGCACATATAGTAATGCAGGCCTATGATGATATCTAATGAATTTGGCAGACAATGCTGCATACAGCTGTCATGTTGCGTGAGGCAGTATTCAATTATGCGTTGCCTGTCATAGGCACAGCTTGAAGCATTGGTGTCAACCTTTGGAGTGCAGTCCAGCAGTGTTGAGGCAGCTTTGCCTATCTGGACAGCAATTTTGGCGCAATCTGGCATACTGAATGAGTTCCAGCAGAAGTAAGAAACTGCATGTCGGCATTGTGACTGGCAGAGATGTTCCCCACATTCATGCGCTGCAACTTAGTTGGCACTGGCCAAACCACACGCTAAGGCCCCAGGATTGTGATTATCATGTGCTTGACTATCTCAGTCCTGTCCCACGGCGCATTTGGCAGCAATGTTTTCAAGCATGTGTTGGACGCTCACTGTTAGTCATTGCCATATTCTATGCATGTCACAGGCAGGTTGCAGCTCGGATACAAGGCAATCAAGATCACAACGGTGACGAAGAGTCCAAGTTCATCAAGCGATCCTTCAAAGCTGAGCTGCGTGATGCTTTGACAGTGGTAAGCAAGCTTTACCATTTTCAAGCGTTCTGCAATGTATCCTGTCATGCCAAAAATTTTGCAGCTGGATCAAACGATGGTTGACATATGGAGGGGCACATACCGACTTACTGTACTTGGGGCAATAGCAATGGTCCGTTAGCGCCCTACTATACTACAAGCAATTGGTACAATATGTAGTGCCTGGTACCACAAACCAGATTAATGCGTTGCATGCCTGTCTCTCAGCCAATCTGCGCCATACACTTTGTGCATGTCTGCCTGTTGACCAGCTATTCTGTGGCCTACATACTTTAGCAGCCAAAACCACAAGGGTGTCCTGCTTCACTTTGCAAAGTTTCATTCCAGCACACAGTGTGCCAATCGCACGCCTGATTCTACCCCGTGAGCATTCACTCTTGAGTGTGTGTGACAGAGTATGCATGCGATAGTTGCGCTGCTTGCAGCTTTTACCACCACACACTCTGCTGGTGGTTTGCCTGCTTGTCTGCTGGCTGGGTCGGGAGGCGGTGAGTCATGTGGACCTTATCAGGGGAGCAATGCTGGGGCATGTGCCCTTCCTTGACATGCCTGTCAGATGCAAGGATCTGTTGCAGACCCCCGCTGGACATGGCCTTCCAGTTTCTGCCATGAAGAGCGCCACTGCTTACGGTAAACAAATCGCATCATCCCCACTGAGTGATTGTGTTAGTCTCTTCATGCCTTGTGTCTGGTGACTGCAGCTGATGTTGACAAGGGCAGAACCATGCAATTGCTGACAACATGATCTGTGCCATGCACTGTTCATTGGAAACTCATCAACGCAGCTGAGCCAGCTGCAGAGTGTAGGTCACGGCAAACTTGTGCAGCTAATGGCAAATGTTTGTGAGCTTGTGACTGACTGCATGGCTGGCACAAAGCTGAGGCCAAAACAACCACCACTGGTACACAGCTGGTATTGCAGGCAAGTAAATCACTTGTGTAACTTATGTAGCTGTTTATGACTGCAGGTCTGCTGAATGCACAGACGCTACTGAACAAAGCAGCTGAGACGGCAGCTGACCTGGAGCTGAAATTACCTCCGTTGAATGCCCCGCTTGTATTCCAGCGCATCATCATGGAACTGGCTATGCCCCAGGTCAGTACTTGCTCGCACTAAGCACATACACACATCCACAATCCACTTGATGCGCCAAACAATGAACGCCTGAGTGTGAGGGTTGATCCAGTGTTCAGACAAGAAACTACTGGGAAAAGGCAATGTACAGAAAGTCAGTTGCCCTACAGATTAGACACTTGCATGTCATTGCACACATGGTCTGCCAGATGCATTCACAACTCTCAATCTCACTCACCCTCACCCATTCAACATTGCAGACCCCAAAAGCAATCACCACCAGCATTGCAATACCTCAAATGTATGTGACATGCTTCAGTGCAATGCGTTCTTCATTGTTGCTCCATTTCTGCTGGAGCACAGAGCAGCCTGTATTCAATCAGCAACAGATTTGCAAGCTCGGCCTTTGCACATGTTAATAAAAACGAAATGAAAAGAAAAGAAAAGAAAAGAAAAGAAAAGAAAAGAAAAGAAAAGAAAAGAAAAGAAAAGAAAAGAAAAGAAAAGAAAAGAAAAGACTACACCTTTGGGTGTCAGTTTAATGAGAAGCCAAGCATTATACCGGGCTGCCCAGGCCTTTGCACATTGCATGAGTGCTGCAACAGCACACTGCTGCATTAGTGCTGCAAGAGCATACTGCTGCATAAGTGCAAACCGTCAGTTTGCAAGGCTTGTGAGCCAGCAACAAGGGATGCCTTGATAGTGCTGATAGGTAAATAGCATGAATCTTTGCTTGACTATGTCACGAAGGCTGTGAACTTGGCTGTCGCTCAGTCCCTCCTGCATGCCACAGTGGTCACTGGTACCGGTGCATGCCACAACGTAACGCCAGTCAAGATGTAGCAAAAATGGCAAACCAGATCTGTCTGTGCTTTCAGAAGGAGCTCCAGATCGTGCTATTGCCTGCAAAGGTGTCAGTCAGAGCCCTCATGTGAGGTCAAATACATCACCCTAGGAGCTGGAATGGCCTGCATATCTGCATGCAGGCACTGATTGCTCCAGTTCTGGCACTCTTTCGGTGCTACCGCGAAGGCACCATCTACATGCGCCTGTTCGAGACAGACAACAGGACCTGGACCTCACCGTACATTTACACTATGGCAGTTCTCATTGTCACCATCAAAGTGCTGTATGGCTTGGATGGGGTCCCCAGGCCTGCACCCCTGGGCTTGCCAGGGGCGCCGCAGTGGACCCAATGGGCTGAGTCAGCACTGCAGCATCTGCAGGGACCTGTGTATCCTGAAGCGCATGAACAGGTGCACACATGCTTCCAAAACTCAGCTTACTTTGTGACACTGACAGCATCAACAGGTGCAGACATACTTCCAGATCTTCAACTGACTTTGTGGCAGTGTCAATGTGCACTTAGTGTCTTGGCTTGTGTAAAAGGATGTTTGTGGCTATTGTGGCTGCAAGTAATACGCAACGTTTTGCTCATTTGATGTGTAGCATATGGTGAGGGGGTTTGACAGCACTCTCCTTACATTGCTCTTCCTATGCACTGCCGTCTCAAGCATAATATCGTCACACAATTGAAAGCAGTATGGCCGTGCTGCTATCTTCCTGCATTCACAATTTGTGAACATTTTTATGTTTAATTTTCAACAATGCTCTGCTGTCAAGTCTGCTATATCAGAGACAGCTCAAGGTAAACACAGGCAGAGCACAACTCTTCACCGACTTGTACTCTGATTCAAGACCAAACATACTGAATTGTCAACCATTCAATCAATCAGTTACATTTACATTTCTTATCTTCAGGACTCATCAGGGGAGTCAACAGACAATGATTGAGTTGTCACCCATTGCATTAGCAGCTGCTGACACATGCTCATGTGCTGCTGACACATGCTCATGTGCTGCTGACACATGCTCATGTGATGCTGCAGGTATCTGACATGACCAATGCTGAGCTACTGCAATACAAGCGCTACCTGCAGAAGTATGTCTTTGCTGGCTGGGAGGCCCCAGATGACTTGAAGGAATGGGTCAGGCTGCTAGAACGCCACATCCTCCATGCAGACATGCAGGCAGAAGGAGAGGAAAAGGCCATGACTGATGGTGATGAACATGTTGATCATCCTGCTACGAACGGTACTGATGGCTGCCTCGATGAAATTGCTAATTGCATGCTGCCTATTCATGCATATATGATGCATTGCAGTCAAGGAGTCATGATCTGCAGAGTTGTGCAAATATGTATTACATGATCTAGTTTCATGGGTACTGCTTGGGTACAAAGTGTTTAGGCATTGGAACAGAGCAGTGCAACCCCATGCAGTGCAAGACATACGCTGTAGACCTGATGCAACCCGTTGTTGTCCAAGGTCAGTTGCAAATACACATTTGCATGTGCCACCTCAACATCCTTACAGCCGTCAGCAGCAGCGCTGGGCGATGCAGTCAGCATTTTGTTCAGTTGCAATTGCCTGCAGCTTTTGTGGTGAAGCCCACTGCATCTGTATGACGCATGCTGTCCTAGATCTTGCTTGTTGACTTGCATGCTTTTTCAGGGGACACAACGGACCCTTCATCAGCTATTGATGAAGACCATGGACCTGTGCCAACAGAAGAGGCAAAGCATCCTTACCTGTTTACACGGGAAACACGAAGCAAGCTGACGCGTGACAAGGTTGCACCTGACTATGCTGCGGTGCTGACCGTTTGCAGCAGATACCTTTGGGTCACTCCAATACAGTTGCATGCTGAAGTAGCTCAACTGGAATATGAGATGGCAGAGGTTGAAGCCTCTGCATCTAGCAATTAGCCCATCATGAGCAAACTAGGAATCAGATAGGTGTTAGTACTCGTGCATGTTTCCTGTGTAGCAAACATGGGATGCAATAATTTGCAGCATCAGTCAGCCCAGCTCTAGAGTAGATGGCCCTCTTCCTGTACATGCAAATTGTCACCTCTTTTAGATGATGAGTGTCAATGTACATCAGCTTAATCGCGTACAAGTTCGGATCAAAATGACATGGTCTTGGATAGCCTGTTTGCCCAGGCTGTAAACTTTTGACCTGTCTTTGATAAACTGCTTCTGCTACACTTACACTGGTAGACCTGATCATGCGTTCAGAAGGATCCCGTGCCAATTATCAATATGTCTGTGTACATTGTGGCAAGGAGACATCACAGGCATTTCATCATAGCATCCAAGCTTGACCTTCAGGCCATCTGGGCAACTCATTGTTTAAGATGACCAGCTTGTATGTAAGGATGCAAGCTGTGCTGAGTCAGATGAGACATCGCCTGTGGTAGCAGTCATCAGCTGTTGGTCAAACAAGCGATTGAGGATGTTGTATGCCATCAGACTTCGATGACACTGAAACAGCTGTGTTCTGCAACAGGGTCTTGGGTGCTGAGTCCCAAATGCTGAGCAGATATCCGGATGCAGTGATGATGCAGGCTGCTTTGTTCTGCAGATGGCTGTTGCATTTGACTTTCGCCGGATGGTTTGGAGACCTGGGTGTCCGTGTCTGTTTGCACTCACAATTTGCACATGCATAACGATCAGACTTGTCGGCTGGCTAAAGCCCTGCAATATCCATCTCCCTCTCTCTCTCTCTCATGCGCTGGTCCAACTTGCAGAGCAGACATGAATAGCACATGAAATTGACAAGTATTTGCCTCATGTTGCCATGCAGATGAAGGCCATCAGTTCATCTTGTTGTGCACAGCTTGCTGCTGGGGTTGGCCCCTTGAACCCAAGCATGATCTTACTGCACCCTTGATCAGCTTCCACACAAGCCATAACAGCCCTCCAATGATACCACACATGACTGCACCTGCTGCTGCTAGAAACAACTTGACATCCAACAGGGAAAGCTGCCACCATGACAAGCTGTGCATCTTGGTTGCCAGGTATGGGTCGCCCCCAGTTGCAATGGCGCGCTCAACAACATCTGCTGCTAGCTGTGCTGGGTGGCGAGGCTTGTTGCTCAGCCGCTTCTGAACCTTCTGCGCATTCGCCTGCAGGATAATATAATATAATTTAGTTGTGATTGGCCTATTGTACACGGCATACCCTGATGGGCATAGAAACATATTCCTGCTGAGGCTAAGGGCCTACTCTGTGAGGGGCCATTGGTTCTTGTTAAACACAATTACATGATATACACACGTCATATCTGAGGGCTGTATCAAAGCACTGCACATCATTGTACATCACTAGTTGACGTGGTCGATCGTACAGCTCTACAGAGCAACCGTATCAGTAAGTTCGGGATTGCAATCCATCTCCCTTGCAAGGCTGCACACATGTCAACCTTCTAGACAGCTGCCTTACGCCTCACTGTGAGCTGACAGCAGCGTATGCAAGTCTGCACATGATCTGCAACTTGACAGTTCACAAGTGTCTAGTGACGTGCACACCACAGTGTCACAACTGTGAATGATCACACTGTCATGCTTGTGCATGCCTCACCGTGAATTGTGGCTCAGACAGGATACGCTTGATGGCATGGCTCATAGGTTCACTACTGGTTAGCTTCGCAGGCATGACTGTCAGTCCGAAGCCATGGTACTCAGCCTGCAGGTGAAGCACATGCCTCTGTAAGTTGTTAGTAACAATGACACATCAGCATTGCTCCATCTGGGCCAACTTGCCAGCTGGACAGATGACCCCTGCATTGTGAGCATGCAGCAGATATAAGACAGATGCGGCTGTCCATTGCTGTGTGACTTTGTGTGTTGCCAGTAAGACTTTGGTCCCATGGCGGGTGGTCTAAGACTTGGCATCACAGCCAGCTTGCAGTCCGTGCAGGTGATATGCCACTGTGCTGCAGAAAACATGCCTTGCAAAGAGCAATCGCACCAGCAAGTGCAGTAGTGAGTTGAGCGATGCCACCATGTAAACATCACCAAATGCAGAGTCTCTAGCAGTGTCAAGTGACACCAGCAGCTTGGCGTTGAGTGCCATCACAGCTCAACATAGTACTAATGCCAGCTTACCCTAGCAGCTTGGTCAAATTGGTCAGCAAGCAGAGGTATACAGATCACTGGCTTCCCGTGGTATGCTGCCTCATGGATGCTGTTGCTGCCAGCGTGTGTGATAAAAGCCTTCAAGGTAGGCAAACCCAGCACATCATTCTGCGGCGCCCAGGTGGTGAACCTGATGTTTGCTGCTGCAATGGACTCCAAGCTCATGTTCTCTGCAATCAGCCCTCACAACACATGCTCATCTGTCCCACCGGCACTAGAACAGAAAAGAAAAGACCACGCCTTTCGGCGTCAATTTAAGGAGAAGTCAAGTGCTGCATACCGGGCTGCCCAGGCCCACTGGCACTACTCAGATATTCTCTCTGTGCATGCACAGCAGCATCTCCAGCAGTTTGCCATGCAGGCATTCAACAACCCAAATGACCCAATGTGCATGGCAGAAACAGTTGTAGCAGCAGGGCAGAACACAACCAGAGTACAAGATATGCGCTGTTGTTGGGCACTCCCAGATAGGATGATCTATAGACTGGCCAGCCTGCATTAGGGAGTGAGAAAGTCAACGGCCGATTTGGACACAACAACTGTAATGACGCTGCCAGATACACCAACATGGCTGACACCTCTATCACTGCTGCTGCATGTCTAGCTGTGCATTCCAGCCAAAGGCAGCAGCAAGGACCAGGGCAACATGCAAAGCATGTCGAGACAACAAATATCAGCATACTTGGTAGCTGAACTGCCGAAACCTTCCACAGGACAGGGTTGGGTAGCGTAGAGAGAGCTTCTGACAGGCTCTGCATCTCCTGTTGGGTTAGGCGGGCTGCTGTTCCCATGGACACGTACACACCTCCATGACCCTCTGCCAAGCCTTGCTCCAGGAATGCTCTCAGGTCTACAGGCAAAGGCTTGGCCTCATCTGCCAAGATGGCACCCACCATCTACAACCCCAGGCCTAGGCTTTAGACATTTGGCTTTGAAGCACATGTCACAGTCTCACAGTGCTGCAGTCTCTCATGTCCCTTGGTTGGTGCAACCAAGAAGCAAGATACCAACCATCTGCAATCCCAGGCTTCACAGATTGGGCTTTGAAGCACATGTCACAGACTCACAGTGTCGCAGTCTCTTATGTCCCTTGATTGATGCAACCAAGAAGCAAGACACCAACCATCTGCAACCCCAGGCTTCAGAGATTGGGCTTTGAAGCACATGTCACAGACTCACAGTGTCGCAGTCTCTTGTGTCCCTTGGTTGATGCAACTTGAACAAACAAGCAAGATGCTAGTTCAGAAGCGCTGGATACGAAGCACTGATGCAACATCAAAGATATGGGCCACCAGGTAACAGCATGCGTGGTCAGGATGAAGTGTTGTGGATGATGTACAGTGGACTCACATGTACTTTAGGGGATACAGGATGTGGATACTCAAGGGCCCAGTCAGCAGCAAAGATGGCTGCCACAGATGTGGAGTAGCCTTGTTCATATGTACGCACACGCAGACCAGATTCCCTCATGAATTGCCTCTGTTTACCCGCGTTTAGCCGCATTGGAATCTGCTCAATGAGCACCTTTTGAAGGTAGTTCTGGCATCTTTGCAGGAAGCTCTGTGAACAGCACACATGTTCAGCAGCTGCACTGTCATATTGCAGGTAGCAACAGCACCTGAGATGCTCACAATGTGACCTGAGGTCTGAACACTGCACTGCCATGCATGTGACCTTACTTCAAAAACGTCATGAACTTGCCTTGATTGTGATGTGATCATGCTGACATGGAGTGCAAAAGCCATACATGCATGCATAGACACATACACAGAATTGCCAGAGTTGAGATAAAGCCACCTCATCAATCTCAGCATGCCACATCGTATGTTCTACATTCACAGGGGGTGTACGTTTGAGCATCAGCAGATCATCATCCTTGAGTTGGTGTTTTGCAAGTGTTCAAACAAACTATTGAAACAGGTTCTACAGTCAGTGACGCTCAGCAGTGAATGCCTTTGTAATACGCTTGTCACAGTGGTGTTTCTTTCAGAAGCAGGACACAATCATAGGCTTACCATGTCTGGGGTCAACCCAGATCCCAGCTGGGGTAGGTATGCTACTGGGTTGGGGTTGCCGGTGTAGTACCCAAACATGGGCTGGAAAGGGGCAGCAGACAACACATCTATACTAGGGATGCCAAGTACATCATCAAGCAATGCCGCCGGCCAATACATCGTGTCTCTCAACAAGACATCATAATCTGCAAACCAGAAACACATTCATTACTGACAGTGTTTGCAGTTGCGCATCTGGAGAGCAAAGATTGCTCCACAGAATCGTGACATGCAAAACTGAATTGCACCTGCATCAAGCAGCTTCTGCAAAGTCGCCTTGTCTGAATACAGGTGATGGGCTCCTGATATCATTTCATGCTGCAGCTTCTGCAGGCCCTGCGGGGTGCCACTACCAATATTGACTGCTACATCTTTGGGTCGGCATCGCTAGAGGCATGCTAAAAAGGCCCACAGCAGGTGCCTGAAGTGATCGCTCCAGATGCATACCGTTGTCAGGTCACGGGAGAGTTGCTCATACCACTCCTTTGTCCCTATGCCAGGAGGGCCTTTAAAAGGCACGATGTTCAGTCCGGGGAAAGCTTTTGAGCCCAGCTCATGTATGCTAAGATTCTCCAGGTCACTGACGAGCAAAGTGAAGGTATGCCCGCGAGCAGCCAACTCCTGGCCAATTCTAAGCATACAATACTGGTGTGAACGAGCTCCTATTGCAGCGAAACCTAGAATGGATCCGGCTTGCACATCCGTGGCAAGCAATGCTAGCACCCACACTAATGAATGCCAAGCCGATGTTCCCATGTTCAAGACCCAGCACGCCGTACGGACCACTGGGCCGTATCGATTCCAGCAAGCATGCCCAGCTTGCTACAGCGGTGGGCAGTTGAGTTTCTCGCATTTCCGGCAGCGGTGTCGTGCAATGTTATGCAATGTTGCTTAACCACACTGACATCATCTGACTTCACACTGACTAATGCACTGACTAATGCACAACTGAGCTGTTCTAGTTAAGCTGGAGCGCCCTAGTCAGAAGAGCAAAGTTCTCAGGTACGTGCCCTGCTAGGGATGCTTTCCAGGCTGCCAGAGGACTGCATCTATGCTGCATCAATGCATATATCACACATCCTAAGATCAGCAACTGACAGTATCATATGGCTCATGCATGAGCAACATTGTGCCTATGGCTCCAGCCTTATCATATTCTCAAAATCCTTTAGTTCGAGTGCATGTTGTTTGCAATGTCTCTGACAGGTCATGAGTCGATCCAGAAGGAATTTGCCATGTGCTATGCAGCATGCACAATTGACAGTAACTTTCACCAGCCAAAGCATATGAGGAATAACGTGCTATCTGAAGGTACCCAACTTTGAGCAAGTCCATGGCAGAGCATGCTCAAGTATACATATGTCCACTGTATCGCAAAGTCTCAGCCCAATTTCATGTACACACAGCTTGCATTGAGAAGATTCTGGTACAGCATTGACGCAGAACTACTTTTGTGGCAGCATATACTTACTCACAATCAACTGCAGACGGTCGTTGACAAGGTGCAAATCAGCAAGTGCCTTTGCAAACTACATTCTATTTGTGTGCAAGGCCTGTATGAACCATTTGCATGTATCTGACCTGCTGTGCAACCTTGCAGTGCACTGCAGTGCACTACACTGCACTCCCAAGTGTTGTGACAGAACTGCTGCAGCTGTAATTTCATCGCTGCAGCAACAATTCAAGATTATCAGTACACTACTGAACCGTTCAGTAGTGTACTGATACCGATACAGTGAGTGGTTCAGGAACAGACTGCAGGACAGCTATGCAAGACCGCACTTGACAGCTTGTCTGTGCAAGCAGTCAGCATTGCACAGCCTGAAAGGAACCCTTGTCTGCCAGCCATGCATCAAGGCATGATACCTTATCTCACATCTCGAGCACATGCTTCCAGGAATTTTACAATCAACCTTGTGTCTTATATCCAGCAGTTTGGTACTTCAAGCAGCTGCTGCGCAGCATGTCTCAGCCAAAGTTGGCTTCAGATTTTAGTGTGCATGCTGAATTCAATTTGATCACCAACATGTGGTGCTCACAGCAAAGTATGCGATCGCTGTATTGATTCAATTGGTCAACTGTACCACCCATGCACTCCCCTAATTGGGGTAGCTGAGTGCAGGGGTGGATTCAGCAGTAGGGATATCACTGTCATCATCATCATTGTTGTCTTCACCATCTCCATCATCATCACCATCATCAGAGGGGCTCATTTCTGCGCCGTCTGCTTCTGGAGTGGGGCTCAGCTCTGGGGATTCTGGTGGTGACTCACTGGGTGTTTCAGTGGGGCTTTCCACAGGGGACTCTTCTGGGGATGATGGTTCCTCACTGGGGCTTGACACAGGAGACTCTGGGGATGGTGGCTCCTCGCTGGGACTGATGTCAAAGATTGGGGACAACTCAGCTGTGGTGCTGTTCAGATCCTGGGCTGCAAGGTAATGGTAGGGCAGTTTCTGCCCCAGGGGCAAAGCATACACTGTTGGTGTGGCAGCTGCTGGTGCTGCAGGGGCCATTAGCTTACGAGATGCTGGCTGCATACCCTCATTGTCGGTGAGGTTCAGGGCGTAGCCAAAGCTGATTTGGTCATCCACAAGCACTGTGACCAAGCTTTGGTACTCTAGCAGCTGTTCAGTACCCACACTGCAGCCTGTCCCAACACAAGGTGATTCAACAACATGATGCAGTGGAGCTTGCGCTGTGAGTATGCACAAACAGAGCTGACAGCAGAGATGATGAATACCCCTGAGCTGATAGCTATGAAGTAGCAGCATCTATGCATAAGTCTGCTTGCTTGGACTCAACGCCCAATGCACAAAGCTCAGAAGCAAGCCCGCATCACTGCACAAAGACACAGTGTGCCTGCAAGTGCAACATCACAAAAGGCCTTACCTGTAGCATATATTGTGAAGATCTTGACAGCTTCAGGCAGCTTGTTTAAGAAGAAGATCCAGTAGGAGGTGGAGGCCGTCAGCCCTGTAGCCTTGATGGTGCAGTTCTGAGTCATGCAGCCGGTCCCCACCACATCTGGGATGCTTGATGCAGATGAGGGATCCCAGCTGTAGATGGAGGCATTGGTCAGGATTCCAGCAGTGATTGGTGCACTCCCATTGTACTGGTAGCTCAGGCAAGTGGTCTTGTTGAAGGGGCCATAAGCAATGCGTGTCTTGCTCTGCAGTTGGTGAGGCCCGTGGTCAGATTACAAGAGGTGCGTGGCCAATTGGATGATGCCGACAATTGATTGCAAGCAAGCAGCGGCAGTGAGCAGGAGCCAGTCCTGTCAGGTAATCATGATTGTGCAGAAATGGCCAGACAAACAACATTGTGACAGCTTGCATGTCCACATTTGGGTGACTTGTTTGTGCTGCATACGGTACATGTGCTATGTAGCATGCATGCCAGTGTTTCACTACCAGACTGGCTGCAAGAAACATTATATTGGGGAGTGTATGCATGCAAGTCCTGATCAAGCACAAGCACTTAGCGGTGGGACACAAGTCGAGCATAAGCTGTCTGGCAGATTGCAATTATGGCCTGGGGCATGGCCACTGCAGCACTGCTGCAAGCAACATAGAGACAAGGCTTCTCACCGGAATGAGCAAGTCTATATCTTGTGGAAGGCCAGGGTAGGCTGACATTGCAACTCGGCCACTGGCGCTGGATTCTGTTTGCAGGACCACAGCATATGAGCTTTGTGGGCTCAGACCACTGACAGTCCAGTTTGAGAAGGCATCAGGATCACTGCTGACAGTCACTGATGTTCGTGATCCTGGTAAGAACGGAGCCTTGGTGGTCAGCCCGCTTGCATTCCATTGCTGAAAGCTACTTAGCTTCATGACTCCAATGTCAACTCCATTGCTGTAGGTGACGTTGAGCTGCATCTCGTCAGTTGCGTTGAAGGGCACCATGACAGACACGGTGTTGCCAGGAAACTCGATACCCAGGTCATAGGCTTCGTTGTGAAAGTTCAAAGGGTCGGTGCACTCTGCAACAAGGTTATACAGGTGTTTACGCACTGATCACCAAGGAAACAACGTAAAAGTCCTGCTTTATTGCGGGCTGTACCACATGTGAGACGGTGTCAACTTCAGATAGCGGCTGCACAAAGCAATCAGCTTACCGTGCGCGGATAACCCTGTTACGACAGCCTGTGTATTAGCCTTGTGAGGGTTCAGGATAACCAGTGTGTAATTGAAGGGATCAAATAACAGATTTGACTCCCATTCGCAGAAGGTTGCGCCGGCGCATGACCCGTAGCTTGCTGTGAGCAGAGGCGGCACCAACTGCGAACTAGCAAGCCATGCGCGAGCTGCTGAAGCCTCCGTGACGAACGCATATACCGGATCTGCAGCGCGGGAACAGCAACTGCAGAAAGCTACGTTGAGGCAAACCTCTAGCGCTTGCAGTCGACAAAGGGCGCTCGCAAAGCTATGGCCAGCAAGCGAAACATAGCTGCACTTTTCGCGCCATAGCGACTTGAACACACCTGATGAATTTAAAGAGAAAGCGACGCAATTTATGTCGAAGATGTCTGGTAGTGCCGTGTATGTTTTTGCAGGCAGAGATATGGAGATTTGAACGGCCGCGCTCTGCAGCGTGAGAGCTAAAACTACCAGGCATGTGACAGCGAACCTTAAGTCGCAAGTCATATCGCCGTACCTAGGCGACTTTGTGCTGAGATGTAACTGCCCGTCAGAAGAAAAGCTGCAAGCAGTCCCTACTGACACAAAATTCCAGTACTTTTTAAAAGTGTGGCAGCGTGGAGTCAGGAAGGCATTCTGACTGGCCATGGGGCGTGCCCCTGCAGCAGCCCCTGCAGTACGCAGTCGACATCAGTAATGTTTGGGGCGGCCGTGATCTTTGTCAGGTAATTTGACTGTGATTTATAGTATTGTGGATCGGCGGCACAAACGTGCAGCAATCTGGAGGCGCGAATTCTAAAAGGCCACAAACTGGAGGGTCAGTCAAGTGTCTCTAAAGTGTCACTTCACTTCTCAATCAGTCACATGCCATCAAATCTTGCACATGTGTGCACATCTGATGGAAGGACAGAGAGATGACACCAAAGTGACACTCGAACGCAATCAAATCTTGCACATGTGTGCACATCTGATGGAAGCACAGGCTTGACAGCCACGTTGGTCTGCCATATGACCTTGTGCGAGATTTGCTCAATCGAGCGACTCACATAGGCCCCACATGGACCTTAAGGCACAATGAACCAAGCTTGGTTGGAGCAAAAGCCATCCCCAATGACTGAGTGTACACTCCGCGGAGTCTCTGTGAGCCTTTGTCAGCTTCGATGTACAAGGCTTTGTGGCTGTTTGCAATCTCTCCTTCTTTGCGATGTATGAGCAAGCAATTGTCCCTTTTCAGCAGAGGCAGAACCCATGTGAGATTGTGTACATTGCATTACCAAAAGCGTCTCTAACAAGGCTGTGCTGTGCTTTTCATGTGATACCTAGTACCAGACACCAACTAGTACCAGATGTCGATTAGTACCGTATATCAAGGTGTACACGTGATACATGTATAAATCGAATTTGATTTTAAAAGCCTGCAAGATGCAAACGTTGCTCAACACTGATGCACGGTCTGTGATCAGCACTCAACTGGTGCTACAATTGCCAAGGCTAAGCAATGTCAATGGACAATTCACTGCTATGCCTGTAAAGACAGTCTTGATCAGTGTTTATCCTGTGTGGCCTCGGTGTCTTACTTCCTACGCTTTCCTCCTTGCCCATGATGGCCATTCTGGCTGTGCTGCTGCGTACGCTGCGCTGCTGCTGGGGAGGGCTGCTGCTGTCTTCCTGACTGCACTGCCGCCATGCCCATGCCTCTGTTAGGGGTTGCTGCAAACCCTGGCGGCCGCATGCCATTGTTGTGCTGCTGTGAGGCAGCGGCACTGCTTGATGGCTTTGGGCCCCATCCGTTGCTTTGGGGGGCTACTGAGAACCCTGGGGGAGCCTCCTCTCTGTCATACCCAGGGGATCTCATGACATTGTCCTTCTCCTCCTGCTGCTGTCTTGATGCAAGGGCGTCGCTTGGTAGCCCAAATTCATCTGAAACCCGCCCATTGCTCTGGGGGCCAACTGTGATCCCTGCGGGACCCATCTCACTGTCATCCCCAGAGTTCTCATGCCCATGCTGCTGATGGACCCTGGGGTGAGCTGGGATCAAGTCTCCTCGGCGCCTCGCAGGGTACTCATACTCACGATCATAGTCAAACCTATGACCATGCTGCTGCTATCTCTGTGAGCACTGCTCGCCTTGAGGGCTGCTGACAGGGCCTTTGAACAGAGGCATGTCATAGTCCAGCCTGCTGCTGAGCTGGCGGCTGCTGCTACCCCTGCCTCTGTTTGCTTTTGCGTCCAGAGCCCCACCTGAGTAGCTCTGCTCAACGGTAGCTGCTGGTGAGGGTGTGTAGCCCAGCCACACCCTGCGGGGAGGCTTGTACATGCCTTCTTCCTGGTACAGGTCCCGTTTGAGAGGGCCCTGCCTCTGCTCACTGCTGGCCAGCTCTGAGCTGAGCGAGTCAACTTTCTGCAGTGACCTTGCTCCTGCTTGGTTCTGTGAGGTGTGCAGCTCAGGGTGAAGCTGCTCTGCACCAACCTCCTCATCCACCTGCAGCAGTGACTGCATGTTATTAAGGCTGCAATTGCATATGCTTCGACCGTATCCCAGATATCAACAAACAGTCACATGACCAACATGAATCAATCAAACGACAATGTGACCTCTCTCATGCAGATTGATCATGTTGTCGGTCGTGTCAATCACAATGTGGCTCACTACTGCATGCTGAGATTGTTGCCATGGTCAGCAAAAGCATCAGGAGATACATGTCAAGACCACATATGTCGCACGTTGCTGGACATCACAAATTGACAGCATTGCTTCTGGACCATTCAAAACAGGACAGAAGCAAGATCCATGAGCAATAACATCTTCTGCTTGGTGTCAGTATGCGAATAGGCATGACTTAGATGGTAGGTGTTGCAACACACCATGTGTGAACTGGCCCCTTGGTGGTGAAGGCCAGTTGCCTCACAAGCAGTATCAGACAAGCCCGGAGTGAGGTCATCAATGCGGTCCTGCTGGCCAAAACTTGGCTTCTCATTAAATTGAGGCCAAAAGGTGTAATACGTTCTTTTCTTTTCATGCAGACTCCAACATGACAAATGCACGATAGAGGGTTGAATAGAACTGCGCGCTGAAGCAGATGAGATGGGCTCAAATGGCAAGAGGTGTCACCTGAGGCCTCTTGGGGTACAGCTGCCGGCTCAGCTTCTCCACCTCCTGCCTGGAAGCCCTCTCAACTTCCTGCAGCTTCTGCAGCTGCTTCTCCAGGGCTTCTACACGCTGCCCCTGCTGCTCCAGGGCTGCAGCATGCTGGCTGATGAGGGCTTGGCGGTCTGCCTCACCATTAGTCAAGGCGGCTTCTGCCTGACTCAAGTCCGCAGCCAGCCTCTGTCCTTGTTCCTGAATCAAGCCATGACATTATTATTATTATTTTTCTCAGCAAAAGGAAAACTTTCCTTTTTTGGAAAACTTCTGTAGTTGAAATTGCAGACCAGCAAGAGTATGACAGCTGCAAGAGTGTGGTAGTAAAGCCTGCAAGCAAAAGAGACCAGAGAACAGCACAGGGAACTGAGCGAGGTAAACCGGAGGCAGTTTGTGCATCATCAGACGCAGCAGTGCTACTCAAAGTCCCCATGGCAGCTTGGCAACATACCAAGAGGTGTGAAGGGAGTGCACAATGTCCCACACAACATCATGCACAACCTGAGACAGGGATACAACAACGGGTTGATTGCTGGGTCAGAGAAGGTGAGGATTGCAGGGGATGAGTATACCTCAGCAGCACGCCGAGCCTTGAAGGCTGAATCCCTCTGCTGATGGGAGTGCCTGCTGTTCTTGAGGGCCGTGTCCAACCGCTCCTCCACCTGACTAGCCTTTGCACACTCAGCCTGGGCAGTCTCCAGCTCGCTCTTCATGACACTCAGCCTTCTGTCTGAGTCAGCAGCAGCAACCTTCAGTTGGTCCTTCAGGGCGTTCATCTGCCTGATCTCCTGGTCTGAGGCAGAAAGGGCTGTTTCTAGCTGCCCCTGTAGGCTGGTGATGTCACCCTGCAACTGCTTCTCTGCTTGTGCAGCGCTGCATCGCAGACCTTGCAACTCCTGCTGGAGCACTGAAGCTCCTGCCTGCATGGCAAGTAGCATGCATCGTGATCAGCAAATTGACGCTGAGTATTGTCAGGGCTGTGAGGTACTACAAGACATTGCAAGGGGGAAAAAATTGTGAATCAAGGCACAAACATCTGCCTCATCATGACAGGCTCAAGCAGATGGGATGATTTGAAGTTCCATCAAGTGGACCCTGATTGATTGATGACAAAAACAAGGTCTGACAACAGATAATCATCGAACAGCAGGAAGGGCAAGAAGCATTTGTGGATGAAGGTGTGCACGGTATCACAAGATCCTGAACCAAGTGGGATGGACTGAAATTGCATAGAGTGCTGCTGGCTGGACCCTGATCACTAATAATGATAACAGTAATAATAATGATGATAAGAATAATCATAATAGAAATAAAAATAATACACAGGCGTTCCAGCTGATCGTTCTTGCCAGGGACCGACCAGGTGATCACTCAGCGACAAATTTCAGCTCTGACAACAGGCAATCAATGAACAGCAGGAACGGCAAGAGCAGAAGGGCATAGCAAGCCTGTCTGCAAAGAAAAGCAAAGCTGCAGGATATCTGGATGACACCTCCAGGCGCATTGACAGCACTAAAACAGCAGCTAGACAAGGGTCTGGTACCTGGGCATCTGTTTGGCTTTGCTGAGCAGCCTCAAGATGCACCTTCATGTGTGCAGCGCTGGCGCGAAGCTGCTGCAACTCCTTCTGGAGTGTGGACATCTGCTCACCAGATGCAGCTTCCTGCAGCAAGGATGGGAAGGATCAGTACCATCAGACAGGCAACAAGCATGACTCACTTTCATCAAATGCCAAGCTTCAGAAGCTGCACATTGATGCAGCTGTACATCAGAAACAATGGTTGACATGTCTCATCAAACAAGCAAACCACAGTTGACCAACTGCACTTCAGCAATGATGCAGCTGGATTTTGCAAGATGTCACGAGAGTTTTCAGCATAAGACCATCACTGATGATACTTTGAGATTCTTGGCAAAGGCAGCAAAGCTCAGGATGCTTCAGCACATAAAGGAGTGCGTGAAAGAAAAGAAAAGACTTTGCCTTTTGAGAAGCCAAATATTATACCGGGCTGCCCAGGGAAAGAGTGCGAGTGATTACCTTTGCAAGAAGCTCGGCATGATGAGCTGCCGCCATGTGCTTCTTGTTTTGCTCCATGTCAGCTTGAAGCTTGATGCGCTGCTTGGCATCCAGGTCAGCCCTGACAGTTGCATCTGACAGCTGCTTCTGCAGCCTTTTGGCCTCTGCCTGAGCTGACTCAGCACTGTCATGCGCCTCTGCTAGCTGCCGCTGCAGCTGCTCTGCCTGAGTTGCCTCGCTCAAGCTGTTGAGCTGAGACATGAGTGAGGATACCTGCTCCTGTTGATGCTGCGCATGCTGTGCTGCGGCTGCTGATTCAGCTTCTGCCTTGTGCGCTGCAGCATTGAGCTGTACCTGCAGCCTGCTCAACTTCCCTCTCAGTTGACTGATGGTCTCAGCATCGCTGAGCTTCAGCTGCTCAGCCTCAGCACTCTTCTTCCGCTCAGCATCTAGCTGCCTGATGACTTGGCCATTCTTCTCCATCTCAGTGCTGAGTTGCTGAAGGACTTGGCTGTTCTCCTTGGCCTTGTCATCCAGCTGCTGGAAGACTTTGCTGTTCTTCTGCATTTCATCATCCAGCTGCTGGCCAAGCGTGCTGT
>JAABUP010003406.1_pt1 | contig 28146 bp, 32 predicted proteins | sample 5559201 | NCBI WGS metagenome assembly JAABUP01 (sample SAMN10711887, study PRJNA513373) | rock metagenome | isolation source: Antarctica rocks | place: Antarctica | reverse complement strand
CAGAACGGCGCCTTATATGGCATTATGAAGTCCATCAAACATCCACAGGCACCTCCAACCAGTGGCATAGTACGCATGGATGTCTTCTACAGCATGTGGCGTAGCAGAACCATCCGTGACCCCAAGGACCCCTCCAGACCAGCCTGTGAGACAGTGCTGCTACATCATGAGCAGTTCAAGATCCCTGAAAACCTGTCACGCTTTGCTGTCAGGCATGGCATGGCAGGCTTTGTCAAGAAGATGGCCCCAGCTGTGAAGGCCTTTGTGACTGCAAGGCGGCAGCGAGTGGATGCGGTAACATCCTCAGCTCACATCTGATGATTCACAGCCACTCTGCAGCCAACTCTTATTCATTTTGGTTTTCACAATGTATCTATTTGTCTGTGTTGGTGTGCATGCATGCATGTGTTTGTGTCCCTGCTGCCTTTGGAAGCTGCCATTGCTTGTCAATTGCCTCTGGTGTTGCAGCCGTTCTCAATGCTCGCTGAGCAACAGACTGGCTCATTCGTTATCCTGTGATGCGTGATGCAGATGCTGCCATCGCTTCAACCCACACATGCTTGTAAGCATTTTCAATGCGTTGGGATTAAACCTGTGAATGCACTGCTGCAGTTTGCTGCTGACCCAGAAGCCTATGGTGTCGCACACTCAGCCACTCAGACGCTGCGGCTGGCACGCACATTATCTGTCATCAGTAGCACTGAGTCTGAGACTTCTGAGAGTAGTTCAGGCAGCAGTGAAGTGTCCTATCCATGCAGGCTCAGTCAGCGTAGGCCTAAAAAGGTCAAGTCAGTCCGTCCAGTTAGAAGAGTACGGTCTTTAGTAGTCCCAATCTTGGCAGCAGGAGCTGCAATTTTTGTCACACGGCACACCAAGGCTAGGTGAAGGCCAGCTGTGTGGTTGGTGCAATTTTGAATGTCAAGTGGTAGTTGCCAGTTTTGATGTTAGCTGCAGTTAGGTGCTGCTTCAGCATGGCGTTTTTCAGCAGTGCATGTCATTGCATGCTTGCAGTTTCCAATTTTGAGCTGTATTTCATTTTCTGCACATCTATGCCTGGGAGGCAAGTACGGTGAGCATACCATGAGTCCAAAGATATTAGACTAGGAAGCCAGCATGAGGACCTAGGCAGGCAGCATACACACAGCACGCCTGCTCATACAACATACTGTTTGAGGTTTCAACGCCATGCACATGGCAACATACTGCACTTTGCCAGGCCTGGAATGCTACATGATGCAAAGATCAGCTTAGTACTATGAGAGCTTGATGCCACAGGACTATGTACGCTATGCATGCATGATTACATCAGGCAAAATCAACAAAGCTGCAGATAGCAAGATATGCTGGCTGGCACAAGAATACATGGCAATAGCTGCATGCTCACAAACAAATTGACTTCTGTTCAGGTCAACAGTTCAAAGCACTCAAACGCTACTCTGCTCCCCATTAGTGCTACAGACCACAGGCATGCATAAGCATCAGGCTTCCTCACCTCCTGGCAGTCACTACTGTAGTATGCTGCTGTTTGATGCAGGGATGACACACTGCGTCAGCATCTGATTTCCTCTGTGGCTATCACATCTTTAACACAATGGCTCATGATCACAATGGTATGCAGGGACAAGATGACACAGACATAAGAAAGCAGCGCTGCTGCATGGCTGCTGCATGTCTGAGCATTGCCCATTGTTGCAACCACAGCAGAAAGGGCTTGACGCATGTCACCAGGATTGACCAAATACCACTTGCTGGGCAGAAAATGTTGTTTACAAATGAAGATGTTTACTGCTCAGCATTCTTCTCCTTCCAAAGCCTATCCAAAGCACTGTCACTGGCACCCTGCAAGCAACACGTCTTGCTGCAGCACTTACTGTTGGAAAAGTGTATGTGTATGTGACAATCACACTATTCGTTTGTATAAAATCACAAACAGCAGCACTCTACGATGAAAAAGCTCAAGGATGCATGTGTGCATCTCACCATGGCACGAACACTGCCTGAAAAGGCAAAGGTGGTAGTACTTCCACTGTACATGCCTTCCTCGTTGAGATGTCCAATGTTCAGCTGAACAGCTGCATGGTCTTTAGCAGTGATCAACTTGTTTGTCCACGCGCTGCATCACAACAATTTCACTTGAGAAACATTACACTGTGCAGCGCGTCGTGAGCTTTCAGTATGAGGAAGATCGTCGAGTAGCCTCACGAAAAAAACTCACCACTTGCGGGGGATGTACAGATCGATGTTCTCGCCCTCGTCGTTGATCATGATGCCAACGTTGGTTTATGCAACTCGACAATTGCGGAAGGGGCGAGCTTCGGCGGCCAAAAGCTATGTATAGCTTCGCATTGACCTAATCTCACGTAGGGTTCAGCATAGGACTGCTGCTGCCCTGCTGCGGCGGTACTCTCACTAATGCGGCACTGAAGTTGCATACTACCTCAGGAGTGTTTGCTTCATATTGTGAAGGGCAGGCTTGGCGGCAGTCTATGACATTGGTGGCAGGTTGTTACGAGCGTTTTATTTTTGGCTTTGATCTGCCCTCTGACACGAGCAAGGTACAAGCTTCCTCCTTGCCTGTCTACCCCTGGCCGCTACAGCAACCTGTCCACTACCGGATCTGTTTGTTGCGCGCTGTTGACAGCATACCTCTTGCAGGCACAAGATCTTGCTAAAAGGTTTGCCTACCCAGGTCACCAGGGCGCTGTCAAATGCCTGACAGCAGGAGGGACCTTTGTTGTTTCAGGAGGAGCTGATGATCAGCTGCACATATATGACACACAGGTGATTTTTGTCGGCAAATTGTGGCAGCACTTTCACACTAGCCAGCACAGCGCATCTGCTTGTCTGAGTGATGACTATGTATCCATTACAAAGACTGAAGACAATGTATGTTAGACATTTTACATGCACCACTATCTGACAGACAAGCAGCTGCCTCATGCAACCCGCCAATCTGTACAGCAGCACAGACACAGACACAGTCAAAGTCTTACTTTTGGTATGCAGGGTCAGAAGGATCTGGGTTTCCTCATGAACCCTGGCGAGGGCGCCATTTCAGCTGTGGCGCTGTATGTTCCTCCCGAGGTTGATGCTCCCACACATCTGTTCAGTGGAGGAGCAGATGGCACTCTGGCAGTCTGGTCAGCAGGACGCAGCTGGGACTGCTTGAAGGTGAATGCCTATCACATGCAAAGCAGAACATGTTGTATGATGCTTGTGGGCTGTCGAGCTACAAAGTTTGAGAAAGCTTACCTATTGATCAAGAGGTAAGCCTTGCAGTATGCCAAGCACATTACAGATCACATGGTTGCTGTTTGCTCATAATCCAACTTTGTTTAAAAAGCGGCTGCCGACAAGCATGCCAGAGACTTTCACAGTCGTAGCGTGATGAACTTCTCCTTGGTTCCCTTGTATAGGTCATGACAGGCCACCGCAAAGAGATAACCAGTCTGTCCATTCACCCCAGCGGCAAGCTAGCTTTGAGCACAAGCAGGGACAGCACATTGCGCATCTGGGACTTGATCAAAGGTCGCTGCAGCTATCACCATATCCTGGAAGCCATTGCTGATGTGGTTGCTTTCAGTCCATCAGGCAGCCTGTATGCTCTGGTAGCAGGCAGCAAAGTCACTATACATAAGATTGGCAAAGAAGCTGGCTTGTTGGGTGAGCTGGTACACTCAAGGCGAGTGTTGTGCATGGCATGGAACACAGATGACATGTTGCTCACTGGTACAGAGGCTGGCAGCATACATGCGTGGGATGTGAGCAGTAGTATACAGATTTGTGAGAAAGTCAAGGCGCACCAGACACGGCTTCGTGGGCTGACAGTCACTGCACAAACAGCAGCACAGCCTGCCTCTTCAGACGTACATGTGCAGTCGCCTGCAGTAAAAATGCAGACACAGTATACTGTAGCCAGTGCTGCATCTGATGGCTCAGTCAAAATGTGGCGTTTTAGTCCCGACAAGCAGGATGGTGCTTTGCAAAAAGTGTCAGAGGTTTCAACTGGTGCCAGGCTGACTTGTCTTGGCCTTGTCCACCCTCAGCCAAGCGCGCTCCAGACAGGCAAGCAGCCGGGCAAGGCCAACAGACAACGTCACAAGCAAATGCTGAAAACCTCTGCTGGTCAGGTCAAGAAGCAGAAAACAAGTGTTGTGGCTGCGGATGCTAAGCCTCCACAACCAGTGTTGCCTAAGCCAGATTTGAAGAAAGTGGGTGTAGCAAAGAACGGTGTGGTAGATTTCACTGTAGATGCACAGAATGTGACGCACAGACAAAAAGCCTGTTGGACGGAAGAAGAGTTCTAACAAGCACTAAGCTGTTGGTAGTCTTTGGTCTTACCTTGTACAATAATTAGCGTAGCTTGCCTGTACACAGGTGCTGATGTACATTATCTAGGTCAGTCAGTTTGTGCTATGGTCAATCCTATATTCCAAATTTTCATGTTGCACAGTTAAGATGTGTGAAGGTTTTTCAGAGCCTTGCTCTTCTTTTATGCTATCCAGACCATGGTTTAAAGTTTAAGTTGCACAGCAAGAGGACTATGTTGAAGTCCCATATATTGGGGGACACATATATTGGTGGTGCCTGACCGTGTCCTCTTGTAAATTGCACACACCTGTCAGCGTTTGTACAGTGTCTGTTTGCAACACACTGCTGCATACAATACGGTCAAGCACCAGACAAGCTCCAACTGTGCTAGCTTCTACAGCTGTCTGCGGAAACGACTGAAAAGCCGTTTGTCTGCGGGGGCAGCCCATTGAAGCTGACTAAGTATACTGACCTTACATGCACACACCTATTTCTTAATATAACTGATTGCAATGCTGGCCCATGCCACCTTGTTGGGCAGATCTGATAAGCCTGTCAGGCCAAAGCTGCTATGGCGGGCATAGGCTTGCAGAGATATTCCTGCCTACACACCGGCAGCGACTCACTGCTCAGCCATCTGCTAGATTCCCAATGATAACAGCACTGACTTTCTTTCTTGGACAAGTCCTTCGATAGCCTTGTTGAGCGACAGCTTCTCCCCAGCCCGATCGGACAACGTGCGTCGACCTATCATCGTGCCGCAATGGGCTCAGAATACCAGGTTTGTTTTGCAACACTGCGTTTCAACTGATCACATTGTGGCTAACCTGCAGTCATGTCTCTCAAGTGTTGCTTGATCCTGTGCAGTCTGTTTGTAGCGGTGTGTGTCGTGCCTGCGCAAGGCGCAGCTGCCGGTACGCCAGAACAGGTGCAGCCTGTCAATTTGTCCAATGTTCGTTTGACAGTCGGGCTTCGCGACCTGCAAGCTCATCTGTGTGAACGGTCGCGTAGGTGATCTTTTTTGACAACAAGGACTACTCAGGCGGCTCGCAAGACTTTCCAGTGACCCTTCCTGCCACGGGATGCACGCCCTGCACTGAGTTGGTGAGCTACAACGTTTTCGGGGAGCTGGTCGTGTGCTTATCTGATACTTTAGCTTTGACTTGCTGTCCATTAACTGCTTATGAAGTCTGATACTTGCTGGACACCCTTTGTCGTTTTGGTTGCAGAATTACGTCAGAACCAACTCCTGGGAGTCATATGTGTCCTCAGGGGGTTCTGCCATCATCCTCTTTGATGGGCATGGCTGCTCAGGTATGTTGCCTATTCTCTCTGAGCTGCAGGAATACCATTCAAAAGTTCCCAAGAGACTCTCAGAGGTGCAAGCAAGCTGCAGTAGGCTGCAAGCTGCTTTTGCTCGTATGTGCATGACGAAGTGCGCCATGTTGCAAGCCTTCACACTTGTTTACTTCTGAAATAGTCAGATAAGCTGTACTGGGACCCCAACATCATCTGCGCATGTTGCACAGCTTGTATCATCACTCTGATGATCATGTGGCTGCATATACACATGTACAGGTTGCGTTGCTCTGTTGGCTGGCTGAGACACATTGTCCCTCTGACACACAAGATGGTGCAGCTTCTGCTGTAGCCACACACACTTCTGTTTGTACTCACTTTGGTATCTGACCCACTTGAGTACCTGAAGCAATAAAGGCTTTGCAAGTCTGATCAGCAACTCGCCATGTACCAAGTCCACATGACTTTCAGGCATCTGCTGGATCTGTTTCTGCTGGAGCTGAAAGTCTTTGCTCAATTACAGTTTGACAGTTTGGCTGGTTCACTGACTGCAGGCAAGACATCAGGAAGGCTTCCTGCTCACCAAGGCGTCATCCAGGGAACCCTCTCCAATTCAGTGGATTCATTCATGCTGTGTGCATAGGTGGCTGGGTCCAACACAATTTTGTGCCTGCATTGGGAAATGTACTAGTGCAATGACTGAGAGCAGGTTGCAGGTGCCGTGCTTAGAAGATATTGATGCAATTTACGTTGAGTCGGTAAGTACATGTTTGATTGCCAAAAGATGTAGATACAGCTCTGCAGAACTTTGCCTGGTGCTGAACTGCTCAAGATTGTTATTTAGCATTCCAGAACACAATGACAGAATGCCTGTATCAGATGTAGTGCAAATTATTGTAGCAGCAACTTGAAGTCATGCAATTTGAAATTGGGTAGATAATGACCTGAAACATCACCACAGCTGTAATGTTTGCTGATTTACTGTTTGCATTGTGCAGTGGATTCTTGAAACGTCAAACAAGTCTGCACTTCAGTGTCCCAAAAGTAGAAGCCGCACAAGCTGAACAGGGCTTTGTGCTAGCAGCGCTGCAGCACAGCTTTACGTACACAGCTGTATGACTCTGCCATCTCAGTGCAGTTCTGGGTAGTTATGATTGAACCAGATCACATGTCGTTGCTGGAAGCTTTAGCTTCTACCTGACATGCAGCCAATTACGTAGGCCATTGTGCGGTAAACAAGACTTGAATTTGTGCATTAATTAACTTAACTTATTAAGCTGGTGTTGATGTTCACCTCTTCATTAATTCCCTCAACTGCACGCGTGAGGCATGTAACAATACTGCCGTATGTGTAACCAGCGCAGTGTTAAGCGTGGCAGCCAGTAATTGCTGCATCAATACAGATGAGCAGAACAGACAGGCACTGCAGGCATCCAATTCCAGGGGACAATTTCGCTCAAACCTAGATAGGTTATGCAGTCCATGCATACGCAACTATGCAGCATGCAGAACAGGTTGTCGCAGCACCAGTCCCACGCATGTAGCTGCATCGAGGCTGTATGCCAAGATGTGGTGCAGCATATGGCGTTGCGGATGGCGGTCACATAGCATATTGTCGTATGCGTATATGTAACTGATCAGTATTTGAATGGACCCTTTGAGTACCTTTCGGCTGGGGCTGAAGCAGGTTCTGCAGCACTACGACACAGGCATATGGTTGCAAGATCTAGGCGTGGCTTGGGCAAATGTCTTGGGCCGTACGTCGGTGCCACTACAAACAGTTGTTCTACAAGCTGGCTACCAGGACCATATACCGCTAGTTGAAAAGTGCGGCTTTTGTCAGATGATACCTCAGCCTGGGATGCCGCCACGCACTATTCTCCGGGTCTTAGATCCTCTGCCTAAAGTTGAGCAGCTGGCAAGGCAACTACGTGCTGACAGTGTCCTGCGCTACGAACATGTCAGTGTGAGCAAGATAGTTTCTGACATATGTCAACAGCTCAAAGTGCCAAGCTTTGACTGGTTTGCCATGCCTATGTCATCTGTTCCCTCGCTACAGCAGCTGACAGAACTAGAAGCAAAGGTTTACAACTTTACTTCAACATTTCTCAGCACAAGGTAGGTCTTTGTTGTTTCTGGCAAGCAGCAAATGATTAATGTATGTTGATGCAAGATGATGTGACGGGTTCGCAGGCAAATCACAACCCTGTATGATCTCCAGCAGCAGTTGTGCCTGGCTCTAAAAGTCAGCGACTTCAGCCATCTTGAGCTGGGACCTCTGCTACGCAACCCTGTGATCATCCAGTCCTTCAAGCCCCCAGCAGACTGTGTGGAAGTTCCCAAGGTCGGTGCTTTGCTTGGCTGCATTGCGCAGCTCTGGATGATGTTTACCACCTGCTAAGCGCAATATCAATTGAACAGCTTGCTAGCTTACATCAAGGGGCCGTTGCGAATGCATTGCTCTGTGCCAAGAGGGTATCTGTATGTCTGCAGGTGACGCTGAGTGATGTTGTCAATGCAGTCAAGCACCTGGTTACTCTCAAGAACCCTCAGGTGCAGCCGCATGCTGTGCTTCAGTGGCTGACCAGGGAATTTGATGTTGACATGCCAAGGGTAAGACAACCTTCAGCATGCGTTGTAGAAGTCATAATGTGAATATCTTGAATGCAGTTACCTGTTTGAACGTGGGATGCATGCTGTGCGTCGAGCGTGCCAGCTCTGTATTGGACTTAGGTCAGGTGTTGAACACTTTGCGTCTGTCTCACACCCTCAGAACAATGCATGCTGGCTTTCAGGACCTATGTGTGAAAGTGGAGTCGACTGCGGGCCTTGTTATGCTGGTCACTGACAACCAGCGGGATGAGGAGCTCGTCAAAAGGGCTGTCAAGGAGAAGCTGCTGATGGACGTTCAGAAGAATGCCAGCAAACTGGAGGTATATGTTGTCTGTGGCGCCATCAACGTGCCTCTATGCTGTGCTTATTGTACATGTGGGCCATGCAGTGGCGTACTGCTGATATCTGCTGCCTGTGTTGTCCCATGCATGTGTGCGCCTGTTTTATGCATGTGGGTTTGCACTGTCTTGGCCATAGCTGACAGTGTCTGTTTTTCTTGCAGCTTGGAGCCCCAGATTCCGATGTCAATTTGGAGGTTCTGCGGCAAATGAATGCAGCTGTGTCAGGGCAGGCAGCAGCTCACAAGGCTGATCATGTGACACCGCGGGGCATCACCTCTAAGCCTCCTGCACCTGTCAAACCCGTCAGCTTTTTGCATGATTCCAGACCAGAAGACAGGGTTCCTCATGCTGCATGGGCGGCAATGCGGAGGAAGAATGACAATACCTGTGAGGCTCTGATGGCCGCGTGCAAGCACAAACCAGTTGTGTTTAGCCTCAGCTTGCTCACAAAGGCATTCTGTGATTCAAGGAAGAGGCAGGAGGGTTTGCCAAACAACCGCAAGCTACATGTAGCCTGGGTGCAATTTTGGAACACAGACATTTTAGCTGGGCTTGTCCTCAGAGCTCAAGCTGAGCTTATGTATGAGCCAGCTGCTCTCTCCATCCTCCCTCAGCCGCTGACAGCACCACTCACAGACGATGCAACAGCCGTGTGTGCCGCAATGCTGAACCTTAGCCCGCAAGAGTTCACTTGGAGCGCATTGTATGTTCACTTCCTGGCTCAGACACGCTCACGCCTTCTTCAGCTGGACAAAGGGGACCTCAAGGTCAATCTGCAGGACCTAGGCGAGCACTTGTCAGGCATCTTTCAGCCTTCAATGAGCAGGGCAGCAGCCAAACCAAAAGCAGCAGATGCTGGGGAGGCGTTGCCGCATTTCTGGTCCAATGATGCATTGGCGATGTACCTGCTGTGGTCTCTGGTCAAGCTGACGGGCAGAGATTATGACCCTCAATGGCCTAACACACCTGAAATTCGAGAGGGCACACCAGAAATCAGCACCTGCAATGTGCTACGCACTCCATTGACTGTGCCTAGACCTGTTACCTTGGCACCCACCAGTGTTGATGCGCCAATAGTGCTGGACGATGCAGAATCAGATCCTCCGTACAATCCCCACTGGCTGCTGAGACATGCTCCTGGAGCCTTGAAAGGCCTCTCCCGCCAGCTGTCCTCGCTAGAGCACTATACAGCCGCATCAGCAATTTCAGCAGTAGAAAGAGTTGCGCTGCGCATCAGGGACAAAGACAATGCCACTTGGCAGTTTTTGCGCCAGTTTGCCAGTTTGCCTGAAGATAAGAGCTCGTGGGATGCTGATGCATCTGCTAAGGCTGTCAATGGTATGGAAAACGGCACTGCTGCTGATGGTCACATTGATGTGTCTCCTGAGCAAACAAAGCCTACAGGTGAGATGTGCTCCCATGTGCTGACCACTATGTCAAGCGACTTGCAAACTTTCAGTACAACACACAGCTATGAGTTCACCACAAAGCTTTTGGTCCACTTGCTGCTCAACATTACTGCCTTCAGCCCCTTGCAAACCTATTACCAAGAGCAGCCCCTGCAATGCCCATGCTTTCTGACCCCACTATGTTGATTCACCTTTTTTGCCGGACTTGTGACTCACAGACAAAATGCCAATGTCCACTTTCATGGGGAACCTTTCTTGATTGTATGGCTTGCTGTGCATTGCTCATTTTACAATATAGACTGATTTAGTCAACTGACCTATATTGTGAGAGCGCTTGCATCATATGCTGTGTAACAATGTCATTTGCAGGCAAGGAGTTCAAGCCAATTTCAGCACAGCAGTTTCATGCTGCTGCTGCTCAGCTGTATGTTGGCTCTACCCCTGCTCAGCTAGCCAGCTTGGAGCTGGTCTTGCAAGCCCACTTCAGCGCACCCTCCTTCAGTGCCCTGGGCCATGGACCCTCATTTCTGCAAGCCTGCTCTGAGGATGAGGTCATCATGCAGACTGTTTCTGCAGCTGCAGCTACTGTCCCTCTGAACAAGGTGACCGCCCAACATTTCACAAGCTGCTATTGGCAATTGCTAGCACCTCTCTTGCTCCGTCACCTAGACAAAGAATACGAGAACAGCTTGATTCTACTCAGATTGTTGCCATTGTACGGTACATGCATTTGCATCATTCATTACTGACCTATCTGCTGTGAGCACAATGCAAAAGCACTTGCATTGACCTGCTCCAGCCGACTAGAGCTTTGTTGGACTGCTGCAGGTTTTGATGGTGACACAGCAAGCAGCACAGGCGCTGAGTACAGACTCTTCTGATGATGATCAGCAGGTGAATGTAGCCAATGCAGTGGCTGCATGCCTGTGTGAGCACTTCAGGTAAGCCTGGTCCCCCACCCATATACAGGTAGCCCTGGCTTGTATGCCTTTGCCCAGCCTGTGTGCATGCAGTCTGCTGCTTGAGACCTCACATTGATGCATCAACTCGTTGCGGTCTAAATTACACACTTTGTTCCTTGGTGACGTGAGGATCAACTGGTCTTTTGTTGTAGAGTGTGTTCAGTGGAGGCCTTGGGCCATGGCAACGCTGCGCATCTGATCTCCATAGCGCAAGCCCACGCTGACGCAACGCCCCAGAAAGTGTTGTCAGCAGCTGCTTTAGCGGCCTGCAGCGGCAGCACTTACGCCAACAATGCTGGCCGAGCTTTGGGCAGAGCGTCAGCTGCAGAGGATGCTCGCAAGTGCCTGCTAAAGGCACCTATGCTGTCTGAGCTGCATGAGTGGAGCAGCTGGCATTTGCTGTTTGAGCAGGAGCTGGGAAGTCTGTCCAGCTTCCTGCAGGACCAAGGTGCGCCTGCAATTGACTTCTCATATCTGGCAGAAGTCCCCATGGAGCAATTTTGCTTAAGCCCTTGTGTCCTATATAGGCGTCATTTACCCGTGATTCTGTCCCTGCTTGGCGCACATCAAGAAGACCAGGCCGCTCATCATGAACAATACTTGTCGCTTATTCACGTAATGACGCATCATGCTGGTTGACTTTCAGAGGTGGTCAACGCTCTGGAGCTGTCTGCTGGCAAGCTCATCAAGATTCCCCAGCACACATCCTCTGAAGACTATTCATCATCCCTCAGCCAGCGCGACGCCACAGGGGTGGTGGCGGTCCTACTTGGAATTGTTGCCACCCATCGGGGTGTGCAACATGCACCGTTAGCAATGCTTGCTGCACGTACCAAGGTATGCACAGCACACACAACGGCATCTGCAGGCTGCCATGAGGTGCAAGATAGAGACTTGCCTGTCGCCAGCACTGCATCAAGTTGTACATGCTCTTTCAACAGTGCTGCACCTCATTGGTTGTACCCAAATATGCGCATTACATCATGTGGTTTTGTCAACTGGTACGCTTTTGGCTTGAAACACCTTGCATTGGACAACCTCAAGAAGTGATAAGTTACAAACAATGAGACAAGATTGGTCGTTTTAATGATGTTAATCATGCAAGTGCTGTGGCGAGCTGGGGCCATGAAGCAGGGTATCGCACCAGCAGCACACAGTAACACATTTGTCAGACCTGAGTTGCGGTTTCTAATCTTGTGTACTGTAGGCGCAACTCGCAGCAATGGATAGTGATGAAGCTGTGCCTGTCTCTGATGGGTCCAGCACAGTTAGGGGCCTGCCCAGAGCTGCCACCTTTGTCTTGGAATGCCTCGAGAAGCTCCCTGAGCCCTTCCAAGTCACTCTTGGCCAGCCAATGCTGCTGCAGCCTCTGGTCGAGGTGACTCTTGTAGAAGCGCTGCACATGCATGTAGAGCAGCACCCTCCTGTGGGTTTCAAGCACCTGTGCGATCCATAGATGCAGTCTGTATGCTGACTTATGTCAGCTGAGGTGATGTGGTAATGTCCTTGTCGTTCTACAAGCTGCATGTGTCTATTGACTGCTGCAGCAGGACAATGCTTGGCAGCAAAGAATTTGCGTTTTGCAGATGTATGCCTGTGTGTTTCTTGGTAGCAACTCGTTCGTGTTGCCTAGGTTGCTGAAAGTGCAGCATACGCAGAGCAGAGCCTTCTAAAGGCAGCTGTTAACCCCTCTCAGCATGCTGTGTTGCACCGCCTTGGCTTCCAGCTTGGGGTCACTCTCTGGCAGGATGCCTGGCGCCGTGCAATGCTCCCTCCCCCTCCGCAACCCCAACCCTCCACAACAGCCCTTGTCAGCACAGCTGCTGACACCCATCAGCCAGCATCACAGGCAGGTACTGTGCATGCTGTGCTGGACCAGCTTCTAGGCAGAGACGCTCCTCCGCTTCAGGACTGCACTGCTAATGGCATTCTAGATTCCATCAGCCATGACGCCGTCAGCCCGATGCAGACTGATGCCACCAGTGCACCGGGAGCTATTGCTGGTCAGCAGTCTGCGTCTGTCAGTCCTGAGGACGAGTCACAGCGCTGCATGGCAATCATAGAACAAATCAGGCGAGAAGAGTTCGGCATGAATGTGGAGCTAGACGCAGCCAGCAGTCAGCTGAGACACCGCCAGAATGAGCGTATCGGACGAGCACTGCAGCGTCTGTCTCAGGAGCTGTATTCTAAGGACACCCATTTTGTTCTGGAGCTTGTGCAGAATGCAGATGACAACAGCTATCCCGCAGGGGTGCTGCCAGCACTCGAGTTCATCCTTCAGGACACAGGCATCACTGTGCTCAACAATGAGGTGCACAGGCTCATCAGTATGCTGCTGGCATTGTCTCTGGACTACACTGGGCTTGACTGCATTGCATGCACAGCTTTTCCTAAACTCAGCAACGCTGAACGACCTCTACCAGCTCTTAAAGTAACCCTTGTCTATGTCTGCCTCATGCTGCCTTGCTGTCCGTTGTGCATGTTTGCCCTCTGCATACAGCATTCAAAGGCTGACATGACCGGCATCACATGATTGTCAAGTACAGCAAGGTGAAGTGCATTTGTTGTGTCAGGTGGGCTTTTCAGAAAGCAACATCAGAGCGCTGTGTGACGTGGGACGCACCACCAAGAAGCACACAGTGGGCTACATTGGGCAGAAAGGCATTGGGTTCAAGAGCGTGTTCAAGATCACAGATGCCCCTCAGATACACTCCAGAGGCTTCCATGTGGCCTTTGACCTGATGCAACATTCTGCGCTGGGCTACGTGCTGCCCACCTGGGTGGAGAATGCTCGGGACATCTCCTCTGTCAGCAAACTAGGCAGCCACCAGACCTCTACCAAAGTCTTCCTCCCTTTCAAGCAGGTGTGCTTCTGTGCTTTTGCAGACGAAAGTTGCAACACCATCAAAGCTGGCTCTCATGTGATCTTGACTGGAGGAAGGAGGTTGCTGGCCAATTGCGCTCATGTGTACAATTGCAAGCATGAATGGTGCATCAATGCTGTGCAGCTGTGCTGCACAAGCAGCATTGTTGAACTCTGCATTGCCTATGTTCAACCAATGTCATACAGACACTGCTTTTGTACACCATCCTGCAGAGTGAAGTATGACGTGTAGCACATGATATGCAGGGTTCACAACAGCAGGCAGCAACTTTGCGCCATAAGTTTGATGATGTGCGTCCCACCCTGCTCCTTTTCCTTCAACGCCTGCAGTGTATTGTTGTCAATGACGCCACAGCTGGGGAGACCTCCATCATGGTCAGGTAAGAGTCCTTTCCAGCATGTTAGGTACATAAGTCACAATGTCTCTCTGCACTCAGTCCTGTCCTGCGCATGCAGTCCTTTATCTGCACTGCTGTGTCTCTACACAAAGGCTTGGCTGTGACACATGTACATCTCAGCAGACTGCTGAACATGTCCAGCACGCCTCATCTTTCTGTTGGTGATCATGTCAACCCCGGCAGTCAACATTGCTAATTCTGTCATGACCAGCAGTCAATCTCAGCAGCAAATGTTGTGTCAACTGTTTGCCTCTGCCAGGCGTCCCCTGGGCAATGGCTTGGTGGAGCTGCGGCATGGCACCAATGCCGAGCACGCCTCACGTTGGCTGCAAGTCAGCCACACTTTCCAGCCCTCTGTGCCTCGCCTAGATGTGCAGCTGGAGCAGACAACCGTGTCCCTGGCTTTCAACCTTGAAGGGGAGGCGCCCATGCAGCAGCAGGTGTATGCATTCCTGCCCCTCAGGAGCTACGGCCTTTCCTTCATTGTCCAGGTAAGCTCCCAACTAGGACACATTCTGTGATGCAGCAGCTATGAAACGCTGTCCATGTTTGCTGCTAGCCTCAGGTGCACCGTTCTCTTGTGTTACGTTCGCTTGTGTTTCTGAGCACATTGATATGGTCCTGCAAGCAGCACCTTTTAAGTCTACATCTGGGATGCTTGCCATCTTGAGCTTGTTACGTGACAACCTACTTGACTATGCTATAGCTTCAGGCTGCACGCAATCTCAGCTGCCACTCATTCCAACATGCCTGTCACCATGCATGATCTTCATGGTATGCATTGTGCTCCTTGCACTCCGCACGAAATGAAGCCTGGAATCTGCTGTACTGCAGGCTGACTTCATTGTGCCTTCATCAAGGGAGGCTGTCGACTGCGACAGCGCTTGGAATGAGCTACTGCGTGAGCAGGTTCCCAACCTGTTCCTTCAGTCCCTGCACAGCTTTAAGCAACTAGCAGTGCTTGCTGTTGACCAACCTATGGCGTGGGTGAACAGGTGGCTGCAGAGCGTCCCGCTGCCGAGAGAGGTATTGTTCAGGCTCCTGTCATGTTCAATGTCAGGCTGTACCAACAGCTGCTGCACGCATGTCTTGCCATCTGTTCTTTCAGTCCTCCTGCTATGAGGGAAAACATTTGGAAGAGTGGTGATCACAGATAGATTCATCAAGTAATAATGCTTTGTGTTGTGATCTGTGTCTGCTATTCATATTTACCCAAGTATACCTCCACATCTGCATATGTTGGGTCAGCTGTGAAACCAGCATGCATACTCATGGCTTGTGTCGTGCATCTTGCAGCAGAGCGTGGACGTTCTTGCTTGCTTGCAATACAAGTCCCCAGGCTGTGCTTGACCTGCGCAGGCACAGAGCTTCTTTGCAGCCCTTCCTCACTCCTTAGCAGCCCGCTTGCAGCAATCCCAGTGCATTCCAACAGAGACTAGTCAGTGGGTGTACCCACGTGAGGCGCTGGTCTGTCAGGACCCCCAAGTCAGATACCTCCTTGCAGAGCCCCGCCTGCCAGCCATAGTCACTCTGCAGTATGCACACTCAGACCTGTCAGTCCTGCACTCATCTCAGCCCTTGCGAGCACTCCTCGGCGTCGGTGAGGTAGCCCACGGTCACCTGTTGCATGTGGTCCGCCAGCTGTACATCAGCAACACGCTTGCCCAGATGGGTTCCCCTTGGTTGGCTCAGCTGCTGCTTTGCGTCTTTGACAGTCTACAACAGGAGAGGCCTGGTGGGATTGGGTATCAGACACAGTCTAGTGTTGCAGTGGCCAGTGCCGCTGCTAAAGCGGCCACAGCTGAGCTCAGGAAGCTGCTGCTGCTGCCCATGTCTGATGGCACTTTTGCAGTGGTGGACAATGCCACAAAGCAGCCTCTGTACTTTCCTCTTGACGTGGGTGACAAGTCTGCAGGTGGGCTTTACAGGCCTATGTTCACCTTGCACTCATACCCTTGCTGGCATTGCTGCTAGACACCTGCCGTGTCATCACATTGTTTCATTGGATGGACAGGGTGGGACATTGAGAGGTGCTCATTGTTGTTGTCTAACGCTGTTTTGTCTTCACCAATGCATGACCTGTTGCAGCATCTAGATGGCACAACCTGTGTGGGTTGCAACATGACTTCTGCATGCCTGTGTGGCTATCTCTACAGCTGCACCTGCAAATGCAGACGGGGAGGAGTCAGCGGCAGCAGTGACCAGCAAGCAGCGCGAGCTACTGAATGCATGTAACCTGCACTTGAGAGTTTTGGACCCAGCCTTTCTGGACACTGTAGGTCAAGACAGAAAGCCAGCTTTGGTCAGGGCCCTTGAGGTAGACGCTTCTTGTGGTCAAACTGATATACAAAGGTTGTAGCCTGCATGCACTGTCCATTTTTGTGTTGCATGCATGTTATACCTTGCTTCTGTTGCACACATCATCATACTCATTGCCATCAACAATGTTCCCTGTTTTTGGCCTCTGCTACTGATGCAGATTTCTACATTTGGCGAGGACATACTTGCCTGTTCTTGGTTGTCACACCATGATGCCACCTCAGGACTGAACGTTTTTTAGTCCTTTCACCACTTTTGGTGTGCATTGCAGACCCTAGGACTGAAGCACATAATGCTGCCAGACATAATCTGCCACCATGTCTTGCCGGCCCTTCCAGCATGTGATGAAGCCAGCCACATTGCCTACTTAGCTCTCATCATCAGCTCTGGTCTCACTGCCCCTGAGGCACTGAATGCCTCGCTGTCTACCAAGATCATCAGCAAGCTGAAGGCTCATGGCAACGTTGTCACCAATCATGGCATCAAGCAGCTGGAAGACTTTCTGCACCTGCCAGTCAACCTTGGTAACAAGGTACTGCCTTTGCGTTGCTGAGCTCATGTGCATGCTCAATGGGGATATTTGTGGTGCCACAAAGTGCTGACTGTCATCACTTCTTGTACCAAACGCTGAACCCTCTATGCAGTTGCTTGATATGTCAGCTCCCCTCAAGCAACATGCCATGGTGAACTAGCATGATGTTAGCTGATGTGTCTGTACCTCTTCTGAGCCAGGGCGTTTACAAGAATATGCACATTTAGGAATTGATTACAACTATTAGGACCGAAAAAACCAAAGAATTTGGAGATATAAAAGGGATACATAGGGGTTGTAGACGCCAGCTCAGACCAGTTGACCTGAATGCATGGGTACATCAGAAACTGAACTGAATAGAATTCTTCAAAGGACATCACACAGACACAAAGCGTGGAAAAACATGGCAGCTGTTCTTTGAAAACATAGATAATGCACTTCTGACGGTGTCAAAGGCACAAAACGTGGAACAAATCAGGAAGGTGAGTGTGCAAATTGTTTCCAAGCCTTCAACAGGCAATCAGCAGTTACCTAGGTCAGCACAGTCAGGTGTCAGTCAAAGCAAGGTGGATTAGAAATGAAATAGACTGGAAAAGCATGAGTGAGTCAGTCATACAGCACATGAAATACACAGGACCTTGTGAATATGCGTTGACCCTGCCTGTATGGTCTCTCCTGTAGCTGTGCATCTTATTGTGTGAGTCGCACTTCAAACGTGAATCCCAAATGAAAGGATAGCAATCCTTGGTTGAGCTGCTCTGCTGTTCTCATTAAAACTGCAAAGTCGGCATCAAGAGATGCAATGTTAGTGTAAAACCCAACTCAAAACCAATGGCTGCAGGCGGTCCTCCTAAGGTTCACATGTCAAGTGTCAGACAACAACAGCGTAGTATGAGCATGCCAGCTCACTCTTCGCTTACTTTAGCATCTTTTTCAGGCTGTGACATAGCAGAATGGCTGTCTTACCAAATCTTGAGAAACGTCTGCACAAGCCTTTCCTTGGTTTTGTTTGCAGGTGGATCTGGTCAATCTCTTCCCTCAGCATCGCTGGCTTTTCCCCTCAGATGCCTACCTAGCCAGTGAAGCTGGCAGCTCCGCAGCCTGGCGTAGCCTCTTCAAGGCGCTTGGTTTCACAGACTTCATCCAGGTCCCCACTGCCACTGTCAGGCTCACTTCCGAACAGAAGGCAACCTCCCTGTGGGCTGACTCTGATCTAGGCACCCCAGATGCCTCCGGCAGCTTCACATTGCAGGACCAGTCTGCAGTGGAGTTCAAGGCTGTGGTGCAGTCTCTGCTGCAGCAGTGCAAGGATGAGGAGACGGTGCAGCTGCATTGTGGGCATCTGGCACATCACATGGATGCGCTGTGGGAGGATGAGTATGCAGGCTGCACTTCAGCTCATGTGCTGGCTCACGCTGAAGGTGAGTCCAGCTTTGGTTAGAAGCATGCTTTTGCGCTAACTTTGAGCTGTTTCAAATATACAGGTTTGACAAAATGTTACAGTCTGGCCTTTGACGTATTGCAAAATGTGTCGCCTCTTGGCGGAGCATGTCCATACACTTTTCCAATTAAGCTCTGGGTTATACGCAAATAAGTGCACCTGCTGTTTGACTTGCTTGTGTTTGTTGTTTGCATGATTGCGTGAGCAGCAACGTCTTCATATATCTTGACTCCTCACTCACATGCAGGTATGCTGCGCCAGCCAGAGCAGCCATCAAGCTCACACCCACCATCTGCCAGAAACATACCAACAACCTTTTCACATGCCTTGCAAAGCTTGACATGGCTGCCGTCATCTCTTGGAGGGGTCCAGCGCCCATCATCCCTGTTCTACCCCAACTCCCATACCTTGACCCTGTTGGGGGATCATGTCTCCTACCTTGCCTGCGCAATCAAGGAGCCCTCCTTTCTGGCTGCCCTTGGGGTCATCACAGAGATCACATGGCAGGACGTGCTACGCATGCTGAGCAGCTGGTCAGCCCTCAGCTCATTCACATCCAGTGTGGAGCAGATGAGCAACATCTACACCTTCCTAGCAGCTGCAATGGAACGCGAGCAAGGCGCAGCTGATGCCATGTGTGCAGCATTTGCTCAATCTCTGCTGATTTGGCTGCCATTGAAAGCTAGCCTAGCCAAAGACAGCAAAACAGCGCCTGCCGAGACGCCTTTTCAGCATGGGAGTAACCTTGTACCATATGAAGTCACACCCCTGTCCACACGCACCCGCAGAAAAGCTCACAAGAAGGTGAACTTCATGACACCTGGCACCCAAGCTAAGGGGGGTTACAGCAACACCCCAGCAGCCCCGGCCTACACACCCTACACCCTTACCCCAGGGTGGCCGCAGCCTGCTGCCTCCAGACGGACCCAGGGCCAATTTTATGCTGCAACTGGTGGCAGCATTAGGCTTTGGGATTCAACGGGGGTCATTGAGGGGATCTCAGTCAGCAAGCTCAGCATCAGGATCTTGGGCGATGTCTACAGCAGCGATGCTGTCATGAGTTTCTTTGCTGAGGGACTTGTCTACAGCAGCTCTGTCCGGTCATCACCTGTACGCCAGCTTGAGGGGCTAAATGCCAGACTCAATGCTGTTGAGCCAGTTGCTGCTTACGGGATAGCGGCTGCTTCTCAGCAGCACCAAAGGTCTCCTGCTGATGCACAGACCAAGTCAGCAGTGGCAACTGCAGTTAGAGCTAGACCAGCCAGGGCTGCTTCCACATTTGACCAAGAGGACTACATTGACTTGATCTCATCTGATGAAGAAGACCAAGAGGTGTTGCCTGAGCAGGATGAAGACTGCAGGGATCATGATGCAGCTCCAGAAACTGCCCAGACGTTCACAGCCGCTGCTGAGCAGCATCAGACCAACACAGCTGCAGGTGCTGCGCAACAGCAGCCTGTTTTGGCTGCTGATGCTGCTCAGCGTAACGCTGGCGATGGTCTTGATCCTGCTAAAGACAAGGCGGCAGCGCATGCTTCACAGCCCCCTCCTACCCCAGCATCACCCCAGGCCCAGCCACCGCCTCCATTGCAACCCCAGTCAATGATTCCAGCACAGCCCACCTGCAAGGAGTACTGCCAAGCCTTGGCTGCTGTAGCAGAGCCTACGCCACCAGCACTGCATACTGCACAGCTCAGTCAGGTGCTGGCCATCTTCAACAGGTGGTCGGGTCTCATTGCAAATGGCACCATGGCAGAAGCTGAAATTGATGCCCTGCGGCAGATGCTGCTGGATGTCAAGGCCTTCCCAGTCGCTGGGCAGCAGTGGGCGTCTCTGTCAGATGGCCTGATCTTGAATGATGAGCCCACTGTAGCTGCCCTGTTCAGAGGGGCCAAGGGGGTGGCACTGCTCCATCTGCCTGACAAGTGAGTATCAAGCTTGCTGAGTCCAGTCTTCTTTTTGACATTGTCATTCTGTGTTGCATCTGCAACAGACATGTACATCTTGTACAAGCCACTCCAAACCTCACTGCAGGTCAACTAGCAAGTGTTCCTGCCAGTGGCGTCTGTGTGCCAGGCAAATATGCAGCATCTCTCATGCATGATAATTGTCACACCTTGAGATCTGTGTGCTGAATTTGCTGGTTTGCGAGGTCTTATGACACTCACTTCAATGCCTTTGGCACCTCTGCTGGCCTCTTGCTACAGTACACTGGTCTCTGCAAGCCTATGTACCAGCTTTGAGCCTAAAGCCTGAAGGTCTATACTAGCTAGTTAGGAAAGACCATAATCGTGCAAGTCAAAGCGTAAGGCAACAAGGATGTGAACATTCAAGCTCTGCTGCGCTGTGCAGGAGTGGAGGTCCATCGCCATACAGCGAGCTGGAGCCTCTGCTGACAGCCCTGCATGTGCCGCACATTTCCAAGGCAGTGCAGCAGTCTGTGCTGCCGGTGACAGGCTGGAGCGGCAGTGTGGAGCTGGACCCCATCATCGCAGACTGCCTGCTGGCGCTGCAGAGATACCTTGTCCACCACATGCCGGATGTCTACCACGCTGTGCAGGATGTTGTGGCACCTCTGCTGCTCAATCTGAGGTCAGTCCGGTTGCTTTGACTTCTCAAAGCCAGTAGTACTTTGCTGCTGTAGTGCGCAGTGAGCACTTGTCACAGACTTCAACTGATGTGACTGCATTGAGACACATATCTTGCAGGTCCGGCCTTTGTGCTACTCAGCGCTGCCCACTCATTTGTCACAGCTGCTTCGAAGCATCAATTGCACAGTCCTGCAGGTCTCCAGCAGACTTGTTTTACAGCCTTGCAGATTTACAACGAAATTTAAAACAAGTGCTCATTAAAAGGGTGTAAACAGTCATGCAAGCTTTCCTGAAGTTGGTGTGTCATGGAGTGTGTGACTTGTCCCGCAGGTGTGTGATAGTGGGCTCCTTGCAAGTGGCATACCGGCTGCCAACAGCCTTGGGGATTACCATATCGCAGCCCCAGCCCCGCGCAGCAGCCCTGCAGGACAGTGACCTGCACGTGGAAGTGGACAAGCTGGATAGCTACACCCACATCCTGCCAGAGCTCACACGCATGTTTGCCAACGGGGCTGTTCAGCCTCACCTTGCTCAATTCCTCATTGCCTTGACACTCACCATGGTGAGTCATGAGTCTTGAGCAGACTTCCAAAATTTAACACATTGTCTGAGTAAACCTCAAAGCGGCATGACTTATCACTCTGCTGTACAGTCCACATGCGCCATTCATCTAGTGAGACCAAAGACTGAGTGTGTCCTGTGGTATGCTTACCTGCACAAGAGTGTCCTGCAGGCCTGGCACCCGGGCATGCAATAAGCTAGAGGCAAAAGAGCCATCGTCTGTGAGTGGTATGAATGGCGATATTGCAAGGGCTGCTCACCTGAAGATTGCTTTGTGATGTCATGATGGCCTGGCTATCATGTAGCCCCTCCTGCGTCAGTCAGCAAGCCCATCATAGTACTGGAGCAGGCTTGTTTGCGTGACTGCTGCTGAAGACGAGTGTGCGTGCAGCTGTCACGCCAGGACGTGGAGGCCTTCATGCAGCAGAAGGGCTGCCCTGCCCTGCCTGACCACATCCCCGAGTGGCAGACCCCCCACCTAGCCAAGCCACCACCTGAGGCAGAAGAAGAGGAAGAGCTGGATGAGGAAGCTGCAGAGGCTAAGATGCAGGAGGAGAGGTTGGCTGTTGGGGAGGGCCTAGTTGGTGATCTGGCAGCAGTCAGGACCAAGAGGGACCATTCTCCTGACAACAGCCAGAACTCTGAGGGGCCGGATAGCAAGAAGCAAAAGGTAGGCTGTGCCTAGCTTTATGTCCAAAGGACAAGCATCCCCTTGAATGGCTGTACCAGATTGACTGCAGTATGGTCATGTCATATGGCAGACACAGATGCTATGCAACATGCTGTGTTGTGGATAGTACTTTGTTGGCGGTACAAAGCAAGGGTGTCAAGGTCCCAGCTCATTCTGGGACTCTGTCCAAGCTGTTGAAACAATGGCCATGGCATCCTTCAGTCTTGGCTGTGACACTCAAGCGTATTGTATATTCACACTGCATACAACAATCAGGACTTGATGAAGGTCTGCCTTGTAGGTGGAGGGTCAGTCCAGCACGCCACAGGCGGGTCATTACACCCCCATGATGGACCCCTCCTCCAGAAGGGTAGACTACCTGGACCTGGCTACTCCCCAATCAGCCAGAGCCTTCCGGCCAGGTCACTACCCCCCTCGCAGACCCCACTCCCCAACCCTAGATCATCAGTCTTGCCCCCACCCCGTCCTAGATGACATGGCTCATATGCCCCCCGCCCAGGCTCCCACGCGCGTGCTTCCCCATCTATACCCCATCCCTCCAGGTCAAGCCCCCCCTAGACCCTTCCAGCCGGGTCGCCAGATAGGCGTCCCTCACAGAAGGGCGCGCAAGAGGGCAGGTCTGAGGGAGCACGACCAAGAGGTGGACCAAGAGCTTGCGGCAGAGGCTGGCATTCCCCCTCAGCACATGGTCAGCAGCATTCAGGATTTGTTTGACGCCAATTACCCCTACAAGGCCACTCCCTGGGTGCTGCAAGACATTGGGCACAAGGCGCCAGCCATCTGGCGGGCCATTGCTGCCTTGGCTGTCAGAGCGCCCCAGCACCTGCCTGCTGCCATCAGGGACAAGGTATACACCTCAAGCTTGCATGCTGCACATGCTCCGTGCCCTTGTCCGTGAGTTGGCACGAGACTTCTGTTCATGTTGCTACTGTTGACTTCCACCTGTCTGTCACGACATCAGGAAATATTTGCAAGCTGCTGAGATGCTATTGGTGTCCCATGGTACCCAGTGCTGACATGCTGAGCAACAGGGCAGGCTGCTACAGTTGCCATACCTCATTTCCCAGCCAACTGTGACATGCTTGCACGCTGTTGCACTCCATGAAACTTCTGCAACCAGCTACAAGATCCCTTGGCAAGTTTCAACATGCTATGTGTAGGTGCGGCCCCAGCTGGATGGGCCACCTCCTCGCATTGAATCTGGAGAACTGAATCGTCAGACAGGGCGGTGGGGGGAGGAGCTGGTCTTCAGCTACCTGCAGTGGCAGTTGGCTGCCTTCACACCTGCAGGCCCAGGCGTCTTCTGTGACCAGATGTTTGTCTGCCCTAGCACAGGCTGGCAGGTTGAGTGGATCAACTACAAGGAGGAGACTAGAAAGCCCTTTGACACCCGCATAAGGTGTGTCTCACCTGGCAGAGCAGGAAGCTTTGCTGGAGCGTGAGGGCAACTTGACTGATCTTTGCAGCTGTCAGCCAGTAGCTGCGGATGATGCAAAATGCAGCTTGCTATTAAGCCAAGCTACATGAGCTGTGGAATATGATTGTCTCTTCATTTGTTTCTTAATATGCATGTGAATGCTGACTGACTGCCAGAGTTGAGCTTGCTGAGACGTGGTAGAGCAGGTTTCGTCTTGCTTGCAGGGATCCAGCTGGTAATGACATCTTCATTGAGGTCAAGGCCAGCGCACTGCGCGGCAAGAATGTTTTTAACATGTCATTGGTCGAAATGAAGTTTGCAGAGGCGCAGGGCAACAACCTGCACATTTACAGGGTGGCAGCAGTCGGCTCCAGGGACCCCACCCTCACCAGGCTCATTGACCCCATTCAGCTGTCAAAGATGAAGCTGATCAACCTATGTGTTCAGATGTGACCTACATGCAGCTGCTGTCACAGTATCAATACAGTATAATCACATGGCACATACATGTGGACTCGTGAGCAAAAGTCACTCAAGACTTTCAGAGCCTTGGCCCATCTTATTCTATAACGCTTGCCTGTCAAATGTGCTAACAAATGCATGTGTGAATCTGATGCAGATCAGCTTACTGCTGTCTTTTGAACCTTATGCAATCACAACAGCCCCGTTCACTCCAGTCAGTGATTATGAATCACTGCTAGTTCGTGAATTCAACAGCTGATTCAGGTTCAGAGAATGTTTGCAGACGAACATTTAGAATCAGTAGAACAGTGAATGACTTGTCTGCGCAGCATGTGAACAGGTCAATGGTATGCAAGTATGCTGTGCCACTTCCAGACAATGGCCCAGTTTCAGTCCTCCAAACAAGTTGAAGTTGCCTCTGTTTCATGAATTACTGGTCATAAGATTAGACAACTGCAGACTTTGTTAGTTGGCTATGACTACGCGGCCAACAGGTGTCTAGATTCAGCAGTCAACGGTGCTAGTGCCAGATGCTGGTGACCCATCAACATACACAATGCATTTGCCATGACGCGGGCAAAGTTGCAGATTCAGATTAGTTCGTGATGTACGTGCACATGTGCTCATGCCCTCGCAGCTGCCAGCACCGTGGGGTGTGTGCACCGTGATGTGTGTGCACACCTGTTCATGCCTTCGCAACTGCCAGCGCCTTCTTCACACAAGAATTTCGTGATGTGTGTGCATGTGTGGTCGTGCTTCCCCGTCGTCATAGCCCGTAAGAAGCTCAACGCAACTGCCAGCGCCTTCTTCACACAAACAGTGGAACAAAATGATGCCTGAGCTCGTCAGTCTGCAGTCTCCACAGGTTTGTCGCCTGCAAGTCAGAAGCGTGCTAACGCACCTCAGACCCCCCGCCGCCGCAGCCTCAAGTTTAAACGCACAATGATACGCGCCCCTGCCCTAGTTGCTCTGGGCATGCTCATCCTGACGTGCGGCATCGACCCTGCCATTTCACGGGAACTTCCTGTGCATGGTCAGCGTAGCAACACACACACCCGTGCCTCGTGCGTGCAACACTTTTCCGTATATGGCGGCCGACATCGCATCGGCGTGCACGCCAAAGAGCGCAATCGAACGAAGCACTAATCAGTCATGACCTTGTACGGCTCCGCCGATGCCTGATTGCTGGACTGACAGACCTGGCTAATTTGCGTCTCTTTCACTGCGCAAGCCCTGCGCAAGGCTTGCGCAGTGACTAGCATAATATAGTAAAATACGTAAAAATCCTAAAAGAAGTGGAACATGCGAGGTTCACTGTGCGCAGATGTGGACCTCAGCCTCTCGAACCTCAACCATGGACGCAGTCTCAAGCAAGCCGTCGCTGGGTTCTTGCATTCATCCAATTGGAAGTAATGTGTGTCAAGTGCATGCTTTGTGTTGTTACTTCACCGCATGCGCAGCCTTTTACTGGTCTACCCTACACGTCACAAACGTACTTCTGCTAGACGCACTGCATATCCTCGACCCAGCATTGTTTGCTTGCACATATCTGAAACAAAACGCCCGCACTAGACAAACCAAATGCATGGCGTCAAGGCTCTGTACCTCAGTTCAAGACATTAATATTTCATGTGGTGCAGACTAGTGCAGAGTGTTCATCTACTACTGCTGCTGCTGCACTAGCTGGTCCCTGCCATAATTCCCAAGGCAACCACTTCTTTGTCTGCTTGAGTGGGGAATCAGCTGGAGAATGCCGCTCTCAGAGCCAAGGCACTTTTGGCTCTGATTGCACCTCATCTTGCATCATTTGATCCAATAACCTTGCATCATCTGATCCAATGGCCTGATCAACGTCTTTGGTAGTGTCAATGCAGAACAAGTTGGTGATGCGATGTCATGAAATATGATATGCACAATTAATAGTAATATTACAGCGTCCCACAGACAGCTAATGTTGTATGACTGCGAAGGAATGTGATTTTAATTGTTGTACTGCTTGTGCAGCAGAGTCGATCAAACCTTGCACTGTTACAAATGAAGCCTGGTGATTTGTAGCCAAGGCACATGAGCTAACATTCCTTCTGTAAAATGTCTTGCCTTAGTGCATGAAGCAGAAGACAAACTCGACAAGTCTTTTCAGTGAGCAAAGAAAGTCAGGCCTGTTTATTGTGAGGGTGTGTCCAGACTGAACTTGAAAACACTCTGGTCGAATCATGGGCTAACAAGGAGATCCTTCCCCAGCTTTCAAGCATCAAGGGTCCTTGTTAGCATTTTGACACGACATAAATGTACAACCATTATGATGACCTCTCAAGAATGCTGCATCAAGTCTGATCAGCTAACGATCCCTATATATATTGCTTGTGTGTCCCCAGAAGTAATGCTGCCAGCAATCTCAGAAGTCTTTGAAGACACCAGTTGAGATGTACTTCTGCTTGACTTGGTGAGCACCAGGTGCATCTGGAGCTGCATAAAAGTTATGTGTGTCCTCAGGAGACGAAACCTGCAATTTCACATTTTTGCTGTGTTTTGCACCAATTGTGTTTGACTGATATGCTGATATGCATATGACGCACCATCAGCCTGACTTTAGCAAGCGCTTAATCCTAGAAGGAAGCCTGTACACACCATGTTTGGCAAATTGAACATGACAGGTGCAATCATTGTTTGGTGATGATGGGCCTTTGGTCACAGATCTAGAGCTTATCACATTTTGATTATCATACAGGGTACAATGATCGTTGCAACGCATTGCTCAACCCAGCCACATGTGGAGGCCGGACTGTGTACAGTATCTGTCTCCAGGCATTGTGACCTCAGTCTGTAGCTTGTGCATCCTTGGGAATGTGTTTTTGCCACCATGACACAAGTTGCAGACTAGCAAGGCTCACCTTGGGAATGTAGGGTGCTGGCATGGTCTGATTCTCAAATGACTCCCAGTCAAAGTCTTTGAACCAAGGGTGGGCCTTCACATCCAGAGCACCCCCCTTCAAGGACCCCAGCCGCTGGGAGGGGCTATGCGTCAGCAAACGCTTCACCAGATCTCTCAACTCCTGCAGCCCAGCAGCTTGTGACAGCAGCAACACACCTTCTCAGATGTTGTCTATCTTATCAAAAAGGAAAACAGGGCACAGTGCTTGATGGACCAGGGCTATGGGCTCTTGGCAAAGTGTTCATTTTTGTTTACCAGGGCTTGCTTTGCATCATGGGCAACCAAGGTGTACAAGATTGCACACGCAACAGCCTGCACATCTTTTCACACCCAACACATTTCTATCTTTGCAAAAATTACGGTAGTTTGGCCAGTCTACCTGCCAGCAGATGTTCATCGGTGATCATATTGTGCAAACTCGCATAAACATTGGCTTTTAGCAATCAGAATGAGAGCCAGTGAGAACAACTGCAGCTCAGCTGGAGCAGCCACCATGACACAGCTGTATGTACCTTTGAGAAGTGTGGTGGGCAGGAGTACTTGACTTGGCAGATGTTGCGGAACATGGCGACCCTGTCCTCATTGTAGAAGGGCGGGTAGCCTGCTGCCATCTCAAAGATCAGTACACCAGCTGCCCACCTTTACGGCCATAGATCACTCTCAACAAACATTCTTTGCATAGCTGTGTATTGCACTGCTGTACAAGCGAAACTGCTTCGTGACTAATAACATCCATGTGCGCTCATGCCATGGTGTACTTTTATGTGGCTGACAGTACAGAGGACAGAAGAGCAAGCAGGACGATGGGCAGCACAATGGGAAGCCTGATGGGCCATGTGATGGGCAGCACAGAGGAGGAGGGCACAATGGGCAGAACAGCTGAAGGGACGGGCAAGAGGGCTGCCATGGGGGCGGGGAGGGGGGGAGGTCCACCAGTCAACTGGTCTGGCATGCCCAGTCTGGGTGACGAGCTCAGGGGCCAG
>JAABUP010003405.1_pt1 | contig 28150 bp, 47 predicted proteins | sample 5559201 | NCBI WGS metagenome assembly JAABUP01 (sample SAMN10711887, study PRJNA513373) | rock metagenome | isolation source: Antarctica rocks | place: Antarctica | reverse complement strand
TGCCCAGCAAGGCAGCCTGGCTTGCTGCCTTTCTCTCAAAGTGCTTGACTGCCCAACCGGCTGGGTCTCTGTGCCCACACCAACCCCTGGCTGCCTGATACAACCAGGAAGTGCCCTGAGAACAGGTGGGACCCATGACCCATGATGGGGGGACCTTCCGTTGTGATCTGACGTGTCAGCTTAACCCCTAGGGCCATGTGCACACTGGCCAGTAAGTACCTGAAGGGTAGGTAGGTAGCTCGCAGTGGCAGTACCTTGCATATCACCGCGGCGCTTTGATGAAGGGGCCTTGGCATCCGAAGGTCAGCAGTCTGCTTGCCTTTGCTCTTGCTGCACGCTGCCCAGCCCATAGAGCAATGGAAGGCATGCTGTGACAAGTGTTTGAACGAAAATACGGCTCAATGTGCACGATTCAGTAGTGCTAATATGCCTGCGTCCGTGTGCAGGAGCAACCTCGTGCGCATCCAGGGCCGCATCGGCACCGAGACCGCCATCCGCGTGGGCCTGGAGGTGCTCGGCGATGCCAAGGCGCGCACCCCTTCTCACGTCTGCCTGTTAGGCGTAGAGTAATGAAAATAGGTTGCTGTTGCAGAGAACAACAATGCACTTTTAAGGGCGTGCAGACGCGTGCTATGCTGACACAGCTTGCAGCAATGCAGTCCTGCATGTAATGCTGTTTGAGCATCTATTGATCGACTCAGGAGCGTCTGAGCGCTTGCGTACTTGGGGCAGTCAGGCTGTTGATGAGGAAGAATGTGCGGCTTTGTGATATCAGGGAGTGTGCGTGTGTGTGTGCTTTTCCTGGTCGTGCCACCATCAACACAGAGTAGAGGCGAGAAGGGCGGTGGGGCGGCGCTGCTCATTTTGTGCACCAGGCGGGCGTGTTGGCTGCTGGCCCCAGTCGAGTGTCCCATAAGTGTCGCCCGCGGCGGCTGCGCACGCCAGGGCATGGAGGCGGTCGGCAAGCTTACGCGTGCGCAAGCCATCATCGTGGCGGACCAAGCGCTCAGCGACCTGGGCCGCCACGCCGCGCGCGTGGCCGCCAACGAGGCCGTAAGCGGCTCGTATGATGCGATCGAGCGCAAGTACTGCGAGTGGGCCAGCTCCACGTTCACCAAGGCCGTGGTGTTCCCAGCGGCCGCCGCGGTGGCCGGCACGTTCGGCACCGGGCTGCTGCTGGCGCTGTGGCGCTTTGTGCTGTTCGGCCTGGGCCCCATGTTCTAGGCGCTGCGCTGCGGGCGCAGCGGCAGATCAGACACCCGCCCTGATGGCTAGCTTGTCCAGCACCGGCCTGCCGGCTGCGCTGTGGCGCTTGGTGTGACTCGGCTCTGGGGTCCCTTCCGGGGTCCTTTCTGGCGGAGGGGCCGCGGACAGCGCGCCGGAGCCGCGGACCAGTTTTGGTGGCGGCGTGCCGGAGCTCTCTGCTTGGCAACCGTGCTGGTGTCATTGCCATGAGGGCTCAGTTGTTTGAGGATCACCAGGCGCATTTTGGCACACATTTGTGCCAATGTGCTGACCATGCCTGGGTAAGCCAACAGGCCTGATTTTGTGGTCAAAACATGCCTTGACTCCCATCCAGGGTGCAATTGTCCTTGCCTGAACATGCCCTGCCATATTCGCGCCTCCATAGTGCAAGTCCAGCATTTGAGGGGCTGCTCTTGAGGTTACATAACACCGCAAGCTCCTGCTGTGTAGGATACAGCATGTGTGGCTGAGGTTGATGAATGGCACCGTGCACGGCATGCTAGCAGTGACCGCATGTGGTGAAAGGCGACAACGTGTGAGCATGACTTGTTTGGGGTTGACACTAGCATGACTGCTGTTCATAGGTGGCCTGTGTTCCTTTCCCATGTCACATGCCTGGTGCGGTTAGCTAGATTGTTTCTTGCATTGTCATGCTCTGCCGCACTGTGTGCTAGGTAACGCATGCTCCCAAGCTGTGCCCTCCCGTGACTCCCCCGCATGTCCAGCACAGCTTGGCAACACCTGATCAGGCCCCGAACATGTCCAAAGCTCGGTGGGGAAACAGGCACCGTCTGCACGAGCTCAAGCGTGTGGTGCACGTGATGCAGTACCCTGCTGCAAAAGCATGCCTGCGCGGGCTCGGATGAGCCGCCTCACGCCTGCGCCTTCCACAGCTGCTGCAGGTCGGCCAGCTGCGCCTCGCACGTCGCCAGCAGCGCGCCCGCCGGGTCGCGGATGGAGCCCTTGACCCAGCAGCGCATGCCGCGGATGCGCTCTATCTGGGCGCGCCACACCCGCTCCCGTGAGCGGGCGCTGCTGGTATAGGTATCGTGCAGAGCCACAGGTCCGCTCGCCGCATGCAAGCTGTGATGCACAGCAGATGAGAGGCGCCATCCCTGCACCGACAGCGGGGCTACGCTTCCATACATCCGCAGATATGCCGTCGCAGACGTGTGCCACGCCTTGAAAGGTGGCGCGCCTCGCAGTCCATGCGCAGCGTCGTGTGCAGCGGCACGGCCTTGACGATGCGGAAGCTGATCTCGATGGTGGCCAGCATGGGCGAGAACTCCATCTTGCCCAGCTCCGCGGTCGCCTCATCCAGCAGCGACTCCACCTAGGGATGAGCCCCAAATCAAGGGTCAGGGTCACACCCAGGGCCACACGCTGACATGGCCACCGTGCACCGGCCGACCTGTGCAGCGACCAGCGCGGAGTGCTGCCATAGACACAGCGCAGCAAGGTCCAAGTGCATGCGGCCGCACGCGTGCGACTCTCGACCGCCGTCTCCGGAGCCGCCTTGCTTGGTAAGCGCATGCCGGTGCGTCCACTCGTATCACTGCTAGTGGCGGGCTGGACAGCACTTGCCGTGCGGACGCTGCCTGCCCTGGGGGCGCCAGGCGCACCGCGCCGCCGTGCGCGGACATCCAGTACCCGTTGCCGATGGAGGCGCCCTCGCCCAGGCGTGCCGCGCCTGTCACCGTGCCCCACGTCTGGCCGCTCCGGGCCTCCTGTGCCGTGGCGGCTCCCAGTATGAGCCTATTTGACTCATGGCAACGTGTTGGACCTCACTAGATTCCATGACAGCTGTCTTGCTGGGGCGATGCAGCGTTCTACCCTCCTCCTTATGCAGCAGGCAGTCCGCATGTGTCCGGACTCGTGTACTGGGTAACTTTGTCAACTTCTCAGATGCTAGGCGAGGCATCCTTGGCGAGGCTGCTGACCCAGGATAAGCACATCCCCACATGCCAGCAAATTGTCAAGCTCATGACGGCACCGTGTAGAAGAGCCGCATGTCGAGCCCCGCGAGCGCGGCGGCGTTGCCGGACGTCCAGCTGCCGCGCTCGAGCAGCTCGGCTGGCGCCACGCGCCCCGCCAGGTGCTTCTCGAACGCGTGGGTGGCGGCGAGGCCGCCCAGCTTGCGCAGCAGGGGGTCCTCCGGCGGGAACAGTCCATCCGGCCTGCATCATGAGTGTCCAGACCCTCAACAGCATGTTATTTAGGCAGAGCCTGCAAGCTTACACGTGAACATTGTTAAAGGCCTGCATAACACTGTTGTGTTGGAAGACCACAGCCCAGAGCGCTGGCGCAGACTTGCCATGTATCAGTGAGCTATGCCTTGCGAGAGCTATTAAGGGCCATCGCGAAGTGAGGGTGAACGAGCCTGTACGGGATGCCGTCCGCGATGGCCTGCCTGCGGTAGTTTGGCACCGTTGCTGCCAATTGGGATGCGCGTACTTCTGGTGGCGTGGCCGCGGGCGCCACTGCCGTGGCTTCCTAGATAACCAGCAATTGAGATCCTGTTTCTAAAAGAGAACCTTGCAAATAAGGAATGTGGAAGCCGCAGGCGCGGCTCGCCGCAAGACTCGCATGCGCCGCAGCCGGGTCAACTCCTTGCTTGCTTGCCCTTCCTTGCACACCCACCGCCCTTGCATGTGTACTTCCCTGCGATGGCTTAGTCCCTGCCAGCTGCGGCGTGCGCCTGCGGAGCTGCACTCACGCAAACCTTGGAAGACCTCAGCTGGTGTCAGCCGCTGCGCTCGGATGGCCTGCACGCGTGCGGCGGCGGCGGGGCGGCGCTGCAGGCGCCTGCTGCTCTGGCGGCCGCGCTATGGCCCCCATGCATGCGTGCGTGTTCCCTTAGGCCGGCCTGGCGTGGCCACCATGCATGCGTGCGTGTTCTGACAGGAACGAGCCGCCTGAGCCCGATGCCATGCAGACGCATCACTGGGCAGGCCCGCGGCTGCACACCGTTTCAAACTGCCCCCCTGTGTGCCGCCTGCAGGACGTGCATTGGAGCTCGGGCGCCTTCGGCTACTTCCCGACGTACTCTCTAGGCATGCGCGGCTTCTGGATTTTGCCTCAAACTCACCTCCTTGCCAATGCAACACTGCTCCTGCCTGCTGATATTCCTGTCTTATGGCTTCCATTACAAGCAGCGTGGTGCGCCACCTGGCAGCGCTGGCACGCTTGCAGCATGTGCCGATCATGCACCTGCTTGCGATGCGCTCCCGGCTGCGCCCTGACTTTCCGACGGCGCGTTGCTCATGCAACTGGGTGAGGCGTGCAGGCGCCATGTACGCGTGCCAGATCTACCGGGCGGCCGAGAAGGACCTCCCGTCGCTCGCGGAGGATGTGGCGGCCGGGCGCTTCGCCCCGCTGCGCGCCTGGCTCAGGGAGAAGATCCACAAGGTCCGCCGAGCTCTTGCGTGCGCTCCATTCCTGGCTGGCAGCCGCCGCCCTGATGCCCTGCTTGCCTGTGCATGCGGCGTGGCACCCCCTTGCAGTGTGGCGCGTGAGCAAGTGCGTGCGTGCAGCACATACACAGCTGTTATGGTATAGAAGTGCGCCAAGTTGCAGATTGGGAGGGTGTGGTGAAGGCGGCTTGCCTGGTGTGCGCGGTCACGACGCCTCACACAACGAGGCGACGACCCACCGAGTCTCTCGCTAGTGATTCGCAGCGCACGCTCTGGCAAACGATCGTGGGATGCTGCCAGTGTGACAGGCAAGCCCTGCGGGGCATGGGAGTTTCAGGAGAGCGACGCTGAAGACGAGTCAATCGTTGACGAGGAGGAGGGCATGCGGTGACGTCTGTGGTGCTATTCACGGCCACCACCGTGTATGGCGCCACATTCGTCACTGCTATGCCCTCTCCTCTTTAACGATCGATTGGTCTTCGCGTCGCTGTCCTGAAACCTCACGGTCTGGGGGTGCGCGTGTGACCGGCAGCATCTCGCAACCGTCTGCCAGGGCGTGCGCTGTGACAGCTTGCTTATTCTATGGACTGGGCTATCCAGCAGCGGGTGCCAGCGCACTTGGAATGTAAGGGGGAGTGTGGGCTCCAACCATGTATGCAGCTTAAGGTAGACTGTGTGCGTCATTATATCATTGTGCGGGCGATTTGGCTGGCCGCCTCTGCCCCTTTCCGCGTCCCAGAACGACGTGCGTGCCTGGTGACGCCCCGTCACTCGTGGCGCGCAGGTGGGCTCGCTGCACCGCAACGGCGACGAGCTCATGACTGCAGCAACGGGGGCGCCCCTGGACCCGCAGATTTTCCTAGATTACCTGCGCGTCAAGTACAGCGAGCTGTACAAGTTGTAGACACAGGTCAGCACGGCATGTGTGGGCAGGTGCTTGCAGAGCACGTATCGGGCAAGTATGTGGAAGCGTTGGTCAATGCTGGTCCTGCACTTGGGGAAGCAGGGCTTCCCATACAAGCAAGTCGCTCAAAGCAATTAAGATGAACCGGACGTCGGTTGAGATGCCAGCCCATGCTTGGCCACAGGGGCTGCAAATGTGAGCCTGAGCCCTCCGGCTGCAAAGAGCTGGCTGACACATATGCTACTTTGAAATACCTGACACAAGACTCTCGCTGACACGATACCCACAGACGACTGCACGGCTGAGGCTTGCAACCCCTGCCCCTGCCCGACCGGTCACCGCATGGCTGAGTCATGCAGGCCAGAGCCGGCCCGGCATGCAGCTGCCTGCAGCCGCTCCGGGTCACAGGCACGCGCAAGCTGCTGCAGGCACCGCATGGCGGCGCCCGGGCCGCAGGGCACGCGCTCCGCTGACGCTGAAACCCCGTGCGAGAGCGCCGCCAGCGTCCGGATCGCCGCGGTTGCAGCTGACCAGGGTGCTGGTGCGCCTGGCCGGCAGTGCAAGGGCAGGCCGCTAGCGCTCAGCGCGGGGAGGCTCAGCGCGGCAGTGGTTCGCCATGACGCACGCAGAAGCCGCAGCAAGCTGCAATGCAGCCACGTCCGCCCCTGCATTCCCGGCACACAGCTTGCTCCGCCGCGCGCGCCGTCGCGGCCGCCGCCACCCAGCAAGTCTTACATGCATCAGACAGCTGCGGAGGCCGCCGGGGCTGCCCCCGCCTTCGGCTGCGGCCATGGGCGCCTGTGCACGCTGCAGCGTGTTTGCCCCAAGCCTATAACCTCGGCGGCATCACGCCCGCACGAGCATAGAGCGGCAGCGGCGCCGGGGTTGCTGTGCGCCCGGGACCGCCGGACATGTTGTATGCCGGGCGTGTCTCCCGCGCACGCACGCCGCGCTGGCCGCATGCCGATGCCAGCGGGGCTTCCCTCTCGCGCGCGGCCCCGTTGGCCTCGGTGCGTGCGGCAGTGCGTGCGGCCGTAGCGCCATGCGCCTGAGCTCCCGGTTCAGCACGCAGCCACGCGTCCCCATCTGTTGATGCGGCACCCGCGCCCTGGCGCAGGCGCAGGCAGGTAATGCTGCATTCTGGAGCAGCAGGATCACGCGGTGTCCGCGCCCTGACATGATGCAATGTCCAGAGCCAGGGCTAACCTGTCACAGGGTGATCCTGTCACAGCGTAAACCTGTAAATCAACCATGGCAGGTCTTCCCTTGTCAGCAGCCTGCGGCATGCGCCGCTGCGCCCAGATAGCCATGCCAGGACCCCCGGCGAGCGCGCTCTGCAGTTGCTCGGCACACTGGCGCACTGCTTGTCACGAGGGTGCACACGGCCTGGCCAAACAAGGCACGGCGGCCTGCTGCGCCGCCCCAGGCAAAGCGCGCCCCAGTGTGCCAGGGCGCAATGCGGGCGTGCTCTGTGGCGGCTTGGTGGCTTGTCTGTCATACTGTGTCATACTGTGTAAAGGTTAAGAGTACATGGAGAGCCATGCCAAGGGGAGCAGGCGTGCGGGCGGGCGCCCACCCGCCCCGCGCCCAGCGCCAGGGCCATGCGCACGACAGCCTCCCTCTCCTCGCGGCGCGCCTGGTCCAGCGCGGCAAGCCGCTGTTCGGCTGCCGCCTCCGCCTCGGCGCGCGCTTGGTGCACCTGGGCAGACGGTAGTGGTCAGTCAGCAGAACCTGGCACGTTATGGTGAGACAAGCTCGCCTCCAGCTGAGCTCTACTGAGCTCTACCCCAGGCCCCATGCTGCCACATGCAGAGCATGTACAACAGTCTCGCTCACGATCAGTCTCACACGTTCACCTGCAGAACCAGGGTCAGGCATTGCAGCCTGAGCTGCACATGCACAGAAAGCTCTGCGCCTGCTTGACAAGCTCTGCGCGCTCGAGCGCCAGCGCTGCGGCGATGCGCTGCTCGGCTGACGCCTCCACCACGCGCGCCTCGGCACGCGCTTGGTACACCTGGGCAGACTTGGTCAATTAGCAGGTCAGAGCACATGTCGGGAAGACAGGCTTGCCTTCGCTCTGGCTGAGCTCCGCTTCTACGCGCCCCATGCTGCCACACCCGCATGGCGCGTGCAGCAGTGTCAACTATCATCCGACGCATCCACACTCTGCAGAATGAAGCCCGGGCTGTGGAGCACTGCCGCACTGCTGCGCTGATAGCATGAGCTGCACCTGCTTGTCAAGCTCCGCGCGCTCGAGCGCCAACGCCGCGGCCAAGCGCTGCTCGGCTGCTGCCTCCGCCTCGGCGCGCGCCTCGGCGCGTGCTTGGTGCACCTAGGCAGACTGCCCTGGTCAGCAGAGCATGCGTATATGAATAGAACAAGCGCTTGCCTTCACTCCAGCTCATGTACCTCACCATATGCCCTCTGCTGTCAATGCATCATATGTGCAGCCGAGCATTATTAGTCCTCTGCATATTACATACTCATCTCTGTGGAAGCAGGCCAAGGCTGTGAACGACCAAGTGCTGCACATGCACAGCAAGCTGCGCACCTGCTTGTCAAGCTCTCTGCGCTCGAGCGTCAGCGCCGCGGCAACGCGCTGCTCGGCCGCTGCCTCCGCCTCAGCGCGCGCATCGGTGCGTGCTTGTGCACCTAGGCTGACTTGCTTGATCAGCAGGTGGCACACATTGAGAAGACTAGCCTATTTCACGAGACCAGCCAAGCTCCGCTTCTTTGTGCCCCATGCTGCCACGCCCGCATGGCGCGTGCAGCCGTGTCAACCATCATCCGACGCATCTGCACTCAGTATAATTGGGCCGGCAGCGCAGCACTGCCACACTGCCACACAAGTCGCATGAGCTGCACCTGCTTGTCGAGCTCCGCGCGCTCGAGCGCCAGCGCCGCGGCCAAGCGCGGCTCGGCTGCTGCCTCCGCCTCGGCGCGCGCCTCGGCGCTTGCTTGGTGCACCTAGGCAGACTTGCTTAATCAGCAAGGCGTGCCACGCTGTGGGGCACGCTTGCCGTGTCAGCCAAGCTCATCACGACATGCCCCAGACTGCCCACATGCGTGGAACCGAACAATACACTCACTCTCTGTCGTCGACGCAGCGGACCGTGCGAGAGCAGGCTGCTGGACTGCAGCCAACCACCGCACAAAGTCATAAGCTGCGCGCCTGCTTGGCAATGTCTGCGCGCTCACGCGCAAGCACTGCCGCATAGCGCGGGGCGGCGTTGCGCACGCCCGGACGGCGCAAGGCCGCGCGCGTCTCCTCCATGGTCGTCTGCGTCAACGGCCTCACCAGCAACGCGTGCCTGCGCGTCAGCTGTGCCCAGTGCCGCACGCGCAACGCCAGCCTCGTCACCGCGGGGTGCCCCGGCCGCCGCGGCCCTGTGTCGCTTGCCGGGCCTGCCCGAGGAGGGCGCTCCTCTGTCACAGGCGTTGCTCCCTGCCGCATCCCCCGCAGCCGGCCGCCGCTTGTTGGTCTTGCGACGCGCCTTGGCGGCCGGAGCTGCCGTGGCAGGGGCGGCACGCGCAGGGTCGGCAGCACTGCCGCCAGCGCTACCTGAGGCCCGCACAACAGCTTGCTTAGAACTAGATTTCACACTCACATTGCAGCATTGAAAAGGCACAATATGTTGGGGCTAGCAGGGCTTTGAGCACTGCCAGGACAGGCAGCATGCCCCACATGCACGCGGGCTCTTGCCAGCAGCGCCGCCAGGCTCAGGAGTGCCGTCCGCAGTGCTGGGGGTCATATGGCGAGCCCTTAACTTAGCCAGACGGGTCAGCTACATCATCGGCCGCTGTGCGGCTGCGCAAGCAGCTCGCTGCTGCACTGCTGATGTGCGCGCGCTCTGCGGGCGACCGCACGGGCGCTGTTTCACGCTGTTCAGCAGAGTGCGCCGGCATGACAGCCGCGTCGCTGACCCCGCACGTGCGCTGGAACATCAGAATGCTGTCCTGGGTGACCAGGCCATGTGGGTGTGTCTGCGCTGCCGCACCGGCCAGGCGCGCCCGCCGCATGCGCATGTCGCGCTCGCCCCTTGCCTTCAGGCCGGCCATGGAGGACCTGCCACGGGGTGCGATGCATAACGCTCAGAACGGTGCAGGCAAGGTCGCCAATCAGTTCAGCATGCCATTTCGCTGCCACGAATGCAAATGTCCTATCCTTGCACTTGCCGAGGCCTCCCGTACCGATGATATGACTTAGAAATTGGTGCACCCCTCCCACTTCAGTGCTCCAACTCCTCTGGCATGCGCATGCATGCAAGCTCATGCCTATTTTATGCAACGTACCTCAAGTTATCTAGGACACAGTTCAGTACAGAGCGCATGACTTTGTCAACGGACAGGTGCACCAGTCCTGGGGGTGACCAGAGCGCTCCCTGCGCGAGGCAGGCACTCACCGCTGGCTGCCTTTGAACGCCTCGAGCGAATGATACGTGTGGCAGTGCTGACACTAGCGCTGCGGCTCGCCACGGCGCAGCACTGCGGAGCACTTGATGTGCACGGGGCACAGGCGGGCCTTCAGGTGTATTCTTTTTACGAGCTGCAAAGTGCAGCCCTCCACGCCGCACGCCCGGGGTCGGCCGCTTGCTACGTGCCGCTCCTCAAGCACGGGGACGTTGGCGTGGCTGTGCGGCGCCATGCCGTATGCCAGTGCACAGGTGAGCTGAAGCGCGACGCTTGCTATATTGCCTTAGAGGTTGTCTGGCGCTCAGCAATGGCGGCCTTGGTGTATAGCAAAGAGTACAGCACGCTTTGGGCCGCCTGCGCCCTCGAAGCCCCGCCACTGTTTGAGCGTGGCGAGCATTTATTTTCAGCTGGAGCGGGGCAAAGCAAGGCTGCACGAGCAGCCCAGGGCTGCAAACAGGCGCACCAGGTGCAGGTAATTCTTCCAGAGGAGGAGGCGCAAGAACTGAAGGCGCTGGTTCTTTCTTTGACAAAGAGCTCTTTGGCGCTGGAGCTTTATTCATCAGCAGAAAGCTCAGGTCCTGCTCCCTGCGCGACTGTCCAGCAGAGCGCAAGTCATGTGCGCAACTCCTCGCACTTTGGTCTCACTACCCGTTCAAAGCGTCATCGCATTGCTTGCCTACCACAATGTCGTTGTTGGCTGCAAAATTTAAATTGTACGAGTCTACATCCATATGCACCTCTAAAGGCCTCTCTACAGTGTGTACGTCTACAGAGTACACCACGGCCCTCAAAATTTGCAGATGTCCCAATTATGGCAGTTGCCTACACATTTGTGCAGCGCGTGCCCACATCGCAACAATGCAGCCAACAGTGTGTGTTGCGCAACGCAGCACTTCGGCCCTGACGAGGGTGCCACCCGAGCACCCTCCCGCAGGGTGCAGACGGCAAGCCTCCACCACCCCAGACCAACATGTGCCAGTAAAGGCTTGAGCCACGGCCCTCCTCGGCCACGGGCCACAAGAGGAGGGCATAAACAGCCAGCACAGCATTGGTAGGCATTCATAGCACAAGCTTGGCTCACACCTCACCCTATGCAGCTGACCAGCCTGCGGGGCTCCTTGCACAAGCGCCTTTGCACCGCCGGCGCAAGTGGCATCCGGTGCGCTGCTGGTCAAGCTCTGCCGCCGGCCTCTGCGGGCCCGGCGCCGGGCGCCGGTCACTTGCCGATGCCGAAGGAACGCAGGAAGCGCACGAACGCGTTGGGCTCCACGTACTGCGACTCCATGCGCTCGATGAACTTGCGCGCGTCGACCAGCTCGCGCCCGAGCTCCTTCTCCTCCGCCGCGATGCCCTGCACCAGGCCCTGCTCGTCGCGCTGCAGCACATCCAGGAAGCCCTGCGCGCGCCGCCAGGGTATCTCACATTGCTGCTCTAAGAGAGGGCCAGTGTTAAAACCTATTGATTTGTTGACCAACTATCGTTCCCTGCCTGCCTGTCCAGGCGCCCCTGGAGCGACGCGCTGCCTGCAGAGGTGATGCGCTGACGCGCATCAGCAACACGTTGTGCGCACTTAAAATCACGCCAGCACGACGTCTTCCATTAAGCCATCGGGCAGGCAGGGACTGTGCTGTGGACTGTGCTGCGAGCTGGGCGCGGGCCTTCTCCAGCACGGTGAAGCCCTTGCCGAAGGACGTGAGGTCGTTCTCCAGCGCATACTCCACCGCGGCCGCGTCCTTGCGCGCCTCGCCCAGCAGCGACGCCTCGATCCGCCCCGCCTGCCGTCACCAAGCCCCTCCTCAGCGCACATTTCCGCCAATCAGCGTGATCCACAATCCGACACCACCACGTCGTAATCCTCACACGCGGCATTGATCGGAAGCGCTCACCCAGCTCTGGTCCACTGCTCCAATGCAGGCACTGACAGCTCGTATATATGCTCAGCGCAGCGTGTGCTGCAAGTCACCACTCTTTTATCTCCGCACGGCCACTGCTGCAGGCCATGCCAGCCAGGTGCAGGGTCGCCAGGCAGCGCGCCTTCTCCAGGATGCTCTTGGCGGGCGGGTGGGGCTTGCACGTGTTGTCAGTCATCTGGAAGTCGGTCCACTTCAGGCCCGCGCGGTCGCAGGCCGCCTCCAGCTCCGGGATGTACTCCGCCGGCAGCGACGGCTCCCTGCTCCACACAGCCTTCTCAGCATAGCTTCCTTCACCCACTCATTCTACTCCCCATCAGCAGCACGCAAGCGCGTTCCGGAGCACACAGCAGGCCCTCGCGACGCTCGCTGCCACCCAGCGGGCACAGCATGACACACGCAGCACTGGCGGCGGCAGCAGGGCGACGGCGCGTGCGCCGCCGCGCACTTGGTGTACACGGTGGCGCCGCCGTAGCCCTGCCAGGCATCGTTGTTGCCCTTGTAGTAGATCAGCGCGTACTTGTCCGGCTTGAACGCCAGGATGTACCAGTCGTCCTCATAGTGCAGGTACTCGTTGCCGCGGTTGCGCAGCACCGCCGGCTTCACCATGTCCTGCGAGGCGGGCCCGGCGCTGATGCGGTGCCGCGCGTGAAACGTTCTGTTACAGACCAACACCAGCACATTCCATGATGTCAGGCAAAATGCCGACTCGCACGTGCCGCGAGCTTGTGAATGTTGCAGGGCAGCGCAGGCCGCAAACTGGTGATACATGCACTTCAGTGAGAGACCCGAGGCGGAAGCAGCTCATTGCAAATTAGAGAGAAAGCGCATGTGCTGCACACCACCACACGCTGCGCGGCGCACTCGCACCATCGCACACCTGCTAACTAGCACTGCGCAGCCGCCCAAGAGGAGGACAGTATCGTGTCCCAGTCGACCAGGAGCGAGCTCGCGCGCCTGCACAAACTTCTGCGTTGTGGAGCGCTCGATGAAGTCGCCGCTGGCGCCCCTGTTGATGCGCCAGTTGATCTTGCCCACCAGCTTTCCGGGCTCGGGAGAGCCGAAAAAGTGCGCTTGGCAATCAAACGTGTCGAAGAGCGGGTTCAGCCCCGCCGTGATGTACCAGCGGCCCTGCCGCCACACACCTACGTCACACCCTGCCTCTGCAGTGCAACAAGCGCCATCGACAGGCAATACTGGAAGGCTGTTAAGCATTTCCACAGCTTGCTCGGCACGGGTCACCGGCCACTTCCAACACCCCGGCCATGCATGCATGCCACTGTTTCTCTTGCAAAGCAAGTTACATACTATCTCAGATCGAGGATGGCACTCATGTTTTGCGCGCCCGCGCAGAGCACCTGGAAGTTGTTGACGTCAAAGCTCTCATCCAGCGCGTCGTCCTTGGGCACCGGGAAGGCGTCGGCGTCCACGCGCTGCGGCACGCACTTCTTGTCGCTCACGGCGCACGCGGTGAACGCCTCCACGGCCTTGTCGGCGTACAGGTCTCCGCACCGGATCTGGCGCGGCCGCAAGCACTCTTCGTTCAGCAGAGTCGTTATACCTCTAGTGTTACAACATCGAGGGCGACGTCTCTACAAAACCGCTCTATAGATGTGCGTAGCCATGCTGCTCACCCGCCTTGCACGCACCCAAAGTGCATATTTGCCAATACACAGCCTGACCACTGCGTACTCGGCGGGCTTTGCCACTATGACCACTCTTTGGTAACAGTGCACGTTGCACTCCACACAGACACCACAAGAGGCAACAGTTACCACCCTTCTCGAGAGCGTCCAGGTGCAGGCGCACCTGGCACGCGCTCTCGTCTGGCTTGCCGTTGCAGAGCTGCAGGCACACCAGGTTCTCCAGGCACTCGCCGTCCGCCATGCATCGAGCCAGCGCGCCCTGTGCGGACAACCCGTGAGTGGCTCACATGGGCGACGGAGCAACTGCTGCGCAGCTTTTGCTGTCTGTGCAACCAGGCAGCAATGCAGACAGGCACGGCCTTGCTTCTGACCTTCAACAAACCTATCTTAATTGCTCCCCCTCAGCACTCCTCATCACTGGCTTGCACTGCGCCAATGCATGCAGTAGCAGCACACCCAACACCTAGCTGACAATGCACATCAAAAACTTACAAGCCTGTGCATATACTTGGCTCTTTCACAAGTTCATGCACGGGCAACACTATGCATGAACACGCTCCAGTCCAGAACAACCGATGCGCCTGCCAAGCGCCACAGCTAGCAGAACAAGGTGAACTGCTATGCGAACCGCCCTCTGCACTGGCTGTATCATAACACGTCAAGGAAGCGACAAGGGATAGAGGGGCAGGGCGCACCTGGCAGCTGCTCAGCAAGCACGTGCCGACCTTGGCCACGTCCGCCGCAGAGACGGGCGCTGCGAGGACAGAAACGAAAGGTAAACAGAGCCTACGTACCAAGCGTGCGTACCGGCTGGTGTGGCGCCAGCCGATCACGCGTGGCAGCAGACAGGTCAGTCTGAGCAGCGCATATGTGGCGCGCACCAGCCAGCAGCGCTGCGCTGAGTACAGCAGCAGCAGCTGCCTGCCGCACCGGAGCGCCCCAGCTGCTGAGCACGCCCCGCGCGGCCGGCTTGCGGTCGCCAGCGCTATCCTCACTGCCGGACGCAGCAGTGCACTGCTGCGCTCCCTGCCGCGCGACTGCGTGTGCTGCCTTGGCCGCCCGCCGCAGCGCCTTCAGCTGGCTTGCGGCGCCGTGCCTCTCGCAGCAGAACGGCCGGTATGCGCTGTGCGCTCTACCAAGCACAAAAACGCGCCCCTGCCGCACCGCGCGAGTCCAAGACCTGTTAGCCTGAACAATGCGGCGTACTGCATGACCTTGGTTTGCGGTGTCGCAGTGCGCTTACAATAACTGCATCAAGTCTACCGGGTTGAGTCTATTGTGCAATACCGCAAAAGCTAAGCACTGCCGGTCCTCACCTGCCCCGCACAAGGTCCTCCCGTCGCCATGCTGGCTGTGCCTGCAATCATGTTTGGCCACGCGCCACTGGTTTCTGAACGTTGGCACCTCAGCGATACTGTGCTTGCGGGACAAAGATCTCCGCTTGCAGACAGCCAAGGGCGCAAAGCCTGTTGCGACTAGCCTCAGCTGTTGCAAACACACCACAAAAATGGCTTGGACTGGGGGGCCGCCTCCCTTTGGTCGTCGCCAGGGGCCCGGCGACGCTACGACTTGCTAGAAGTATCTCCAGGCCACAGACGGCAAGCAGGAGCAAGGAGAAAGCTTTGCGACGCCAGGTGCGGGCAGCAGAGGGCTCTGACTGAAGCGGACCAGTATTGAACCGGGTTGAGATGTCTCCTGAGTCACACAACAACCCTGCACTCCTGTGTAACGAGCTGGTCTGGTGGAGGCAGTGCTGTCTGCTTGGCGCGCACATGCCACCGTGGTGTGTGCCTGTTCCTGACAGCGCCTGTGCAACGTTGCAGGGATTGTTTGAAATAGCATCCAGCGGCAGTCATGGCGACTGCGACCTGCACTAAGTGCGCTAACTGCGGCTGCGGGCCGGACTGCGCCTGCGCGGAGGGTGCGTGACTGTTCACGGTTCGCAAGACGTTTGATTTGCACCAATTGTCGCTGCACAGCGCTGACCAGTCACAGCGCTGACCAGTCACAGCGCAGGCTGCAAGAACTGCGGCACTGCCAACAAGGCGTGCACCTCGTGCGAGGGCGGCTGCTCGTGTGGTGCGCAGTCACTTTGCGTTATTCTCAAACACTACTGTCTGTGCTGCTGCTGCTGGTGCTGATATAAATGCCTTGTGAGGAAAGCAAATGCATGGTTTCTGTTGTCAACCTACCTCATGTGCTGTACATCAGCAACGATCTAGGATGTCACTGAAGCTGACCCAAACAACCTGCAGGCGAGAACTGCTCGTGCGGCCCGTCCTGCGGCTGCGCCACCTGCCCCGGCAAGAAGGTCCGCGCCTTGCACCGCGAAGCTTTGCAGTGCACTGCCTGCCTGACATACTGACCTGTGGTTGAAACGTGTGTTCGTTCTGTAGGTCGGCTGCACTGCTTGCGAGAGCGGCTGCTCGTGCGGCCCTTCCTGCACCTGCGGCGCTGACTGTGCATGCGCCGCCTGCCCCAAGCCCGCCAAGGTCTGAGAGGCATGCAAGCGACGACGACACTGGAAGCGGGACGCGAGAAGCCTTGTCTGCCGTGTGCCTGGCACAGCAGATGTGAAGCTCTTTGAATGGGGTGCATCAAGCTGAAGAGAGGCCATGTGTAGTTATGCCTGTCCTGCAAAGTCGTTCCTTTTGCATGCATGTGTACCTCGGACTGCACGAGGTGCTTCCTGTCTGCTTTGATGAGGCCAGAGCCATTATCACATTGTGTACACAAGAGGTGTGCATGCCTGTCGTTTGATATGTAAAACTCGTGTGCAGACTTCCCGTACACGCATCGGGTGCAGTGCAGATTGAGCAGGCTGCGGCGTGGCACGTCTGACACAGCGCAGCCAAGTTGCGTTTGACAGACTTCCAATATTTCGATCTGGCTCAAAGAAGAGGCCCACCGGGATGCATGGGCAGCTCTCGACTGAGTAAGCAGGTCACAGTGATCACCGAGGCGGCAGCCTCACTCATGGCAGGCTGTATGACTGTAACTTGTCCCGTGAACCTCCCGCATCCTGTGTCCTGCAACCTGGGCAGCAGGCTTATCTGTGTGGGGCCTCAGGCCCTATGCAAATAATGCATGTGGTGGCATGCACCCTATCAAGTAGACACGCCTGAACAGGTACAGACTGCAAGGGCCGGTCGCTCATCCCACCCTTGGCGCACAATGCTGCACGCCAGGGAAGAGGAGACATTCTGGCAAGCCCGCACGGTGACAAGGAAACAAGTGCTGACATACCTGTGAAAACACGGCGTAAGCATAAGTGGGCGGCAGTGGCCTGTGCCGCGCGTTTCATTGCATGAGCGGGCCGCCGACGGCTACGCCACCAAGGCAGCCGCAACGGTCGCTGATGCGGTACAGAACGGCCACGCGCCATCAGCGCGCACCACCTATGGTCGTTCAGTCTTGGGCAGCGCTGCCCCGCCCTTGGCGTTCCAGGCCCTATCGCGGGCCATGACTGACTCCGGCACGCCGCTTGCCAGAACCTGCGCACAGCGAACTTGTTCACGCTTGACAGCATTGTCTAGTGAGCTGCAGTCAAATCAACATGGTTTATGTTCCCGCAGTCATGTCCTCCCTATGCCCGCCTTCTAAAACTCAACACCAAATCTCCCACACCTCAGAAAATGACTGCAGCCCAGCACCCAGCCATGCACATGTCCCAACCTGCAGCATGTGAGCTGGCAGGGGAGCCGCTCCGCGACCCCGGGCCGCGCCTGCGCGAGCGTCTCGACCACATGGTCGGCCTCGGCCACGGCAAAGCACATGGGCGGCTTGATCTTGATCACGTTGCCGCAGGGCCCCTCGGTCGCCAGCAGCACGCGGCGCTTGAGCATGGTCTCGCGCAGCCAGTGGGCTGTGGCCGGGGCGTGTCGCCGGGTGGCCGCGCCGTCCACGATCTCCACGCCGACCATGAGGCCCGTGCCGCGCACATCACCCAGCAGCTCATGCTCCTGCGGCGCGCGGCGCACCATGCCCGTCTGCATGACTGTGCCATGGGGGTGACTGCCACCCGTGTGAAGGGAGTGCCTCAAGTGTGGTCGTTCTAATATTTCGCTTGCTAGTGACCAGGTGCAGAGCATGGCGGGTCACTGATCACACCAACACCATACCAGCATTGCTGCAATGACCTTTTGCTTGTGCTATCTGGGTAGAGCGCACACCACCTATGCTTACCAGTGCAGTCGCCTGTGCACTTGACTAAGGTGAAAGGTACACTTAATTTGACACGGGGAACCTAGGACGCTCACCAACCAGCATCAGCGAGTAGCGCTGAGGACAGGGGCAGCCGCAAGGTACCAGGCTTTTCATCCCCCAGCCCAGCTCGCTTGCGCTGCACTGCCGACAATGTCGAGCTGTCGCGCGGGCTCTATGTGCGAGCTGCGCTACGCTCCTACCAGCAACAACAAAGCCGCGGCGCCTTCTCTAGAGCGGGCGTCGCGCCGCACCTGCTGCAGCGCGCGCAGGCGCGCCATGAGGTGCGCGCCGGTCGCCGCCGCGCGCGCTTGCAGGCCCTCGGACGCGAGCACTCGCATGACGGCCAGCCCGGCCGCGCCGGCCGCCGTGCAGCCGCCGCACGTGGCAAAGTAGTCCATGCCGTTGGAGAATGCTTGCGCGAGCTCGCGCCGCAGCACCTGGCCGCGTTTCACATCAGCGCCGGCGCATGGTAGAGGTGCAGCGGTTCCGTGCGAGGGTGTGCGGCACGGAGCAGCCGCGCACCACGGCGCCCATGGGGAAGCCGTTGCCGATGCTCTTGCCGAGCGTGACAATGTCGGGCACAACGCCCTGCGCGTCGAACGCCCAGAAGTGGCTCCCCGCGCGCCCGAAGCCGCACTGCACCTCGTCGGCCACGCACAGCGCGCCGGCCGCGCGCATCGCGGCGTGCACGTCCGCCAGGTAGCCCTTTGGCGGGATCACCTGCGCGGCGCGCAGCCCGTCCTCGCCGAGCTGCCCCCACCGGGCGACGCGCTCAGGCCCGCAGTGCCCTGTGTGGAGCCATGGCCTCAGAGGCTGTCTCATCCAAATGAGCAAGCCTGTCAGGCGCCGTCCTCTGGAGTGCGCCAGTCAGCAAGCAAGCCATGCGCATGCTGACGCGCCCCTGGATACGACGGACCAGGTCTCTGCTGCACTCTAGCAGCATCGCATCACTCACCGCTGCTCTATCGCAGTCTGCCGGACAGCACGTCGCGGGGCGCCCCGGGAAGGCTGCCAGAAAACACGCGCGCGCGCGCCTGCCCGCCGCAGGACAGGATGGACTCGGCGAAGAAGGCGCAGATGCGCCCGCCGGCCGCCTCGGCCTCGGCGATCGCCGCCGCGGCCGCCGCGCGGCCGTCCAGGTGCAGGCCCCTGCCGGCCGCGGCGCCAGAGTCACCACCGGGCGGGCGTCGCTGCAGCCAGAGTGAGCAAGGCGGCGCTGGGGCAGTGCCTGCCTGATACGGCAGGGTCTGGGTTTCTGCTCGCGCGCGGCTGCTGCTACCCAGCAAGGGGCCAAAGGAGATAGCATGAAGGGGTCCGGCGGTAAATGGCCACAACAATGCTGCCAACAATGTGTAATGCGCTTGTGCACCGGCTTGACGCCACACCATGAGCTTGGAGCTGAGGTGTGACAGCACACGCGGCGTCGGCGCGTCTGGCGCTTGGGGAGAGGGGCGCGCCGGTAGGGGTCGGGGCAGGGCAGGACGTGCACCCACGCCTGGCGGCCCTCGCCGCCGGCGCCCTCGAACTTGAAGGGGGACATGTCGATCAGCACGCGCGTGTGCCCGTGGTACGCGCCGCCCATCACGGCGACGTGCTCCGCGCCCGGCCGCGCCTGCCGCGCGCGCACGGCCCTGGGATGCATGACGCGGGCCCTGCATAATCAGCTGCTGTACACTAGTGTGAGCGCAGGGTGAGTGGGCAGCTCAATTGCCTTCCCAGCCATCATGAGTGCACCCCATGCCACTCCTCCCGTCCTGTCTATATCTATATCACCAACAAAAACATAGCTCTCTCAGACGCTCGGGGCACGCTCCACGCCTTTGCCTGCTCAGCCCCTGGAGCTCTGCAGGTTCCACATTGTGCAAGCTACCATACACCGCCTCCTACGCATGCGCCTGAGGGCATTCAGGGGCGCACCGCGCGGGCGATGCGCAGCGCCAGGTCGTTCGCCTCCGAGCCCGAGCACACGGCGTACACCACCTGCCCAACGCCAGGTTTTTCTAGTGCACTCAGTTACGGCGCCCGTCCGGCCCGGCCACGAGCAGGTCGCGGCACTGCGCACTTGCACTGCAGGAGCGTGCGCGCACAACCGCAGCTACCCCGCGCGCGCCGCGGCCATGCACACGGCCAGCCAGAGCGCGCTCGCAGCATGCGCTGCAAGACAGGAGCCAGCGCAGCCGGAGCGCACAGCTTGGCAGCCACGCCTGCCAGGGCTGGACGGAAAGTGCTGCACGACATGCGCGCCTGCAGCGGCTCGGGCATGCTGGCGACGAGCGCCTCGGCGTGCGAGACCAGGTTGCCGTGCAGGTAGCGCACGTTCGTGTTCAAGACAGCCATCTGGTCGGCCACCGCCCGGGTCACCTGCGCGCGCGCCGCGCGCGTCAGCCCGGCCGCGCCCGGCGGCGGCGGGCGGCCCGCCGAGGGTGCTGAGGGCATCCCCGGCCGCTGCATCGGGCCGCCTGCGGCCACGGCTGCCACCCTGGCTTCATCCTGCGGCAGCAGGCGGCCCGCAAAGGGTCGGCGCACGGCTCACGGCCGGGTCTGCCAAGCCCATCGAATAGCGTACGGTCGATGCTGACAGAGCGATGTGGCGGACGGGGCACAGGCACGCCGAGTGTGAGGCCGGGCGCGCCTCCGGGTGGCAGTGCCCCACATGCGCCACATTGTTGACGCAGTCCAGGTACTCGCGCCCGTCGTAGTCGTACAGGCGGCAGCCCGCCCCGCGCACGATGTGCAGCGGCGTGTCGTAGTTGATGGCCTGCGCGCGGGCAGGCGTCGCTCTGTGAGCCAGCAGAGCCTGATCTCCCCCGGCTCTGTGGGACTCTCGGTCAAGCTGGTCGTCCACCAAGGCGCCTTGTGCGCTGCTGCTGTGCAGTGCTTTTGAATACGCTCAAGCAGGACCAAGCCACGACCCCCGTTGGCTGCAGCCCTCCAAACTTGGGTCCAATTATATATGCGGGCCCAGGTTGGCATAACAAGCGGGCCAAGCAGCCCTATGTGGTGCATGCATTACGTCAGAGTTACAGCGGCGGGAGACCTGGAGCCAAGGACCGTGCGGGGCGCGCGCACAGTGTTGGGGCCGATGAGCTTGCGCCGCATGGCGGCCACGGTGGCGGTGTCCAGCGCGGCCGCAGCGGCGTTCGGCGCCGCGGCCCCCGCCGCGCCGGGCGCGGCCGCGGGCGACAGCGTGGCGACGCGCGTGCTCACCACGCTGTACAGGGAACCAAGGGGGCGGGCGAGGGCGTCCTGGAGGCGCCTCAACCACGGAAGGCCTGCCAGGTCTGAGTCGGGCTTGCACGCGGCGGTGTCTGCCTCTTGCCGCACCGCCTCCTTGGTCTGCTCCACAGCATCCTGCGCCGCAAGCGGGGTTCGGGTGCGTGGCTTGGGGCTGCTGGCACGCCCACTCCAAATATACTGGTCACAACTTAGCTTGCGAGGCAGGCTCGCGCTGTCGCGTCGTGCGTGCACGAGCGGCAGCTACTTGCACGCCTGTGAGTGGGAGAGCAAGCACAACAAGGGGGGGACGCCGTGAGCGGTAGGCCACTGGCGTGCAGAGCTGAGGAGGGTACAGAGGCACTTGGGTTGAGCAGCGAGCTTGCGCGACAGCTCACCTCGAGCGTGTGCAGGCTGCCGTTAGCCGCTGGCTCCAACGCGGGCACTCCACTGCTAGCGTAACTCTCGCTGCCAGCGCTGGTTGGAAGGTGAGTGCCTGCGCACACGCTATTGTTTTGTCTTGCGCCCTTGGCAGGTTGGTTCTCAGCTCTCACAGCTTTGGAGCAGAGAGCATGCAAGCCCTGGCAAGGCGGTCATTGTATGGCGCCCCATGCGAGTCATGGCCTGCTTGGGTGTGCTGCTGCGCTCAGCAGCACTCGGCAGGCTGTGTGCAGGACAGTGCCAAGCGTGCAGACAACAGGCAACCTGGCATGACATAACCTAGGCAGACGAAACATGTGTGCAGTCTGTACCTGTCGACATGGCGCCGCCGGTGAAGGTCAGCGCTCCGAAAGTATTACCTTTTAGACAGCAAAGCACAGCCACAGCCCGTGCCCGTAGACGCGCAGAAAGGCAGTGTATCTGGACCTGCGGCAATGCGCAGCTGCCTCTGTGCGTAATTGAGAAAAAGGGCAACCTGAGTCCAGTGCTGCTGGGGATCTAGGCGCCTCAGATGCTCTGTTGCTCGTACCAATTTGAAGGCAGGGCCTGGGCCCTATTCGTCAAGTAGCCCTATATGCCCTTTGCTCCCACTTTGCCGAGCTCGGTAGCACCTACCAGCCCTACTCGGCAGGCCCCTGCGCTGTCTGCAGCACACCAGGACTGAGTACGGAGCGCAGGCACACTGATGCTCTCCGGGTTCAAGGGCGTCAAGTATGGCCTCCAGCCTGGCGCAAAGGCCAGGCAGAAGGGCCTGGTCGGCAAGCCGCTCGCCGTCTTTGCTAATGACGACGGCGACTGCGGCGCGCCCAGCGTGGGCAAGGACATTGCGCGACAAGCCGCGACAAAGCGCGCAGACGCCAAGGCGCGGCATCCGGTCGCCGCGCCCCTTGCACACGGGCCGCGCTTGCCGGCACTGCTCGAGGCATGCAAGATCCACGGCCTGCTCTCCCTAGATTGGCCCGCCGCTGCTCCGCGCAGGTGGCGCAGCAGCACGCGGCGGCGCTGGCGGAGGATGCGAGCGTGTTCGACTACGATGGCGTGTACGACGAGCTGCAGGCGCAGCGCGCGGCGCCGAAGCAGGCGGAGAAGCTGGCGCGCAAGTCGCGCTACATCGAGGGCCTGCTGGACAAGGCCAAGGAGCGCGAGCGCGAGCAGGACGTCGTATATGAGCGCAAGTGCGGCTCCCGCGCTGGCTCCGGCCGCCCTCACGCTGCCACTGTTGGAAGTTGCCTCGCGCAGCTTTCTGTTTTACGTATGAGTTGGGAGCTTTTGGAAGGCTAGGCAGCGATGCAGCGAGCGAGGCAGTGACCAAGCAGTGGGTGCCAAGTGAACAGCGTGTGATTATGAGCTGTGTGTGTATGAGTAGCAGCTCGTGTGTACGAGCAGGAGCTCCGATCACGGCACCTGCAGGACGTGAGGCTTGGCAGTGGTGCCCAGCGCGCACTTCACCTGCCGACGCAGGCTGGCCAAGGAGCGCGAGGCGGAGGACCATCTCTTCGGCGACAAGGACAAGTTCGTGACGGCCGCGTACAAGAAGAAGCTGCAGGAGGACCAGAAGTGGCTGGCCGAGGAGCGCGTGCGCGAGGCCGCCGAGAAGCGCGACTCCGTCGTGTCGCGCGGCCACATGGGCGACTTCTACCGGCGCGCACATGCTCGCAGCCGCGATGGCTTTGCCGTGCTGGAGCGGGCGCTGTGGCGGAGCATGCTGTGGCTGCGCTTGGCGCTCACTTGCTCCGTGTCCTTGTATAAGGCTGGTATGCGGGACATGTTCGGGTCCGATGGACCGGAAGCATTCCAGCGCTGTCAGGAGCGTGCGTCAGCCGCGTCTGCGCGGCATGCGCAGGAACGTGCTCACCAACAACGCGGCGTTCGGGACGTCCCAGGCGAAGCAGCCCGCGCCGGCCGCCGACGCCGCCGAGGCTGCCGCAGCGCCGCAGGACAGCGCGTGGGAGGCCGCGCGGCGCGCGCGCGCGGCGTACGAGGCGCAGGCCGCCGCGCGGCAGGGCGGGCCGGACCCTGCCGGCGCCGCCGGCGCGGCTGGGGACCCAGCAGCAGCGCCGGCTGAGCAGCGGGGCTCGGCAGACCCTGCGGCCGCCGCTGCAGACGAGAGGGAAGGGCAGGCAGGAGGGGCCGCTGGCGAGGACAAGAGGGCGGCAGAGGCGGGTAGCAGGACAGAGGCGGCAGCCGGCGCTGAGGCAGGGGAGCAGGATGAAGGCGCAGCGGCTGCGCTGCCGGCGGAGGCGCCGGTCGACAAGGCAGCCAAGGCGGCGTCTGCGCGCGAGCGCTACCTGGCGCGCAAGCGCAAGGTGCCAGGGTAGGGGCTGCTGGGGCGACACGGCGTCGTGCGTTGCGTTGTCTCCTGCGCGCTCGCAGCCCTGCTCGCCGGCACTGCAAGCGCCTCACGTGCCTGGCACCGCATTAGTGAGGCTGCATGAGGATGCTCTGTGCTCAGGAGTGCAAACGCTTGCGCGTGCTTTGGGAGCATCAGAAGTTGTACAGTAGCGATGGTGCACCTGGCAAGCTTTGCAAGGTGTTTGCAAACGCACTAGCCTGCAAGCTTGGCTTCTAGAGCTGCACCTTCTTGCCTTTGCGCTATGCAGCCGCCACAGGTCCCTGTGATGGCCATCCAAGGTGCTCGCAAGTAGCGCAATTCCAAAGTGCCCCACAAACATGGACCATGGCGGCTTCCATGCATTACACACCGCAAACGGGTACTGTAATGAGTGAGCAGGGCATATTGACATGCCTTTGTCTCCTTTGTCAAGGTTCAGTGGGCATCGCCCGAGTGAGAGACACAGCATCCGGCCGCCAGCGTTGCCATCAAACGCCAAGCATTTGACGTTCGGGGAGCCCCGAGAGCTGCAACCACCAGCTTCGCTGACATTTCCAGAGTGCATTCTCCGCCGCGGTGCTCCTGGTGCGGCAACCTTGAGCTTGACAGCATGGAAGGTGGCGAGGTCTCAATGATGCGAGACATGATGGTTGTGCATCAAGAGAAGGGCCTGCGCGCACGCACTAAGGACCTTACAATCAAGGAAGCCTGGGCTACAATGCACACGGCGCGCTGCACAAGCTCCCTCGTGCGTGCACTTGTTTGGGAAAAGTGAAGAGGTGACAACAGGTATGGTGCATTGTCAGGAGGCCCAGCAGACCATCGACACGATCAAGTCGCGGCTGCTGCACCTGCACAGCGTCCCGCAACCCCCGGGATACCCGGGATACGCAACGCCCTCAGACAAGGACCTGGAGAACCAGCGCAGCAGGCTGGTGATGTGTTCAATGGTAGTCAGCCTGAGGAAGGCTCTGGTGCGGGGACTCGCACACGCTGCCAAAGGCAGGAAGCCGCTGGATTTTCGCGTCCGGCGACTGCTCTCAGAGGTCAACTACTGGGTGCGCGCTGTGCTTGGTGGATGCTGCATTGCTACATACAACCTGTGCAACACGCGCATATGCCACCTATGAGACGCAGCATACTTGTGACCTGCGCCCCTGCGCTTTGCCGGTACTTCTTGCAGAGTGTTCCTCGTGCGTCTGCGCAGAGCGTGCTGCAGCGCTTCGTTGCAAAGCTGCTGCACGATGTCATGAAGAACAGCGACAAGGTGGACAGCCTGGACCTGCGCTTCATCATCGCTCACCTGCTGCCACCGGTTCTGGACTACTGGACCGCGTTCCTGGAGTGCATGCCCGCGGCGCACCAACCACCCCATGCGGACTTGTATCCAATGGAAATGGGAATAGATGCTGACGTCGTGTACATGCAGTACATCCTGGTAAGCCCTCATTGACCGGCATACATGGCCGCGTGTGAAGTGCTTGGCAGGGCAAAGTGCATGGCTGCCTCGCACAGGTAGATTATGATGAAGCAATGGTGTTGCATGGTGAGGGAATGTGCCTGCATGCCATGCAGACATGGGCTGCCTGCTCTCAATGAGCGGGGGAGGAGGCAGGGGAGGATGCAGAGTGCTGCTTGCTTGAAGCGAGGATGCAAAGCGCTGCTTGTTGCCGCTCCCAATGAGTGAGGGAGGAGGCAGGGAAGGACCCTTACAGGACCTCCTGTAGGGCGTCATGGTCATGCTGGCCAAGGCCGAGTTCCCAGACTCGTCGCTCCCCAACAGCCCATGGTCCAAGACCGCCGGCAAGGACCTGTTGCTCATCTGCAGCCCCATGCCTTTCATCCACAGCTACATCTCCTACATGGCTGAAAGGGCGCGGCAAGGTGCGCGGCGTACCTGCTCTTGGCTGGTTTGCATCGGCATTGAACAAAGCATGGCTTATGCGCTTGGTGTGCAACATCCACCAACAGCAAACTGCGCTGTGCGCTGGACACACTGCGTGCACGAAAATTTTTAAATTGGCTTAGCTCATTAAGCGTTCTACAATGCCAGTGTTATACGCTAGCCCTGCTGTGCAGCTGCACCTTGCTTGCTGGGTGACAGCATTGCCTGACTTCGGATGTGAAGAGCATCCATGTTGCACGTTATACCATGCAGCAATGCAGCCATTTCTGATGTGCAAAGACCTCTGTTTGCAGCACCTCACCTGCACCTGACCTACGCTTGGCCAGGGAAACTCCTGTTTCAATGTAATACTGTGAAGGCAAGTTGACTTCCTAGGGCACATGCAGCGCATGATGAAAACCAGTGCTGGCGCAGGAGATCACGGCAGCGAGTACACCGTCATTGCGCTGATGTGCCAGCTGGTGCAAGCGGCGCCAAGATTTGCCCAGCTCATGGCGGCGCCCGGCGGCGCTCTGCGCGAGCTGGTGGAACTGGCGTCTATCGCAGAGGGAGCTGATGACGAGCAGCCGCTGGGCCGCCGCTCCGTATACACCACCCTGCGCATCATGCACAGCTTTGTGTGCGCGCTGCCTGACCCACAGGCACGCGACCCTCCCACCATCCGAAGTGCACAGCACTGTACAGGCAAAGCTGCTATTATTTTGGCGGTGTGCACCCTGCGTGCGATGTCCGTGCTTGGCGAGCGTGCGCGGCAAGTTGCCTGTCCAGGTTCAGCTGAACTTGCTTGCGCTTCAGCCAAGCAAACACAGGTCGGTGGTTGGACCAGGAGACAACCACTGCAGCCTGTCAACTTACGGGGTGTGCGGGGCTCCAGGCCGCTCTGGCGTTCACGGAGGAACTGAGCGTGCCGCTTGGCGAGCCGCGCCCTGCACTCAATGCGCGCCTCGAGCAGGCTGGGGCCAGCATGTGGCTGCCGCGCCAGCTGGACAGGCTTCTTACGCGGCTCGAGGCCCTGCCTGGCCCATCTATACAATACGTCAACCCTGATGCCACAAGGCTGGAGTGCATCCGGCACATGATGCCGCGAGTGGGCTGCAGCAACGCAGCATGTACCACGGTGGATGGGGATGTAGAGAGCGCGCTGCCGTTCAAGCACTGCAGCAAGTGCATAGAAACCATGTACTGCTCCAGCGAGTGTCAGGCCGATGCATGGGAAACTCACCAGCCACGCTGCAAGGATATAGTCAAGTATGCGGGTCGTAAGCAGAAGCATGGCATGTCGTGCGCATGGGGCTGAGCGGCAGGGAACCCGCCTGCCACGCTCATGGAATAGCAGGCCAGCAGGTGCACCTTTTGGGCAGATGAGCTCTTGGGCATGAGCTTACAATCAAATAGGGGCGGTGATGGGCTGCGGCGCTGCTTTTACAGAAGGATGCAATGCTTCATGCTAGCAGCAGTGGTGTCCCATGGAAGGTAAAGGCGGACGGGTCATGTTATGGGGGTGCAGCTGGTCTGAGTAAGAGCGCTGCTGCTCAGCCTCTTGATTCAGCGGATCACTTGTCAGCTGAGGTGCACCATTGGCGTCCGGAGATTTCATGCCATTTTCTTCACCCCGCCAAGCGTCAGGGTAGAGCCAGAGCTGGAACAGTCAGAGGCTCCACACTTGCCTGTCAAGGTTGTGTGCATGCTAGCTGTCCTGTGTTCTTCTTCATGAGCACTTGGGGTGCCGCACGCCTGTAGCTGTAGTCTGCCATGTATTCATACCTCACTGAGCCATACTCCTCTACCCCAAAATCCAGGGACGCTGGCGGCCAGAAGCTTTCCATCAGCTATGCACCCCTTGATACGGGTACCGCGTCGTGTGAGTTGGGCGTACTCGCATGCCTTTGTCAAGGTCCCGAAATGTTGCGCTGCCCGCTAGCGTTGTTTGCAAACGCCTATCAATTGATTGCAATTACCAAAGCTAATTGAGAGCCAGCCTCGCTGGCATTTTCGTGCATAGACTGTCTATGTAGAAGCAAACGAGGTCCTTCACGGCTGTGCTCCTGGTGCGGCAGCCTTGAGCTTGCCAGCATGGAAGGTGGCGAGGTCTCAATGATGCAAGACGCAATGCTGATGTACCAAGAGAAGGAGCTGCGCGCACGCACTATGGACCTCGCAATCGTGGAAGCCTGGGCTACAATGCACTCGGCGCGCTGCACGATCTCCCGCATTCATGTGCTTGCACTTGTTTGGAATTAGAGAAGACATGACAAAAGCTCTGCTATACCATCAGGAGGCAGCGCAGCCCGTGGATACGATCAAGTCGCGCCTGCTACACCTGCACAGCGTCCCGCCCCCCCCTGGGTACCCGGGATACGCAACGCCTTCGAAAGAAGACCTGAAGAACCAGCGCAGCAGGCTGGTATTGTATTCTATGATAGTCAGCCTGAGGAAGGCTCTGGTGCGGGGCGCCGCAGACGCTGCCCCAGGCAGCGAGAGACTGCACACCGAGGTCAACTACTGGGTGCGCACGTTGCTG